>Ga0315285_10000123_pt1 | contig 74223 bp, 88 predicted proteins | sample YL17G09_36_MG_FD_203698 | JGI IMG/M metagenome (GOLD analysis project Ga0315285, IMG submission 203698) | Sediment microbial communities from Yellowstone Lake, YNP, Wyoming, USA - YL17G09_36 | ecosystem: Environmental > Aquatic > Freshwater > Lake > Sediment | place: USA: Wyoming | collected... | reverse complement strand
GGGTAGCGGAGAAGAAGGCTCCTGGGGTTATTGCTAAGGCGATGGGAAAGACTGAGGATGCGGTTCTCGGAAAGATTAAGCGTTTGGGGTTAGAAGTTGTTGCCGCCGAATCCTGTAGGAATCCGGCTACTACTTCTCGTTTGAGTTTGCCAAAGGACTTGATGAGTGTTGAGATAAAACTTTACCCCCAAACCCAAACTTCTTGCTTGTCTTACAGAATAGCGTTCGAAAATCAGAAATAGGTGAAGAACCACTGTAGAATCGTGGTAAGAATGGGGCTTTTGAAGAAAGCTAAAGAGAAGGCTGAGGAAGCCGCAAAGAAGACTGGTCAGGCGGCTGAAAAAGTTGGAAAAGAAGGCGTGGCTCTGGGAAAGAAAGGAGCAAAAGAAGCAGAAGAGACTGCCAAAAAAGTAAAAAAGAAACTCTGACCAAATCATCTCTTGACCATCTCAACCCATTTCTTTCCTTTGTACATTTCCTGAATGCGGCTTGCGCTTAATCGAAGCACTTTTTAGTAGGTTCTGTTGATAGAATCGGTCAGGTGACATGTTTGCCAGAACCAAAGTTTGAATGGTTCAAAGACAAGGCTGGGAAGTTCAGGTTCCGCCTAGTAGCAGCCAATGGAGAGAAGATAGCAGCAAGCGAAGCCTACTCATCAAAGGAAGCATGTGTAAGCGGAATCGAATCAGTGAAGAAGAACGCTCCCATCGCAAAGATAGTAGAAGCCAAAGAGTAGAACCCAACCTGAACTACCTTCATCCTCTTTTTTTGGTTAGTTGGGTTGGATAAAACTTTACCCCCAAACCCAAACTCTTGTTGAATGGAAGAGAAACATCAGGCTAGGTGCTCTCCTCATGATGTGTTTTCCTGTGTTCAAGAAATGGTCTCATTGCATAAACATACAGTGCTGAAGAAAGCACTACCCATACAGCCAGTTGTGTCAATGCTAGATATGTGAGATGGTAGACAAAGAAGATTCCTGCGGTCACTATGCCCATGGCTAGTGTTGCGCTGGCAAAAGCGAGCAGATTCAATTTGTCGTATCTTCTTGTCAAAGGAGGCATTTTGCAGTATTGGGCGGGTATGAAAATGAAGTTGCCAAATAGAAACATGAATATGTCTAGGAAGACTGCTGCAACAAAAAGCATTAACTGTGAAGGCACGCTGTCTAGGTCTGGAAGTCGAGTTACCAGTAGAGTTATGGCTGTGAACATAAAGCCAGAAAACAGGGCTAATGCACTGATTACGTTTGATATGTGCTTAATATAGTCGGAGTAATCTTTCTCACTTTCAACCATTCTCCGTCCTCAATTGATAGGTTTTCTGTTGGCTTTTTATCCCTTTGGGTGATGTTGGTTGGATAAAACTTTACCCCAAGGCGCGCTCTAGACTCCAAGACTATGAATATAGGTTGATTGGATAAAAGCGGTCATGTCATCTCGCACTTTTCGTTCGATTTCTTCCTCACTCACTGTCTCGCCAAGCTCATGCCTAACAGTTTCTACTAGTTCTTTCCATTCATCGTCTGAGAGAAAAATGGTGATTTGCTTCATCATACTTTCTTAGACTTATCGCCAACTTGGCATTTCCTGATTTTTGTGAAGAGAAAGGAAAAAGCTGATAGACGGAATATTTGAGGCAGGTAAATACTGTTTGTCATCGTTTCGGTCGCGTTTTTCAGTTTGTCTATTTTCAAAAAGGTAAGCAAAGCATACAAACAAAGAAGACAAACAAGTCTATCAGACTGTTTTGGGGAAGATGCGGAAATTGGGCAACGTTACTGTTCGCGAGTTTGAACAGGGAGATTTGGACTTTGCCTATGAAATGCTAGTGATCGAGGAGTGGAATGACAGAGCTTCAACAGAAGCTCAACCTATATTAGGAGTACAGTTTTTTGGCGCAAGTGTGCGGCGTCTTATTGCAGTTGTTTCTCAATGGCTTCCTTCAGTGCTGGCAGTATCTCGTAAAGGTTGCCAACCACACCGTAATCCGCAATTTCAAATATCGGTGCTTGCTCATCCTTGTTTATGGCCACTATCACTTTCGAATCACGTATTCCTGCCACGTGCTGAATCACGCCAGAAATACCGCATGCAATGTAGAGCTTCGGCTTCACCTTATGCCCCGACAACCCAACCCACTCCGTAAACCATTTCCTATCCTCAGCCAACGGCCTCGAAGAACCCACCTGGCCGCCTAAGACTACGGCCAGCTCATCAAGCAAAGCTCTGTCTTCCTTCTTCTCCAAACCGCGCCCACAGCTAACGATAACCTCGGCCTCTTCAATCCTCACATTCGAAGTTTCAAGAGGCTTCACATCAACAACCTCAGTTTTGGGCGCATCCACCTTCACGTCCACTTTCACTACCTGTCCGCTACGATCCTTCGGCGATGGCTTGTCAAAAGCTCTCTGAGGCACAGTCACTATCTGCGGCTTCTTCGTAAAGGCTATCTTTGCGGTAGCGTTCCCTCCATAAGCTATTCTTTCACCAACCAGTCTTCCCTTCTCGTCAACGCCGAGCCTAGTGCAGTCAGGTACACAGCCCGCATCAAGACGTGTCGCAAGCCTAGCCGCAAGAGGTTTCCCGTTTCTTGTCGAACCAATCATCACGGTTTCAGGCTCATAATCTACAGCCAGACTGTGAAGAATGCCCAAGTACGCTTCAGCCTGAAAACGCTCCAACGACGGATCATCAGCCAAATAAACCTTGTCCGCGCCATACTTCATCAACTCGCTTGCCTTATCCGCAACATTGTATCCGATCAAAACAGCAACAAGCTCAGCTTGCTGCTTATCCGCAAGCTCGCGACCCTTGCCAAGCATCTCCAACATCAAGTCATACTTTTCCGAATAAACCCCTATCGCCCTATTCCCGCTCATGCTCGATCACCTTTTCACAACGCCTTCCTGAATCAACGCCTTCGCCAACTTCTCCGCGATCTCCTGAACGCTTTCGCCAGTAATTCTGATCTTCTTGCGCTCCGTCTTAGGAGCCAAAACCTCAACCAATTCAATCTTTGAAGCCAGCTTCTCCTTCTGAACGCTCAAATCCGCCAGTGCCCAATTCACGATCTCCTTCTTGGAAGCCTTCATAATCATCATCAAAGACGGAATCCTCGGCTGATTAATCTCCCGCGTAACCGACACCACGCAAGGCATCTTCGCCTTGACAGTTTCAATCGATTCTTCCAAGCTTCTTTCGGCAGTCACTGCATCGCCTTCCACAGAAAGCTTCCTAATCGAACTCACCAACGGCAAACCCAGCAGCTCAGCCAACCTAGCACCAACAAGCCCGGAAAAACTATCCAAGGACGTTTCTCCGCACAAGATCAAGTCGTATTCGCCAATTTTCTTGATGGCTTCAGCCAAGACGTAAGCCGTGCCAAACGTGTCAACATTCCTGAGACCAGTATCATTCACAACGTATGCCTTGTCTGCACCCATCGCCAACGCTTCTCTCAAAACCGTCTTCGCGTCCTCAGAAGTCACAGTCAACGTGCATAGCTCTGCATTGCCTGTTTTCTCCTTGATCTTTGTTGCTTCTTCCAGCGCGTTCTTGTCGAAATCGCTGATCTTCTTGGGCGCGGCTGCCGTGATCAACTGTCTAGTGGCAGGATCAACCTTTAACTGTGAAACGTCTATCGCCTGCTTCAAACAAACAATGATCCTCTTCAAACCATCCAAACCCCAAACTGCAATCCGCGAATTAAGACCGTTCAAAAACAATATAAATAGTTTCCCACACGCTCCGCCATGTTTAAAGCTAAATACTAGAGCCATTCATCAAGGTTCCACGGAGCCACAGCCACGGACTACCAAGTCAAATGCTCGAAATGCGGACAATCCCCTCGCAGTTTGCTTGCCTACAAGTGCCCATCATGCGGTCAGCCTCTAGAAGTCCAACTCAACCAACACTTCGAAACCCAGAAAACCCGACCATACAACCACACAGTCTGGCGCTACGCAAACTTCTTCCCATACATAAAAGAGTCTGAAGTCATAACCCTAGGCGAAGGCTGGACACCCCTCATCAAGTATTCAAACAACGTGTACTTCAAGCTTGAAAGCTTGAACCCCACAGGCTCCTTTAAGGACCGAGGCTCAGCGGTACTCATCTCCACCATACAAGAGCAACTGAAGCAAACGGGAGGCTGCATCTCCGAAGATTCCTCAGGCAACGCCGGAGCTTCAATGGCAGCGTATGCTGCCCGCGCTGGACTAAAAGCCAGAATCTATGTTCCAGAGAACGTGTCAGGACCAAAACTCAACCAAATCCAATTCTACGGCGCCGAAGTCACCAAAGTCGCCGGCTCAAGGAATCAAGTTGCAGAGGAAGCACAGAAAGCCGAGAGAAAAAAGTACTACGTTGGGCACATTCTTCATCCCTTGTTCAGAGACGGCATAAGAACCCTTGCATACGAGATTGCAGAACAGTTCGGTTGGCGCGCACCAGAACACATCTACCTGCCGGCTTCAGCAGGAACCCTGCTCTTGGGCGTACTAAGCGGATTCAAGCACTTGGTCGAGTCAAACGCGATAGAAGCCATGCCAAGAATAGTGGCATGCCAAACAAGCCAAGTCTCCCCGCTCTATCACCGATTCAGGAACCTTCGTTACGACCCACCGAAGAAGATAATCTCAATTGCCGACGCCCTAGTAAGCGTGAAACCGCCATTGCTCGACCTCATGGTAAAGGGTCTGAAGGATGCGAAAGGCGATGCAGTGACTGTTGAGGAAAACGAGATTGTCAGCGCTTTCAAAGAGCTTGCTAGCAAGGGCTTTTTCGTAGAGCCAAGCTCAGCGGTTGCCTACGCCGCATACAAGAAGCAAGCATCCGGCAGAAAGACTTCCGAAGACGGCAACACCGTGATTATTCTGACTGGCTCAGGTTTGAAAACCATGCTCAAACCATCACAAGTTGATTCGATGGCAAGTCAGTACTTGAGATTCTAGTTTTCCGTGTGTCGCTTTAGAAAGACTTATATTCACAAGCTAATTTTCATTGTTCCGCACGAAAGGAGGTTAATCTAGGTTTGTCGTTATCACAACAATCAGCTGGCGGTGTGCCAGTTTTAGTATTGAAAGAAGGTTCAAACCGTTCTCGTGGAAGAGAAACGCAGCATACCAACATAGCAGCTGCGAAAATAGTTGCTGAAACAGTCAAAAGCGCTTTGGGACCAAAAGGCATGGACAAAATGCTCGTTGACAGCTTCGGCGACGTAACAATCACGAGCGACGGACGCACCATACTCGACGAGATGGACATTCAACACCCAGCAGCCAAAATGATGGTTGAAGTCGCAAAAACCCAAGACAATGAAGCAGGCGACGGAACAACAACAGCCGTAATAGTGTCCGGAGAACTACTCAACAAAGCAGAAGAACTAGTCGACAAAAACGTTCATCCAACCATAATCATCGACGGCTACAAAAAAGCCGCAGAAAAAGCTTTAGAAACCCTAGAAAAAATCGCCATGCCAGTAGCAGCCCCAGACATCGAAGAATACGCCAAGAAAGCAGCCATGACTTCCATGGCAAGCAAACTTGTCGCAGACTATCGCGAATACCTCGCAGACATAGCCGTCAAGTCAATAATGGCCGTAGCCGAAAAAGAAGGCAGCAAATACAAAGTAGACCTGGAAGACGTGAAAGTAGAGAAGAAACCCGGCGAATCCACAAAGGAAACAAAACTCATTCAAGGCATAGTCTTGGACAAGGACGTTTCGCACTCAGGAATGCCCAAACGCATAGAAAAAGCCAAAATAGCCCTGCTCGACGCCGCACTCGAAATCGAGAAGACCGAGTTCGATGCTAAGATTAACATCGAAAGCCCAGAGCAGATAGAAGCTTTCCTCAAGCAGGAAGAGGATATGATGCATCAAATGGCTGACAGGCTGGTGGCTGCAGGCGCGAATGTCGTTCTGTGCCAGAAAGGCGTCGACGATATGGTTCAGCACTTTATGGCCAGAAAACAAATCCTAGCAATCAGGCGCATCAAAAAATCAGACATGGAGAAACTAGCAAAAGCCACAGGCGGAAAAATAGTCACAAACCTCGACGCCATAACCGCATCAGACCTAGGATACGCTGACCTCGTTGAAGAGCGAAAGGTAGGCGAGGACAAAATGACTTTCATAGAAGGCTGCAAACACCCCAAAGCCGTCACCATCTTAATCAGAGGAGCAACAGACCGCGTCATCGACGAATCAGAACGCTCAATCCACGACGCCCTATGCGTGGTTCGAGACATCTTTGAAGAACCCAAAATCTTGGCCGGAGGCGGCGCGCCAGAGCTTGAGATGTCACGAACACTCAGGAAGTATGCGGAAACCCTGCCAGGAAGAGAACAACTAGCCGTAAGATGCTTTGCAGAAGCACTCGAAATCATTCCAGTAACACTCGCGGAAAACGCCGGGTTGGACCCGATTGACATCCTATCTGACTTGAGATCAAGGCATGAGAAAGGAGAAACTTGGGCAGGAATCGAGGTTCACGATGGCAAGGCAAAAGACATGAAAGCAGCAGGAGTCTTCGAACCTCTGTCCGTGAAGAAGCAAATAATCAAGTCCGCAACTGAAGCTGCTCAGATGATTCTAAAGATCGACGACGTAATCGCATCCGGCAAGACAAAAACTCCTCCAATGCCACCAGGTGGTGGAGGGCCTCCGGGCGGTGGATACCCGGGAATGGGGGAGTACTAGAACACGTCTGAAAGAGAGAAAAGAATCATAGTGGGTCCGCCAAAGCTTACTCGCTTCGAGAAAGCAAGAATAGTGGGAGCCAGAGCGCTTCAAATATCGATGGGAGCACCGATACTGGTCGACGCGCCCGAAGGCTCTCCGAGCCCCATCGACATAGCTTTGAAAGAGCTTGAAATAGGAATTCTGCCAATGACCATCAGAAGAACTCTTCCCGACAAAACCTTCCAAGATATTCCACTAAAATGGCTCCTGAAAGAAGCGTGATCTCCCAAACGTCTCTTTTTTTCTAGAATGGCGGAGGCGCCAAAGTAAACCGTTGCTGTTCCTCTCTTCCCAGCATGGAATAGTAATAGACAGTCAGTGCTATCGGAAGTATGGGCGCAGCAAAAGAGGATAGGATGCTGCTTATCAGTGAGCCTACGATGCCGAATGGACTTGTGACGAACAAGGTAATTACTGACACGAAGATGTTAACCATCCCAATTATCAGGAACAGCACAAAAGTTATCAACCAACGATGATTCACAAGCCGCTTACTTCTCGACAAGCTGTCCAAAACCCCAACATTCTCGTTTATTATGACTGGAACAAACAAAGCAAACATAATCGAAAATATTATTCCAGGCACTACCAGCAACAAGAAACCTATGAACAAAAGCACGCCAACTAGAAACGAGGCCGCAAGCAACGTAATAAGCTTGCGGACCGTGAAACCAAAAGCCTCTTCCAGATTTGCTGAACCCTTCTCGATAATATCCGAAGCACATTTAACGCATGTTCCGTTAGCTATGGTGCTTATTACCCACGACACCAAACCTACGATGATTGCTGCGACCAAAAGCACTCCCAGACTAGCAAGAACCAAATTCAAATCTATGGAGGTAGGATCAGTCAAGAGGGACTGCAGGTGCTGAGTATAGGTTGCCAGCACGGTGCTGAAGGCTCCCGTGACTAGTGACGCTAAGAAGACTGGCAAGAAGAGCGTTGGAAAATTGTTCAGGTATAGGTTGAACGTCCATCTGAGGTTTTCTTCGATTGATAATTCATGAGTAGGCTTCTGAATGTTCAATCAGCAGACACCCTAAAGCATATCTTCCTAACTTCTGCTATTAAGGCTTTTCAGAATCATGCTTTTGGCTTGGTTCAAGATTTTGTTCTCAGCAGCTCTTGTGCTTTTTCCAGAATCTTCCCGATCCTCGTCCAGTGCGCTCCCTGCCAATAAACCTGTTCACATTTCGGGCACATCCAAAACTCGTCGTAGTGGGCAAGAGTGTTCTTCTCCACTTTGTCGGCGATTTTCTCTTTCACGATGGGTTTTACTATTGTATTGCATTTTGAGCATCTAGATATTTTCATGTCCACTTCCAATCTGATGCTGAACCTTTTTGAGATTTCAGCCAGTCTTTCTGGTTCTGTCTGTCCCTCCACATATAAAGCATCAAGCCCCTTGCCTACGGCTTGTTGATAAAGCTGGAAATCTCGAGTGAGCAGTACCCTCTTCTCCTTCTTGGCAATCCCAATCAGGTCTTTGTCTTCCATGTTGTTTGAGTATTCTACATCATGCCCCAGAAGTCGCAGCCACCGCGTCAGCTTCCCAAGCATTCCATCAACAACGAACCTCAAAACCTAGGCTCTCCGAACAATCTCGCCAACTCCAGCACTGGCAACAATCTCGCCATCATCGAAGACTAAGACACCGTTGATGAACGTTTTGGCAGGCTTGCCAACCACCGGCCAGCCATCAAATGGAGAATATTTCGCCTTCGACTTGAAACTCGAAGCATCAATCTTGTACTTTTTGTTCAAATCGATAATAGTCAAGTCTGCCTTGTTTCCTGCGCTGAGGGAGCCTTTGTCATTCAATCCATAAATTTCAGCAGGCTTCTCCGCCATCAACCTGACCACATCACCTATCGACAACCTCCCACGCTTCACCTCAGTGAGCAACAGTGGAAGCGTCGTCTCAAGACCAGGTATGCCAACCTTAACGTTCCAAACTGACCCAGCCTTCTCTCCCAAAGCGTGGGGCGCATGATCTGAACCTATGCTATCAATCCATCCGTTCCTGATGCCATTCCAAAGAGCTTCCATGCCGTCCTTGTCTCGAACAGGAGGCATCGTCAACGCCAATGTCCCTATTCGCCTCAAATCGTCAGCAGACAGAAGAAGATTGTGTGGCGTGGTTTCACAGGTCACGGGGATCTTAGCTTTTTTTGCTTCAACTATTGCTTGCAAGCCGTTTTCCGCGCTTACATGGCAAAAGTGCACACGCATGTTCGTCTGTTCTGAAGCCTTCACCATTCGTTTTACTGCTTTCAGCTCAACATCGTCTGTATGTGCCTCAAGAAACGCTTCAACGTCATCCCGTCTGGCTAGCTTCAGCTTCTCTACAGCTGCTTTCAACGCTGTTTTGTCTTCAGCATGAACTGCCACCGGAACCTTCAGTCCGCTCACGATCTTGAGCGCTTCCATCAGGGCGGAGTCATCATCAGGGTCCAACCCGCCCACCTGCTCCGCCATGAAAAGCTTGAAAGCTATAGCCCCTTCTTCCACAATCTTCTCAATGTCTTTCGTTTTCTTCGGAAACTCGGAAAAGAAGCCGACGTTTACGAAGGCTTCTCTTTTAGCCTTGCTCATACGGTTTCTCAGCGTTTCAGGGCTCATTGTAACAGGGTCGTTGTTAGGCATGTCCAAGACTGTTGTGAATCCACCAACTGCCGCGGCAGCTGTTCCGCTCGTGAAATCCTCTTTGTAGGCTTTTCCTTCGTCTCGAAGATGCACGTGGGCATCTATCAGGCCGGGCAAGACCAGAAGATTCCTGAGACCAATCCTTTCGTCAGTTTGGGGCATGTTTGTTTCTTTGCCGATTTTCCAAATCCTACCTTCGTCTATTGCCAGACTGCAGTCCACTATTTCGTTGCGAAAATACGCCTTCGTACTGTTCAAGACTAGATCAACGATCAAGTGGGCCGCGCTCTCTGATTATCTGATTAACGAATATGAATGCCAGATAAAGATTTATTCCTCATCTTTTCATCGACGTATCTCGGCTCCTGAAGCAGGCTGGTGTTACTAGTCCGTTAGAGCTGCGATTACACGAAAAGCGACGCGTCTCATGCTATTATTTTGAAGAAGTCTCTCTCAGTTATCATTCCGGCAAGTTTTCCGCTCTTGACAACCAGCAACGCGCCTATGTTCTTCTCCTGCATTATTTTCGCGGCTTGCCCAACATCAGCCTCCGGCGTCACAGTAGCAACTGCCTTCGTTGCAATCTCAAGTGCAGGATTGTTCAGAACCTGAATAATGGTTCCAGAACGCAGGTATTCGAACACTTTTCCGGAACCGAAGAATCGAACTATGTCCATGGTTGTGATAATGCCCAACACTTTGCCATCAGAAACTATCGGAAGCCTTCTGAACCCTTGAGTCGTCATCGTCTTCTCAGCTTCAAAAATAGTGGTTCGCGGCAGCGCAGTGATGACCTTCTCCGACATCAGTTGAGCGACTGTTACGCCGCTTATTCTGTCTGCGAAAAGGCTTGAGATGTCTCTTTCAGTGATTATTGCTTTGATCCGGTTCTCTTCATCGACGACTGGCAAGCCGCCGAGGTTTTTTTCCTTCATCAGCTCAAGTGCTTCACTCACTTTCGCCGAAGTCTTGATCGTGATGACCTTCTTGGTCATTATGAGTTTGATGGGTTCGTTTATGGCTTTGAAAAAGTTTCCATCGTATTTATGTTGGATTATCCCGAATTTCTCGCCGCCGCCAAGATAGTCAACGATATCTGAAGCGGTTGTAATTCCTTCAAGACGTTTTGTTGCAGGGTTGGCTAATGGTATGCGGCGGAATCCTTCCTTCGCCATCATCTTTATCGCTTCATAAATGGCAGTCGTAGGAGGCATCGTTACGACCGTGGTCTTTGCCACTTGCATTATCTCACCCTCGCGCTTCTTCGTCGGGTGAGCCTTCAATGAAAGCTGTCCTTTCTCCCTTAGTGTTCTTCTAAAACCTTCTCTACTCAATCAGCTTCCGCCCTGTTTAACAAGCATTCTGGCGACATCTTTCCTGTCAACCATACCAATCAGTTTCCCATCATCATCTACCACAGGAACTCTGCCGATATCTTTAGAAATCATAACCTTGGCAACTCTGATGGCCTTTACATCGGGCGTCACGGTTAATACTTCCCTTTTCATGATTGAGGAGACCTTCGGCGAAGCCCTATGGCGTCCTTTCTTAGCCTCAAAAGTCGGCATCACTTCCCCGCCTGCGAGAAGGTCCTTCTGAGTCACAATTCCAACAAGCCTGCCTTTATTGACAACCGGCAAGCCAGCTAACGTCTTGTCCTGCATCAGACGCCAAATGTTGTCAACTCCGTCATCTGGCGAGCAAGTCGGAATGCTCGTAGACATTATCCCGGAAACTGGCTTCGCCAGCTTTTCCGGGCTGGTTCTTATTACGGCTTCGATGAAGTTCTCCAAGCCTAGAACGCCCTTGTAGGCTTTATTCTGAACGGAGTCAATGACTGGCGCGTACCATTTGCCCACCTGAATAAGCTCTCTAATCACAGTGTAGACATCCTCTTCTGTGGTTGCGATCTTTTTGGGCAGTGTCATTATTCCTTTTGCTCTCAGTGCTGAGACAGAAGAGGATATGGTCAAGATGTTGCGGCGCGTTACTAAACCTAGAAGTTTTTTGTTTTTATCTATAACTGGCAGAATTCTAAGCGAATAGTCTCGTATTATGGCGCGGGCTTTGGTGGCGAGGTCATCATCGTAGATGGATGGATGCTTCTCGTTCATGATCTCCTTTACACGCAAGAAATCGGCCTCTTATTCCTCGCTCTCCACTTCAACCCTGCAATCCTCGCAGAGGTATTCGCCGTCAACTTTCTCCAGGTTGTCAGACCAGACTCCGCATCTGGCGCAGTTTCCGGCTAGGAGAGCTGCCTCTTCCTCCGTCTCTTTTGCGTTTTCTTCCGCTCTTTTTTCGCCTTCTATCAACGCCCGTTCTTGTATTATCTCTACAAGCTCAGGCATTACTCCTAAGACATCCTTGCTGGAGAGCACTCCGACAAGTTGTCCTTTGTACACTACTCCCAGTCTTCGGATGTTCAGTCTGCTCATTCTTCTCGCTGCTTCGTTTATCGTCGCGTCTGGCTCTATCGTGATGAGAGGTGAGGTCATGGTGTCCTTGGCTTTTATGGTGTCTGGGAGCACGTTCTTGGCTAGGACTCGTACGACGAGGTCTCTTTCGGTCAGTATTCCGAGCGGTTTTCCTTCCTTGTCTGTGACTATTATGCAGCCTAGATCGTCTTTGTCCATGAGCTCTGCGGCCCGGTTTGTCGTTGCATCTTCATCTATGGTTACAACTGGGCTACTCATAACGTCCTTGACCAGCATCTTTGACCTCAAACCAAGATCTGACATGTCACCAGCCACGCAAACAACGCGTAACGTCGACAGATTATTTCTTCATTCAACTCAACCAGCACCATGCATTTAAAACTTGTTGTGTTTCAAGCAGACACACGGTTCGCGCAGTTGGGTGAGCTTTATTAGCCACTGCCTCCTAAACCGCTAATCCAACATAGGAGACGTAGCATGCTCAAGACGAATGTCGACAGACTCGTGAAGCTCTCCGTCGCGGGCGAAGTTGTCAGCCCAGTGTTCGGAAGAAGCATCTACACCGTCTCAGCAGAAGGCGATCCCGTGGTCCTGCCTGGCGTAGGAGGAATCACCTACAACATTAGGGTCGGAGACCCAGCATGCGGATGGCAAGCAGATCATGTTGAGCCCGGCGTGAGCGTCGAGAACAAGGAGAATGACCCGCGGTTCGGACAGGGCGCAAACGCCGCTTTCAACGTGCTTTCATGCGTCGGAAACGAAGCTACAGTGGTCACGGGTGATGCTAAAGGTGCCAAAGGGGTTGTCACGGGAAAACATGGTGGAATAGAACATGTGCTCGTGGATTTTCCGCCTGAGACTCTTGAGAAGCTTCTGCTGGGCGACAAGATTCTTGTGAAGTCCTTCGGTGTCGGCTTGAAGCTTCTGGATTTTCCAGACATAACAGTCATGAACATGGACCCACGCTTTCTCAAGGCATTGAACCCGAAACCCAAACGTGACAAACTTGAGGTTCCAGTCACGCACATCGTTCCCGCGGCAATAATGGGTTCAGGGTTAGGTATGAACCAGACGTATTCCGGGGATTATGACATCCAGCTCTTCGACGAAAAAGTCAACAGACAGTACGGCCTTGACACGCTGCGGCTCGGCGACATCGTCGCCATAGTTGACGCTGATCACTCCTTCGGCAGGATCTATCGTCAGGGCGCGGTGTCTGTCGGTATTGTCGTGCATACGAATTGCGTCTGCTCAGGGCATGGTCCAGGAGTCACAACATTGTTCACGTCATCGAATGGAAAGATCATCCCAAAGATTGATCCGAAAGCTAACGTTGCCTTGCTTCTCAAGTTGAGGACAGATATATAAATAGGGCATAGCATTCTATTGTTGAGGAAATTCAAGGAGAAAATGAAGTTGCCGTTTAAACGGAAAAGCCGTGGAAGATCGAAAGGTAGTAAGGGCAGTGGCGGCACGGTTCAGTGTGCTAGTTGTGGGTCGATGGTGCCTCGTGACAAGGCTAAGAAATCTACACGTAGGGTTTCGATTGTTGACGCCCAGCTGGCCAAGGAGCTTCGGCAGAAAGGCACGTACATTGCTGCGCCCGTGGACACGAAGTACTATTGCGTTTCGTGTGCAGTTCACAGAGGCATTGTGAAAGTCAGGGCCGAAAGCGAACGCCACATGCGCATGAAAAGAAGAAGCTTCTAATCTTTTTTCTCATAATCCTGCAAGTTGAGCTTGACCACGGACTCGTTGAATGCGTTTTTCTGCACCCTCGATAGAATGGTCACGAGAATAGAATTCGCAGTCAATGAGAATGGGCCTCAGGTCTTGATTTACACTTTCGGGGGTCTCCCGGGATTGAGATGGCCTACATTTAGGGGTTCGATAATCGCAAATAGTATTCACCAGACTGTGCAAGAGTTGTGGCAACTGAAACGGTAGCATACTTCAGCTTCTTTGTTGCGGTTTTTCGTTTTCTCTTGGAGATCTTTTGATCGTGGCGAGTCTTCGTCTTACTTCTTTCTCTGTCATTGGAAAGTCTGGTCCGGTGTTTTCGACCATGATTGAGGCGGCAGCGGATGCGAAAAAGCAGGATGAGATGACGTTTCCGGTCTTGTCGTGTTCGAAGATGAATGAGCCCGCGTAGGTGTCTCCTGCTCCTGTCGGGTCTAGCGCAACGGTCTTGTATGGTGGTATTCGTGTGAGTTTTCCTTTACTCAACACTACTGATCCTCTCTCAGCTAGTGTTATAATGGCTACTGGCGAACCCCATTCCGTTAGGATCTTGGCGGAAACAATAGGGTCATTTGCTCCGGTGATGACTGGAGACTCATGTTCATTAGGCTTCACAAAGTCAACGAGGCTTACTATCTTTTTCATTGTTTCTTTTTCGTTGTGGTAGAGTATTTGCTTGTTTGGTCCGATTTTCCTTACTAGGCCTTGGGGGTCGAGGAAGATTTTCGCTTCTGAATTTTCTTTCAAGAACTGGATTAGTTTGAGGTCGACTTCTTGAAGTATTGGCCCGATTAGAATGTAGCGCGTGTCCAAGCATTCTTCCGGTATGTCGTCTTGTGTGATTTTTCCTGCGACTCCTAGGACTTCGAGGGTTCTGTCTCCTGTTGGGTCGTAGACGAGTTTGAAGCCGCCGGTTTCTTCTAAAAGCTTGACGTTTGGAGAAGAGATGCCGTATTTTTTCAGGTCGTTCGCGAATTTGGTGTGGTGGTCTTTTCCGATGCAGCCTATCAGTGCCACGTTTTTCATGCCTAGTTTTGCGGCGGCGAGGCATGCGTTTGTGCTGCAGCCTGAGAGGACTCTGCCTTTTGTTGAAATGTAGGGTGTGATTATGATGTCATATACGGGGTTTCCTATGGCTACTAGATCGTAGGTCATTCTATTTGCTCCTTGTCTGTTTCCAAGTGTATTCTAGTCTTTGCGCGACTGTGAAGTGGGATATGATGCCTACTGCTATGATTGCATAGAGCAGTGCTTGCGTAAAGTATAGTGTCAGTAGTGAGCCGGCGATTATTATGATCAGTTTCTCTTGTCTTTCGGCTATGCCTACCGTGCAGCTTTTCAGCCCGCCTACGGATTCAGCTTTGGCACGCGTGAAGCTAGCCATCAACATGCCGATCAGGGCAAACACTCCCCACATCCAATCAACGTAGCCACCCAAGACTATTCCTACTATGATCAGGTATTCAGCGTATCGATCAAGAACGTGATCCAGTACGGCGCCGAACCTTGTTGCCTTTCCAGTGGCTCGCGCGACCGCGCCGTCCAGCATGTCGATGAAGCCTGTCAATACTATGAAGAGAGCTCCGAGGACTAGGCTTTTCTGATAATAGAACCAGAAAGACAGAACACTGGTGAGCAGGCTGATTGCGGTAATCGCATTGGGCGTTAGGCCTATCTTGCCCAGAAACTGCCCCGCAGGAGCCATAGCATGCTCGTATTTTTCTCGTAATCTTCCAAGCAACTTGTGCATTCCCGCTTTTCTAGGACTGCTTTGATTCGGACTAATATAAGTTCCTACGGACGCTTCCTATGTCTTGAGGTGTCTTTGTCCTATGGCAATTCTTATCTTGCTTTGGCTCAGTAAGAGTTGTTGTGTGAGGCATTCATCGTGATCAGCATAATGTCTGTGCAGGTTGATGACAAGACTTGTTTGGGTGTAAGAATTGAGCTCCCTGATTCACCGCCTTTGCTCGTTATAACCGCCGATAAAGGCTTCGTGATGTGCGGCTTCCTGAACATGGAGGCTGCTGAAAGAATAGGTGCCACGGCCGCCATGGTCAGCGGCGTGAAAACATTCGAAGATGTCCTTAACGCGCAAGTGAAAGCTGTAACCTCCAAAGCCAAGAGTCTAGGAATCCAAGAAGGAATGAAAGGCGCCGACGCCCTGAAACACATGTTCTAAAACCGAACCTTCCGCTGGCAATTTTTCAACTCTGGACAGGAACCAAACGGTTGTGTCTTGTGGGTTTTGTTTTGTCTAAGATGAAGCTTTTGGATGCCGTTTCTGCTGAAGTACAGGTTTGCGAAAAGTGCCCTCTTTCTAAGACGCGTAAGAAAGCGGTTCCGGGCGTGGGTAGCCCAAGAGGCAGAATCATGTTTGTCGGGGAAGCACCTGGCAGATCAGAGGATCTTAAGGGCGAACCGTTTGTCGGTGCGGCTGGCAAGTTTCTCGATGTGTTGCTTTCAGAGATCGGTTTATCAAGAGAAGCTGTCTTCATCACGAATGTTGCCAAGTGCCGACCTCCACACAACCGTCAACCATATCCTGCAGAAGTTCAAGCATGCACTCCTTATCTTGACAGACAGATCAGAAGCATTAGGCCAAGAGTCATAGTCACTCTTGGAAACCATTCAACAGCATACATGCTTGCCAAGGCAGGCCTGCCCTTTGATGGCATAACGTTGACACATGGGAAGTTCCTCAAAGTCACCCTTCTAGGCCTTTCGTTCACGGTTTTTTCCACGTTTCATCCAGCCGCGGCACTTTACAATGGACAGTACAAGAAGCAGCTGATCGAGGATTTTCAAACCCTAGGGCATGAGTTCGCTAGAAGACGCCTTGTCGAGCTTTGATGTTCTCGGCGGTTTCTGAATTGTTAACGGGCACCAAGTTCCATTGTTTCTTGTTTATTCGAATGCGGTCTCTAGGGTTCTCAGAGTGCACTTTTCCTCCTCTCCGCTATGCGCTTATCTTTGGGGGTGGGCGGAGAGGTTTGCCGAGTTTTCTGTGAAGAGCGATCCGGTACAATTTCCTTAGAGTCTTTACCAGTTGCTCAACAGTAGGCAAGTGTGAGTATATGAGCGGGATTCTGTCGTATTCGGCCAGTTTTATCGAATACTCGTCAGGTGGTTCGCCGTGAAAAACTACGAGTTTAGGCTTTAGGCTGCTCATTCTGACGGCGAGCATGGGCGGGTTTCCATTCTCGATGTGCGTGAAGATGAGCACCCGGTCGGTTGTGGTTCCGAACAGTTGTGAGAATTCCGCGCCGGACAGCGTTTCAACTACTCTTTGGCTGTCTACTACGGTGTAGCCGTTGATTTCTTTGACTGGCCAGTTAGAGTTCACCGTGACTTCGCCTTGTATGGCTTTGCACAGGTATTCTCCGCGGACGGGTATTGGAAATTCGCGGAGGTCGATTATGGCGTTGCTCGGTGAGCCTGTGAGCTTGGCGAATTCGCTGATGAAACGGCTTCCTCGTTCCTCGTCGATCTTCAGAAGTGCCCACACGAACCTTCGCACGAACTTTGTGCCTGGGCTTTTTCGTCTTCCACTCTCGTAGTCGCTGATGACTGATGAGGAAACCGCCATCTTGTCGGAAAGCCTCATCTGTGAAGCCGCGAAGAGTTCACGCCATTTTCGCATGGTTCCGCCCGGTTTGCTTGAAAGGATGATCTCGCCAGCGATTCTTCTTGCCAGAACTTCACGGATGCTTGGAGATACAGCCATCCTGAACGCCAAATCCCCCTTAGAACATGGTGCAATATAAAAACTTATACACCGTCGGTTTTGGCGCATTGACCTCTGTTTTTTCATCTGTGAAAGAGTCTGCTGCCGTCGTCGTATTCCTCGATTGCATACTCAAAAGCTGTTTCTCTCAGTTCTTGCTTTTCATCTGTAGTTTGAGCGGGATGACACGTGGAATCATTCGAATTAGATCAAAAGATGATGAGAGCAATGTTAAAAGATGATGAAATATGGAAACTAGCGAGTTTCATCATTCCCTAGCCATGGAAAAAGCGTTGAACCCTGCCTAAAACAATGTTGAAAACTGCATGAAAAAAAGAATTCTTTTTTTTCAGCAACTTTTTTTAACATGGGAACCTTTGGTTTGATGCTAACATAATGATCTTGTATTAATTGACTGGATTGGCATTCTCTAAGAGCGTTGGCACAGTTCAATATTATCTTAGGTTTTCATTCTTTTTGATTGTCCAGTTTGAGACTTAACCTACCGTACATCTGAAACCCATGATTGATGAAGTAAGAAGACAAACGAACAATACCCAACTTAGATGTGGCACCTAGATACCTCTGCAATGAAATGAGAAAAAGCGCGCGTGTCAAGCTTTAAGAATCTGCAGCAAAAAAATACCTCTTGTAGGATTGTTGGAAGGTTTGGCTGAATGAAAGTTCTAATCGTGTATGATACAGTCTCGCCTAAGAAGATAACTGCGGAGGTCGCTCAAGCCATAAGTAAAGTATTGAAGGAAGAAGAAATCGAAACTGACTCCTTCTTCTTCAGAGATATTGACAAGGCGGCTGTTAAGAACTATGATTGCGTGATTGCAGGGTCACCCACAATGTATTTTAGAGCGTCGAGCGGAATAGGGCAGTTCCTCGACAGTTACTCAGGCAAAGAGTTTTCAGGAAAACGGGCCGCCGCTTTTGACACGCAGCTCCAATTATGGATCAGTGGAAACGCCGCCAAAGGCATTGAGAGAAAACTCAAGAATTTGGGTTTCGAGATAATCATGCCCCCATTAGTTGCCTACGTGGAAGGCAAGATGAATGAAATGCAGCTGAAAGAAGGAGAACTGGATAAAGCGAGGAATTGGGCGCGAGAAGTCGCCAAGTCGCTTTCCAAATAGTATGAACTCGTCACAAGTGCATACGGACTAAGAGAGTTCAGCGGTTAGCGCACTCCAAGACTGGTAGACAGAAAGAAACGAAAGATGCGAGAACTATGGAGACGTTGCCTCTTAGCCCGGGACAAATTCTGTCCCTCACGTTCACCATGTTGAAAACTGAATGTTCAACCTGCTGAAATGGGCTTAGTCTTCTTGTTTTCCGCCGGTGCGCACTGTTGTGCAGCATGAAGGGCTGTTATAGTAGTTTTTGGCGGCCATGATTAGGTTTTGGTCTTGCGTCAACAGCGCAGCTTCGTCCATCCAATCTGACACCGTTAAGAGTGTTTTCGTGTCTGAGATAACCATTCCTAGTGAGTCGACCGAACAACGCAGCAAGCGGATTTCACCGAGGTGTGAAGAGTCTCCTTTTTCGAAAACCTCTTGGGTCATAGCGATGTTTAGTTTGATTCTGCGCTTTTCTTTTGCTTCTAGCAATGATTCCTTTAGTCCTCTGAGAACTTCCGGGTAGGCAATGAAAATCGTTATCTCTTTTCGTGCTGTTTCAATCAGTGCTTTCATTCTGTTGATGATGTTCTTCTGTCCTCTAATGATGTAAGCTATTTCTAGTTCTTCTGATTTTTCAGCGTTCTCGTATATTGGCGTCAGTATGTCAGTTAGAGCGTCTGCTTCTTTGATTTTCTCATGAAGGCTTTCAGTCAGTTGATCTTTCAAATTGGCAATGGCTTCTTTCGGCGGTGTGGGCAGGTAGATGTTTGGATTGCCCTTCTGAACTGCCAGCATGCCTTTCTTAGAGAGTCCGTCCAGAGCATAATAGATTTTTGAGTCAGGGATACCCGTTTCCTTGCACAACACACCCGCAGTCATGTTGGAATGCGTCAAAAGCGTAACGTAAGTTAACGCTTCATGAGTTGGCAATTCCAGTGCTCTAAATCGCGAAACTATTTGGTCTCGGGCCACTGTTTCCTTGATGTTCGCAGTTGTTTCCTCCTACTTCTAGTAAGTAGACGTCAGAGAAGCCTTAAATAGTTTTCTACTACTGTGGATTAGTAGTTAAACGAAAGAGGAGGTTCAGTATGGAAAACAAGACAAAACTGCTGATAGCGGTTGGGGCCTCTGTCACGGCGAACTGCCAGCCCTGTCTCAAAACCGCCGTCACTGAGGCTCAGAAGGCAGGAGTAGACAAGAAAGAAATCATCGAAGCAATAGCAATAGGAAGAGTTGTTCGAAAAGGCGCATTTGGCAAGATGGACAAACTCGCCTCGACCCTAACCGGAAAGAATGTTGGGGACAGTTCAGATGAGTGTCCATTCGGTTCAACAGAAGAAGACTACAAGGAATGGGTAGGGCAAGAGGATGGATGTGGATGCAATTGAAGACACATATGCAGCTTGAAGATGAACGTGTCGACAGACTAAGAGGCGCAGTGACCCGGTTGACTATTGGATCCTTCATCCTTCTAATTGGCATACTGCTGCTTCTGCGGAAAGCAGGAATAATACAAAACAGAATAGACTTATGGCCTTGGGCATTGATCACCTTCGGCACGCTGATCACAGTTGGTGCCGTCGACAGACTGAGACGCCTGGAACGAAATAGAGTCCAGAATCATCCATCCTAACACGCGAAAAAGCAGGATGTGGGTATATGAAGGAAGAAGAAGCAAAAAGAGTTGTCCGAGAGGGCTACGCAAAGATCGCTAGAAGAGGGAAATGCTGTTGTTCGAGTACCTCAGATGTGAGCAAGGAGATCAGCCGAAGAATCGGCTACAGCGAAGAAGGGATGAGTACAACGATGACTATCGTGAGAATGAACCACCTGCTGCGCCAAAATCGTCTCATTGCAGGCTAAACACCCTCCCATCAACATGTTTGTAGACACTCGTCAATTTTGACTCTATGCCAGAAGATCAAGCGCAACGTCAGACGAGAAAGATCAGAAAGATCCCAGCAACTATGACTACCGAACCCAGAAAGTTTCTCATGGTCACTTTTTCACGCAGGAAAGCCATGCCAGCCAGCGTTGAGAACAGAGGTGTAGTTGAAGATATTGGGACAGCTCGAGATTCTAGGGTTTCTATGAAGCTGTAGGTTAGGAAAAACCAACCCACCCCCAAAGCAACGATTCCCCCAACAAGCAGCGTTGCAACAGCTTTTCTGCTTATTTTCCCAAAACCCAGACCCTTACTGATAAGCGGAGATGAAGCGAAAAACACAATCGCTATGATTGTTATCCTGATGGCGTTTATGGCCAGAGCATGATCCAAGTCTGCGGTCTCTTTCACAGCCATGTTGATCATCGTTATGCTAATGGACCACGCTATCGCAGTTGCCAGAGCAAAAGCCACACCCCTGTACAGGTCCTTCTTCTGGATTCCGGCGTTGTTCGTCTTGTTTTCCTGGCTCAGCAACCATATTCCAAGAACTATCGTGATGGCTCCAAGACCGACAGGTAAAGTGACGAGTTCACCCTTGAAGCGAGCCGCCCATATGAGACTGAACAACGGATACGTGCATGTGATCGGAACAGCTCGAGCTACACCTATGCTTTTCAAACTCATCATGTACAGTGTATCACCGACACCCAAGCCAATTACTCCGCTGATTCCTGCCAGAACAGCAACATCTGCCGATAGGCTCGTCAAGACGCCAAGCTTGCCGATCACTGCCAAGAACACCACTAAGACAGCACTTGTGCATGTTAGGCGCACGACGTTCGCTGAAAGCGGCTTGGTTTCTGACAACGCCTTTCCGTAGAGCATGGCTGAAACTGTCCAGCTTAGCGCAGCACCCAAAGCCGCAAGTTCACCCATCATTTCCTGCTGCCTTCACGAAGAATTCGCCTGAAGTCGTTAAATAGGTAACGCCCGAATAAACGCTGAACGGCGTCAACGAAATGGGAATGACTGTTGATTGGAATTCCGAGATCTTAGAAAAGTTTCCTGACCTTGCGCTTTGTATCGGTGTAGTGAATGGGATTCAGAATGAGAAAGAGAACACCAGATTACGCGAGCTTAAAGAAAGCATTTTCGAAGAGGTTAGACGCAAATACGTTGTTGAAGCGTTGAAAGACGATCCGACCGTAAGGGCTTACAGGGATTTGTATTGGCGGCTCGGCATAGACCCGACGAAGACGAGGCCTTCAGGAGAAGCCTTGTTGAGAAGAGTTCTGAACGGAAACGATCTTCCAAACATATCTTCCATCGTAGATGCCTACAACCTAGCTTCAATAAAAACCATCATCCCTATAAGCGGCTTCGACAGCAATCGCTTGAATCCACCTTTTCAAGTTCGATTCGCGGGAAACGATGAAGCTTTCACGGGAATCGGCATGACCAAACCCATGCCCTTAACAGACAAACTGCTTGTTCTGGCAGATCAGAAGCAAGTTCTGTGCATCTATCCTTACCGTGATTCAGACTACACAAAGATCAGCATGGAAACACAGAACGTCGTGATAGTTGGATATGGTGCTCCTGAAATAGCTGAAGGTCAGTTGAGAGAGGCTGTGGAAACGACGCTTTCATACGTCCGGCAGGTTGCAGGCGGAGAAGTCGAAACGATTAGAGTCTTCAAGAAATAGTGGTGACGTTCTTGTCATGTGAGGTTGCTGCTTGCGTAGTACAGAAATGGTAGTGCGAGTAGGATTGTGTTACGGCCTTTCGTTGTGAGTGCATATCTTACTCGCAATGGGGGGCCTTGTTCAACCGATCTAGTGAGGAATTCGTGACCGGTCAGAATCTTCATCTTGTCCGAGAGAGTGCGCGAGTTTACTCCGAGGATCTTTTTCAGTTCGCCAAAGCCTGTGGTCTCTCTCAGGAATAATATATAGAGGATTTGAAGGTTCCATTTCTGCGACAGCAGCTCGAAGCTTTTTTCGAGGCCTTGTATGGTTTTTCTCAGGTTTTCCAAGCTCAGTTCCTGTGTTTCGAATATCTGTCTGAGCGTTTGCTCTATTCCGCCGAGGTTGTCCTTCATGCGTGACTCGACAAGCCTGCGGAGCTCGTCGCCCAACACTGTTTCAGGGTTCATCGTTGCACACTCGGTGTGGTCGTGCTTACTTCATAGTTTATTTAGGTTTACCTATTAAATCTAGTGTAGAAAACACACTCACGCGAGCGCGATCTTGTGGAAACATTGATGAAAAGCCTGGAAATCACCGTCAAAGAGAAAATGTCCGCTCTTGCTGGCACGGCGCATTCTTTTGAGCACGTCAAAAGAGTCTTTCGAATCGCCGCTTTTCTTGCTGAAAAAGAGAAAGCCTATACTGAACTAGTGCAAGTGGGTGCTCTCTTGCATGATGTAGGCTGGGCAGTGGGTGAACCTCATAACGAGGCTGGCGCAAGACTCGCAGGTGAAATCCTGAGAGAACTCCGTTATCCTGAAGAGAAAAGTGTGAAGGTTGTCCGTATAGTATTGTTTCATCCTATTGATTTCAGGAGCAAACTGGAAACCTTGGAGGAGAAGGTGGTGTGGGATGCTGACAAGATCGACCTGCTGGGGGCACTAGGGATTGCGAGAGGTTTCCATTGGCACGGCAAGAAACCATTCGACACAACGGTGAAGACCGCGTTCGAGGTGTATACACCGATCTACGGCATGCTAAACACAGCAACAGCCAAGAAAATCGCGAAGAAGAGAAATGAACTTACGATGGCGTTCCTGTCGGCATTGGAAAGCGAGCTGTCTCTAGCTGACTTAGGCATAAAATAGCCCTTGCTGGAAACGTTTAGACAAAGGTTTTAAGCCTCACACGCAAACAAGAAACGGTGTCTAAGCTTGTCTTTCCGCTCCAAAATTGAGCAAACTGCAAGAAGCAAGGAATCCAATATCATTGTGGCGCTTGATTTTCCATTCGAAAACCCAGAAAACCGTCAAAGCTTATTCTCGAAGGCAGAACGGGTCCTCGATGCTGTTCATCCCTTCTTATGCGCTGTGAAGTTCAATCATCATCTTGTTCTTCCTTTAGGCACGTTTGATGGTGTCCAGAAGCTTGTGAAGAAGGTTCACGATTTTGGCTTGGTGGCGATAATGGACTGCAAGGCGAATGATATTGGCGCTACAAACCAGGCCATCGCTGAATACTACTATGCAGCAGGCTTCGACGCACTGATTGCGAATCCCTTCATAGGTTGGGAAGAAGGACTGAAACCCATTTTCGACGTCGCAAACCCACTTCAGCGCGGCGTCATCTTTCTAGTCTACATGAGTCACAAAGCAGCACCCGAAGGCTACGGACAAACCATCATCGACCCAAAGACAGGAGAGAAAATTCCTCAATACGTTTCCTTTGCAAAAAAAGCCCTGAAATACGGCGCAAGCGGCGCAGTCGTTGGCGCTACGTTTCCTGAAAAGATCAAAGAAGTCCACAAGATACTGGGTGACAAGGTTCCAATATTCTCGCCCGGAATTGGCGCTCAAGGCGGGGAAATAACGGCTGCGCTAAAGGCTGGCTCCCGTTACCTTATTGTTGGCAGATCAATAATAGGCACTGCGAACCCTACAGAAGCCGCAAGGCAGATCCGACAGCTTGCCCAGTCGCATTCTGCATGAGCGGTTACATGAATTGCCTTATTCTGCTGGCCGTCTTGTCCAGTTCTTGCCTGCTTGCTTCAGGAACGTCATCGGGTCGAGGAAGCTTCTGTCCATCGTACCTCGGTATGATGTGAACATGAACATGAAAGACATCCTAGCCTGCAGCTTTTTCGTTATGCTGAGATATGGTGATTCCTCCAGCGCTTACGCCTCTTTTGATGGCACAAGCCACTTTCTTCACGGTCTGAAACAGATAGGCAATTTCAGCGTCTGGGGCTTCATAAATATACTTGTGGTGCTTCTTCGGTATCACAAGTGTATGGCCCTCGTTCAAAGGCTTTATGTCTGAGAAAGTCATCACGTGGCTGTCTTCTAAACGAGACTTGAAGAGGCTTGCTTTCTCATCAAGGCGCAAAAGGGGCAATATTCAGTCATAATGGCACATACTTTCATCTTTTCAAAGCGCTATTAACCTTCCAATCTTCATTGATGCAGAGCTTGTCAAAACGACCTGCGAAACAGCGATCTGGAGTTCTATCTTCCTCTTCTTTCCCAGAGTTCCTTCTTGAGCAGGTCCCTGACTGATGATCTTATGACTGAGCTTCTGCTCGGATACATGTTCATCCTCACAAGCTCATCCAACCCTTCCAAATAAGCCTCAGGCAACAACACCGTAACGAGTTTCATGCGAATGCCTCGAACATATTATCAGTATACATATGCCGCAAATATAAGATTTAGTTCATTGTCGGTTTCTGACTTTCGTCAGTCTTTATGCTTCGCGTGTGCCAGCAAATCAAATGATGTCGTCTTGGGTTTTGCAAGAGGCAAGAATGAGAAGTTTGCCAGAAGTTAGGCTTCCTCAGTGTTCGCTTATGTAAGATCACACACATAGTGTTAGCTGCTTTTCGCCACTTTGGATAAGAATGATTCAACCTGTTCTTTTGAGACCTTGCCTTCAATTCTATCCCCAGAACCAGTCACAAGAACCGGAAATCTCGCTCGTTCTAGGGACTCCAGATGCAGTTCTTCGGGCAAATCCTTTCTTCCCGCCACATCAACGACTTCAATTTCGAATCCCTGAGAGAAAGCAGCTTCATACATCGCTTGAACAACAACTCTCTGGTCCTCTGGAAGCACGTTCTGAGTGGATACCGTTGAAGCTCCGCCCGAATCCCGAACAGGCCAATGAGTAAATGTAAACGACGCCATTTTCATTTTACCGACACCGAGGAATATCGGCACGGTTGTGTCTGGTCTCGTGATCGGTTTCTTTCCGCTTTCGACTCTAGCCTGCAAACTTTCTATGTATATTGTCACTTTCCGTGGGTTCACTCGTTTTCCCATGAATTACCATTGCAGCTCTTTTCTAATAAGGGTTTCAGTTTACTCTGCCATTGTTCTGGAAAAAGGCAAATGAAGATGCATATATAAACTTAAACGCTCTCTTTTGCAGTTCGGATGTCTTTCATTGTTTTCTGAAACGTCTTGTAGACATCATTCACTTGCAGCGTTTGACGTTTGATACCTTCCTGAATCAGTCCCGCCGCCACCATAGCCGATCCTACAACATCGCTCACGGTCGGATCTGGAAACGCTATCAACGCGAGTCCGATCTTGATGAGCCATGGTTTTCTGCCGTCTCGCCAAAGCTTCTTGGTGGTTTTCGCTTCCCAGGCTGTGCCTTTCAAGGCTTGAGCTAGGTCAGCGCAGCTTTCGCTCAACTCTTTGGCAGAATCGACTAGGGCTTTCACTTCGTCCGTCTTCATTTGACCACGCTGAAGGCTTGCTTCAGTAGAGACGCGACGAGCACAAAAGCTTTAGACGAGTAGACTGCGTCATTTCACCGTTGTTGCTTGGAAGAACGGGCTGGAGTTTTTAGGAAATCGTTGAAATTTGTCGTTGCCTATCTGGCTCTTTTGTCGTTAATAGTGAGAATTGTTGCCGGACAAAAGCTTCGCAATTCGGGGGACGAGTAAAGCATAAAACCGCAAGTCTTCCTAAGAGGTTAGGAAGGAGCGGTAACACCTTTGGAAACATTCGACCCGAAAGGCTTCGTGAGTGCTGAACTTGAAGAGATAAAGAAGCAGATCGGCAAGGAAAAGGCGCTGGTTGCGGTTTCTGGCGGTGTGGACAGCATGACTTGTGCTGTTCTGACCCACAAAGCAATTGGCGACAAGCTTGCATGCGTGATGCTGGATGATGCTTTTATGCGTGAAGGCGAACCTGAGCATATTGCAGAAACCTTGTCGAAACCACCTTTCAACGTGCCCATCAAGATCGTTAACGTCCGCGAACATTTCATGTCAGTCATGAAAGATTTAACAGACGCGGAGGAAAAGCGCAAGAAGTTCCGCGAAACCTTCTATCAGATTCTGGGCGAAACTGCAAAGAAGGAAGGTTGCAAGGTGCTCATTCAAGGCACGATAAAAGCAGACATCATAGAAACTGTAGGCGGCGTGAAGACACAACACAACGTTCTAGAGCAGATGGGCATAGACCCGATGGAACGCTTCGGCTTCAGAGTTGTCGAACCACTCGTAACTCTGCTAAAATCACAGGTCAGAATGGTCGCCCGCCATCTAGGATTGCCTGCCGAGTTTTCTGAACGCCAGCCCTTTCCAGGGCCAGGGCTATCGGTCCGCGTTGTAGGAGAGATTCATTCTGACAAACTGGAGACTGTGAGGAAGGCGACTTTCTTGGCTGAGCGCGAACTCGCCCAGCACAAGCCCGGTCAGTACTTCACTGTGATCCTCGACAACCAGGAAGCCCCAGAACAAACCGGAGTGGTTCACATCCAGGAAGTTGTGGCTCGATTGCTTAACGTGCCTTCAAGAAACGTGCATGTTAAAGTTTTCAGAGACAGAGCCACGGGCATGAAAGGGAATGAAAGACGCTACGGCAGAGTGATTGGCATAACGGTCGAGACCGTTAATGCGAAGATTCATCAAACATCAATTCAGAGCCTCATTTCTCTTCAGGCCACGATAATAACTGAAAACCCCGACGTCACAAGAGTTTTCTACGCAGTCAAGACTCTGCCAGAGAAGAGGCCCTATGTCATCGGCATAAGAGCAATCCAGACTAAAGACTTCCTAACCGCGCTAGTCTCGGAAATACCTTGGACGACACTGAACACCGTCGCAGAAGAGATAGCTGAGCAATGCCACAACGTGTCAACAGTCTACTATGACGTTACGCCGAAGCCGCCAGCAACAGTAGAGATGGAATAGCCCAGGATAGGAAAAGGTATAAAGCCTTTCCAAGCTCTTAGCCTACGGGATAAGCCATGTTCCGCGTCAGAGTGAACAAGATCGAGTCCATTCGGGATCTGGATGGTAATCTTGGGAAACGCATTGAGTTGCTTGAGGATCGTGAGGTTCCGAACTTTGTAGTAAGGCCGCGGTCTGAGGAAGGGCAGATGGTACAGGATGTTCTTCAGGCGTTGCAGCAGCAGATGCCTATGCTTTCTCCCCGAGGGCAGTTGGCCATACCTAAGATAATCTTGTTTCTGACGGAACAGGAATATGAGAGCTTGGGCATCGACTTTGACGTGAACCAAGTCTACGAGATAGCTTTGGAGAACCAGTCGATCAGGTTTATGAAAACCGGATGACCTCATCTCTTATGCTTCTCAACGCTGAATGCTTCGGGTGGAAAGAAAGCACAAAAATCATGTTCTTCAAGACTTTGTAGATTTCCTGCATGTCCGACCTTTCGCTGTTGTCACAGTAAATAGGAATCGGCTCTTCTTCTTCGCCTTCCTTGTAGTAGACGTAGATGGGCGTGAACTTCTTCCTGAACGTGACGACTTCAACGTTTAGCTTCAGCAGCTTCGCCATCTTCTCAGCGGCTCCGCTTATCGGCTTCAACCGCTTCTCACGAGACGAAAAACTGGACGCGTAAACAAGCAGCTTCCCACAGGAACCTTCGAGCATGGTCTACCCCAAGGACAGCTCAATACAAAAACGCATTTAAGACGCGTGCAGAAACGACACGCCTAGACTGTGGAGAGAGATAGGTTGAAATGAAAACTTGAGAACAGTGAAAACCCAATGAAAGTCAGAGCGCATGTTCTTGTGAGCGGTAGAGTTCAGGGCGTCTTCTTCAGATCCGAGACTAGACGGGAAGCTAGAAAGTGGGGCGTATTTGGCTGGGTGCGCAATCTTCATGATGGAAAAGTCGAGGCAGTTTTTGAAGGTGAAGAGGAAGCTGTGAATGTGCTTGTAGAGTTTTGCAAACGTGGGCCGCCAGACGCGGTTGTTGCAGGCGTTAAGGTTGATTGGGAGAGCTGCAAAGGCGAGTTCCGGGATTTCGAAATGAGATACTAAACAATCGCTCGCCTAGGCATCGCCGTAAAGTGGCAATTTGCAGCAAACCTTACCGCTGGGTGCTCCGCAAGATTCAAATCGATTGCTGAGATTGGCTCAGATGGTCGAGAAGATGAAGAAAGTTCTCTTTGTCTGTGTAGAGAATGCTGGAAGAAGCCAGATGGCCGAAGCATTTGCGAATGAATACGGCAAAGACAAGGTTGAAGCTCTCAGTGCTGGCACTATGCCGGCAAATGAAGTCAATCCTGTTGTCCTTCAGGTCATGCTTGAGAAAGGATTTGACCTGTCAAAGAATAAACCAAAATTGATTACGGGACAGATGGTTCAGGAAGCAGACATGATAATCGTGATGGGATGTAGTGCTCAAGGATTCTGTCCAGCCCCTCTACTAAACAAAGTTGTAGATTGGGGAATTGAAGACCCGAAAGACAAACCAACAGAGAACGTAAGAGCGATTAGGGACGAAATCGAAAGAAAAGTGAGAATGCTACTCAACGAGATAGTCTAGTAACATTCACCTGCTCCTGTAATTCTTGGCAGACAAAGGGTTGTGCGGGAGAAGACCCGTATCGTAGTCGGGTTATCCTGATTCCCATGTCCGAGGGAAAAGCTCTTTTCCTCAGGAGGTTAAGGTATTGGATATGGGAAAGATGGAGGATTTCCTGTCTACTATTCAGAGTCCTCAGACTAGGAAGAGCTACAAGCATGGGATAAAGAAGTGTGAGGAGTTTCTGGGTGGGCCCATCGAGAGTCTGCTTGGAAGTGCTGAGGCGGGCAAGAAGATTGAGAAGTTCTTTGTGTGGTTGAAAAGCAATGGGTACACTCAGAACAGTGCTCGGAACATGGTTAACGGGCCGATTCAGTATTTGAAGTATTTTGACACTCAGGTGAAGTACAGGAAATCGTTAGGCATGTACAAGACAGAGATGACCACGCGAGACCATCTCTTGACTGTTGCTGAGGTTCAGGAGATGGCAAGCGTTGCGGACCTCAAAGAACAGGTAATTCTTGGGGTTCTGCTGCTTGGCCTGAGAGTTGGTGACGTCTGTAGGCTTGAATGGAAGTGGTTTGACGTTCTGGATCAAGAGGCTCCTGTGCCCTTGGATATAAGGACGCACAAAGAAGGCATTACAGCCCACACTTTCATCAGCCAGGAACTGCAGGACCTCCTAGCGAGGTATCTTCCGCTGCTGGACAAGAGCAACAGGTACTTGCTGCAGAGCCCAAGAAAACAACACTTGGACGAGGATTCACTGAATGCGATTCTCAAGGAACTCGCGAAGAGAGCCCTGATCAACGTTAGAGGGCAGTTGCACTGGCATTGCGGCCGAAAGCTCTTCATGAGAACCTGTGCAGAAAACGGAATCAACCAATGGAATGCCAAACTGATGTGCGGAAAGGCAGTAGAGCGATCCATCGAGACCTACATCAACAACGTTCAGCTGAAGGAGGATTTCAAGAAAATCTCAAACATCCTCAGGCTGCGAAAGCTCAGCAACGGCAACGGCCGGATAGCTGATATGGAGGATGCCGTGAACCTGGTATCAGGAGCTCTCACAGAGCTACTCCGGCCAATCGTAGAGAAAATGTGGAATGAGAGACAAAGGAGTTCTACTAGTCTCGGTCTAATCATAACTCCTGACTTCAAGAGCATGGAACCTAAGAAGCTCCTGGAAGAGTTTCTCAGACTCTCCAGAGAGGAATCCCAGTGACTAAAGACAAAAAGGAGAAGAGATGCTGTCCAATCTGTGGTACAGAGCTGGACGAGGAAGAAGATATTTGCCCAGAGTGCGGAAGCTACGTGGACGAGCCTGCCTATGACAGTGAAGACGACCCAGAAGATTGACGCCTTCTGGGAGAGTGCTAAGATTGGGGTTGGCAAGGTATCACATTGACTGCAACTCGGGGAAGCTAAGGGAGATCTACAGGAAGGCATATCTGAGGGCCCTGTCTTAGACGTGAGTTGAAGCTTTTTCTATAGAACCTCGTTCCAAAAGAGCTATCTCGGGGTTGCAGCCATATTGGTCTGGGAGAAGGCGAGTTGATGAAGCATAATATCATAGCATGCGTTCTAATCTTTTTCTTGGCGAGTACGCCCTTTCTAGTTTTACATGTCAAGCCGTTACAAGCATCTTCAAAGAGCCCTGCCGTAGAATGGAACAAAACCTATGGAACCACGAGAATTTCTCCATGGGCTTCGTGGATTGGGAACTGGATTGTCCAGACGAGAGATGACGAATATGCTTTGGCTGGGTACACAAACTCTTTCAGCGGTGACGACAGCTATGAAGTCTGGCTGATAAAACTCGCAGGTCCGAGCCGCAGAACTTGGATTGTCGATGACGATGGCCCAGCAGACTTCCACACGATACAAGAAGCCATCAACGCAGCAAGCAATGGAGACACTATATCCGTCCGAAACGGCATTTACTATGAACATGTAATCGTAAACAAGTCTGTCTCTATTTTCGGGGAGAGCCAAAGCGGGACAATTGTCGACGGTAATCTCACGGAAGGGGCATTTCTCCTAGTTGCGGATCACATCAATGTTTCGGGTTTCACGATGCGGAACGGTGGATCCGGCTACGGTGTATGTGGCAGCTCAGATGGGAACAACATCAGCCAAAATGTCATTACTAACGTTGCAAGCGGCGTATGGATCGTTGATTCCAACTACAACACTATTTCAGACAACGTAGTAACCTCCTGCAGCTTAGGGGTTGGAATACATTTGCTTGGTTCCGCCAACAACAATGTGTCTAACAACATTGTTGCGTCCAACTACGAAGGAATCGCTATAGCCTCCGGCGGAGACTATGACATATGGTCCATGAACGCAGACGGAACCAATCAAACTAGGCTTACTCTTGAAAAGTCATCGGAAAGCTACCCGTATTGGAGCCCAGACGGCTCGAAAATAGCATACACAAGCTATCCAGAATATAGATTCATGGACCCAGATATTTGGGTAATGAATTCGGACGGAACAAACAAGACGGAGATTACGGAAAAATCCCCTGCGCTTTTAGGTGGATGGAGCCCGGATGGGTCGCAGATTGTTTTCTATTCATTTCAAACTGGACCCTGGGAAATCTGGACAATGAACGCTGACGGAACAAACCAGAGGCAATTGACAAAAGACCAAGGAGTGAACTATAAACCTTCTTGGAGCCCTGACGGCTCAAAGATCGCTTTCATGTCTTATCGAGACAACGCGAGTGGCATTTGGATTATGAATCCTGATGGCACAAACCAGATTCGGCTGGCTGATGGCAAACCATCAACCTCCGGCCTTTCTTGGAGTCCAGACGGCTCCAAAATAGCGTTCGACTCGTATTATTCTGCATCAAGGAAGTGGACGATCTGGATAATGAACAGCGACGGAACAAACCAAACAGAGTTGATTTCTGCGCAGTTCCAGGAAGCTTCTCCACAGTGGAGCCCTGACGGGGCTAAGATCGCTTATAGTGGTGGCGATGACTGGTGGGCTTGGGACATCTGGACCATGAACACGGATGGCTCAAACAAAACTAGATTGACGGATAATTTCCGCACTCGCTTTTGCTCTTGGAGTCCAGACAGTTCGCAGTTGGCCTTTGCGCCCTATAACCATGTGCAATCATTGGATAACGTCATAGTAAACAACACTGTCACTGATAACCAGGAGGAGGGGATAATCATAACATGGGACGGGAGCAGAAATGCCGTGGAGAACAATCTGATTAGCAATAACGGTCATGGCCTAAACTTGGTCCAAGCAAACGGGAACACTATAATTAATAACACGATATCTAACAACACGAAAGGCAGCTATCAAGGGCTTCCAAATTGTGGAACAGGAATCTACCTTGACCGGTCAGAGTCCAACCTACTCAGAGACAACAAACTCACAAATAACGCTTTGAATTTCCTCATCGGCCCTGATTACCTTGTTGAAAACGGAACTAGGGCTTACTATGTTAACGATGTGGATGAATCCAACCTAGTCAACGGGAGACCGATTTGCTATTGGGTCAACCAAAACGACAGACAGGTTCCAGCAAACGCGGGATGCGTGCTACTTGTGAACTCGACGAATATACTTGTGGAGAATCTGCCAAGTCTAGAACACAATGGTTTCGGAGTTGAGTTATATCGCACGACGAATTCGACAATCAGAAATGTAACAGCATCAAACAACCTCTTCTACGGAATAGACCTCATATTGTCAAATGGCAACGATCTTTTGAACAACACGGCAGCCTCAAACACCGGAATTGGAATACGTCTTCAATTGTCAAGTGGCAACAACTTGCAGAACAACACCGTAAAAGAGGCGCTTAACCAAGCAGCAGGCATGGGGGTAATGTTGAGTGGTTCTGGCAACAACACTCTGAGATCTAATGTGATGGCTCGAAATCGTCTGAACTTTGTTGTTGGCGGAGGACCGCCCACTTACTATCCGTATTACGACAATGACGTGGATGAATCAAACACTGTTGATGGGAAGCCGATCTATTATTGGATTAATCAGAACGGCAGAACTGTGCCAAGTGATGGGGGCACAGTGCTGTTAGTCAACTGCTCGGATATCACCGTCGAGAATCTTGAAATCACAAACGAATATGTAGGAGTTGGCTTTCTAAACACGCTTGACTCCAAAGTGGAGAACGTCACAGTTCAAAACTGTTGGGTGGGTATAGGTCTACAGGATTCTTGTTGGGATTCTATTAGTGACTGTAAGATTACCGATGGGTGGGTTGCTATCATGGTGGTTAACGGCAGCGAAAATGTTATTCAGAGTAATATCCTTGCAAACATGACAGGTTCGGTTTCTGCGCTAGGGGCACCTTTCGCTGCTGGGGGTCTCATACTGATAGGTAGCCTAAACAAGATATTCCACAATAATTTCATAAACAACACAGTTCACGCGATAATAATGGAGGCGTCTTATGGAAATGTTTGGGACAATGGTTGTGAAGGCAACTACTGGAGCGACTATAATGGTACAGATTCAAATGGCGATGGTATAGGTGATACACCTTACGTCATTGATTCTAATAATCAAGACAATTATCCTTTGATGAATCGCTTCTGGAATCCTGCTGATATCAACCATGACCTCAAAGTGGACCTCAGAGATGTGTACAGGACAGCTTTGGCTTTTGGCTCCTATCCTGGTCATCCCAAATGGAATCCTCACTGTGACATAAATGAAGATGGAACAGTCGATCTGAAGGACTACTACACCGTCTGCAAGAGCTTCGGAAAGACCTACACCTAGAGCCTTGAGTCTCTCAGGGGCTTTGTTCAGAACCACAAAACACTCTGCGAGACTCGTAACACTGGGAAGGAGCAAGGCGGTCGATCGATCAGAACGAACGTTAGTTAGAAATATCCCCTAGCCAGAATAGATGAGGTCATGTCAGGAACTTCACCTCAAACGAAGAGAGGCTATGATCTATGGGAGTTAGCATCTGCCCTCCAAAAAGAAATCAGAAGAGGGAAGGAATATGAGGCTGTCTTCTGGGCTGCGGAACTTGAAAGCATCAACCCGACAATGCTGTGGAATCGGCTGAGAGTAATAACTTCTGAAGACATAGGCATCGCTGGCTCAGCTCTTCCACTCGTGATTGAGACGCTTAGAAAGCAGTATTTGGAAGCCAAGAAGGAGGCCAAGGATGATGAGGCCAGACTCTTTCTGGTTCATGCCGTCATCACATTAGCCAAGAGCAAGAAGAGCCGCATGGTTGACGACCTTCTGAACGTTGTGTATGGGGAGATCCAGTTTGAAGACAACAGGCTGAAGATTCCAGATTACGCTATTGACAAGCACACGAGGAGGGGAAGAACTGTGAGAAGAGGATGGGACCATTTCTTTGCCGAAGGAAGCAAGCTGGCAAATGAGACCACGACGTACCCGAACCCATACACGGAGCGAGCCAAAGAGATACTTAAGAAATACGGTCCTCCCAAGTCCAAACCAGAAGAGCAGGATAAACAGGATACTTGACAAGGGTTTTGAGTCTACGCTGTCAAGACACTGGAGCGACTACAGTCCTGAGAGGCCTTAAGAAATCTAGAGGAAGGCAGATTTGAAAGTGTTGTCACAAAATAAGCTTGTAGCTAGTGAGGTATCTCAGTGACTGAGGGCAAGAAGGAGAAGAGGCGTTGTCCCATCTGTGACACCGAACTGGAAGAGGACGAGGAGATCTGCCCAGAGTGTGGAAGCTACGTTGACGAACCTGCCAATGACTTGGAAGACGACGCTGAATAGTGGCCTGGAACCGATAGAGATCCAGTCGAAGTTTCCTCCATAAGTGATATTAACTGAGATATGGCAAATAGCTGACTGCAAGCTTCCATAGGTGAATGTGCAATGAGCGAGAAATACGTTTACTCATTAGTTCTGATATTTGTCCTCGTCGGAATGTTCGGTTTGGTTTCTACGGTCCCAGTCCAGGGTATTGAAACAACGGGACCCATCTACATTAGAGCCGACGGCTCCGTAGACCCACCTTCTGCACCAATACAGCGTAATGGAGACAGCTACATATTGACCAGTGACATAAACTCTTCCACGAGCGGCATCGTTATTCAAAGAAACAACATGACTCTGGATGGAGCGAACCACACAATCCAGTTTGATGGACCACCCGGCTCTAGCGGAGGTAAAGGGGTAGATATTACGGGAGTGTCGAACGTGAATGTCACGAATACGAGAATCAGACTGAAGTTTCTGGTGGGAATTGCCCTTTCCTCTTCTTCAGAATGCTGGATCGCCGGAAACGACATATTGGAAACACATACTGCGATCGAAGTCGCTGGCGATTCAAACCACAACACGATCTCTGGAAATGCAGTTGAGAACACATATTGGGGCATCAGATGTTCGGATTATGGTCTAGGTAATGGCCTGTTCGGAAACACTGTTATGGCAAATAGCAATACTGGCATACAGCTGGGGCCAACGAGTTCACCATCTCCTCCTGTCATGCCGCACATGCTCCGCGACAATTCCCTGGCAGAAAACGGAGCCAATCTGGTTATAGTAGCGAACAGCATGAGCCCGAGTGCTTCTGATTTCGTTCATGACATTGATTCTTCAAATACTGTAGATGGAAAGCCCGTATACTATTGGGTAAATCAGCAAAATGCGGAGGTTCCTCCTGGCGCAGGGTTCGTGGCTCTAATAAACTGCTCGCAAGTTATTGTTAAGGACCAGAACCTGACCAACTCGCAAGGATTGCTGGTTGTATCCACAAACGACTCAGTCCTAGTCCGGAATAGAATTGGAGGGGGGGTGTCTGCGTACGGATGGATGTGGGGAGGCATTGAACTGTACTGGTCTTTGAACATTACTGTCTCGGATAGTGATATTGGTGGCTGCGGATTTGGAATTCTCTGCCACAATGTACAGAACTGCACATTTAGCAACAACACTCTGCTGACAAACAAGGGTGGCATAGGCATCTACGATGGATCTGGCTGCACATTGTCTGAAAACCTGATTGTCCACGATTGGGCGGGCGTTTATTTGTCCGGGCTCAATTGTACGGTGTCGCGGAACCAAATAACAACCTACACAAGTGGCTCCTTAGGGGGCTACAGCGGTCTTGATGTCAGGGGTTCATTCAATGAGGTTTTCGAGAACACGTTTAGAGCATTTCTCCCTCAGGGTGGACCTTCTCCGAGGAATATCGTGATTAGCAACTCGTCCAACAAAGTGTACCACAATAACTTCATGGGCACTGTTGCTGGCGGTGCCGGCGCAGTGCAACCAAATGTTTGGGACGATGGATATCCTTCTGGAGGGAACTATTGGAACAACCTCAGAGCGTTTGATGAAAAGAGTGGACCCGGTCAAGACGAGGCTGGAAGCGATGGCATAGTAGACGTACCGTGTGTGTGTTATAATGAGAACAACACGGACCGCTACCCGCTTGCGGTTCCTTGGGGTCCGGTTTCTGAGTATCATTCTGGAACATGGGAGGAATCGCCAAACTTTACTCCTCTTGGTTGGAGAAACATCACGTACATAGTGGTTCATGTTATGGATGGATCCATTGAGAGTGCTGTCAACTGGTTTAAGAACCCTGATAGCGACGTGTCGGCTCACTACTTGATTAGTCAAGAGGGCGAGGTCATCCAGATGGTGAGGGAGAAGGACATTGCTTGGCACGCTGGCAACTGGACCTACAACCAGCAAAGCATCGGAATAGAGCATGAGGACAAGGGCAATTGGAACACGCCCAACTGGGTTCCTATAGAGCTCTACCAAACATCTGCCACACTAGTTAGGAGTTTATGCGACAAATACGGGATACCAAAGGATAGGGAGCATATTATCGGTCATAACGAGGTTCCCGGAGTTACGAAACCCTGCCCAGGCCCGTATTGGGATTGGGACTATTTCATTGGCTTGGTTAACGGGATCCTAGCCCCGAGAACGTTTGTCGCAAGATTGGAGGGCATAGACTACGCCGTTTCTGTTCTGAGTAACTCAACTGCTTTCGATTTCATCTTCAGTCAGCAGTTGCCCGAACAGATGTTGCCCGGAATAAGTATAAACTTCACAGCCCCATCAGGGACGCATGCATTCTGTAACCTAACCATTCCAAAAAACTTCATGAAAGGCGATGCCTGGTGGGTAATTTTTGTCAATGACTTCCCCTTAATTTGGGATGCCAAAACCGAAAACACAACGCACACCTTTCTAAGCTTCACCTTCACGCATTCAAGCACCGTTAACGTCAAAGTCTGGGGATCATGGGTTGTTTCAGAGTTCCCATCATTCCTCGTTCTACAATCGTTCATGATGGCGACACTACTAGCAGTCATAGTCTACAGAAGAAAACGCAGTTCGAAGAGAGAGGCTTGATTCGGACTACCCGAAATCTTTCTAGGGACTCCCTGGAATCTTTGAAGTGACATATCTGGAGGTCAGATAACCTGCTCGCAGACCATATAAGGCAACTGAAGCCAAGGACTATCAGGGTCCGGATTGAGCAAAGCAAGCTTGCATGCCGAAATCGTCGGAAGCACTCTGCCTAGATTCGCTGAGAGTCTCAAGAAAGAGGGAGTGATCTCCGACTACAGTACTGAGAGCTTCACGATTGAGTCTAGCCGAGACTTTCCACCTCTTGTGATAAAGCCTGACATCGTCTTGGTTTTGCCTGATGGGAAGAAGTTCGTTGTTGAAGTGGTAAATCCGAAAGACCCTAAGAGGCTCATGGGAGAGCTGGCTTCTGTTCAGCTTCTCGGTCTCTATGACCTAATCCAAGCAGCCTTCGTCTTCCTACTGCCCCTCAGTGTTGAGCACCCAAAGGCACCAGCCAAAGGAGTGAGGCTTGATCACAGTGACCGAGTCAGCGACGTGATCAGACGTGAGATACCATGCGTCATAGCTTCCTGGTCTGTGACGGAAGACTATAGCTACAGCAATCTCAAGAACTGGATGATACACCGTCAGCCTTCGTGGTGGGCATACAAGGAAATCCCTCCAGCTTGGGAAGTACGCAAGCCCAAGCCACGCTCCTGAGTACCGAGCTTAGATTCATAAACAGAAGGAAACAATTGACTAGAGGAGATGGCACTCACGGATTCATACATGCATAGGTCGATGGGCTACCCTGCTAGACCTACCTTACGTAGTATCATAGTAGTCCCTAGTAGGATAGAGAGTGTTCCATTTGCCCCTGTGGGAGTTTCAGCCCCTCTGAGCCCCGTAAATGCCGAAGTAAGCTCGACGGGAGGAGATTGACGTGGGAGCTCTTGCCAAGATTGAAGAGCAAACGGTGAATGCCATAGTAGGATATTTCAAGAGCCGTTATCCAAGAGCCAAGGCAATCCGGAAAGAAAACAACTTGGTTGGCAGATTTCTTGAGGCTCTGACAGTGCAGGCGTTGGCAGGCATATCCTTCTGGGTCTACGAATGGGCTTCTGAAGGAAAGAGAGGAATTGATGCGAAATCCTATGATGAAAGCTATGATCCCCCTTTGTTCTTCGCTATCGAGTGTATGAATGGTCGATTTGACTATACAGAACGATATTTCCAGTACCTGCAACGCAGAATCGACTGGGCTTGTTCCAATGATCTTAACCCAATCATCGTCTGTGTAGACAAAGCCACAAACTTCGCGAGATTCAAAGGTCAATTCAAATGCGACGTCGAATATGTCGAGCTGGGAAAACAACTGCATCCCCTAACCGCAACCTACAGTGACTACCTCGATCTGAAGAACAAGCTTAGGGAAGCTTCAGATCACATTGCTCTAAGGGAGAGGACTGAAGAAGCTTCAGAACGACAGGTCCGGAAGATGGAAGATAGAAAAATGAAGGAAGCTGAAGAGGCGATGGAGAAACTGGATGAGGAGGAATTGGTTGACAGGGTTGATGAGATACTGGACGCAGACGAGGCAATCCAGGGTGAAGAAGGCTGGAACGTCTTTAGTGAGGGACCTCCAGAGGGCAACGAGCCGAAATCGGACAGTTGAGAGACAAGACTGCAGACGTGCGGTCTGATGACATCTGGCCTTTTCCAAGATTATGTGGAAATCGTGAAACTTGTTTCTGCTCCCCCTCCCCCCCCCTGTCACGACAGAGAGGGAGTGGACACTTGGACGTTGATTTCTGGGGTATGCAGGAATGAGTGTTGTCAAGGCTCAATTTGGGCTCCTTTTGCCTCTTCTACAGAAGTCAGCCGTCCAACTGTCTGTACCAAGTGTCTACTGAATATCCTACCAGGCTCTACTCCTAGAGGTAGGCTAGTGTCAGAGGTAGTGTACTTGGTATGTGAGGTATCTTGCTTTGGTACTCTCACTTAGTGAAGGGAGTCTGTAAAGAGACTACGCTTGGAGGCAATTCAGATGCAACTGCGGCTTTCGGTCTCTGTAGGGCTTGTTGGCTAGGGAGACTGAGGATGTGGTGTGAGGAAGCCCTTCCTCCTAATGAATAGCTTCCTGCAAACCATCTTCCACGAAACTAGCTGAGCTTTACTCTAAAGAGAAAGAAGGAGGAAGGATGTTCAATTCTATCTTGAGAATGCCCTGGCTCCTTTCGGCGAGGGCACGACTATCTTGATGGTGGCGCTTCCTTGGAATTGTGTTTCGTCGTTGAGTCTTCCGGCTATGGTCAGTGTTACGGTCGTGAACTTCTCTGTCAAGCTGACCGCATTTAGAACGTGCTGTTCAACTTTGGCTCTGTCGAACTTCATCATCAAATCGGGAATGCCATCACGATCATAGTCTCCAATAGCCGTAGGTTGTGGCTCCGCTCGAACAGTGTCGTTCAACATTACAGTCAAGACATTGATGTCAGCAACGTCGTAACCCGCAGGAAGCTCAACATAGGCAGTAACGTATTCGCCTCTACTCGCCAAATTCAAGGCTTCAGGATGCAAGTCTATAGTAGCCATACTTATTGAAGGTCCTACCGTGAAAGAAACTGCTCGCCGACTGATTACTCGGCGAAACTCGGACTCGCCGACGGTCTCATCTTCGAAAACGAATAAATGTAGCCCGTAGGTTTCCCCTCTAGCCAGCTCAGGTCCATCATATACGCATGAGAATTGGCCTGGCAAAATGGCATGAGATGCCCAAATCGTCTCCCCTCTGAAGACAACTTCTAACCTGTATTCTGCGTCTGTGCTGAAAGCTTCCCAGATGAACGTTGGCTTCGTCTCATGGATAATGCCGAAATTGGGTGGGTAGCATATGGTTGGAACTCTATTCGAAACGCGTAACGTTGGCTGAGTTATGTAAGTGGTTGATAGGCCATCTCTGTCAGTAACCGTGATTTCATAGGATCCCAAGACTGGAGGTTGCGAGAGGGGTTCGTTGTACCATTGTATGACTAAGTTGTTTGTCTCTGGATTAGCAGTGACAAAGAACCCATCTGTCGGCAGAGGATATGTGAATCCATCCGGCGCTCGGATTGTAATGGAGATTTTACCGTCGATAAGGAGGTTGTTCAACCCGTCGGAATCTGTTACCTGAAGAATCATTCCCTGACCCCATTGTTCAGAACCAGACCCGACGACAGCATATGCCGTGAGCGTCCAAACACCGTAGATCTCTGGAGGGCTTGCAGTGCGAACAAGCATTACAGTTCCAAGAAGCATCGTCACAATCAGCATTCCATAAACTGCTTTCTTCATTCTCTTTTCTCCTTTTGAACAAACGAACATTGCCCTTTCGGGTTTGATTTAAGATTTATGGAGAGATCCTCTATGCTGTTGTGCCTGCCCGCAGACTTCTGGACATAAACGGAGATGACAAGATAGACCTCAAAGACTATTACACAACGTGCAAGAACTACGGCAAATCATGGTAGCTCGACAAAACCTTATAAGCTGATCCTGCTAACATAGCCCTAAGGAGAGGAGACATCCCGAGTGGGACTAGGGAGTTCGGGAGATATCTCCCTCTTCTGGCAAGTTCAAATGTATGTTGCCCTACAATAATAGGACTCTGTCCGCGTCATTTGGGAGAATGTGTCTTGCACTAGAAGAGTCTTTTGAGCTATTCTTTGTTTTGTTGGTTGGCATGTGGCAACTAGCTTCTTGGAGTTACCTTTCTCTCGGCTTAACCTGTTGCATAGGAAGCATAATTCGCCTTAGTGAGATGCCTTCTTGTGCTTAGGTTGGTTTCTTTGGTACTCTGAAGTGTGACGCTTTGCCAGCGCTTACGTATTCTCCGCCTATTCCGCGCACGGTTGAAGCTATTTTCGAGAAGTTTTCAGAACCCAAAAACTGTCTAGGCTTTATCACTACATAGTCTTCTTTTTCCTCGAAACTCAGAAGGTTCTCAAGATCTTCAGGAAACATCATTCTGATGTCTTCTACCGCTTTCGACTTCTCGGCCACCTGTGGAGCATGCGCCAACGCTGGCGGTGGAGGAGCAACGGTTGCTGTTGGCTGTGTGAACCGCGTGACCGCCAACGATTTCAGTGAAGCCGAAACCTGCCGCAGATCCTCCATCATGCCATTCAAAATAACGACAAGCTCGTCAACCCTTCTCGTCAGATTCTCAATCTTCTCCCTATCCTCCGACATGAGCCTCCATCCCTTCAAATCCTTAATACCCTCACGCATTTATTAATTGTTTACGACTCACCCAACATCAAGAGGCAAGCGCTTGATTGAAATCGATGGAAGCCAAAAAAGTGGAAGCGGCACAATTCTCAGGCTGTCCGTTGCCTTTGCTGCAATACTTGGAGAACCTTTGCATATTCACAACATCAGACAAAACCGCCCCCAGCCAGGCCTGAAACCCCAACACCTAGAAGCAGTGCTAACCGCCTCAAAGCTCTGCGATGCCGAACTGCAAGGAGCAACAATCAACTCACGCGAACTCTGGTTCAAACCCGGGAAAGTAAAAGGCGGCAAAATCGAAGCTGAAATAGGCACCGCCGGAAGCATTCCAATGCTGCTGATGACCGTGCTGCCAATCTGCGCATTTGCTGAAAGCGCCGTTGAGCTCCATGTTTCAAAAGGCGGCACAGATACCCAACACGCACCAACCATAAACTACGCCCGGTTCGTGCTCCTGCCAACCCTTCAACGCATGGGACTGAACACAACCTTGACCATCCACAAGTACGGCTACTATCCAAAAGGAAACGGCGAAGTAACGATAACCGTAAAACCGTGCAAGTCTCTGAACCCCTTACGTTTGGAAAGCTTCGGTAACCTAAATACCATAAAAGGCATTTCCATCTGCACATTCCTAACCGACAGAAAAGTTGCTGAACGTCAAGCAACAGCAGCAAACAACTACCTCAAACAAGAAGGATACATTGCAGACATTCAAGTCGTGAACGACAAATCCAACCCACTACAAAAAGGCAGCTCAATAGCTCTATGGGCAGAAACAGACACCAACGCAATTCTAGGAGCCGACGCAATCGGCGAACTGAAAAAAACCAGCGAAACCGTCGGCACCGAAGCTGCTGAAAAGCTCTACACGGAAATCTCCACAAAACCCACGGTTGATACGCATCTAGCCGACATATTAATCCCGTTCGCAGCTTTGGCCAAGGGCAAAACTGTATACCTGACACGCACGCTCTCTGAGCATTTGCAGACGAACATCTGGCTCACCGAAAAGATGCTAAACGTGAAATTCAGCATCGAGAAAACAGGCGCACTATACAAGATCGAGAAGGCTGGTTGACTTCAAAGCAGATGTGGAAGAAGAATGAACAGCGCAGATCGGAAGAAGCTGATTCAACGATACTACTCTTTAAGAGCTAAGGATTACGACCGACAAAAGAGCAGAACATGGAAGTCACCCCAAGGCTTCTCGAATGAAATAACTGATGAACTGCTAGACGCCTTAAAGGATTTCAAGAACAAACTTGTGCTAGAAGTCGGCGTCGGAAGTGGCAGAAACGCGTTGCCGCTACTGGCAGAGATCAACCCACGATTTATAGGGCTTGACTTGTCAAGAGAAATGCTGAAACTGGCTAGGGTAAAAATGGCTTCTTCCGAAAAGAATGTCGATCTCATTCTTGGAGACGCCGAGCACTTGCCCTTAGCAGACGAGGTTTTCGATGTCGTAGTTTGTACGAGTACTATGCACTATTTTGCCTTTCAAGAGAAAGTGTTGTTAGAGTTTTCAAGAATGCTGAAAAGGAAAAGTGTTCTCGTATGTGGCGACTTGACCGTGCATGAGTTGGATGGGCAAGGTTTCTTCGAGGCCTTGGAAAGAACACTTTCAAAAGCCCACGCTGGATACCATAAACCTTCAGAAATCAAAAACGTGTTGGAAGCAAACGGTTTTCGCGTATCACGAATGAAAACTTTCGCCTACCGAAAATCCTACAAGGCATTGATGGAAGACAAGGGAGAGTATTTCAATGTCAAACCCGAAACACTTCAAGAAGTCATATTCAATGCCTCCATCGACGCAAAAGAACAATATGCTCTAACCGACACTGGGCTAACACTATTCTACACGATGATTGTAGTATCAATAAGAGACTGAATCCCGTGTGATTCCATGCCAAAGAAATCCATATGCATCAAAGTCTCGAAGCGCTTCGGCGAGAAAGCTCTAGCCTTGGTCAACAAGCTAGGAATGATCAACAAAGAACTGGAAATTCAAAGAAACGAAGACTTCATTTACATCCCAATTGTCGACCGACCTTTAGAACGTGAGCTGAAAGCTCTCAGGAAACAAGTGGCGGACAGCGAAATCTCAAGTTACTCTTTCCCAGAGAAAACGAAAAAGGAAACGTCTTTTGTCGACTTGCTTGCAGAAAAGCTGCCGCCAAACATGCTTGCCAGCCTGCCCCACGCAGCAGACTTCATAGGCGACATAGCCATAATCGAAGTGCCGCCAGAACTCCAAGCGCACGGAAAAATCATTGGCGAAGCGATTCTGAAAGCAAACAAGAGCATGCGAACCGTTCTTGCAAAAGCAGGCCCGGTCAGCGGAACCTACCGGCTGAGAGAATTCACCGTTATCGCAGGCGAACCGAAAACCGAAACCATCCACAAAGAATACGGATGCCAATACTACGTAGACATTGCCAAAGCCTATTTCTCACCAAGACTCTCAAACGAACACAACCGAGTCACTTCCCTCGTCAAAGAAGGCGAAACCATCATAGACATGTTCGCAGGAGTCGGACCATTCGCAATACAAATCGCAAAAAAACATGAAGACGTGAAAGTCTACGCGATAGACGTTAACCCACATGCGGTCGCATACCTCAAGAGAAACGTCAGACTCAACAGAGTCGAGGAGTCAGTCTTCCCAGTCTTGGGCGATGCCAAACAGATTGTTAAAGAAAGGTTCTCAGGAATCGCAGACCGTGTCATCATGAATCTCCCCGAAAAAGCAACAGAGTTCGTAGATGCCGCATGCGACACGTTGAAGCAGATTGGCGGAATAGCGCATTTCTATGGCTTTGTCAGCGCTTCCAACACGCTTGAGGATCTAAAACTTCTCCTTAAAAAGGCCGTTGAAGAATCAGGAAGAAAAGTCAAAAGCATTCCTTATTCCAGACTTGTGCGCGCTACTGCTCCGTACGAATGGCAAGCCGTGCTAGATGCAGAAATCCACTAGACTTCCACGGAAAATGTGATCTTCACTTCCTGCTGAGGATTCCTCAGTTTCTCCACAAGCTCTCTTGGCAAGTCCCAAGCCGCCTTGTCTGCCCTGATCGCCAACGTTCGACCGCAAATATGGTTACTCTTTCTTACAACTAAATCAGTTGGATGAGTCATGATAAGCGCGGGATTTCCAAAAGCGGTCACCACGTCAGCAACTCCTCCCGCCTCAATCAGAATCATGACCCTAGCATCCGATCTTCGCAAACCCTGCTTAAATTGCGTGCCTAGCTCGTTCATAGCCTTGTCTGCTGACAGTGCGATAACGCAGTCACCTCCTCGTGTAAGATGTGGCTCTTTAGTGATTTCCAACGTGGTCCTGTGCGTTGATAGGACATTTTCGTGTCCATGTGCATGGATGACCTCGGTGATCTGCAAGCCTGATGAAGCTCCTCACATTTGCAGAACTTTCTTCAGAATTACTGCATCGTGGCCTATGCCGAAATAGTCTTGGCCGAAACCTGATACACGAAAATCATGCTTGTAGTAGAACGGTATGGCTGAAGCGCATTTGTAGTGGACTTCCGCAAGCATTATTCGCGCTCCTTTCTGCTTCAAGACCATGGCTTCTTTGCTTAGCAGCCGCTTGCCTATACCCTTCTTTTGATATTCCTCCGCGACTGCTATGTCCTCAAGCAAAGCTTCATTGTTGTCAAGGACTTCTGCCTGTGCATAACCGACAACCTTGCCTTCGACAGCAGCTACGAACGACAGATCCGGGTTGCCCTTCAACTCAGCTGCGATGTGTTCACGGTATTTCTCCTTGGTTGCATGAGGATTTGCCAGCATCGCCAATTCTGAAACAGTAGGCAGGTCGTCTTCGCGCATTTTCCTAACAATGATTCTGGTCATCCTGCTCCACTCAGTTCGAAAGGTTCATTCCAGAACCTCTACTGAATCAACCTTCCCATCTCCGTCCAAATCAAAACCCTGTATAACCGTGGCAAACGTGTCCCCGCCGTCATAGTCTTTCAGGGTTTTCTTCCAGAAGCTCGTCAAAGCCAAAACACAAGCTTTCGTGCCTACCGCCTTGTTTCCAGCCAAAACTATGATTCGCTTTGTCTTGTCCCATGGGTTTGCAATCTTCGCCACTAAGCCTGCTACGTCTGCCGTGTAGACATGCGAAGTCTTTTTGGAGAACAATCCGCCGAACAGGAATCCTTGCTCTGAAGGTTGCATGTTAAACCTTATCGGAAGATACTGATTGACTTCCTGCGTCAGAAAGTTGGTTCCGGGTCCGCCTACGAGTATGAGATTGTTCTTCTCTTCCTTCTCAGCCTTCACATCAACGTCAAGCTTAATAGCAAACTCTTCAGGAGCCTTAACGAACTGACCTAGGAAAAACGTCAAATACGATGCGTAATGTCCGTCTCTTGCGCTTGTTTTGAATGGTCCGTGAGGCGTTGGGCTTCCCACAACGATCTTTCCATCGAAAGAGCCATCCTTCACAAACTCCTTGAAGAACTTCTGAACCTGTGCATCCACACTAATCAGAGAAAGCCCTCGTGCTGGCTTGTATTCCTGCGGAAGCTCTATGCCGAAAGCTGGGGAAACGACCTTGTAGTATTTCGCCACGGCACCTTTCTTCTCCACTTCCCTTGCAACAGTTATGGCTCCCGCCTTGGCAAGCTTTCTTATGTGATAGTAGACCTTCTGCTCATGGATGTCCAATTTCTTGGCGATTTCCAACGGGTACATCTCCTGCTCAGAAAGCATAACTAAGATTTCCCAGCTCAGCTTGTTCAAGATCATCTTCAGCTTCTGCGGGTCCTTCACGATTGCGATATCTTTAACCAGCTGTTTATTGTCTTCTTCCTTAAGCAACAGTTTCTTGTCCATTGCCGGTCACATGCTCTAAACCCACTCCATTATAAGAATTTTTATTATGGTAGACGAACACTAGCGCAACCATTATAAGGTATTTGGTAATAGTCATCAGGAGATGTCAATGGTTCTGAGGCAGAAGCACGTTAATTTGCCAGAAAGGGTTTCAAAAACTTTTTAGAATTAAGATTTTTCTCCTAAAAATCCTTATTAGTGCCAAAGATACTCGTGTAGGGCTTGCAGAATTATGCGTCCGAGACGAGGTTTGGAGAATGTGCGGGATATTTGGTTGCATCATGAAGGATGGTAACGTTGCACCCGTCATTCATGCTGGTTTGAAACGGCTTGAGTATCGGGGTTATGATTCAGTTGGAGAAGCAACGTTGCTGAACGGCGTCCTTCATGTGAAGAAGGATCAAGGAAAAATCGACGAGGTTCACCGGATTCACAACTTGGACGACTTGCCGGGCAACGTGGGCATCGGCCACACGAGGTGGGCAACACATGGAGCACCGTTGCAGGTCAATGCACATCCACATCTGGACTGCGGCGGACAGCTAGCAGTGGTTCACAATGGTATAATAGAGAATTTCACTGAACTGAAGCAGGAGCTTGAGGCACGAGGGCATGTTTTCAAATCCAAGACTGACACCGAGGTGATTCCGCATCTCATTGAGGAAGCTTTGAAGAGTAATTCTTCATTGAGTCTTACTGACGCAGTTCTTGAAGCCTTGAGGAAGCTTGAAGGTTCATATTCAATTGCCCTAGTTTCCACGAAGGAACCTGATAAGATAGTGTGCGCTAGGCATGAAAGCCCGCTCGTCTTAGGAATCAATGAAAAGGCAGTCTACTGCGCATCTGACATACCGGCCTTTCTTCCTGTAACCAACAAGGCGGTCATAGTCGAGGATGGAGAGCTCGTTACTCTTTCTGCAAGCGGCTATGAGATCAGAAAGATTGCTGACTTGAAGGTTGTGACTCGAGAACCCCTGATAATTGATTGGACGCCGGAAATGGCTGTGAAGCAGGGTTATCCGTATTACATGCTTAAGGAGATTCATGAGCAGCCTTCTACACTTAGGAACACGCTTAGACTTCAGGAGCATTATCTGGACTTGATGGCAACCTTTCTCGACCGGGCCCGAGAAGTCTTTCTGGTGGCCTGTGGGAGTTCCTTCCATGCTTGTCTAGCGTCTTCATACATGTTTTCCAAGCTTGCGTTTCTCGCAACCTACCCGGTGATCGCTTCGGAATTCATTGAACAACACGGCAAGTCAGTCAACATCGACAGCACGATTCTAACCATAAGTCAGTCAGGCGAAACGGCAGACACTCTTGCCGCCGTAAACGCCGCACGACAAAGAGCCGCAACCGTTCTCGGGCTTACCAACGTCATCGGTTCAACTCTAACTAGAGTCTCGAGAGTCTATATTGGCCAACAGTCAGGCCCTGAAATCGGAGTGGCAGCAACCAAGACGTTCACGTCTCAACTGTCAGTCTTGGCAGACCTTGCATTGAGGCTTGCAAAACAAAGGGGAAAGGTATCACAGGATGAAATGGATTATTTGGCTGATAGACTGAAGAAACTTCCCGAAACCGTTGAAACCATAATCACGACGCAGGAAGAAAATGTGAAGCGTATTGCCAAGAAATACAAAGACGCCAAGGCATTCTTCTTTCTCGGTCGCGGAATAAGCACCGCTACTGCCTACGAAGGCAGGCTTAAACTTATGGAAATAGCCTACGTCCCTGCCATGGCTTTTCCTGCTGGAGAAAGCAAACACGGACCCATAAGCCTCGTAGAACCCGGTTTCCCAGTAGTCTTCATCTGTCCAAAGGATGACACGCACAGAGCTTTGATTGGCAACATTATGGAGATGAAGGCAAGGGGCGCGTCAATAATAGCTCTAATCGAGGAAGGCGACGAAGAGATCAAGCGGCTTGCCGACGATTATGTTGAACTGCCGAAAGAGATTCCTGAAGTACTCTCGCCCATACCTTACGTCGTGCCATTGCAGCTTCTGGCATACTACATGGCTGTGGAAAAAGGCTACAACCCAGACACGCCTAGAAATCTGGCCAAGTCGGTCACTGTGAAGTAGCCTTGCTTCTTTTTCTGAATCTTTCTTTCTGATGCAGATACGTTAAAAGTCGGCATATCGCAACTACTGTATGGTGCCTTAGCTTGGAGAATGGTGATTGGGAGAAACTTGTCGACAGGTTGACGAAGGACGGTATTCTTCGTTCTCCTGAGGTTATGAGGGCGATGCGTGCTATTCCGCGCATGAAGTTTCTCCCCGAGAACATGCAGGCCTACGGTGCTGTGGATACGCCACTGCCGATTGGTTTTGGGCAGACAGCTTCTGCGCCGCACATGGTCTCAATAATGAATGAAGCTCTCCAGTTGGAAGTCGGGAATAAAGTACTGGAAGTTGGAGCAGGTTCAGGTTGGCACGCCGCTACAATAGCAGAGATAGTAGCGCCAAGCAAAGCGCCCAGCAGTGAGCGAGGCCACGTCTACACCGTCGAAATAGTTCCGGAACTGGGCGAGATTGCCAGAAGAAACATCATGAAAGCCGGATATGGCGACCGAGTGACTATAACGCATGGTGACGGTTCATTGGGTTTTCCTGAGAAGGCGCCTTACGATCGGGTTCTAGTTACGGCTGCTGCCCCAGATGTTCCAAAACCGTTGGTTGAGCAGCTGAAATCCAACGGAATCATGCTGATTCCCGTGGGCGATGCATCACTCTTCCAAAGTCTTCTGAGAATAGTGAAAACCAATGGCGATAGACTTAAACAGGAAAACCTTGGAGGGGTAGCATTTGTTCCTTTGACTGGGCGTTACGGTCACGGGTTCTAGGCTTATTCTATTGCGAGTTTTTCCTTGTATGCTTGCAGATCCAGAAAACCATGTCCGCTTATGTTCATGCATATGACCTTCTCTTCTCCGGCTTTCTCGGCCATCAACGCTTCGTCTATTCCAGCTCTTACAGCGTAACTCGACTCTGGCGCTACAAGCCAGCCCTCTGCTTGTATGAAGGTCTTGGCAGCCTCGAAAATCAGCTTCTCGTCGGCAGGATAAGAAACCGCTGTCAGAAGCTTGTGATGCTTGAGTGCGCTCATTAGTGGCGCTGCTGCATGATAGCGCAAGCCATCAGCTCTTATTGGAGCCATATCAGTCTTATGACCCAACGTGTACATCTTGAGCAGAGGCGTATGTTCAGCTACGTCGCCAAAATCATACCGGTATTCACCTTTGACGAGGTTGGGTGCAACCTCAGACTGGGCTGCTAGGAACTTGCACTGGCGTTTCTTCTGCAGAACCTCTCCAGCAAAAGGCAGAGCTATCCCGCCGAAGTTTGAACCTCCGCCCAAACAGCCCGTGATCAAGTCGGGCCAGTCATCGGCCAGTTCAAACTGCTTTATGGTTTCCAAGCCTATGATTGATTGATGCATGAGAACATGATTGAGAACGGAACCCAGACAGTAGACGCTTCCTTCATGGGTTTCCGCGTATTCTAAGCCTTCTGAAACCGCTAGCCCCAATGATCCAGGATGATTCGAATTCTTGGATGAGAGTTCTCGGCCGATTTTTGTTTCTTTGCTCGGTGAGGCGTGAACCTTTGCTCCCAGAAGCTTCATCAATGTACGTCGCTCCGTTTTCCAGTTGTAAACATTGCGAACCCAGAAGACAACGCACTCAAGACCCAAGAGAGCAGCTGCATACGATAGAGCACTGCCCCATTGTCCTGCACCGGTTTCTGTGATCAAAACCTTCTTTCCTTCCTTAGCTGCGTAGTAAGCCTGAGCTAATGCCGTGTTGACTTTGTGTGAACCCGTAGGCGACAAATCCTCTCGCTTGTAGTAAAGCCGCACTTTTTTCAGTCCTAGTCTCTTCTCCAGTCTTTTTGCACGGTAAAGAGGCCTAGGTCGCCCAGCCTGGATATACAGTTCTCTTATCTCATCAGGGATCGGAATCCAAGGGTCGGCTGACATTTCCTGTTTCAGGCACTCATGAACCATCGTTCTCCCGAGGAAATCCATTCGGGAAGGCCCGGTTTCAGGCTCTTTTGGTGGAGGCAACGGTTCTGGCAAGTAAGGGATTATGTTGAACCATTTAGTGGGTAACTCGTCGATTGGAAGCGAGATCTGGCTTTGCTCCAATGCATATCACCATTTTGGAAGCATGTAATATGTGAGGACGCCAATTAAAGATTTCCATGCAGAAAGCTAGTCGAACCATTTCTCCAACGTGGTCTTTCCTCTAGACTTGGCTATGCCCTTCTGCATTTTCTCCAAGGTTTTTCGCACACGTTCCTCTGAAAAGTCTCGCTCTCGGCAGATGAAGTTCACAACGTTTTCAACGTTAGGTTCTAACCATTCTAGCCGATAATTGTCAGAAACGGCGGGTTTAAGGAAAATCTCTCTGATTCGTCGTGGTTCAGTCGGAAACTCTGCGTTCTTCACGTGTGGCAGCGCCTTCTCTAGTGTTCCGTGCTCCTTGATCAATTTCAAGGCAGTTTTAGGTCCTAAACCTTCTATCCCGTCTGGATTGAAGTCTGTTCCAATCAGTATACCCACGTCCACTAACTGTTCATGAGTAATTCCACACTCAGCAAGAGCCTGTTGTAGCTCCACCACTTCAGGTATGACCTCCACGTATATGTTCTTGCTCGGCAGCTTGCGCCGCCCTGAGATTGTCACGTTTCTTATGAGTTTTGGTGCTCCAAAGAGGAGGCTGTCGTAGTCTTGGCTTGCGCAGTAGTCTGCGTCTCCGCGTTTCGTGATGTATGCGGCTTGGGCTTCTCCTTCGCTTGGCGCCTGAACCCACGGGATTCCCATAAGTTTCAGAAGCTTCTTGCTGTCCTCTGCCATGTAATCCTTCAAATGCGAAGTTGCCTGCGCGTATACTCGGGCTTCTTCGATCTTACCTTCGCTAATTGCGCGTTCATATCGCACTTGGGCTTCCTTTTTTACCGCCACACGTCTTTGAATTTCGATCTCTTTCAACGCAGGCGGCGTTCCGTCGAAAACGTAGACTGGTTTTATGCCCATTTCAACGAGGTTACTTGTTCTATAGAGCAACCCGCTCAGATGGCTTGTGACTCTTCCACTGTTGTCTTTTAGGGGTGTGCCATCTGGCTGGCGAATTATGGCTAGAAACTGGTAGAGGGCATTGTAAGCGTCTATTGCCATGATCTTTCCACCTAAATCCTCAAGCTTGACCACAGTTTTTGGGACAAGGTCGCGGAGGTTCACTCCCAAAAGGACACCGCAGAATAATGGCTTAGAACTCCAATAATAAACTTGCGAGCATAGAACACAGAAGATATAAGGAAGTCCCACAATTACAGAACCGTCACCGGGATGGTCACAATGGCTGAAAAAGCATCATCACTCACATTAATCACGTGTACCAGCTGCGGCAAACCAATTCCGCCAGGAGTAGAATCCACGAAATTCATGTGCCCAAACTGCGGCGAAATCCAAATAAGACGCTGCAACAAATGCAGAAAATTCGGCCGTTCATACAAGTGTCCAAAATGCGGCTTCACTGGGCCGTAAACGTGAGGGATTAAGAGTGGGTGGCGTGGTTGTAACTTACAAGATATTCCCGACCGATATAACTGTGAGCTTTGATGAATTGAAAAAAAGGATTGAGGCAAGTTTGCCCAAGTTCGCTGAGGTTTATGGGTATGGTGAAGAGCCTGTTGCCTTTGGTTTGAAGGTGTTGCTGGCTCAGTTCAAGTTTCCTGAAGATCAGACAGGTGTGCTTGAGGAATTTGAGAAGCGTATGGAAAAGCTTGACGGCGTGAGCCAGATGCAGACGATAAACGTGCGTCGAACAAGTCGATAATGTTGAGATGGCTGGTTTAAACGTTTATATATGAATCTGGAATGAATCCTTATTCCAGACGCGTTTCAAGATAACTAGGAAGTGTTCTGATGAGTGAAATACAACTACGTGTCGGAGACGCAAGACAAAGAGACGTAGGCAGAGGAATCGCCCGCATAGATCAGAAAACCATGCAGAAACTCGGCATATCAGCAGGCGATGTAATCGAGATCGTAGGCAAGCGCACAACATCAGCCATCGCCTGGCCAGCCTACAGCGAAGACCAAAACCGCGACATGCTCCGCGTAGACGGCTTCACACGCAAAAACGCCGGAGTAGCCATAAACGAATACGTCGTGGTTCGCCCTGCCAAGGTCAAAACTGCTCTGAGTCTCACGCTTGCGCCTTCTGACATGAGACTGAACGTTGATGAAGACTTCACGAACTTCGTGAAGAACCGACTTATGGAGAGAACATTGGTTGAAGGCGACACTACGCTAGTGATGATGCTTGGACACGCCATACCCTTCACAGTGACAAAGACTCGACCGCATGGAATAATAAAAGTCACAACGGAAACACGACTCACGATTCTGAACGAGCCCGCACCTGAAGGAAAGGGACTGCCTCGGACAACATATGAGGACATTGGCGGCTTGCATGAGGAGATTCAGAGGGTTCGGGAAATGGTTGAGCTTCCGCTTCGCCACCCTGAGCTGTTCCAGAGGTTGGGAATAGAACCGCCAAAAGGCGTGCTACTTCATGGTCCGCCTGGCTGCGGCAAGACTCTTTTGGCAAGAGCTGTTGCTAACGAGTCAGAAGCCAACTTCTTCTCCATAAACGGCCCCGAAATCATGAGCAAATTCTACGGTGAATCTGAAGCTCGCCTTAGGGAGATTTTCCAGCAAGCTCAGCAGAACGCTCCGAGCATAATATTCATTGACGAGCTGGATGCAATAGCGCCCAAGCGAGAGGAAGTCACTGGTGAAGTTGAGAGACGCGTGGTTGCTCAGCTTCTTGCGTTAATGGACGGTTTGAGTGGAAGAGGAAATGTCATCGTCATTGGCGCGACTAATAGGCCTGGTGCGCTTGATCCGGCGCTGAGGCGTCCTGGAAGGTTTGACCGGGAAATCGAGATTGCGGTTTCGGACAAGACGGGAAGGCATGAGATTTTGCAGATTCACACTCGCGGTATGCCTCTAGCAGAAGATGTTGATCTCAAGAAGTTGTCTGATATGACGCACGGCTACACTGGTGCCGATCTTTCCGCGCTAGGCAGAGAGACGGCCATGAAGGCTCTGCGTAGGTATCTGCCGCAGATTAACCTAGAGGAAGAGCGCGTTCCGCCAAGTGTGTTGGAGAGGATGGAAGTTAACATGGAGGACTTCGCTAACGCTTACAAGGAGATTACGCCTACGGCGATGCGCGAGGTATACATCGAGGTTCCTTCTGTTCTCTGGACTGACATCGGCGGGTTGGAAAGTGTCAAGCAAGAACTGAAAGAGGCAGTCGAGTGGCCACTGAAGACCCCTGAGATCTTCACAAGGCTTGGAATCAAGCCGCCGAAGGGCATTCTCATCTACGGACCGCCTGGTTGCGGCAAAACACTACTTGCTAGGGCAGTTGCCACCGAGAGTGAGGCCAACTTCATAACGATCAAAGGTCCTGAAGTATTCTCAAAATGGGTGGGCGAGTCCGAAAAGGCCATCAGAGAGGTCTTTAGAAAGGCTAGAATGGCGGCGCCAGCAGTGGTATTCTTCGACGAGATGGATTCGCTTGTTCCTAGACGTGGCGCTGGTTTCTCTGATAGCGGCGTTTCGGAGCGTGTTATCAGCCAACTTCTGACCGAAATGGATGGTATCGTAACTTTGGAGGACATTGTTATTATTGGGGCCACGAATAGGCCTGACCTTGTTGATCCAGCAGTGCTTCGTCCTGGAAGGTTTGACCGTTTGATCTACGTGCCTGAACCTGACGAGGCGAGTAGGCTTCAGATTTTCAAGATCTACACCAAAGATATGCCATTGGCGAAGGACGTGAACGTGACTAGTTTGACTGCTTTGGCTAAAGGATATTCAGGTGCGGACATTGAAGCCCTCTGCAGAGAAGCAGCAATACACGCATTGCGAACTGACATCGACTCCAAAGAGGTCACGATGAAGGACTTTGAAGAAGCGTTGAAGCACACTGGGCCTTCAGTCACGTCGGATATGGAAAAATGGTACAAGAGCTTCATGCAACAGGTGCGACAGGTACAAAAGCCTGGAACACCAGTGTCATAAGGTGTGTGCTTGTGCCTGTACCTACCAAGACCTGGAAGACGCATCCAGCCTACTTCTTCATGTTGGAGACTCTGAAGAGGAAGAAAGGCTCAATGACTGACACGGATCTACTTGAGGCCTTGGAAGAGGAGCTTGCAGACTTGGGTTTCAGGGACTTCAACGAACTCTTGATGCGATTAGAAGTCGCGGGAAAAATAACCCTCACTTCTATAGCCCGCGGAAAGCGGCGCGTCGAACTCAAGGAATGAGCATTAGTTCAGCCGCGTCAAAAGCGTGCACTGCATGGAAACCTTAGACGCTGCAATCGTCGGGGGAGGGCCATGCGGCTCTTTCACAGCCCTGAACCTTAGGAGACACGGCGCTACCGTGGCGGTTTTTGAAGAACACGGTGAAATAGGCGTTCCTTCTCACTGCGCTGGCCACCTGAGCATCAACGGCCTGAAACGTCTAGGCTTGTACCCACTTCCTGCCAGAATTGTTGAAAACACTTTTCGCGGAGCGGTCTTTCACTCGCCAACAGGCAGAGAATTTCATGTTCATTTCTCATCACCCGTAACGTGCGTTGTCAATCGTGTTCTTTTCGATAAGTTCATTGCAGAGATGGCGAAGAAGGCTGGGACGCGCTATTTTCTCGGCTCACGGGCTGAATCTCTGGTCGTTGAAAATGGGTTCGTGAAGGGTGTGTCTGTCAGACAGAATGGAGCAAGTAAGAGTCTTTTAGCTAGGATCGTGGTGGACGCTGAAGGCATATCTTCTAGGCTTCTGAGACAAGCAGGTTTGCCGTCTCTTGATCGTTCCCGACTTGTCAACGGTGTAGAAGCTGAGGTTGAAGGAGTCAGGAATGTAGTGTCCGACACAGTTGACGTGTTCTTAGGAAAGAGCTATGCTCCAGGTTTTTTCATGTGGCTTATGCCTCTGCGCGATGGAAAGGCTAAAGTTGGGTTAGCAACGAAAACTGGAAACCCAATAGAGCTTCTTCAGAATCTCATGTCTAGACATCCAATCGCATCGAAAAAGCTGGGCAAGTCAAAGATTCTGCGAACGACTTCTCACCCTGTGACTCTTGGTGGACCGGTTCCAAGAGCCTATCGTGACGGGTTCTTGGCTGTAGGTGATGTTGCTTCACAAGTCAAGCCTACAACTGGAGGTGGCGTGATTTGGGGTTTAACTTGCAGTCGGATTGCTGCTGAAGTCGCAGTTCAGGCTTTGCGCCAGAATGACTTTTCGAGTTTCCTGTACGAGTATCAAAAACGGTGCGACAAGACCTTGGGCTTTGACACACGCGTCATGGTGCGAATGAGAAAAACACTTGATGCGCTGTCTGACAAGCAGGTTGACGATGCTCTCGGATTCTGTGCCAGGATTGGTCTAAGCAAGACCCTCGAACGTGTTGACGATATCGATTTTCAAGGCCGATCCATTCTGCGCGCCTTGGGCAGTGCTCGGATGCTAACGGCACTCTTATACTTCTTTTATCTTTACTTTTCTGCAAACCCTTAAAATCTCAGAAGAACAGACTGGTTTGGAAACGGTTGTGCATGGGTATGTCCGAGTTCCGTTACAAGTTAGTAATCGTCTTTCGTTCGGATTTGCGGTTGAGCAAAGGCAAAGCGGCGGTTCAGGCGGGTCATGCCGCTGTTTCGGCTGCGGAGGAAGCCCGCAAACATCGGAGGGAGTGGTGGGAACAGTGGCTTTTCGAAGGTCAGCGAAAGATTGCGGTCAAGGTCAAGGATGAGAAGGAATTGGTGGAACTGGAGGAGCAGGCGAAAAAGATTGCCCTGCCTTGCGCGCTGATTGTTGACAGGGGGCTCACTGAGATTCCCCCGAATACGGTCACATGTTTAGGAATCGGGCCTGCTCCCAGCGAGAAAGTGGACAAGCTAACAGGCCGGCTTCCTCTCCTCTAGGAAAGGCGTAACAGATTTGCTTGTTCCCAAGATCGAACGGGACATTGGGATTGAGGTCTACGCAACCCGCTCTTCTGGCATTGGCGGAGTCATTCGGCAGAAAGTTGACGATTTTGTGGTTGAGGAAGTGCTGGTTGACGGTTCTAGGGCGGAAACAGTTTCATCTGAATGCAACATTGAACGTCGAGCGTTAGGTTCTTCTTCAGTCGGGAACAGATACTTGTTGTGTGTTTTGATCAAGCGAAACTGGGACATGTTTATGGCGGTAAGGAACGTTGCCGAACGGCTTGACATAGATGTGGAGCGGGTTCATTTTGCCGGCATAAAGGACGCTAAAGCCATAACCGCCCAGCATGTCACGATTGAGGGAATTTCGGTTGACGATGTTCAGAAGGTCAAGATCAAAGACCTTGAACTTCGCGCAATAGGATACTTGCACACCAAGCTTTCATCCTACTACTTGCTGGGCAACAACTTCCGCATAACCATAGGCTCGATAGCCCAGCCTAGGCGCACTATCCAGAAACGGATGGCGCAAATCGTTGAGGAATTTGAAAACGCGGGAGGAGTACCGAACTTTTATGGGCATCAACGCTTCGGCACAACTCGTCCGATAACGCATCTTGTCGGCAAGGCGATCGTTCAGGGCGATATTGAAAGAGCAGCGATGCTTTTCCTAGCGGAACCATTTGCTGCTGAGCACCCGGAATCCAGACAGGCTAGAGAAACCTTGAAGGCAACGCACGACTTCAAGCGAGCCCTGAAGGATTTCCCAAGGCAACTTCGCTACGAGCGGTTGATGCTTGAACGCCTAGTTGCGACATCTGACGATTTCGTGGGCGCATTCAGAATGTTGCCTATCAAGCTACGAGAGCTTTTTCTTCAAGCCTACCAATCTTACCTTTTCAATAGATTTCTGAGCGACAGAATGGCAAACGGTCTTCCGCTGAATAGGGCTGAAGCCGGAGACTACGTTGTGAGCGTGGAGCGCTCTGGACTGCCAATGACACGCATGTTCAGAATGGCAACCTCTGAGAACCTTCCTGGCTTCAACGAAGCTATTCGGACAGGGAAAATGCGGCTAGCACTCCCAATAGTGGGCTTCAAGCAATATCCTTCAACAGGTGTTCAACGAGAAATCGAAAAAAAGATCTCGGAGGAGGATGGTGTTGTTCCAGAGAACTTCAGGATCAAGAGCCTGCCCGAAATCGCTGGCAGAGGAGGCTTGCGAACAGCTTTGGTTCCGCTTAAGGATTTTTCGGTGAGAGAAATCGCATATGATCTGACCAATTCATCAAGAATCAAGGCTGGAGTAAGCTTCATGCTGCTTCGTGGTTCCTACGCGACAGTGGTTCTGAGGGAATTCATGAAACCGCGAAACCCAGCAAAAGCAGGGTTCTAGCCGGCCATCATCAAATCTGAACGGTTGATGATCTGCGTGAGATATTTGTACAATTCTGTTACTCACAAGGCGTTAAGGCTTCATTGTTTGAATCCTTCTCTCTGGATTGAAATGGAAACCCAGGTTGATCTGAAGTGGATTTCTGTAGTTTCCTTGGAACACTTTTCACTCTGCTATTGAACTATGGCATCACGGGAGGACCTTACTGGTACAGAGACAATTTTGGTGAAGCGGCTGCTTATGGATTCACTGTTGTTTTTCTCTTCTTCGACATTCTGACGCTTTCAGCGGCAACCCTTTATACATCCGGAATAAGAAACAGAAGAGTCTACAAAATCGCGATAATCCTCTTCGTGTTTTCAATGAGCTTTCTTCTACTTGCAGTCACAGTCACTCTGTCGGCAAAGGCTTTGACTTTCACATTCATGGACTAGGTTGTGGTGGAAGTTCTACTTTTTCAGGCGGTTTCCGGTGTAGAACCTGTTTTGTGGTTGCTTCTCTTTCCAGATCACTTTTCCATTGATTGTTAGATCGTCAGCTTGCAGCAGTTCTTGCCACATCTTCGCTTCCAGAATCTTTTGTCGAAGTTTCTGTCTGATTTTCCGGAGCAGCTTGGTTCTTGCGGCTTGAGGCAGTTCCAACAAAGGTATCTTCCAAGCACCTTTACTCATTTCCTTCTCCTCTGAAGGCACTATTCCGACTCCTCATAAAATTCGTTCTTTCAGACGTTGACACGTGTCAAGAATTGGTATGTGACGCAGGCACCCACAATCAGTCCATTTGCCGAATCAAGACTTAAACGATTTTTTGGGTCTTCGTAAGTGCGGCGTTGCTATGGGTCTGAAGAGTCTATTACACGAGCGTTTAGTCGCGAAAGGGCCGCATTGTCTGAAGCTGGCGTTCGCCAAGTGGTCGAGAATGACTATCCCGAAAGGCCTCAATGCGTTTGTGCAAACATGCGTTTTGCCAGATGGCGTTCTCCAGACCCATCATGTTTTTGCGAGGAGCAAACCAAAAGTTGAGGAATGGAGCAAATTGAAGACTAACGAAGAGCTGAATCCATAACATAAGGAGGATACAACTTCACTATCAACTCTCTCGTCCACTGCAGAGAACTTAGTGCAGCGCTTTTATCCGTTCGATCTCTTTACGAATCTCTTCTTCAATCTGTTCCTGCGAAGGCGGACCTGGAAAAGGCATTCTACCGTTGATAAGCAAGTCGCTGTTCATGGCTCCGCACTCTCTGGCAAGCTTGCAGTTCTCCCATGAATCCAGAACCTCTAGAACAACGAGCCTAGGGTCAAACTTTTCCAAAGCTTTACGAAGCTTAGACTCAACTAACGCGTTGAATGGACACTGTCCAGAGCCGAAGCAAACTATGTGAACAGGAAGCGAATCAATAACGTTGGGAGCAAACCTTGCCGTAGCCGGCTCTGTTATCGGCGTCTGCTTTCCTTTAAGGTTCAAGGTCAACAAGTCTAGAGGTTCCGTTCCTTTGGGCTTGAAAAACGTCTTCTCAACCTGAAACCCCTTCCTGAAATAGACGCCACCAGTAATCCAATGCGGATTGCGAGCCACAAGAGTCTTGACCTGATCTACGTCTAGTTGGCGAAGCCTATCCAACGCAGTCTGAACCAACGCCAGTCCAACACCTTTACCTTCGAACTTGGGCTTGTTAATGCAAGTAATCAGGCGCAGTCTTTCCATTCTCGTCAACAGGGGTTGGTGCAGTTTTTGCCGGAACATACTCTATGAAAGCTATGGGCTGTCGCTCGTGATAGGCTATCTGAGCTACTGAGCCAAGCTCAGCCAGGCGTTTCTTGAGCCATGCTCGCTTCTTCTCGATCCCGCCCTCAAACGAAGCATACTTTGTCGAATCTTCTGGCGGTAGACACAAGTGAATCTCATCGTCAAAGAGGCTTTCATCAGCCTCCCTGATTCTTATCGACAAGCTATTCGCCGATAGCTCATAATGCAACTTGCACTTAAATAGGTTCGCTCAGCACCTTCAATAAGTCTGAATGCGTAACGATCCCAACGATCTTCTTCCCATCCGTGGCCAGAATACCCTGATGAGTCATCAACAACCTGCGAACCCTCTCAACATCAGCCTCTTCATCCACAACCGGCAAAACAACAACCATGGCACTCTTGGCCGTTTCTTCGACAACGCCTGAACCCAAACGACGCATAATGGACTCCTCGGTCACCGTGCCCACAACACGACTACTATCTATCACCGAAACCTGCGAAATTCCATGTCTTACCATACTATCGCTAACATCCAAAATCCTATCGCTTGGCTTTTCAGAAGCTTATTGGCTTGCTTATCCGCTGTTTCTCAAAGGTGTTTCAGGGACTATTCTGAACATGGGAATGGTGCTAGCCCTCAGCGCTATAATGATTGCGGCAGTCATGTTTCTGGTGAACTGGCTTTCAGATATCAAAAAGGCCCGCGTGAAATTTGCCATAATAGGCATATCACTGCATGCGACATGGTTTCTTGCATTGTCCTTCGTGGCCACAACTTATCAGATCGTTGCCTTATCGTTGCTTGATGGTGTCACCGCCGCTTTCAACGTGTCATGGTTTGCCCATTACGGCGATTCCTTCCCAAGAGAACAGTATGCAAGCATCCTTGTCTTGATGGAAACAGGGCTTATGATCGGCAGAATCGCAAACCTCGCGCCCACACTGGTCTTCATACCCATAGCCAGCTACGCAAGCTATTTCCGATTTTCAACAATCGTGCTGCTTTTTCTGATTCCGCTATACATCATTTCAAAGAGAAAGTAGTCAGGCAGGCGGTCTGCAAAGCTTTATCACTTAGAGTATCGCAAGATGTCCACAAACGGGTGTTAACATGGAAGCTTGGGAAGCCGCGAAGAACGCCTTGGAATGCGTTCTAGGCGCGAAAAAAGGTGAAAGCCTCGTCATTTTCTGTGATCATGAAAAGCTGGAAATAGGGAATGCGTTCGCAGCTGGTGCTCTTAGGCTCGGGCTTCAGGCACGATTAATGGATTTGAAACCTGAAACAAAGGCCTTCCGAAAGGATGTCTCGCCAGAGCTCTTGGAAATACTGACAAAACATCCGCCTGACATTTACATCAACCTTCTGCGCGGAGTCCGCGAAGAAACTCCCTTCAGAATAAGACTCATCAAACTCGAAACCAAAGACCACAGGGCACGACTAGGACACTGCCCAGGCGTCACCATCGACATGCTCACCAAGGGAGCACTCGCGCTAAAAGCTGAAGAACACAAGAAAATGCAGGGGTTCGCGAGCGACCTGATCAAGAATCTCAGTCATGCAGAGAAACTGGAGATCACTAACCCAGCCGGCACTAAACTTTTCCTCAGCGCTTCAGGAAGACTATTCTTCACAGACACAATAATCAATTGGGAAACCTTGAAATGGATGAACCTGCCCACCGGCGAGGTTATACTCGCACCAGTAGAAGATTCACTGGAAGGCGTCATGGTTTGCGACATGGCCATCGGCGGGATAGGTCCGCTGAAGACTACTGTTACACTCACGATTCGCAAGGGCAAGGTGCAGGACTCGTCATCTGGAGACAAGCAGGTGCTGAAGCGCGTCAGAGACTCCTTAAATACTGACGAAACATCTGGCACAGTAGGTGAATTCGCGTTTGGCATAAACTCAAAGGCGAGATTCGTGGAGGAATTCCTTGAGGCTGAAAAAGTGTTGGGCACGATTCACATAGCTTTTGGCGACAACTCCGATATGCCTGGCGGCAAGAACCCCTCCAAGAATCACATGGATCTTCTGATGTCAAAGCCAACGGTGAAAGTCACCAACAAGGATGGATCAACCTTCAAAACACTTGTCGACGGCATCTTCCAGTAAATGTAGCCAAACAGTCTTGAACGCTTAAATGATCGAGAACCAGACTCTGATGAAGGCTGAGAAACATGACCGAAGTAGCTGAAGAGAAACTGCCCATTTCCGACTTCTACAAAGTGATCGACTACGTTACCATCTTTAAAAGCGAAAAATGGTGGGAAGCCATAGTAGTCTTTGAATCCTATGGAAAACGGCAGATCGGGATGTACTTGTGGCAGAAGAGAAAAGACAAGCAGAAAGAAGGCGAAGAAAAGGAACAGCAAACAGAATATAAGTGGAAGCGAAAACACAAGTTCAACGTCAGAGACCTTGAAGAATGGAATAAGCTCAAGAACGCTATAGAGCAGCTTGCCCCCAAACTTGGCACAAGGTAGTTGCTTCTTCCGGTTCCATATCTTGGATTCGTATTCGGGGTTAGAATCCAGGAATGAATAGCCTTATTAGCCAACTTCACGACAGAAGCTCAGAAGGGAACTCTTTGGCAACTGAACAAGAAGTACAACCAAGCGTACCAGCCGCGCAACAAGTGTATGAGGAAAATGTCCCTCATGAGGAATACGCGTCTACAGAGGAAACTACTGAACAGCCACAGGAGCAGAAGAAATCAAACTCGAACGATGACAGGCATAACCAAAGCGGCTTCATTCATGGACTTTCCGTAGGCTTAGGAATCGGGTGCATAGCCACTTTCGCAATAATCTGGATATCACTGTTCTTCACACCGCAAATGCCCGCAACGATCACATATGAAACTCTACTTTCAGTGTTCATCTACCCACTGATCTATTTGTTGACAGTAGGGCTTATCGCATTGACCGCAGGCATCGTTAGAGAGTACTACTCCATAAGAAGATAGAAACTTTCTCCACATATTTTCTCGCATGGACGCAATCTTGGTGACTGATAGCCTAGGTTGTGCTTGTGTTAGCGTCAGTAAGTGTATTTTTCTCCTCCCACCAGTATGCGTTCTATGGCAGTGTTGAAATTTATCATTCCTTCGCTCGTTTTCGCTGAAATCGGGATCAGTGGGAACTTCAAACCTAGCCTTTGGATCGCCCGTGCCATGTCTCTGCTCAGCAGGCGTTTGGTGCCTTCAAGTTTCTGTTCAATAGAATCTTCCAAAGCGGCTTGGCTGGCTGACCAGTCCACTATTCTGTTGACCTCTGCTTCTGGGATAAGATCACTCTTTGATAGTATGTATATTTGGGGAATCACGAATCGGTTGTAGACTGCTGTGGCAAGGAACATGTTTGAAACATAGTTTTGTGGGTTAACTGAGAAAACGGCATCGAACAAGTAGACTAGACCCTTCGGTTCTTTCGTAAGCTCACTAACAATATAAGGTCCGCTTGCTCTAAAAGCGAAAAGCTCCATCTGCCCCGAAGTATCCACCAAAACGATGTCCGACTTCAGATCCTCAATCTCTCTCGAAACTTGCTCAATCTCATCCGCAATCAGATCAGCAGCCATCACAAGCGCTCCATTCGGACCCAGCGTGTATTTCTGCATCAAGTCCTCTACGTTCACGTAGTTGCGGATGTCCACATCGGGCGAATAAGGCAAGGTCAACGCGCCAGGATCAAGATTCACCAAAGAAACATCCTGCTTAGACATCTGCAACCACTCGCCAAAAGCCGCAGCAAGTCTGGATTTCCCAGACCCAGCTGTCCCGACTATAAAGAGTATGAACATGCCCAAATCACCCTAGGAAGCCTGTGTTTGAATACCACACGTGTCAGCAAATAAAAACTCTTTCCATTAAGTAGGGATTTCAGGCGGCTGAGTAGTCAGGGTTTCGTGCGGGGTTTCCCTTGAGACTGCGTAGATCACAATTCCCACCACAGCCAGAACCGCAATCAGGCCTAGCAGTGCAACGAAGAACGTTGACATTATCGTCACGGTTTGGGTTTGGCTGTCTGCTGTAGCGTATTCGCTATCGCCAGACCAGCTTGCTCGGAAATAGTCTATTCCTGCAGTGTCTGCAGTCCACACATACGAGAACCGTCCCTCAGAATCAGTTGCTACGGAGGCCAGTTCTGTCCATGAAAGACTGGCTGTTTTGATGTAGATAGTGACTGTCTTGTCTTGCAAAGCTGGGGAGAGTTGCCCTGAAAAGGTGATGGTGCTTCCTTGAAGAAGAGAGGAAGGAGAAACAGTCAACGACAATGTTGAGGGCGCTAAGCTTCTGTAGCTTGCCGAAATCTGTCTTGGGGCAGTTTGTTCACAATCTTCAAGTGTGATAACTTGCACGGAAGCATGTTCTAACGTGTCTGGGCATTCGCCAACTCTCCATCCGGTTTGCCAATTTCCTCCTGTGCATTCAGCTACATAGTGCCTAGCGTTGTTGCTTGTTACGTAGAATGCGGCTTGTCTCGCGTCATTTGGGGCATGAGAAAGGCTGACGCCAACGTTCATGTGTGACTCAATTTCATAGTAAAGTAGCACTACATCAAGTCCACGGGCCTTGATGATTGATGCTGCAATGAACGAGAAGAGGTCGCAATCTCCATTGCTATCAACAATCGTTTCAACAGGATATTTCGGTGGTGCAGTAACCTCATAGGGTATCTGATGCACGAGCATCAGCACGCCATTGACAAAATCCTCATCATCAGTATAGATCTGCCCCAAACAATCCGCAATAGGTGCTAGTGCATACGGTGTCACAAACTTGGCGAAATCAGTGTTGAAGGTCATTCTGTGGGTTTTTTCTGCGTAATAGTCCTGAAGTGATTGCGAAATGGCAACATTCAAACCGTAGTCCTTAGAACCACCGTCAGGGTGTTCCAGAAGCTGATAGGAACCACTGAAATTCGTTGCAGACCCGAATGGAAGCAAGTGGGAAATCTGAAACAGAAAAACTGCAATGATCAGCCGAGTTGAGAGTCTTGCCTTCATCTCAATCTGGAAAAACGTAATGGTTAGCGTGATTTAAGGCAGTTATGAACCGAAAATCAAGATCGAAAAACAGTTTTAAAGCTCAGTCAGCCGCTAAATCCATTTTAAGATTAGAAAAGCTCCCAATTCAACTATTTCCCCGAGTTTTGCGGCTTAACCTTTCCCAACGTTCTTTCTCAACTAGGTTCCAAAACTGCGTGGCTGCTTTTTCTAATTCGTTTCTGGCAATCTTTTCGCTGTCCCCAGTTGTCGAAAGATGAAGCTCAATTCCTGGCTTTTTTCCCTCGCATTCCGAGTGAGACTTCAAGTAGACATGAGACTTCATGTAAACGTGCGGGTTGTCATGCATTGTCTGGTCGATTAGTGGAGCCAAGGCTGACTCTACGATACCATTAACATGAATGCTCTTTTCGAAGAACGCGGTCTTGCCCGCTTCTTTTTTCAGCAGGGGGGTAACTGTCTCTTCAAAGATAGCCTCCATTTCAGGTGGGACACCCGGAAGCGCCACAATGAAAGCTCTCTTTGCTTTTATCAAAACGCCAGGTGCTGTTCCTGCAGGATTGAACAGAGGTCTCGCTCTTTCTGGGAGCGTTGCCATTTTGACTCTTGCAGGCGTCAACTCGCTTTTTTTCATCTTCTTCTTGAAATAAGCTTCATATTTCCTCTTGATCATTTCTAAGGCTTCTTCGTTGACTCTCAGTTTCCTGTCAAGTGCTTTGGCGATACCTTCCAGCGTCTTGTCGTCAAACGTTGGGCCCAGTCCGCCAGTTGTAATTATGAATCGCGGCTTTCGCTGCAGGGCTTCTCGAATAGCTGTTGCGATCTCGTTAACATAGTCTCCGACGATGGTTATTCGCTTCACAATCGTTCCCAAGGATGTGGCTTGCCTTGCCAGCCAATGGGCGTTCGTGTTAAGCGTTTTGCCGATCAAAAGCTCGTTTCCGATGCACACTATTTCGATTTGTCGATTCACGACTGATTACCTGCTTAAGAGATCATTGAACAGAATTGTTGTGCTCCTTTATGCTGTTTGCTGATTTTCCGTTCGGAAAGCTGTGTGCTGCATCTATTTTTTCTTGCTGAGCCACCACTTCAGGTACTCTTTCTTCCGGTTCTGTTGTTCCTCTTCCTGCGTTTCGGTGCTCGGTCTAAGCTTCTCTCTGAGCTCCATTAGCTCTTGTTGCGTGACTGATAGACCACAGCTTTTGCAAACGTAGTGCTTAGTAGCGATCATGTAGTGCATTTCGCCGCCGCATTCTGGGCAATACGTCATGTCGTCGCCCCTGATTTTCTCAGATGATAGGGAATCAACGGAGAGAAATATGTTTTGGTGCAGGCTTCATAGATGGCTACAGTTTTCCCTTCACTTGGATAGCGCGAAGCGCAGTCAGATAGGATGCTGCGCCGATGATTGCAAAGGGAATGCTTGTGAAAAGAATGCTCAATAGGAAAAGAGGTTGAACGGGGTTTCCTGCGAAGGTGTATTGGCGCATAGCTTCAGCAGCAAGACTCAACGGATTTGCTGACACTACGTCAGTTAAGAACGTTGGAAGATAGCTTCTAACAAAGTCAATAGGGTAAAAAACAGTACTGAAGGTTACTAACAATACTTGTACGACTTGCTGATAAGCGAAAAAGTATTCCCCGTGAGTTGAGGCCAATGCTGCAAGGGTGGCCGAAATGCCTGCAAGCCCCATGGCCAGAACGAACAGAAATGGTAAAAGTATGAAGGTGCTCCAGATGGCCTGTGCCGGAAGAACAATGAGCGCAATAAGCAGGAGTGACGTTGAATACACAACTGCTGCAAGCCCCCCAGCGAGCAAGTAAGCAATCACGATGCCATGGATGCTTATAGGCAATGATAGATAGTATTGGATTACTCCTTCGCGGATGGCTAACCATATGCGTCGCCCGGTGTCTAAGGCGGCTGCGAAAAGTCCCATGACTACGACGCCGGGAACGAAGAAGTTGAAGTAGTTGATGGTCATCAGTTTGTTGTATACTAGGGCGACCACGAGCATGTCTGATAGGTGAAGGCTTAGAAGGATCGCCATCAGCCATTTTGTTCTGAAGAAGTAGGAGAAGTCGTTGCGAGCTAGTCGCAAGATGCGGCGCAGTTCTGTCATCCGCTTTTCACGCCCTCAACCAAACGTTGAAGAAGAAACGCCCCCAATCCAAGAGTGCTAACAGCAAGAGCCGTAAGCACAGCAACTGCATACATAGGGTTAAGAAGTATGCTAGGGTCGAATCCGAGTAGAAAGCGAACTAGATCGGCACCATAGGTTAGGGGGCTAAGAGTTGCCACTAAGGCGTAGCCTTGGGGCAGAAACATGAGTGGATAGAGCACTGTGCTGAAGCGGATTATGACGGTGCTTAAGCCTGTTACGATGGCAGAGTACATGTCGCTCGATTTGAACGCTATGAAAGACAAGCCTAGCATCAACCCAGCCACACCAAAGCCTAGACAGAACAGCGAGGCTATCGCGGCTACTACTGAGAAGGCTGTCAAATTTCCAAGCAATGTCAATGTGATGAACAAAGGAACCGTAAGCATTATGGCAAGTTCGGCTCCGCCCTGCAGAGTGATGGCAAGAAACAGTTTTGACCGTGAGATTGGAAGGCTGAGGAGGTATGGCAGTCTTCCTTCATGGGCGTGCTCAACGAAACTCCGTCCGGCGTGAGAGCCTATCTCAAAAGTCATCATGACAATAAAGCCTACCGCATAAAATTGCTGATAGTTCCCTATCGCTTGTGCTTTCACGAGTTGCGATATGATGGCTCCGTAAATGAAGAGCTGTATGGTGAAAGTGAACCATTCGATCAGTATCCATACGGGTGGCTTGATTTCCGGTTTCAGGTCGAACCAAACCAGACGGATAACGTTACGCATTTTCACTTGTCTCCAGCTTCTTGCCTGTGAAGCTCAGGAAAACATCGTCCAAGGAAGGCTCTGTCACTCTAACCGACGAAACGCGAACTTTTCGTTCATAGCACAAGCTTGTCATCTTTGGAACCCAAGCCTCGCCAATTGAAACATAAGCCCTGTACTTGCCTTTCTCCAAGGGCATCAACTTCACTGTGCCCGGAATCCTGTTGAGTTCCTCTTGAATCTCAGCGCCGTTTTCCGTTTGCTCCAACTCCAGTTCCACTATATCGCCGCCTGTAATCTTATCCTTCAAATTATGAACTGTGTCGCAAACGATGCTTTTTCCTTGATCAAGAATCGTTACCCTGTCAGCCAGGTATTCCGCTTCGCGCACTTCATTTGTGGCAACCAGAACCGTTGATCCCTTTTCTCTCAGTTGAAGTATCTTTTCCCAGATTGTGCGTTTTCCTCGTAGGTCTACTTGGCTGCTCGGCTCATCAAAGATTGCGAATTTGGGGCGCTGTATCAACAGTTTGGCCACTTCCACTCTTTTGGCTTGCCCACCCGACAGGTGCATGAACAGCTTGTTGCGGGCATCCCAAAGCTCCAATTCTTTAAGAACCTGTTCTATCATAGTGTTGCTTTCGCCTTTCTTGATGCCGCACATGGCAGCATGAAAGCGGAGAATCTCGGCCGGTTTGTGTCGCCAGAAACCTCTTGCATCCTGAAAAGAAATACCCAAGATCTGACGAACCTTCGTCGGATACTTGGTTACGTCCAAACCCATAACTTTCGTAGTGCCGGATGTGGGTTTGAGAACGGTGGCAAGAGTCAACAGAAGCGTTGTTTTTCCTGAGCCATTCGGTCCTAGCAGAACCATGATTTCCTCTGGGTTAACCGTGAAGTCGAGGCCTTTAAGCGCATAGGCTTTGCCATATCGTTTAACCAAGTTCTGGGTTTCGACAGCATACATGAGGCTATGTTTCCTTCTGACAATTTGCCCCTGAAAGAATCAATGAAGACATATAAAAATGATGCGCACACGCTTGGGTCTTGAACTCGGTAAGGTTCACGTTATGAAATTCACTAACCCCGCATTCTTTGCCAAACGGATGGTTCTCTCAACCTCAAGTTCAGTCAGTCTTCTGCATAGCTCCGGGATTTCATCAGCTCGCCATTCTGGCCTGTACTGAAACATAACGTTGACGCGGGTTTCTACGCCTAGATTTTGAGCTATCCAGTCCAGAATCGGTTCTGTGCAGCATTCAAGATGATCGGGCAGAACCAGAACGCGAATTATCAACTCACTATTTCGCTTAGCCTTTAGATGATTACGGGTGCATTCTTCCCAGTAGTTCGCTGCATCAGAGATTCTTGCTGCACAGTCACTCGGCCCATATTTGAAATCTAGAAGACAGACGTCGGCGAATCCTGCGAGCAGATTGGCTGTTTCAGGGCTGTAGTAGCTGTTTGAGTTCCATACGACGGGCACGTTCGAGCTCATGTTTTTGAATGTTGTGAGCCATTGCTGAAGCCAAGGGGTTGGTTCTCCGCCCACAAGGTTAGCATTTCTGCATCCGTTCATGCGTAGCCTTTCAACTTCCTTGGCAAGTTGCTCCGGTTCGTAAGTCTGTCCCTCTTCCATCCATTGCGAAATTGTCCAATTCTGGCAGTGTTTGCACCTCATCGTACAGCCCATAGTGAAGATCGTGCCAGAAGGCACGAGTTCAGGTTCCTCGCCCATGTGTTCGAAAATGCTCGAAACCGCCATCTCAATGCCACATTTGCAGTAACCCAGTTCGTCTTTGCATCTGTTGACTCCACATCTTCTGGTGCAAAAATGACAGTCGGAAAGCATTCTCGTCGCGATCTCGATCTTCAAATCTAGATAAGACGTTTGGGATGCCGGTGAGCCATTTGCTTCTCTGAAGCTTTCATCGGCTTGTCTTTCGATGTTGCAGAACTCCTTGGTTAGTTCTGCATGTTTTTGCCAAAGCTTTTGTGTCGAATCTGTTTCACTGAATTCTGCTGGAACTCTTTTGGCGATGAGGAATTTTGCTGGTTTTTCATCTTGCATGACTGAAAAGTATCGGTTTAAGCTTCTTTTTGCCATCTCATCGTGAAGAACAGCTTGGGCGTCTGGGCGGAGAAGCTTCCACATTCATAATCAGTTCTACAGGGCGCTTTGCCGTTAGAATAGGGCGAATGGATAGCTGTGTCCGCCCGGATTAAGCTTGCCTCTTATCGGAATCTCTGTTCCGCACACTGGGCAGCGCATATCCTTGACCAGATTCCACCTTACAATCTCAAAAGCGTACCGCTTGATCAGAAGCTCGTTGCAGTTCGGGCAGTAGGTGTTCTCGCTCGGGTGGCCGGGAACGTTGCCGATGTAGACATAGTGCAGCCCAGCGTCTTTTGATGTCATGTAGGCTTTTTCCAGCGTTTCTATGGGAGTGGCTGGTGTCGTGGTTAACTTGTAGTCTGGATGAAAACGCAGCAGATGAAAGGGCGTGTCTTTGCCTAAGGCATTCTTTATCCATGTTGCAAGCTCGTTTATTTTTTCAATTGAATCTCCTATCTTTGGGACCACCAGGTTCGTTATTTCTATGTGGATGTCGTTTCTCTTCATTTCCTGCAAAGCTTCAAAGATCGGCGTTACTGATGGAACGGCTGAAAAAGTCTTGTAGAATTCCGGATCTGCTCCGCCCTTGAAGTCTACTGTGGCTGCATCCAAATAGGGCGCTATAGTCTTAACTGCCTCTGGGGTCATGTACCCATTCGTCACGAACGTGTTGAAGAATCCCACCTGCTTAGCCAGCTTCGCAGTGTCATAAGCGTATTCGAAGAATATCGTTGGCTCCGTGTACGTGTAGCTTATTCCTGTGCACGCATTGTCTCTTGCAGCCTTGACAACTTCTCCAGGTGGGAAGTTCTTGCCTGCTACATTCTTGTCTTGGCTTATCATCCAATTATCGCAGAACTGACAACGGAAATTGCAGCCCATCGTGGCGACAGACATGACCAATGCGCCTGGGTTGAAATGTGAAAGTGGCTTCTTCTCGATAGGATCCACGGAAGCCGAGATTGCTTTGCCATAAACCAACGAGAAGAGTCTTCCATCCTCATTTTTCCTTACTAGACAGAAACCTGTGCCACCATCGTTTATGAGACATCGCCTTGCACAGAGGTTGCACTTTACTTTCTTACTTTCTGCTCTTTCATAGAGCATGGCTTCGTGTAATGACATTAACGTGCGCTCCATCAGATTCTCTAGGCTGTACGGCGTTAATATGATTTACTTGCCTACAGTAGCGTTAGCATTTTCCTTTATTTCAAAAACAAAAGGCTGTGCAGGGGTCTTTACGTCCAGTTCTATGCTTAACAAGCCTTCAAGAAAACCTGCCCAAATCTCAGCTTGATCCACAAAAGGAGTCTTTATCAGCAGGTACTTGTCTTTCAAATAGAAGTCGCCGAAACCTTGAACCCGAAGGCGTTTGAAAACATCCGACCATTTCTGGCGATCCGTCGTTTGAACGTCAATAGTGGTTTCTATCGAGACTTTCATGGCTTCGCCCATTTTTCTGCCGATTTCCCGCCATCTTTCTTTTGGAGTGTTTTGAATCAGAATATTGATCAGCTCGACGTTCACGAAAGCGATTCGACTTATTCCGCAATAGTACTCACCTGGAAAACGCCAGTCATAAACCATCATGCTTCGGTAGACATCAAGCATTTTGGAAATGAGCGGTTTGATGCCAGGTTCCTTTCCCTCGCGTATCAGGGAGTCTATGAATTCTCTTTCCTCTTTCTCCAGGATTATTGTCGTTCTCTTGGCTGATTCATCATTCTTCCGTATAAGTTCCTCAAGCTTCTTCTCTTTCTCTTCTTGCATATCAAGTATATCTGCTAGCATATTTTATATGCTTTACTGGCTTTTGAGTGCGACCGAACAGTTTTTAACATCGATTAGAAGGATTCTTCTACTGCCAATGACGAGTTTACCGGTCTGAAAAGTTGATGAACCCTAGGGTATCTGAGGCAAAGAAGCAGCTTGGAATCTCTGCTAGGAAACCATTTTCTTTCTCATGAGTAACCGCAGGAAAACCAATCCAACAACGAAAATCGTGAATCCAGTGCCCATCGAGACAAAGTAGTCTAAGTTGGCTATGTTTATGAGCGCATAAACTATGTATGTTGGCCCGGCAAACATCATCAAAGCCGTCACTAGTATAAGAAGAGTCTTCTTCACTGGGTTCTCTTGGGTCATGTGTTCACATTCCAATGGTGATGTAGATTTGGCGTTTTCTCTTATAACCCTTCCTTTACTTCGTTGCCCAGAGCCTTCATTAGGAACTTGAAAACGGCGAATCCCGCCCCGCGGTCAGCTTGAAAACCAGTCGTTGGTCCAAGCAGGCTTATTCCTTCTAGGCCGCGTTCTTTTGCGAGTGCCAACATCAGGCCGGTTGCGCCGACGATTTTGCCCTTGCTGTAGATTACCGCGCCTTTCTCCATGAACTCTAGTGCCAGTCTAGGCGTAGTGGCTGCAACGTAAACTTGTTTCTTCTCTTCAGTGATGGGTACTCCTCCCAACGTCACGATGAAGCTGCAATCTTGCTTCTCAATGAAGTCCAAAACCTCGTCGCACAGTTTGTAATGTGAAACGACATCATCGAATGATGGTTGTGTGTCGCCGCTCATTATTATGAAATCGTTCTTTTCCGTGTTTCCAGCATAAAACTCGTAACGGGGCAGACGACAAATCCCCTTCGAATTCGCAGTGATATAATCCGGAAAGGAAGGCGAATACAACTCCGCAAAAGGTTTTGCTCCGGAAAACTTCACCAACAAGTGCGCCGCGATCTTGCCGACATTCCCAAAACCCGGAAGTCCCTGCACAAAAATAGGTTTCTTAAGCGTTGGCTTGGACACTTGACGAAGATAGGGCTTGTCCATCTTGCTTGCACCAACCTCGATAACGCATGTGCCATACTAAAACGTTTTTGCAATGAGAATACTAATATATTCTGGGTTTGTATTTAGCAGAAGGACTGAAACCCGCAACTTGGCTCAGCCTAGATGTAGCGGGGTGGGGTAGCCAGGATTAACCCGCTGGGCTCATAACCCAGAGATCAGTAGTTCAAATCTACTCCCCGCTACTCATTAGATGACTGAAATCAGTTTCATGACCGTTTTTTGCAGCAGCTTCCAGTCAACAAGCTCTTCGTCCGAGAACGATTGCTATCGCTGTGGTGAGAATGAAAGCCATTAAAAGCACAGTCAAGACTGGGGATTCCGGTGCGTGCATTATAGGTGCAACCTCAAAGGTCAAGGAGTCTCCGACAGTATCCATATCTAAGCCTGTCTGTGCAGTGACGCTCCATGTTCCAAGGATTTTACCTTGTGCAAGGTCTGAGGGTGGTATCATGAAGGTTATAGAAGCTATTCCTGAAGAGTTTGTGACAGCCGTTGGAAGGAAAGAGTTTGCTGGGCTTTCTATGTTAAAGGCTATTGTTGTGTTCTCCATTGGAAGGCCATTGCTTGTCATGCTGACACAAAAAATAATGTTTTCTCCAGGTTCGAACTCTCCTCTTGGAATGCCGGGTCCGGTTCCGCCTCTTTGCGTGTAGAGGTCAAAAGACACAATTGGATAGGGTTTTATTGGGATCTCCGAAGCATTCGCCTTTAGTTGAAGAGTAGGATTGGATTTGCTACAAACGTACGGGATTATCGTAGCAGCTAGCAAGATAAAGATCGAATATCTGAAAATCGTCATGGGTGTTCTCAAGATGTTCTCACTTGAATTGCGCGTCAATAGAAGTGACGAAAGACCATATAAAAAGATTTTCGGAAAAATCCTAGTGCGCATGCCTGTTCCTAAATTCGCTTATGAAGTATCTTGTGTTTCGTGATTTGCTCGGCTTGTGGGCTGTTACTTGACATCAGCCTCAAGAGATGGTTTGAGACGCGACCGAGCTTATCACACCTAAAGAGGGAAATCTAGTAACACATGTGCGCGCTAAGAAACCACTGAGAATCATGGTAGTCGGCATAGGCAGTAGTGAACAGGTGCGAGCAAAAAGAGCGCGCACGATGGAGTTAGCTGACGCACTAGATGAGACGTTAGTTGATTCTGCCTTGGCATGGAGGTTTAACATTCCATAGAAGTAAGTTCCACAAGCTTCTTATTCGTTACAATGCATAATCATTGTGCTTATATAGGAGAAAGGAAAGACATGAAAAAGATAATTGTAACAATCCTATTGCTTTCAATGCTTGCTATGATTGCTGTACCAATGACAAGATCTTCTGGACCAACACCCAACCTCAAATTCACAGTAACGCCCGTCAAAGAGGAATTCGTAGAGGATGCAATCATAACAGAAACCGCCGCGGTGGGCACTTACCTACCCTACGACGTAGACATCGTCAACGGAGAATTATACCCGAACGGGGGCGAAGGAGTATACGTTGCAATCATAGACACTGGACTAGTGTCAACCTGGGCGAGCTTCCTTCCACCAACAGCAAACGTCAGGACGGACTTGGGCAAAGGTTGGAGCTACGACGTTGTCTGGAATCCAGGCATAAATGATTTTGTCTGGACACCTAATACGGCTAGAGGTTTCATTACGAACAACGTTGGCTCAGGTCACGGCACACATGTTGCAAGTAGTATAGTCGGATATCAGCGTTCAACCATTGGCGTTGCCCCACACATCGTGTTAGGAGTTGCGCCCAAGGCAACAATAATTCCGTTGCTAGGGCTTGACTATTGGTTAGTCAACTGTCCAGATCCGACCTACCCAGGCTATCACGCCGGGAAAGTGATGTTCGGAGGAGGAGACGACTGGATGCTGTGCTCAGCTATAGACTACGTGGCTTCCCTCGCTGAAACGAACGGCTGGAAGATAATATGCACAAACAGCTGGGGATCAAGCGAACCAT
>Ga0315285_10000120_pt1 | contig 75877 bp, 67 predicted proteins | sample YL17G09_36_MG_FD_203698 | JGI IMG/M metagenome (GOLD analysis project Ga0315285, IMG submission 203698) | Sediment microbial communities from Yellowstone Lake, YNP, Wyoming, USA - YL17G09_36 | ecosystem: Environmental > Aquatic > Freshwater > Lake > Sediment | place: USA: Wyoming | collected... | reverse complement strand
CCTATCTTCCGCCAGTCTCTCCTGGAGAGACAGAGACCGCCCATTAATGCATCCCATCCTGAATGAGCTTTCGCTCATTCAGCCAGACAATATGAGCCCCGGACGTTAAGAATTATGTGTCACAGCACCCCTAACCGGGTCGTACTTTCTTCATGGACATGAGCGGACGGTAGCGGAGTCGTTCGACGAACGCTGGCATGCTCTCGATGTCCTTCACTTCTTTTTTGGAGAGGATACCCAGTTTGGCCCTGATGTTGTCATTGGCAATCACCCCATTGGCCATCAGAGCTTCTCTCAGCATTCTTGCCAGCTGACCTCCTTTGCGGTCCCAGTCTGTCAATATGATCGCCCTTCTCGTCGTTCTTGACAGGATCTCGGAGAAATTGAATATAGAATCTCCCTTTCCGAGCGAGATCACGTTCCTTGTTATCCCCATCCGCTTGAGGGCCGCAATGTCTCTTAGTCCCTCCACGATTATTGGTGTCGTCTCGCTCAGGTCTTGAAGTTGTGAGAGGACCTTCTCGATTTGCTCCAATCGCTCCTCAGGAGAGAGCAATCATTCATCCTCCAGAATAGCCGTTGCTCTGTCCGGAGCCAGCGGTACGAAGACTGTTTTGACCGATGATCGTTCTCCGCTCAGCATCCTGATGGACTTCCTCGGGACGGAGAGTCTCTCTGCCAAGAACCTTACGAGTTCTTCGTTCGCCTCTCCTTCTCTGGCCGCTGCCGCGATCTTGATTCGGAGCGCTCCTCTCCACCGGTTCACTCCAACTACCTCCGACCTCGAGGCTCCAGGCGATGCGTCAATCGTCAGAGCGCATCCGGATTCGTGCACCCTCGCAAAACCCTTTGAAGTCATCTGCCGCGCCTCTCGACATAATGACCAGGCGTATTATTTCTTGTTGCCTGCAGTTCACAAGCATCAAATACGTTAATGATGCATGCTTGATTTGATGGCAGTCGAGCGGGGAGATATGAGCTACGAGGACATCATGGGTCTTTTCAGGCAAGAGAACAAGTCATCGCAGTTGACCAAGGTGGATCCGTCGCTCTACGAGAAGATAGGGGCCTACATCAAGACGCTGAGGAAAGAGAGTGAGCGCGAAATTGCCATGAACCCGATGTCCCAAGCTAGCATGATGCTCAACGACCAGCTGAAGAAGGCGATTGACAAGGCAAAGAGGGTGTATGAGCTGAGACAGAGGAAGATATCTCTTCTCGCCCTCAGAAAGGTCGCGGGGGACAACCCCGACACTGGCAACCTGACCCCCGACGAGCTCGTATTGTTCTCGAGTCTCACGTCTGTCGTTGGCGCGCATAAGGATTCGAGGGCCGATTTCGAGGAGCTCGGTCCTCGGTTCACTCAACCGTCGGATGTCGTCGAGTTGCCAGACGTTCCAGGCTCGAAAGTGTGTGAGAAGAAGGAGGAGCCCGGACTTGAGAAGGGACAACCCGAGGAGCTTGTCCTGGTCAGAGTCCTTGAGGACGTGCCAACCTTCGCCGGAGTCGACAAGGACTACCAACTGCGGAAGGAGGATATCATCTCCCTTCCAAAGGGTGTTGCTGGCACTCTAGTCTCTCATGGGAAGGTCAAGTTGATCGGGTCAGCCTAGGGCGAACGGTCCACTCGCATGTCCATGCTCCGAGACTTCGATTTCGACGTTCAATCTCGAACGGCACACATCTCGTTCCACAGTCTCAAGAGCTCTCTTCGGAGTGTTGTTCTCTTTGCTGAGATGAACGAGCACGATTCTCCGGGTTCTTCTTGTAGATGCCTTCTGCGATAGAACGCCCGCGTCGTCATTTGACAGGTGGCCGTGATCTCCCTTTATCACTCGCTTCAGGAAATCAGGATAGGTTCCCGAAAGCAACATGCTCTCGTCGTAGTTTGCCTCAACGAACATGATATCCGAATCGGACATCTCGTTGATGACACTGGAGGTGACGCATCCTAAATCCGATGCGATACTTGCCTTCTTTGAGCCGATCGTGACCGAGAATGCGACAGGTTCTGCGGCGAGGTGTCTCACCTTGAAAGGTCTCAGGTGCAACTGCCCAATTGTGAGATCTCTTGAGGGCGTGATGGGAACGGTCTCGATTCCATGGAGTGGCGTGAGCGCCAGTGTTCCGCGGCTCCCATAGACAGGAATGCCAAATTCCTCTGCGAATCGTCTTGCTCCTCGCACATGGTCTGTATGTTCGTGAGTCAGGATGACGCCATCGATTTGCGACGGTTCAGTGCCGAACAACGCCATCCTGCGTTCGAGTTCCCTGCACGAGATGCCTGCATCGATCAGAACTCCTCTGCCGCAGGACATGGCCAAGAACGAGTTGCCGCTGCTTCCACTGCTGAGAACTGAGACAAAATCCTCGTGCATCCAGTTCAGCAAACGCAAGGGTCGGTGATAAACTCTTTGATTTGAAAATGGAACCCGCGGAAACGGTGCCCGTGGTTCGCGGTTCACCTTTTCTTAAATCATTTGGCATCCTTTTATCTAAGCGAAGGATATTGTCCGGCCGCTGGGAAGCTGGCGGGGAAGATCTCCACGGGCCGAAAGGGAGTTCCCCACATGCAGCTAGCTTCTGGCAATCGAGGTGCAGCTCCATGGTTTCCAGTAGACAGATGTTGAGGGTTTTGGAAAAACGTGACCTGGAAGCGATCCATGGTGCAACCCTCGAGGTTCTTGGCAAGACAGGAGTCCTCGTCAACTCGGTCGAGACGCTGAACCTCCTTTCGAAGAATGGCATGACCGTGGACAAGAAGACCAAAATCGTGAAGATGCCCGAATCGCATGTGATGGAAGCGGTCAAGAGCTGCAAGGGCAATTTCAAGTTCCATGCACGCAGCGAGAAGAACACAATCGAGGTCGTGGACGGAAGAACAAAGATGGGTCCTGGCGCGGAGTGCGTGTACTACATCGACCCCGATACCGACAAGGCCCGGTCCCCGACTCTTCAGGACGGAATACTCTGCTGCAGGCTTCTCGATGCCCTTGATTCAGTTAAGATTGCATATGTCCCGGTCTACGCGAGCGATGTCCCAAACAGTGTGCGGGGCCTCGTCGTCATGGCTGCGGGCCTCATCAACTCCTCAAAATGCACGTATGGGGGCAGTACGAGTCGCGCTGACTTCGAAATGGCCTTGAGGCTTGGAGATGCCATTCTCGGAGACAGAGAGAAGCTGAGAAAAACTCCTTTGTTCTGTGGCTACATCGACCCGATCAGTCCTCTCGCCCATGAACACACCATGCTCGAAGCCTTGCTGGGCTACGCGAGCTGGGACATGCCAGTGTTCGTGACCGTGATGGCGCTCGCTGGCGGGACAGCCCCTGCATCAATCGCGGGTCTTCTTGTCCAGCAGAATGCAGAAGTCCTCAGTTCGATTGCAATCGCGAAGTGTGTGACCAAGTCCCCCAAGATCATTTACGGATCGGTCTCATGCCCCCTCGACATGAGGACTGGCATGTCCGCGACGGGAACGCCTGAATTCTCGCTGATAGGCGTTGGCGCAGTCCAGCTCGCGAAGTTCTACGATCTCCCGAGCAACATGGGGGTCCAGAGCGATTCCAAAACGGTCGACGAGCAGACGTCTTACGAGAAATCATTTGCAGCGGTGGCAGCCGCCTCAGCTGGTGCGGATTTCTGTGACCTCTTCATCGGGTCCACAGAAGCCTTCAACACCTACTCCCCTGTTCAGTCGATTATCGATGACGAGATCGCATCGAACGCGTTGAGGTTCTCGAAGGGCATTGAGGTAAATGAGGAGACGCTGTCCGTCGATGTAATTGCGAAGGTGGGACCAATGGGCAACTTCCTCAAGCAGAAGGACACCCAACTCAGATTCCGAAAGGAGCACCTTGCGCCGAAACTCTCGGACAGATGGACCAGGACAAAATGGCAGGAGACCGGCTCGAAGGACACGAAGAAGCGTGCCAAAGAGAGAATGGTAGAGCTCCTCAATTCCCATCATCCGGAACCGTTGGAGACTGAAATCAAGAAGAACATCGACAGCCTGATAAAGGAATACTCAAAGAGCTATGGCGCGGACGCACTCGAGAAACGTAGTTGCTGATGCCAGGGCCGATTAACACTGACAGCAGCTCAACGCAAACCCTTTGTTTTTGTAAGCACAGTCAGGATATCGCAGACAACGGAAAGGGAGTGAGAGATGTGGCAGAATTCGCCGAGAGGTTCAAGACACAACCCCCGATGAGCGTGATGAGTGAGAACGACAAGCGCATGATACACGAGGCCGCAATCGATGCCATGGAGACCGTGGGCATCAGAGTGCATAGCCAGAACGCCCGCAAGGCTCTCAAGATGGCCGGGGCGATCGTCAGTGACAAGGGTCCTGACGTGAAGTTCCCGCGGGATGTCGTCAAGTCCCTTGTGAGCAAGGCTCCTCAGACCGTGGTTCTCGCTGGACGAACGAAGGAATTCGATCTCCCTCTTGACGGGACTCACAGCTATTACACGACAGACGGCTGCGGCGTTTCTGTCTGGGACTCACAGACCGGCACAAGGAGAAAGCCCGTGCTCGAAGACATCAGAAAGACGGCAGTCATCAGCGACTATCTTCCGTATGTGAGCATTTACGAGCCGATGGTCGTGGCATCGGACCTGCCGGAGAAGATCCACGTCGTGAACGGGATGAAGGTGGCGATGGAGAACACACAGAAGCATCTTCTTTCGGAATCCACGACGACGGTGGATGAGGCGAAGACACAGGTGAAGATGGCATCGGAGGTCGTTGGAGGTCTGGAAGAGCTCAGGAAGCGGCATTACATGTCTGCGATGCTCTGCACTATGTCTCCGTTCATGCTCGATGGGACTGCTACCGATGCGGCTATGATCTGGGCTGAGAACCACGTCCCCATCCACATCACCGGGATGGCTCAGGCGGGTATCAGTGGTCCCGTGACCCTGGCCGGCGACCTCGTCGTCAACCACGCCGAGACGCTCGCTGTCGTCTGCATCATGGAGGCTCACTCCCCTGGAGCCCCCGTGCTTTACGGTTCGGTCCTGACCAGCATGGACCCCAGGACCGGTTCTTACATGGGGGGAGCACCCGAGAGCACTCTGCTCTGCTCGGGGGCCGTCCAGATGTCGAGATACTGCAAGCTGCCGAACTCGGTGGGAGGTTTCGGCTCTGGAGCGAAAGTCCCTGGAGTGCAGGCTTGTATCGAGAACACCACAATGGCGATGGACTGCGCCAGAGTCGGTGGTGAGGTCGTGAATGGCTTCGGTGTCCCCGACGGCTCGACCTTGCTGTCGTACGAGCAATTGCTGCTGGACCACGAGATCGCGCGCATGGTCATCAAACTGTTCAAGGGTTTCGACGTGAATCAGGAGACTGTTGCACTCGACATAATCAAGAAGGTCGGCATTGGCGGAAGCTACCTGTCGCAGATGCACACGCTGAAGCACACGAAGGAGATCCTGATCCCTATGCTCTGGGACAGCGACCCTTTTGACATGTGGGTCAAGAAGGGCAGGAGGGACCCGATGAGCGCAGCGTTAGAGAAGACCAAACAGATACTCGAAACCCACAAGCCCGTCCCTCTGGACGCTTCTGTGTCGAAGAGGGTCGATGGCATAGTCAAGGAGTTCGCAAAAGCCTAGGCGAATCCCTTGCCAAAACCCTTTGATAGTTATTTTCCATTTGGAATTAATCGAGTTACCATGTCCCGCGTGCTCCCACTCATCCCTCGCATCATCTCGATGATGTAGCATGGGAGACGCGAATCGATGCCCATTGACAGGTCCAATCCGCAACCTTGCCAGACGTCCCAGTCGGATTCCCCGCCCACGATAGCTTTATTAATGGTGACCATATTCTGCGCACCTGCGGGCCTGTAGCTCAGCTAGGTAGAGCAACCGGCTCTTACTTCGGCTCTGAACAGGCCGTGGGAGACACCGGTTGGCCAAGGGTTCGAATCCCTTCAGGCCCGCCATCAATATTCACCGGGAGCGGGAAATGGCTGCAAAACACCTGTATTTTGTCGGGACTGCGGGCTGCGGCAAGAGCACTCTGACGAACGCCTTCTTGCTCTGGTTGCAGAACCAGGGCTATGATGCGATCACTGTCAATCTGGACCCCGGGGCCGATACTTTGCTCTACGCGCCTGACGTCGATGTCCGCGACTGGATCAAGCTGTCCGAGGTAATGCAGGAATACGGCCTCGGGCCGAACGGTGCTCAGATTGTCGCGGCTGACATGCTCGCGTTGAACGTCAAGGAAGTCGCTCAGGTGGTGGACGGATTCGACACAGACTTTGTCCTTATCGACACGCCAGGCCAGCTGGAGCTGTTTTCGTTCAGGCAAAGCAGCAGGTTCGTCCTCGAGGAATTGAGCGGGCAGGCCGCGATGCTGGTCTACCTATTCGATCCTGCACTGGCCAAGACTCCGAACGGGTTCGTGTCCTCGCTAATGCTTGCGGCAACGGTCCACTTCAGGCTCCCCTTGCCGATGATATCCGTTCTCGCGAAGGCGGACGTGCTGTCCGCTCGGGAGAAGGAGAAGATCGCAGAGTGGAGTGCGGACTACTACGCCCTGTTCAACTCTCTTCTCGATGAGTCGGTCGACAGTCTGACCCAGATAAACGCGGAGTTCTTGCAGGCCCTTGAGACGGTTGGAGTTGCGAGGGCGCTCTCTCCGGTGAGCGCGGACTCCGGGGAAGGACTTGAGGAGATATACAGCCTCGCTCAGCAGGTTTTCGAGGGCGGAGAGGATCTGGAGAAGCACGCCTAGTCAGACTCTCTTGTCCCTGGTGATCAGACGGACCGCGCGGAGCACTTCCAGCCCGGTCGGCGACAGAGATAGATGCACCTTGCAGTCGCGCACTTCCGAAACGAGCATTCCCTGCTTCTTAAGTTCGCGAACAACCCTCTCGGCGGACTGTTTGCTTGATGGCGCCATGCCCGTGATGAGATCGCCCAATACGGGGTTCTGCGCACCGATCATCTCGATCAACCTGACCTGGGAAGAGGTGAATCTGTCCCTTGCGGTAGCGCCTCGTAGTATCGGCAGCTTAGTGATCCGATCGTCGATGTGGAACGTCTCCACGCCAAGACGGAACGCCGCCAGCAGGGCGGCATCCCCCAGCAGCTTCGATCCACCGCTGATATTCAGCACGACATGGTTCTTCCCACTGTCTCCGTGTCTGGAAAGGATCTCCGATACTCCGTCTACCAGCTCCATGAAATCGTCTTGATCCGCTGTCTCGAAGTCGATGGTGTGTCCCGCAATCTCCTCGAGATTGTTGAGCCTCGTGAAAGCATCAGATTCCGGGACTCTGTCATCCCCGACGAGGACCAATTTGTCATATGGGAGTTGTCTCATAGCTTGGAGGACCCTGTCCGCATCCTCCGATCCGAAAGTGGATATGAGGACTCTCACTCGTCATCACCAAGGAGAAGCTCCGTTGACTCCTCTACGACAACGACTTTCTTCCTCAAGTCGCTTGGATGTCTCTCCAGCCTGACCGCGCCCTTTGCGACGAGGTTGCGGAGATGGTGGTTGACCGTGGCCTTGTGTTTCCCAATCAACGACGCCAACTCCACCTCCGTGAGTCTTCTTGACCTGTTCTTCGATAGGGTTCTGAGGATCTCTCTCTCCTCGCCTGACAGCACCTGGCTGTACTCCATCTTCAGAAGGGGAAGCGGGATCTCCTCGTAGGTCAGGTCGTGCACGTACACTGTCGGAACGCCCTCCAGTATGCAGACCAGGAGGGCGGCTGCGGATGTCGGGCGCGTGCCTCCGGCAATGTTGAAGATGGCGATTTCCTTTCCTGCACGCTTGTGCCTGCGAATATCGCCCCTGATTCTCATCGCGATGCTCTTGAAGTCGAACGGATCATCCAGATCGACGGCTTCGACGCTGAGTTTCATGGCGCTGCAGTAACTCAGCACCTCCTTCTTTGCTTCAGAGACTTTCTTGACCGCGTTGGCTTCGGACTTGTCAGCCCCGCAGTAGAACACAACCTTGTCCACATTGGGTGTGGATCTTATCGTGGGGATCAGTGACTTGGGTCTGAAGCCGAGGGTTCCAAAGACAACTACCATTTCTATCGCCGAGATACAGTAGGTCTCAGGTTGCTTTTACTTCTTGTGATACCGTAATTATAATTGTCATACTAATATTAAATGTGGCTCCGAATCGCCCCTCCGAAGGTCATTCCGTCGTATGACTCGATATGATATGATATCTGATTCCCATCAATATCTGGATCGCGGCTCCCATGGACCATGAATCAAGAGGATGCACAGACGGTCCGGAAGTTCAAGCATGTCTTCCTCGACGCCGAAGGGACGCTTTATGTCCCGAGGAACGGCAAGTCTCGTTGGGAGTTCTGGGCGAACCCATCGCCAGAGGCTGCGATCGAGTTCTTCGAGCTCGACCGAGGGGTGAAGGAATCGCTTGAACAGCTCAGGTCTCAAGTCGATACGCTTTGTCTTGTCTCGAAGAACCCTGAGGACATCCTTGGGGCGTTGCTCGACAAGTTCGGAATACGCGACCTGTTCGACGATATCATGCTTAATGGAGACAAGGGAAAGCAGATCGCGCAGTATCTCTCCAGGAGGGGTTTTCGGAGAGACGAATCGGTCATGGTAGGAGACATGCCGGTGTTGGACCTCTACCCAGTCCGGAGGCGGGGCGTCGAGGCCATACTCGTGGACCGGAGCTACAACTCGTGGGCGAAGGCCACAAGGATCAGAGGAGTCTCAGACCTGCCTTCATGGCTCAAAATCGCGGATCTAGCGGAGGAGATGGGTCGCCACAGAGCATACACTGCTTCGTTGGACGATTTCGATCCAGCCTCCGGGGGAAGGCTCAGAACGCAGAATCGCTCTCGAGCCCTCACCAAAAGGTTGATTGCCGTTCCAGGTGCATGAGGTAGGCCATCGGACACAAGAGCAGAGAATGAACGGATGACGAACATCACAGTGTACGGAGGGGCCGACCACATAGGCGGGAACAAGATCCTGCTCGAGGATAGGGACACGAGGATATTCCTCGACTTCGGTGAGCAGTTCAATTTCAAGGACGATTTCTTCGCGGACTGGCTGAAGCCCCGCGAGTCCAGGACAGGGCTGAGGGACTACTTCCATTTCGACTTGATGCCGAAGATCCCGGGCCTATACGGCAAGAGATGGCTAGCGCACACGGACATCAAATACGAGAAGCCGGCGTTCGACGCGATATTCATCTCGCATATACACTTCGACCACGCGATGCATCTCAAGTTCGTCGACGACGACGTGCCCGTATATCTGGGCGCTGCCGCAGACGCCATCCGGAAATCCTGGGAGACGACTGGCGGCACATCTGTCTCATTCGGAGAGCACGACTTCAGAACATTCAGGACAGGGTCGAAGGTGAAGGTAGGCTCGATAGAGGTCGAGCCGATACACGTCGATCACTCCGTGCCTGGAGCATACGGCTTCCTCGTCCACACATCCGCCGGATGTGTGGCCTACACGGGGGATCTCAGGTTGCACGGACCGCGGAGCGACATGACCAAGGAGTTCGTTAGGCGCGCGGCGGCTGAGAATCCGATCGCCCTGATATGCGAGGGCACGCGGGTCTCGCCCAGCGATCCCAGAGAAGACCTCTCGGAGAAGGAGGTCGGGGTAAGGGCTAGGGAGCTCGTGGCAAGCCACAAGAACAAGCTTGCCATCGTCTCGTTCTATCCGAAGGACGTCGACCGCATGCGCACGTTCCGGGATGTGGCAAAGGCGACCGGCAGGAAGTTCGTGGTATCCGCAAAGATTGCCCATCTGCTTGAGTCACTCAGGGGCGACACCCGGATATCGGTCCCAGACCCGATGACTGACCCGAACATGTTGATCTATGTCCGCCAGGGCATGTCAAAGCCATTCCCCCACGAGAGGCACTACATGGATATGCGTGGATCGAGCGACCATATTGTCAACTCCGAGGATGTGGCCAAGCGCCAGAGCCAGCTGATCTTCCACAATGACTTCATGCAGCTGACCGAGCTCATAGACATCCTGCCAAGCCCAGGGAGCCTCTTCATCAGATCCAAGAGCGAGCCGTTCGAGGAGGACGACGTGCAGGATGAAGTGCTCAAGAACTGGATTTCATATTTCAAGCTGGACTTTCACCAGGCGCACGCGTCCGGGCACGCGAACATGAAAGAGATATTCCAGATGGTCCGAGACATCAGGCCGAAGGTCGTCATTCCGGTCCACACGGAACACGCGGATCTATTCAGGAAGTGCGGGAGGGCCGTCGAGTGTCCAGTCGTTCGCAAGACCATTCCATTGCAGAGATGAAGGAGACCAACCGTCGAACTTCCTTGTATGCCCAAATCGCTTAAGAACCAAAACCAATGTCCACTGTTGGACAATGGGAGCTGTGACCGTAGGATGCACGCGGTTGTAAAGAGGAACAGGGAGCCGGGAGCGGAGATCGAGGAAGTGGCCAAGCCCGTCGCTGGCAAGGGCGAAGTGCTGGTCCAGACGAAGATGACCTCCGTCTGCGGGACCGATGTCCACATCTGGGACTGGAACCACTGGGCCCAGAAGCGTGTCAAAACGCTCCCAATAGTATTCGGCCACGAGTTCAGCGGCGAAATCGTCGCGGTCGGTAAGGGTGTCAAGAAGGCTGCTGTCGGCGACATGGTGTCTGCCGAGACGCACATAGTCGACGGCACTTGCTATCAATGCAGGACCGGCCGGATGCATATCTGCAGGAGCATGAAGATCCTTGGAGTTGACACCAATGGCGTTTTCGCAGAGTATGTGAAGCTTCCCGAGAGGAATGCAATCAAGCTCCCCCGAGGGATGGAGCCGAGCCTCGGATCTTTGCTGGAGCCTTTGGGGAACGCCACCTTCACAGTCTTCCCGAACGACTGCTTCCATGACATCGAGGGGAAGAACGTCGTGGTTGCCGGCTGCGGGCCGATTGGGCTCATGGCCATCGCGCTCTTGAAGACCGTCGGCGCGAAGCAGATAATCGCGACTGAGCTGGCAAGCGAGACGGTCAGATCAGCGCTTGCGAAGAGGATGGGCGCGGACGTTGTGCTGGACGCCGCCATGGGAAACGGGGCGCTTGTCAAGGAGGTCAAGGAGCTGACGGACGACGACGGTGCGGATGTGTGCCTCGAGATGTCCGGTGCGGCACCCGCCCTGAGACAGGTATTCGAGATGCTGACTCCAGGCGGGAGAGTGTCTATACTGGGACTCTACAACGATCCTGTGACCCTGGACGTCAACAATGCGATCACTTTCAAATCCGCAACCGTGTTCGGCATCACTGGCAGGAAGATGTTCCAGACATGGGATACGATGTTCAAAGTTCTGAAGAATCCCGTCTTCAGGACCAAGCTTTCATCCATAATCACCCATACCCTACCCATAAGGGACATCGAGAAAGGCATGGAACTCATTCGCACGAAGCAGGCTGCGAAGGTTTCGCTCAAGCCCGAGTGGTGAGGAGATGGTCCGGAGAGACCCTGCAGGATTTCTCAGAGAAGAGTACGAGCAGCTGGTGGACAAAGAGCTCGACTGGAAGCTCCGTGTCCTCGAAGGCCCCAGCACTCCACGCTGTGTGGTGGACGGCAAGAAGGTGCTGATGCTCTGTTCGAACAACTACCTAAGCCTCAGCAATCACCCAAAGCTGAAGAAGGCCGTTATCGAGGCAGTCAGAACTCACGGCGCTGGGTCCGGGTCGGTGCGGCCGATAGCTGGGAACATGGACCTGCATATGGAGCTTGAGCGTCGTCTTGCGAGGTTCAAAGATGCTGAGGCGTCGCTGGTGTACCAGACAGGATTCGCCGCGAATGCTGGCTTGATACCGCAGCTAGCTGACGCCGGAGACATCATTGTCAGCGACGAACTGAACCATGGGAGCATAATCGACGGCGTCAGGTTGTCGAAGGCAGACCGAGCAGTGTACAGGCATTGCGATGTCGAAGACCTGGGAGTCCTCCTCAAGAAGGTTGAGGAACGCGTCCCTGCCTACAGAAGGATACTGATAATCACGGACGGCGTGTTCAGCATGGACGGAGATATCGCGCCCGTTGACAAGATAGCGCCTGTGGCGCACGACCATGGTGCGATGGTCTATGTGGACGACGCGCACGGAGAGGGTGTCCTCGGCGATGGTGGCCGGGGCATCGTATCGCACTTCAGACTCAGCAGGGACGACGTCCATGTCGAAATGGGCACATTCTCTAAGGCGTTCGGCGTGGTAGGAGGCCATGTCTCGGGTACCCGGGACCTCGTCAACTTCGCATACAACAAATCCAGAACCTGGCTTCTCAGCGGTTCGCATCCACCGGCGGTTGCCGCGGCGTGCATGGCCGCAATAGAGGTCCTCGAGACCGAGCCAAAGCATGTTCGGAATCTATGGACGAACACGGACTACTTCAGGAAAGGGATTGGTGATCTCGGGTTCGATACCGGTAAGAGCCAGACACCCATCATTCCGGTCATGGTAGGAGAGAGCGGGACTGCGAAGAAATTCAGCTCGAGGTTGTTCGAGCTCGGCGTATTCGCCCTGCCAATAGTGTTCCCGATGGTCTCGAAGGACATGGCGAGGATACGAACCATCATGAACGCAGCGCTGACGAAAAGGGACCTCGACGAGGCTCTTGGCGCGTTCGAGAAGGTCGGAAAGGAACTGAAGCTGATCTAGTTCCGCTCGTTCTTGCCTTCTTCCTCTTGCCTTTCCGTCACGGCGATCTTGAACTCCTCCATCGGAGTGATGACTTCGAAGACGATGGTGTCGACGATTCCCTTCTCCTTGATTGACTGCTGGGGAGGTAGCAGGTGATGCTTCTCGAAGAACTTGACCAGCTGGTCCCTCCCAGAATCATCAAGGGATTTCTTGATAACAGCTGGCTTCTTCCAGAACTGAGGTCCGAGAGGGGCAACGGTTCTCCTGCCTTCGATGTGGAGCACTACCATGTCATGCCTTTTCGAAAAGAACTTCTCCCTCTCGCTGGGTGGAACCTCTATGCCCCTGGACCGATTGGGGCCTTGCCAGATCGTGCAATCGAATGTGTCTCCTGTGGCTGATGTGGGGGTCGTGCCAGCCGCCCTTGGGGGATAAGTCAAAACGTGACATGCGGGACAGAACATGTCCTTCGTCTCTTTTCTGCACCTATGACAAACACGCAGGCCAAGCCCTCCCTTTTCGATGCAGTGAATTCAGTATCCTTACATCAAAGTTCGTATTGATTGGAACGGAGAACATCACGATATCTAGTCGAACGATATCGGGCCATTGTTTAAGGCATGTGCAGGCGATTCCGTGCCTATCGGAGGGATTGATCGTGGCTAAGATACTGATATGCTACTACTCCCGCTCGGGAAACACCAAGAAGATGGCCTACCTGATCCAGAAAGGGGTCATGGATGAAGGGGTCGAGGTCGATACGAAGAACGTCAAGGAAGTCAAGGTGGACGACCTCCGGGAATACGATGGGATAATCATCGGTTCGCCCACGTACTATGGAGGGCCAGCAGCACCGATAAAGGATCTGCTGGACAAGAGCATCAAGTATCATGGGAAACTACAGGACAAGGTCGGTGGAGCTTTCTCCTCAAGCGCCAATGTCGGCGGCGGGAATGAGACTACCATTATTGCGATCCTGCAGAGCCTCCTGATCCATGGCATGATAGTCTGTGGCGATTCCTTAGGCGATCACTACGGGCCAGTGGCGATAGAGAAGCCGGACAAGAGGGCAGAGGCGGTCTGCGTGAGGTACGGCAGGCGCGTTGCGAAACTCACCAAGAAGCTTCACGACTAATCCCTAGATCCTCTTGGGTACGGCCCAAGGATTCTGGAACGAGAGCCCTTCGAACTCCTCGGATACCTTGCCAGTCGTCGCGTATCTGTAGAGCGCTGCGACCAACACTGATTGTGCCGCCGAAGCGACAAGTCCCAGTACAAGCCAGTAGACTATGGCTATCACGAAACCGATCACGATCGACCATGCGGTCATTATCAGGAGTCCGACGATTATGGGTATGAGACCCGCGAGGCCCAGCAGGAAGAAGATCGCCCCTAGTCCAAGGTTGCCCACGAGCGCCTCCCCCCAAGTGTTCTTCAGGATCGAGACGCTCCTCTTGAGCGAGGCCCATGGGCCCAGCTTCTCGTAGATGAACACGGGGATGACGAAATACGTGGCAATCGTGAACGCGGCTCCGAGCGCTCCGACGAGAAACTTACCGATGAACCCGACCCTCTCTTGGATCGCCCTCAGTATCAGCCCGACAGTGGCAGCGAATATCGCCCAGAGGATGATCTGCTTGATGTTCTCACGCGCGATTCTGAAGCCGTCGGCAACAGTAGGGTCTCCCCCGTTCAGTCTGATCATCGCGCAGCCAATCACGGCTGCGTTGAAGAATATTGAAATGAAGAAGGTTACGAAGTAGAAGACAGCGAAGAACACATAGAATACCCACTGGTTCGCAGCGGAAGTGAGACCGTCGAAACCCCATGTGAAGAATGCGCCTATGAAGAAGCTTGCCAGAATCAGCAGTGTTACCAATCCGGACAAGAGCGGGAATATCAAGATCTCCTTGTCCTTTCGTATGACCCGCAAGCTCATCTTAGCTAGCTTCCAGCCTCGTCCGATGCGTCCCACAGTTCCAGCCCCTACAGCTCCAAGTTGGATTATCGTGCCACTACATAAGATCGTTTGAGGACGTCCGTGCTGTGCGGACTCGGGACGCCCTCGCTCAGAGCCTGGTCAGGTCATCGTCCTCATCGGGCTTCTTCCGAGCGGACTTCTGAGCCTCTTTGTACCTCCTGCGAGGCCTCTCATCCGGTTCCTGCTCGACCTCCTCTTCAGACTCTTCCTCGGGTTCAGAGCCCCGGGAGCGGCTCTTGCCTCCGGCCTCCTCAACCGCGCGCAGGGGCGTGTTGCATCTCGGACATCTGTCGGACCCTCTGATGCATTCCTTGCAGAGCACCGCCTTGCACTTGCCGCACCTCACGACTGCAATGCCTCCATGGAACAGACATCTGCGTCCGACCAGGTCCGATTGCACTTCCTGGGGCGGTCGCTCGGGCTCCTTCGCGAGCCGTTCCCTCGTTTGCCTCGGACGCGGTCTTTCCCTGGGCGTCTCGGCCTCGCGGCTGTATCTCTGGGCTGCCCTCGGTTCACGCTCTTCCTCATATCTCTCCTCGGGCGGGGCCTCTTCCCGACGTCTCTCTCTCCTTCGCTCCTTTGGGTAGGAAGGTTCCTCCGTCAAGGGTCTCTCGCGCCTGGCGGCGCGCTCATCATAAGGAGAGTAGTGTCCGTAGCTCTCGCTGACGATGGATCTCAACGCCACCGTCGGCGTGGCGAACCCCGCCCCTTCGAACGTCTGCAGAATCGTGACTATCTGCCTTGCCCAGTAGGCCCCGATGCCGAGGTTCCTTATCAGCCCGAGGACGTTCTTCTGGTCGTTAGGCAGCTCGAGCGCCTGTCTCAGCAGGGCCTCGGTCTGTGGATCAGTCGATTTCGTGCTGAACTCGTGTTCCTCGACGGCCTGGATGTAGCTGAGTATCTTCTTGGCGCTCGAGATCCTGATGTCTGGGAAGTTGACCGTGATGTCGCAGAGCCTCAGACCATGCTCCGCGAGGTCGCGCTTGTCCATCGTGTTCACGAGGACCTCCCTGGACATCTTCTCGTACCTGTCCGATTCCTCCCGCGAAGTGCCAGTGAGGCTGATGTTCTCCTTGCCGCTCAGGAATTCGAGAACATCTCCAAGGAAGGCATAGGGGATCCCGCATACCTTGAACGCCTCCTCTTTCGTCACCGGTCTGCCATGGGCGTATTCGAATTCGAGCACGGAGCGCGCATAGTCCTCTATCTTGTTCTTTCGGATGTCTTCCTCAGCCTGCTTCCTGCCCTCCGAGGCGGCCTCGAAGTATGGGTCGATGCTGAGCGCGTGGTCGAAGCATCGTAAAGCGGGTTCTGCCCGGCCGAGGGCCTGAAGGACCTGCCCCTTGCTCTTCCAAGCCTCTTTGTCGTTCGAGTCCAAACCAATCGCCCGGTCGTATGAGCCCACCGCCTCTTCGAAAAGACCCTGCTTCTCCATCGCAAACCCTTTGCTCATCCATATCTTCGGGCTGCTGCTGTCGAGATCAAGCGCTTTGTCGAAGCAGGCGTTCGCGTCCGAGAACCTGCCGATCTCAAGGTGCAATAGGCCGAGCCTGTACCATGCAGGTTGGTCCTCGGGGTCGGCCTCCAGGGCCTTCTTGTAGGATCTCACCGCTTCCTCCTTGTCGCCCATCGCCTCGAAGCCCTTCGCTCTGCTCTTCCAGACATCCTTGTCGTTCGAGCCGAGCTTGATCGCCTCGTCGAATGCCCCGAGCGCTTCAGAGACCCTGTTGAGCTTCAGCAAGGCCATGCCCATGTACTTGAAGGTGGACGCATCCTTGGGGGCCAGCCTCCGCGCCTCGTTGAAGGACCCAATGCTGTCATCGAACCTTCCGAGGCTGGCAAGCGCCCTGCCTAGGTTTGTGTGGAACTCGGCCACATTGGGCAGTATCTTGATTGCCTTCTTGAAATCCGCGAGCGATTCCTCGAACCTTCGGAGCTCGAGGTACGCCTTTCCTCTGTTGTTCAGCACGAATGGCTGGTTGGAGTCCAGCTTGATCGCGAGGTCGAACGCCTCCGCTGCCTGAGCGGGGTTGCTGGCGCCCAAAAGCAGGAGCCCCTTCCTGTTCCAGAGGAAGACGTCCTTCGGGTCGAGAGTGAGAGCAGTCTCGTAGCTTCTGATGGCCTCATCCACCCTCCCCAGCTTCTCCAGCGCGTTCGCCCTGTCCGCCAAGGCGTTCTTGTTTTTCGGACTGAGTCGCAGGATGTGGTCAGCGACCGCGACCACGGGCTCAGGGTCATCGAGTGCGATCAGCGCCATCTTCTTCAGCTCAAGCGTGTCGAGGTTGTCCGCATCGTGCTCAAGAGCCTTGTTGAAGCAGACGAGCGCCTCGTTCGTTCGTTTCAGGAACAGCGCAGCACTGCCCTTGTCGATCAGAGCATCTCGGTCCTTGGGGGCCAACTGGAGTATCTCGTTGCAGACCGCGACTACCTCTTCGTTCCTCTTCAGTGACTTCAGCAGATGCTTCTTCGAATTCAAAACGGCCAGGTTCCTCGGGGACAGTCTGAGGGCTTCGTCATATGCTCTAAGGGCATCATCCGGTTTGCCAAGCTTGGTGAGCAGCGCGCCTTCCTTGACTCTGAACTCGGGCATGGTGGCCTTGAGCCTGATCGCCCCTTGGATTGAGGAGAGCGCGTCCTGGCTTCGGTCAAGCCAATCAAGCGCCACTGCTCTCTGGAACCACACATCGGCCTCTTTTGGGTCCAACTGAAGCGCATGCTCGTACGCCATCAGGCCCTGTTCGTAACGCTTCAGCTCGATGAACGACCGGCCGAGTCTAGAGAAGCTCGCCTGGTCTTTTGGATCAAGCTCTACCGCTTTCGAGTAGGCAGCTACAGCCTCTTCGTAGTCCTTCGCATTGAAGCTGGCATCACCTCTGATCTTCCACAACGCGTGATTCTTCGGGGCTACCTGTAAGCCCTGCTTCGAGTAGTCCATGGCTTCTTTTGCCTTGCCAAATCTGAGGAACAGTGCAGCCATGTTGAAAAAGATCTCTGGGTTCTTGGAATCGTGCTTCAACGCGATCCTGTACGCCGCCTGGCTTTCCTCGAACTTGTCCGCTCTGTCTAACGCGACCGCCTTGTCGAAGTGCGCGACCAGGTTGTTCTCGTCGATGGCGATTATCCTGTCGCAGGTGTGAACCACCTGGTCGTCCTTATGCAGCCTCTTGTACGCATCTTTCAAGCTTTCGAGCAACTGCAGTGGATCCGGCGCGGTCCTAAGAGCTTTCTCGAAGGTCTTGATGGCTTCCTGCGCGTGGTCGGATTTCAGCTGCGCGACTCCCTTGTCGTGCATGGTTGAATAGTCGTTTGGGTCGACCTCTAGGATCCTAGTGCTCCAAGCGACGACGTCGCTGTGCCTGCCCAACATGATCAGGCACTCTTTCTTCAGAATCATCGCCTCTATCCGTTTCGGAGCCAGGTTGAGAGCCGAATCAGAGAAGGTCAGCGCCTCATCGTATCTCTTCAACGCATACAGTGCCTTCGCCTTGTCCAAAAGAGAATCGTGGTCCTGAGGGCTTACCAGGAGTATCTTGTCGCAGATCTCGATCAGGTCCGCGTAGCGCGCAATCTTCAGCAGAGTCTTCTTCTTGTTGTTGAGGACATTGATGTCGTTTGGGTCCATCCTCAGCGCTTGGTCGAAGGATTCAAGAGCCTTGTCGTGCAGATCAAGCTCCTCCTGAACTACCCCGAGCTCGTTCCAGACTACCTTGTTCCCCCGATCGATCTCAGAGGCTTTGGTGAATCTTTCCAGCGCCTCCTCGCGCATGCCCTCTCTATGCAGAATCCTGCCTAGGTTGTCCAGGCAGTAGACGTCGTTTGGGTCAATCTTGAGGGCGGAGTTGAGAGCATCGATCGCCTGCTTGCTCTTCCCCGCGTAGTTGAGCGCAGCCGCCATACCTATCCACAGATCTTTGTCCTTTGGCTCGAGGTCGATTCCCGACTGGAATGTGCCCACGGCCTCGTCGTACCTCTGCAACTTGCTCAGTGTTGACCCTTTATTCTTGATCAAGTCCAGGTCGTTGGGCGAGTGCGCGAGCATTTTGTCAAGGTGACGAATGCCAAGAGGATTGATCGCGAGGGCGCGCTTGTAACTCTCGATAGCACCAACGAAATCCCCAACGGCATCCTGTGCCTCCCCGAGCGCTGCCCATAGGCTTTCTGCGTCGGGCGATACGGCAACTGCGTTCCTTAGCGATGCGAGGGCCTGCTCGGTCATGCCGAGCCTGAGCGCCGAACGCCCTTCCACACCCATTGCTGCAGCGTTCTTCGGATCCAGCTGAAGGGCAACCTTCGCTGCGTCCTGCGCCATCTGCGCCCTGTCGTGGGCAAGGTAGCCGTCGCCCAGCTGGGTGAACACCTTGGAGAAGTCCAGCCTCATCTTCCCAATGAAAAGCATGTTCTCCTTGAGGAGCGCGCTGATCTTCTCGAGTTCCGCGAGAGCGTCGTTCAATCTGCCGCTCCCGTCGAGCGAATCTGCTCTTGCCAGCTCTTTCTTGGATCTCTCAAGAAGCTTCTTCTCCTTGTTCAAGAGGGTGTCAAGTAGGCCCAAAGCAGTCCACCTGGCTGATTACGACTTAATACGCTTGGCTTGATAAAAGAGTTTCCAGCATCTCGTCTGACCGATTCCGGAACGGATTCGGGAGCGCGAGTGTCTCGTCCGACGTGAATTTCTTACGAATTGGCTGCTCGGTGCAAGACTCAATGAATCCAGTGTCAGAAATCTCTACGAGATTTCTCGCATGTGTTCCGTCCCTAGGTCAGACAAATCTGGCCAATGAGTGCGTCATTCGAGCAATGTATAAATAGATGTGAGCGACATACGGTGAAACAGCTGACAAATCGTCAGACAAAACCGTTTAGGATGGGATGCAATGAAGCACAGGGACGCGTTGAAGGCAGCAGTCCGAAATGTCCAAGCGATACAGTGGGTGAAAACCCACACACTTCAGGACCTCGAGGATCTCGTGAACGAGATGTCGAGCCTTGGAGAAGATGTTGCGGACATCTCACAGCTCCTGAATGATCTGTCTGAGATAGATCGGAGTTTGCAGGCCGATATGAGCGTCTCTCTTGAGCCCGAGGCAAGTGAAATCGCAGGATAGGTGTTTGAAATGGTACGACTGAGGAAAGCCAAGCCACAGAAGATGACGGAAGACGAGGAATTCACCGACAGCTACGCGAAAGCGAAGATTGTCGGTTTCCACCCGCATTGCTTCGTCCAGCCACTAGCACTGGCGGAATCGAAGCAGTTCGACGAAATGTATGCCTTGGCGCACACCCCTGTGCTCGGAGAGAACGAGAACGAGGCTTAGACCGATTGCAGAATTGCGAGAAGGGCTAGACTAAAACTCCACGGAACGAAAGTGCAGGTGCCGGGATTTGAACCCGGGCCGTTGGCTCTCGTCCCTCTCCAATTTCATATTCCTTTCTGGAAGAGTTGGAAGGCCAAAATCCTAACCAGCTAGATTACACCTGCTCGTTGTTGGGAAGCACGTTCCTTGATAAATACGTGTTTGTCAATGCGCTGGACATTATCCGGAAGAAGAATGGATGGGGTAGGCCGGATTTGAACCGACGGTCACGTGGTCCCGAACCACGGATCATACCAAGCTAGACCACTACCCCATGGTGTCGGGGCGAGTGGGGATAGAAGGACTTTCGTATTTATCCATAGTGCATGTCTCCTCGCGGTGGATTTGCAGACTCGTTGCCCACTGGATTCCGCTCCGATTTCGAGGAAAGAATGATCTCACGGCTCGTGGGAAATCTCGACACTCAAACCCTGATTTTGCCCTAGCCAGATGCAATCGTCTTTTGCCGATAGCGAGATACGACAAATATAAATATCGACAATCGTCTCCTAACTGCATGCGGGACCAGGTCAGGGAGAAGATCGCTGGCGAAATCTGCCTTTCTGAAGAGCCGGGAAAGACGATTCGGAAGTGGAGGGAGCAGTTCGACATTTCTCAACAAGAACTCTCTAGGCATCTCGGCGTCTCACCATCGGTGATTAGTGACTACGAAGCGGGCAGAAGGAAATCTCCGGGCATCGTCACGGTCAGGAAGATAGTGGATGCGTTCCTAGACATCGACGAAAAGACCGGTGGAACGATTCTCAAGCAGTATTCTCTCGCGGCCAAGACCGACTCGATTATCTCGATAAAGGAATTCGCCGTCGAGATCCTTGCTTCGGATCTTGTCAACAAGATCGAAGGCGAGAGCCTGACACCTGCGATATCGCTTGACAAGCACATCCATGGCTACACCGTGATCGACAGCATCAGGGCAATCACATCGCTGAGTTCCTTCGACTATCTCAAGATATACGGATGGAGCAGCCAGAGGGCGCTCATCTTCACAGGCGTGACGTTCGGCAGATCCCCCATGATTGCGATCAGAGCCCATCCGCTCAAGCCTGCGATGGTCGTGTACCAGAAGCCCGAGCAGGTCGACGAACTTGCGATTCGTCTCGCCGAGCTCGAGGGAATCCCACTCATACGTACCCAGATGGCAATCGGAGACCTTGTGGAGGAGCTCCAATCACTTGGATGAGAAGTGTCAGGGGATGTCTGCATGAAAGTCGGAATCGTGAGTTACGGAGCGTATGTGCCACGCTACAGGATAACGCCAGAGGAGATCGGGAAGGTCTGGGGAGTCGACGGCAAGTCCATGAGCAAGGGACTGATGATAAACTGCAAATCGGTCCCGTCACCTGATGAGGACACGATCACGATCTCCGTCGAGGCTGCCAGGAACATGATGAGGCGGTGCGAGGTGAATCCTCAGGACATAGGAGCGCTGTATGTCGGATCGGAATCTCACCCCTATGCGGTCAAACCGAGCGGAACCATCGTCGCCGAGGCCATCGAGGCGTCTCCTCACCTAACTGTTGCCGACTATGAGTTCGCATGCAAGGCGGGGACCGCAGCAATCCAGACGTGTATGGGGCTCGTTGGTTCGGGCATGGTGAAGTACGGAGTGGCGATAGGCGCCGACACCTCGCAGGGCGCACCCGGTGACGCATTGGAGTACTCGGCGTCTGCTGGCGGAGCAGCATTCCTGATCGGCGCGGAGAAGATGATCGCGACATTAGACCGCACGTATTCCTACACGACCGATACTCCGGACTTCTGGAGAAGGGAGGGTGAGATGTACCCCCGTCACGGCGGCAGATTCACAGGAGAACCAGCGTACTTCAAGCACGTCCTGAACGGCGCGAAAGGCCTGATGGAGAGGACAGGCTCAACAGCGAAGGATTACACATACGCTGTATTCCACCAGCCGAACGGCAAGTTCCCCACGAGGGTGGCCAAGCAGCTTGGGTTCACGGACCCGCAGATCAAGACTGGCTTGCTCGCACCGCTCATCGGCAACACATATTCCGGAGCGGTCCCGCTAGGACTCGCAGCGATCCTCGATGAAGCAAAGGCGGGGGACAGGATTTTCGCGGTCGCATACGGTTCGGGAGCGGGTTCAGATGCGTTCGACATTCATGTCACGGATGAGATTGAGAAGTATGCGAGACATAGGGCTCCCACGATTAAGGAGCTCAACACGAACCTGAAGTTCCTCGACTACGCGATCTATGCGAAGTTCAGGGGTAAGATCATCCTGGGGAGTGAGTGACGATGAGACGCGTGGCGATTATTGGCGTTGGCGACACGGAGTTCGGTGAGCTGTGGGACTACTCTTTCAGGGATATCGGCATCCAGGCGGGGCTCGCCGCAGTCGCGGACGCGAATATCACTGCGGACAAGATAGATGCGCTGTATGTGGGCAACATGTCTGCTGGCAGGTTCATCGAGCAGGAGCACATCGGCGCCTTGATAGCAGACTACTCAGGCCTTGCGCGAGATCACGTCCCGGCCACTAGGGTCGAGGCCGCGGGCGCCTCCGGTGGCTTGGCCCTGAGACAGGGGTTCCTTGCGGTCGCGTCCGGCCTTCACGACATCGTGGTGGTCGGAGGCGCCGAGAAGATGACCGACGTCAGCGACGTTGAGTCCGCGATGATTCAATCATCGGCTGCGGACCAAGAGTGGGAGACCGTTCTCGGGGCCACATTCCCAGCTTTGCACGCTCTGATTGCCCACAGGCACATGCATCAACACGGGACTACGAGAGAACAGCTGGCCGATGTCGCCGTCAAGAACCACAAGAATGGGTCCCTCAACCCGAAAGCCCAGTTCCAGAGGGAGATCACCAGAGAGACAGTCATGGCTTCTCCGCTTGTCTCCTCGCCCCTCAGGGTGTTTGACTGCGCCCCAAGCTCGGACGGGGCAGCAGCGGTCGTCTTGTGCCCGTTGGAGGCGGCAAAGAAGTACACGGAGATGCCGATAGAGATAATCGGCACCGGCCAGGCAAGCGACTCCCTATCCTTGCATGACAGAAAGGACATATGCACGATGGAGGCGACGAAGGTCGCAGCCAAGCGAGCGTTCGAGATGGCGAACCTGACTCAGAAGGATGTCGATGTCGCGGAGGTGCATGACAACTTCACGATAAGCGAGATCCTGGCCATCGAAGACCTCGGATTCTTCAAGAAGGGCGAGGGCGGTAAGGCTACGGAAGCGGGTCTGACCTCCTTGATTGGTGAAGTCGCGGTGAACTCGTCCGGAGGCCTCAAGGCTCGAGGAGACCCGATTGGGGCGACTGGTTTGGCCCAGGCAGTCGAGATAGTCGCTCAGCTGAGGGGAAAGGCAGACAGGCGACAGGTCAAGGATGCCACGGTCGGGCTCACTCACAATGTTGGCGGAACCGGCGCGACGGTCGTCGTCCACCTATTCAGGAGGGGTTGAGATGGCCACGGCACCGAGATTCTGGAGAGAGAACCCGAGCAGATACAATCTGGTTGGCATAAAATGCAACAGCTGCGGTCGTCATTTCTTCCCCCCGAGAGCCATATGCCCAGTCTGCCACAGGAAGAGCGTGGGCAAGATCGAGAAGATTCGGCTCAAGGGCGAGGGCAAGATATTCTCGCTCACAGAGGTCCAGGAAGGGCTTGAGGAACTCTCGATGCAGAAGCCTTACGTGGTGGCCATGGTCGAGATGGAGGAAGGCGTCAGGGTGACCGGCCAGGTGATCGACTGCGAGGCGTGTGACCTGAGGATCGGCACTCCAGTCCGGGTGACGTTGAGGAAGCTCAGCGATGAGGGGCCTTCCGGCGTCATACACTACGGGTACAAGTTCGTGCCAATCAAAGAGAAAGCCACATGAGGGATTCCACTAGTTTGAGATATCGCTAGTATCATACCCGTGTTGGATGATGGCGGTCATGCCATGACAGACGAAAAGCCCACAGGACATGTTGGGATCGACGGCAACAGCCTGACTATCGATCAGGTCACCCGCGTGGCCCGAGAGATGGTCAGAGTCGATTTGACGACAGGCGCCAAGAACCGGATGCTGGCCTCTCGCAGAGCGCTCGAGAAGCTGGTCGAGGATGGCCGGACGATCTATGCCGTCAACACCGGGGTCGGGGAGCTCGTCGATGTGAAGATCCCGCGCGAGGAGCTCAAGAACCTTCAGATCAACCTGCTGAGAAGCCACGCATGTGGGGTCGGCGACCCATATCCTACCGAGATTGTCAGAGCGATGATGCTCCTGAGGGCAAACGCTCTTGCCAAAGGGTACTCGGGCGTGAGGCCGGACATCGTGGACATGCTCGTCGACATGCTCAACAAGAGAGTCCATCCAAGCGTGCCTCGCCAGGGATCCGTTGGAGCAAGCGGCGATCTCGTCATGCTGGCGCATCTTGGCCTTGCTATGATCGGAGAGGGGGAAGCGGAGGCAGGCCACGGATATGAGCCCGGAGTCCGCGCACTGAAACGGAAGAAGCTCTATCCGCTGTCCCTGGAGCCAAAAGAAGCGATATCGTTAATCAACGGAACGCAGGCGATGGGAGCAGTCGGAGTCCTTGCTGCGAAGGATGCTGCCGTTCTTGCGGACAATGCTCAGCTGGCAGCGGCGATGTCCTTGGAGGCATTGAAGGGGACGTCATCTGCTTTCGACATCAGGATCTCTCAGGTAAGACCCCACAAGGGTCAGCTGCGCGTGTCCCGGAACATGCTTTCGCTGCTGCAAGGGAGCGAGATAATGGTTTCGCACCATGACTGCCCAAAGGTCCAGGACGCCTACTCCCTTAGATGTATCCCGCAAGTCATCGGCGCGAGCTTGGACGCGATTTGGTACGCAGAGGATGTTTTGGAGGTCGAGATGAATTCAGCGACCGACAATCCTCTGTTCTTTCCCGAGGACCAAGTTGTTATTTCCGGGGGAAACTTCCACGGACAGCCAGTGGCACTGGCCATGGACTTCCTGGGTCTGGCGGTTCACGAGCTCGGAAGCTTCTCGGAGAGGCGAACCGCGCGCATGGTAGACGAGAAGTTGAGCGGGCTTCCCCCGTTCTTGACGAGGCATGGCGGAGTCTGTTCAGGACTCATGGTCCCTCAGTATGTTGCGGCCTCCCTCGTCTCCGAGAACAAGGTCCTGGTGCACCCAGCCTCCGCCGATTCGATACCCACAAGTGCCAACCAGGAGGATCACAACAGCATGGGCACGATCGCAGCTTGGAAAGCGCGACAGATCGTCGAGAACTCCAGACGGGTCATCGCTATCGAGTTGATCGCAGCGGCTCAAGGTCTCGATTTCATCCACCTTGGCTCCAGCCATGCGGTTGAGAATGTCAAGGCCGTCCTTCGAAAGGAGGTCCCGCCGCTGGAGGAGGACAGATCTCTTGCCGGTGAAATCGAGAAGGTCGCGCGGATGATATCGACGGGGATATTCATAGGTGCCGCGGAGAGCGCATGCGATTTCCAGCGGACCTGACAGGGAATAGCTTGAATTGTGGTATCGCCCTTAAGGGAAAAGTCCGGAGATGTCTTGTTGGAGGATCTCGCTGAAACGACAATCGACTACATGCTCAAGCTGGGCGCGGAATTCGCGGATCTCAGGCTTGAGGCATCCACGGGCACGAACATCGTGATAATGGATGGCAAGACGAAAATACTGACTGCGCAGCAGGAATCTGGTTGCGGAATCAGGGCTTTCGCCGGAGGAGCTTGGGGATTCTCTTCCACGAACTCGTCAACAGCCGCATCTCTGAAAGCCGCTGCTTCTTCGGCGGTGAAGATGGCGAAAGTTGCCAAGGCAAGGGCGAAGCATTCTTTCAAAATCGTAGGTGCGCCCGCCGTGCGGAAATCAGAAGAATACAAGTGCAGGCGGAGGCCGACAGACGTGCCGATAGAGGAGAAACTGGTGTTCGCGCTGCAACGGGACAAGTCCATGCGCGCGCTCGATCCCAGGATTACGAGCACGAATTCCCGATATGACGACCTAGAGGTTGACCGGATAGTGGCGAATTCGTTCGGAACGCTGACCAGGACCAGGGAGAGATGGGCCCTTGCCGCCTGCTCCGCATATGCGAGATCCGAGGGCGTTCTCCAGAGAGGGCACGCCTCCGTTGGAAGCGTGGGCGGCTTTGAGTTGATGAGCACTGAGAACGCCGTTCAATTGGGAGCGGAGGCAGCAGCCCAAGCACTGCGGCTCCTCGATTCCAAGCCCGTCCCCGCAGGCAAATTCACATGCATACTGGACAACAAGATGACGGGAATGATGGCTCATGAGGCGTTTGGGCATGCATGTGAGGCGGACGCAATCCTCGCAGGCGCGTCAGTCCTTGAAGGACGTCTCGGGAAGAAGGTCGCAGACGAAGGCATCACCCTCGTTGACGACCCCACGATAAGGAACACGTTCGGCTACTTCTCATTGGATTGGGAGGGCGTGAGAGCGAAGAAGCACGTCCTGATAGAGCGCGGCACCCTGAAGGAGTTCCTGCATAGCCTTGAGTCAAGTGGTCGCATGGGCGTCAAGCCTAATGGATCCTGCAGATCCCAGGGATACAGCAGTCCCCCAATCATAAGAATGAGCAACACCTACATCGGGCCGGGCGATTGGGGGAAGGATGAACTCATCGAGGAGCTGAAGCACGGCCTTCTGATCCAAGGCAGCCAATACGGGTATGTGGAACCTGCCAAAGGGCAGTTCATGTTCAAGTGCGATGAGGCCTATGAGATCAAGAACGGAGAGGTCAAACAGAGGTACAGGGACGCTTCCCTCTCAGGCGTCATTCTCGAGGTCTTGAACAATGTGCAGGGCATAGGCAAGGACTTCCTCCTGGGTGACCCGGGCTACTGTGGCAAGAACGGACAGTCCGCAAGGACGACTGACGGCGGTCCACACATATGCGTGGCCGATATGGTTGTCGGAGGCCTCGCTTGAGGGTGATACCATGGCGGACATGATTCAGCTTGCAGAAAGGACTGTGAAATGCGCGATGAAGCTCGGGGCTTCTTGCTGTGACGTCCTCGTCACTGAGTCGCGCTACTCATCGGCCGAGATCGAGAAAGGATCCATGAAGCAGGCCAACAGTGTTCTCGACCCAGGTGTGGCCATCAGAGCGTTCAAGAACGGATGTTCAGGGTTCTCGTCATGCACGGGTCACGACTCCCACGCAATCAAGATCGCTACGGAACTAGCGGTCTCTCTTGCGAAGTCCGGAACTCCTGACCCGGATTTCAAGGATCTTCCGGGGTCAGCCCGCCCGACCAGGGTCGGCGGTCTGTGCGACAAGCGGATCGCAGAGCTCCAACCAGCCGATATCGTCGCCATGGCCATCGAGCTTTCGGACATCGCGGGAGACGACAAGAGAATCACATCCGTCAATGCGAATGTGAGCGTGGGCGAGACCGGGCTGGCGCTCGCCAACAGCAACGGGTTCAGCTGCTCGCAGAGACTGTCCTTCTGCGAAATGGGTGCCGAGTCGGTGGCTAGGTCGGGCGCTGCAATGTTCTCCGGCTTCGACGCCGGTTCGAGCCGCAAGCTCGAGAAGTCGATGATTGCGGAGGTCGGCCGAAACTCAATGGACCATGCGATTCTTGGTCTGCGTCAGACCAAGATCCAGACTGGGGACTACCCCGTCGTTGTCGATCCGCTGGCCGCCGGTTTCGTCTTGTCGATGGCCATCGGAGGAGGCGTGAACGCTGAGAGCATTCAGCGCAAGAGGAGCTACCTCGTTGACAAACTGGGCGTGAAGCTGGGGTCGCCATCTCTCACCGTCTACGATGATCCTCGGATCGAGTGGGCGACTGGCAGCTACTCATTTGACGGAGAGGGCACACCTTCGAGACTCACGCCAATAATCGAAAAGGGAGTTCTGAAATCATACTTGTATGACAGCTACACCGCAGGGAAGGATTCAGTGCCAAGCACCGGGAGTTCCTCTCGCGGAGGGGCGATATGGAGTTTCAGAACGCCTCCGTCGATATCTAGCTCCAACCTAGTCGTCAAGAAGGGCGATTTGTCGCTCGCGGAGATGATCGAAGAAACGCGGAGAGGGGTCTACCTAAGGCTCACATACGACTATCCCAACTTGGCTACGGGGGAGTTCTCAGGTCTGATGATGGAAAGCTACACGATCAGGCACGGGGAGCTCGGGCCGTCCATTCGCCAGTCGACCATGGGTATTGGCCTGCTCGACCTGCTGGAGCGGCTTGATATGATTGGAAAGGAATCGCGGGACGCGTTCGGAGTGAGGACTCCGGCATTGCGGATTTCGAGTGCCAAGATAGGCGGGTCAAGCTAGAACTCGTACTTCTGACCGCATATGGGGCACTGATTCGTCCTCTTCGCGCAGGACAGATGCAACTGACCTCCGCATCTGCACGTGACTATGTCGAATCCGGGCTTGATCCTGCCTTGGCAGGAGATACATCGAGCGCTGTCTGCAGCCCTTCCCAGTTTGAATGGCGGTCCCGCGGAGAATACGTTGACGAAGTCTTCTATCTCGGAGACCTGCATTCTGCCGTCCAGCTGCCTCCTGCTTGTGATGCGTATCTTGACAGGGACACTCCCGCTCCGCCTCGGGACAAGGTTGACAATCATGGTGGCCTCTGCATTGGGTTTCAGCGACGCTACCCCCTCTGCGGTCATCACGTCGAAATCGCCTTGGACATCGAGCGTGACGTCCTTTGCCAGCGCTCTCCCAACGTTCTTGAGTGTAACAGTCAGCTCGCTCTTGGCACCCTCTTGGAGTCCGATGCCGGAGACCGAGCCGGATATGTCCGGGGAATAGGCTTCCATGAGCTCCTTGGCCGTGTCGAGAGCCTCTGCCACAAGTTCGACGGCGGAGTCGTAGTCCTTGTCCTTCTCTATCTCGGCCATCGCAATCAGCCTCTCAGGTTCTCTCTTGGACAGTCCATATCTTCCGAGGTTCTCCATTGCGCTCTCCGCTGCTATGGAGATGTCGATGTATTTCTTGTGGACATCTTCGAGACCGCTGACCTTCAGGTCGGCTTCCATGAGCGTCTGGAACGCTTTAGCTATGTCTCCTTGCGTTTCAGCTGCCCGCGCAACATTCACCATTTCCTCTATCGGCTTGACCGAGGCTCCGAATCGGCTGAGGGTCTCTATCTTGTCCTGCACCTCTTCGACGAGGTTCGATAGCTTCTTCGAGATGAGTTTTAGGCAGTCTTCCCTGCATGCCATCGCCTGCTGATGCGCATAGTCCCAGAGCTTCTCTTGGTAGGATGTGTTGGCTACCTCAAGGAGATCCTCGCATGGTTTTGTGTTGATCCCCATCGCCTTCGCCTTGGCAATCATTTGACGGTTCTGATCCATGACATCCTTGAGCGAATCTTCGAAGAGTGAAGTCTCCATCGCCGCTGCTCTTCTCACAGCGTCTCTGGATTTCGCGAATTCGTGTGACGAAAGGAATTCCTGCGCCATGTCAAGGATATCATCGCATTCGGAAGTGTTGATGCCAATCTTCTTCAGCCTGCCGATCCGCTCCCTCGCTGCGCTGAGCTCGATTCTCGAGCTGTCGAGATTCTCCGCAACGAGGTGGAGTTCGTCCCCACTTTCTATGGCCGCTGTCATGGCGTCCACGTACTTCCCTTGTCTCAACAGCGATTCCGCCTTCTCCACAAGGTTGCTCACATGCTCGCTCCTTGTCTCCTCGGCCGTCGACTCATTCAGTTTCCTTCTTGCGAGTTCCACGGCTCGGGTGCTGATATCCTTCTGGAGTTCGGCTCTTTCCATTTCGATTTCGCATTTCATGGCTAGCTTGAGCGCATCTTGGTACCTTCCTTCCTTGAACGATCTGATGCCGTCGGCAACACAGCTTTCAGCCGTTCCCAGATGCATGCCCTCGGAAGCGGATTCCTCGATTTTGTCACTGAACTTCTTCAGGGTCTCCCAGATGCGGGTCTTCGAGACCTCGGATGACGTCTCGGAGGACTTCCTTGCCAGCTCGAGCGCGATTGCATATTGACGCCTCGTTAGCGCTTCGATGGCTTGCTCCAGGAGTTCCCTGGCCTTTTCGACATCTATGTCTAGGGTTTCCGCATCCTTGAGGTTGTTTCTTGCGACTCGTATCTCGAGGGCGGCCTGCGAACTGAGATTCTTGACTTGATTGATGTCCTCCCTCGCGGAGCTGATGCATCGCAGCGCCTCCGCATAGTCTTCGGCCCTGGCGAGTCCTGCAGCCTTCTCCGAGAGCTTCTCAGGTCCGAGTGTGTCTACGCCCACATTTCTGGCATCTGTGAGAAGTCTCTGGAGATTCTTGATCATTTCCGCGATGTTCGAGGCTATGATGGTTTTGGTGTCTTGGTCGCACTGTTTCGCGATTGCCAGCGCCTCGTCGTAACTCTTGGACTTCATCATGTCCTTGGCTCTGGCAAGGAGCTTGACAACTGGCTCCACGTCCATTCCGTGGGTCTCCGCGAGATCGATGTTCTCTTTCGAGCTCAATATGAACTTGGCGGCCAGGTACATCCCGAGGTTCTTCTCGGTCTCAGCTGTAGCCTCATCTAGGAGCCGTTCAGCCTCATCCAGCTGGCCGATGGAGAAAGCGTTTCTCGCAGTGTCCAGCTTGCTGACTACGGCGGCAACGTTCGTCTTGGCCCGACCGGCTTCTGAGATGAGCTCCTCGGCCCTGCGAACCTTGCCCTTGACACGGTCATATCTCGTTATCTGGGCTTGAAGCGTGGTCTTTGCGTTTCTGATGATCGAGAATGCCGAGCTGAAGTCCTGATTCTCTGTCTTTATCCTTGCTTCCTTCAGCAAATCCTTCGCGTCTTCGATATCTATTCCTATGGTTTTCGCTTCTTCCAGGCTGTCCTTGACGGATGAGAACTCCATCTGGATCAGTTTGTTCATCATGTCGTCCGCGTTCTGGACGATTTCCCTCGCCCTGGCCGTGGCATCCTCGTAGACCTTCTTGGAGAGCGACTCGTTCGCGCGCGTGAGCAGTACCTCGAGGTCAGAGACATCTCCCTCCATAGACCTGACGGAATCGATCTTCGAGATTGCCAAGGCTATGAGCTTGTCGCATTCGACCTGGCCTATTGTCTCTATCCTGTGCGTCACCTGCTTGATTAGGCCCTGCGCTTGCTCGAACTCGAATGATGCGACGCGTTGTCGTGCCTGCGTGATCGTCTCTCCGACTTCCTCGAGACCCCCCACGCCTGTGTAGCCCTTGACGAACTGATCGATGCTCTGAAGTTTGTCACTCATGACTCTCGTCATCGCGGAATCGGCAGCTTCTTTGCTGGATTTCGCGAGGTTAACCGTCTCCACCATGTTCTCCTTGCCAAGGTTCTCCATAGCTCTCTGCAGGGTCCCCTCGGCCTCGGTCACATCGGCGCCAATCTCCTTGCCAAGCTTGACCACTCTATCAGCGGCGTTGACTGCCTCCATCGCGCGGTCGTAGGTCAACTTCTTCACGTCGTTGATGCCGCGTTTCGTAGCCTCCGCGGTTCTCTCATAGTCCTGGCTCTCGAAGTTCTTTCTCGCTTCGGCAAGCGTTTTCTTCACTACTGTCGTGTCGACGCCCATGTCCGCAGCGAACTTGACTGCCTTGGCCAGCTCGACGACATGGTCCCTCGCTTTGTAGAACTCTTCGAGGGCGGTGTCAATCTCCTTCCTGCTCTGCTCCGCATAGCTGATGGCATCCTCGAACTTGCCCAGCTTGAGATTGTCTCTGGATGTGTTGAGAAGCACAATCGCCTTGGTCATGTCAACGCCGACTTTCTTCGCTAGGACGAAGCGGTCACGGGCCTGGGTAATTACCTCCAGAACGGACTCGAATTCCGCCTTGTGAACGCGCTCATAGGCGGTATTGAGCGCGTGGAGCGCTTCGATGTACTTCTTGTCCTTCAGGGCACTCTGAGCCTGATCCAGGAACTGCTGCGGGACACTAGCGTCCTCCTTGGCGCTCTTCATCTTCTTGACGGTCTCTCTCAGCTCCCTGGCTCTCTCCTGGAATCGCGTCGAAATCGCGCTCTCGCCTTCGGCCTCCGCTTTTCTTGCGTAGGAGAGCGATTCTTTGAACTTCATCGCCGCGAGTGAGGCGGTTGCCTTCTCCGAGTGCCCTTTCAAGCGGGACATCTCGACTCCAAGCTCAGTTCCAGCTGACATGAGCTCTTCGACCCGAGAAATGACTGTGTTGATCTGGGACTTCAGATCTTCCCCAACCCCTTCGAGCACCTCCTTGATCTGGGTCATGCATGATTCATACTCTTGCGCTTCGAGTGCGGCCTTCGCTCGAGACAGCCCGTCCTCGAAGATGGTGACATCGTCCCCCACCTCCTTGGCCTCCATGACTGTCTCCTGAGCTTGGGAGAACAGCTGCGAGAAAGTCTCGTGGAGCGTTCTCTCTGCGGCATTGAACGCCTCTCTGGCAAACTTCATCGCGCTTTCGAGGTCATCGCTCAGAGCCCGTTCCTTGCTTTTCTCGAGAAGCTCTCTCGCGCTCTTAGACTCGCTTCCGGAACCTTGAATGAGCGTCAGAAGGGCTTCGACCGAATCCCCTACTTCCCCAATCTTGTGCATATAGGCCGTCTTTGCCTCATCCCTGGCTTTCCTGACGTGCGCCAAGGCAGCCTGATAGTCTTTGGACGCCATTGAAGCCTCAAAATCCCGCTTGAGCTTCTCGACAGATGTCAGATCCACATCGCTTTCTTTGCAGGACTCTAGAAACACATCGAGAGCACTATTCTCCTTCTCAGCGAGGTCTCTGTTCTTCTGTGCTTCTTTTGTCTTCTCCTCAAGCTGCTTAGCTAGTTGGAGTTGCTTGAGGTAACTTCCCGCCAAGATGTACCAAACTCCGCCTGTCGATAGCTCTGAATCCCATTGGCTACTGACAGGATTGTAACGAGTTATCATTTTGCTGTGCTACTATAAATGTATCGTTATCTGTATCAGAATTGATACGAGGTTCGCGGGAGCTTCATTCTTGTGCCAGTTGCCCCAGTCTTCCCAGGGCATCTTTTGTGAGATCGCTGACCCGTCTGTCGCAAGACGCGAGGTTCTCCATGGCTGACTCAACAAACTTGGAGTCTCGGACGTCCTTGAGGTTGACACGGACGTTCATGAACGCGCCCTTGAATCCCGCTTCGGCCAACAGGACTGCGACACCGACATCTGACGAAGCACTTCGCGTCCCGAGTTCGGCCACGCCAATCGAAGCCTCAAGAACCTCGACGCATTTGGCGGCTGTCTTCATCGGGATCTCAGCCGCGAGCTTGAGTGCGTCCTGCATGGCACGGATGCTCTCCGTGTTCTCACTATCGCGGTTCTTCCTCATCGCCTCGACAACGAGATCATACGCTCGTGCGTCTTCTCTGGAGAGGTCGAACAGCTCTTCTCTCCTCATGGACAGTTGCGCCTTCAGCGCTTCGAGCCGCTCTTTATTGGGCTCGTGACGCTTGCTCTTCGCCGTGATTCCGCAGACCATCATCAAGAGGGAGGCGGCCATGGCCCCTGCTGCTGCGGACGCAGTGCCTCCTCCCGGTGAGGGCGCGTCCGAAGACAGCTCGAGGCAGAACGATCTCAGCGCTTCGACATCTTTCAGCCCCATATTCTCCTCTCCAGAACCTGGCTGCTCCCGAACCTACTGATCCTCAGGAATTTGGCAGCAAGATCGCAAACAGCGTCAAGAGGGATTAACCCGATGATCTCGCTCCCCGCGATCTCTACGTTTCTTTCCTTCGCTTCTCTTACGATTGCCTCGAACACCTCTGAGATTGGTGTCACGGTGTAGTCTGTCAGGTTCATGGACACCTGAACCATGCCTCTAGCCTCGAGCGCGAATCCCAGTGCCTTGACCTTGGGCAGCCCGCCGCTGCTAGCTCTGATCTTCTTCGCTATCTCCTTGGCGATCTTGACGTCCGAGGATTTGAGGTCGACGTTGAATGCGATCAGCGGCATTCTCGCGCCAACAGCGACCGCCCCAGCAGTAGGGTGCAGCATCCTTGGGCCGTAGTCGGGATATCTCGTTTCGTCCGAGAGCACTGCTTCCCGCAAGCCCTCGAATTCTCCTCTGCGAACATTCTCGAGGTTCGTTCTCTCCGGCCTTCTCGCGGCGGATTCATAGAGATAGACCGGGATCTTCAGCTCCTTTGCGATCCTCGCCCCCACCTTGTTAGCGATTTGAACGCAGTCATCGACGGTGACTCCTGATATGGGTATGAAAGGCAGCACGTCCAACGCACCCATGCGAGGATGCTGCCCCTTGTGCTTGGTGAGGTCAATGAGTTCAGATGCTGCCCTGGCCCCTCTGAAAGCGCCCTCTTGGACGTTCTCTCGATTCCCAGTGAAGGTGACTACCGACCTGTTGTGGTCCGGATCCATCTCGACATCGAGTATCTTGATCCCGGGGACGGATTGAATCGAATACACGATTCGGTCCACGACTTCCTTCCTCCGTCCCTCGCTGAAATTAGGGACGCACTCGACTACTGCGGGCATCTAAACCAGACCGGCCAAGTGCATCGTCTTAACCTCTAATTATACCTATATCCGACCGCAGGAAGAATCATGTTAGCTCATTTCTTCAGAATATCGACAGCCGCAACCCTTTCGAGGACAAGTTCCAGAGGGGATCTCCCTCCGATGGTCGAGAGCTCCGTTTTTGTCACACCGAACCGCAGCAATCGATTAGTTGTCAGGTCTGTCGTATCATCCAGCTCCCGCCACGTCTCGTCGGGCTCCAGCGGTCCGCCCGCGAGCTGGGCCACAACTAGCTCCTCGGTCTGGTCGCTGACTGACATCTTCTTTATCGCAGTGCTGAGCTGTCTCTCTGCGGAGGCATAGAGGAGAGTCTCCATTGCCAGGGAATCCGATGAGTTCATGCCATCTTCGATCGCCCGCTCCGCATGATACAGAGCGCTTCGAAGGTGGTCCATCCCAAAGATCATGTCCGCTCTCGCAACCAACACATGGGTGTTCGTGAGGTCTTTGCCAGCGAGGATCTCTGCCATCAAGGTCTTCGCCTTGCCTCTCTCTGTCCTGATGGTCCAAGCGCGAAGCAGCTTGGTCGTATCCTCCATTGATCTCCTCATCAATCCACCACTATCCGTACACATATGGGGCTAACTACTATGATAGTCCTTCAGCGATCTCTGCTCCTCGTCGGTCTCGACTGGCATTCCGGGCTCCGTCTGCCCCAGTTGGGACTTGATGGACCTCGCCACCGCCTCCCCTATCGTGGGGATCTGCTTGAGCCTGTCGTAACTAGTGGTTCGCAGATCCTCGATGCTCTTAAGACCCCTATCATGTAGCGCTCGCGCCCTGATCCTTCCGACCCCTCTGAGTCTGACCAGTTCGAGCAGGTCTGTCTTGATGCCGTACCTGATCCGGGTTCTGAGCTCTCTGGTTTCGTCAACGGCGTCCTCGTTGAACAGTTCAGCCAGACGGGCCATTGCATGAATGAGCCATTCGGCGATCTCCATCTTGTTCCTAATGTCGCCCGGGCCGACACTGAACGAATGAGCAATGTCGTTCTCATGTTTCTCCGAGATCCAGTCATTCACTATCTTCGCAGTCTTGATCTCGGCTAGGAATATCTCGTACCTCGCCAGGTCCGAGGGCGGGGCTATGAGGAACTGGTCGCTCATCTCGCTCTGGAAATCCTCTATCCACGAGTAGTCCGATTGTCGCAGGTAGAGCAGCTTCATGTCTGGAATAGCGCAGATCGCATGCAGGAGGCCGAATTCTTTTCCAGGCTTGTAGTTCATCAGCGCATCTCGCATTATCGTTGCGGACTTAGGATCGACGTACAGATCGCTCACATGCCTGCCGAAAAGGGTTGCTCGGAGCGAATCACCTTCTTGGACCATGCCCTCCCTCTGCAGGAACTCGACGACCCCGGCAATCATGTCACCTAGGTAGGTGGCATCTGTCTGGTGGGCTAGGAATGTCCTGTCGAAGAAGGCCTTGAGCTCGTCCAAGGACGAGGTCGCCTTCGTGGCTATGAGCGCCAGAACATGCGACCGAATCGCTGGCTCGGCTCCTAGTTTCGAGAAGATGTTCTCGTTCTCTCCCAGAAGATATGTCTCGAGGAGCATGTCCTTCTCCTCTTCATCCTTCGCGACGAGTATCGCCTCTCCATAGGAGTCGAACTTGGGTCTGCCGGCTCTTCCGCACATCTGCTTGACCTCGAGCACTGGAATGTTGTAGTAGCCGATGTTCGAGTCAAACCTGCGAACGTCTCTCACAATCACGGTCCTAGCTGGCAGGTTTATCCCAGCAGCCAGGGTGGGGGTTGCGACGATGCACCTCAGCAAGCCATTCTTGAAACTCGATTCCACGAGTTTCCTCTGGGGATTGGTGAGACCCGCGTGGTGAAACGCGCAGCCGTTCTTTAGACTCTTGCCGAGCCTGCTTCCCATCGTTGTCGGCTCGTCCTGCTCACCGACGAGCCTCTTGGCCAGCTTTGCAAGCTCTGCTGACTGGTACCCATCGGAGGATTTGACTGTCATACCGAGCTCAAGTGCGACTGATTCGCTGGATTTGCGCGTATTCACAAACACTAGGCATTGACCACCAGAGGAGAGCGCGCTCCTGACCAGACTCTGCATCGCTTCTCCATCATCGGGAACTTCCTTTTTCGAGTTGTCCGTAAAGAATATGCGCCCGTCGGAGAAGACCCCCTCCTTTAGCGGGACTGGCCTCCAGTCACTCTCCACCAGTATGGCGTCGAGCCACTCGGCAAGTTCCAGCGAGTTCTTGATGGTGGCTGAGAGAGCGATTATCTGTGCGTTTGGATTGAAGGTCCTGAACTTCACCAATGTCACTTCGAGGGTTGGTCCTCTGTCTGGGTCGTTGATCAGGTGGACCTCGTCCGCAACAACCACAGAGAGCTGGTCAAGCCATTTCGACCTGTGCCTGAGAAGCGAATCGGCTTTCTCAGATGTTGCTACGATGATGTCGTAGTGATGGAGTCTGGGGTCCACCTCGTCGTAGTCGCCTGTCGATTCGCCCACTTTGATACCGAGGTCTTCGAACTTGACGAGATCCTCGAATTTCTCGGACGCCAAAGCCCTGAGCGGAACGATGTAGAGTGCCTTGCCTCCCCGAAGTACTGCTTGCAGCATAGCCAGATATGCTATGAGGCTCTTGCCGGAAGCTGTGGGAATCGCGAGAACGACATTCTTACCGTCGAGTGTTGGCCCTATCGCCTTCTCCTGTGGCGGATAGAGCTGTTCAATGCCGTCCTCTTTCAGCTTCCTCACGATGCGCGGGTCCAAGCCCAAATCCTCGATTCTCATCCCAGTCCTCAGTGTGCCAGCGCCGTAAGGGCGCCTCTCTGCCTAATAATTGTTCGTTGAGGCATCCGGATGTGCCCCCGCATAGCTTTGCGGTGAGACGGTATCTGACATGCTGGCAATGCCAACAAGTCCTCTTGTTGGCGGCACAATCCTTATTTAGCACAATGGTTAATAGCTTTGACAGTCACAATCGTGACTGTTACTGGTGCAACTAATGACGACTAGTGATGCTTGGAGCACTACACTTGGGCTCTCAGACATCGAGGATTGGATTAAGTCTCAGAAGTTCGAGACAACCGCTGACCTGAAGATCCCACCTCAGCTTGTCGACCAGGTCATTGGCCAAGACGAGGCTGTCATGGTCATCAGGAAAGCTGCAGAGCAGAAGCGGCACATCATACTCATCGGCGAACCGGGGACGGGCAAATCGATGCTTGCCAGGTCCATGACCGACTTCCTGCCGAAGGGTGATCTTCAGGATGTCATAGCTTACAACAACCCAGATGATCAGAACGAGCCGAAAATCAGGATACTCCCGGCCGGCAAAGGGAAGGAGATCGTTCACGCTCAGAAGCTGGAGGCCGAGCAGAAGAAGGCTCAGAAGAATTCCTCTTGGATGATGTTGATCATCATGTTCATTGGCCTGGGAGCGATTCTATCGCTCACCTCGAAACCGGTTAATTGGACCCCTCTTCTGATAACGTCAGTTGGCGGCCTTGTCGTCTACATGCTCGCCAGATCTTACACGCAGAGAAGGGAAGCATCTCTTGTCCCGAAGCTGATAGTCACTCACAAGCAGGATGACGCGCCGCCGTTCATCGACGCTACGGGCGCGCATGCGGGCGCACTATTGGGAGATGTCAAGCACGACCCATTCCAGAGCGGAGGCCTCGAGACGCCGGCCCACGAGCGACTCGAGCCTGGAGCGATCCACAAGGCAAACAAGGGTGTTCTGTTCATAGACGAGATCAACATGCTCCGAATCGAGAGCCAGCAGAGCCTTCTGACCGCCCTCCAGGAAGGCGAGTTCAGCATCCTCGGGCAGAGTGAGAGAAGTTCAGGCGCTATGGTCAAGAGCGAACCAGTCCCATGTGACTTCATCCTCGTTGCCGCGGGGAATCTTGATGCGGTTGCTGGAATGCATCCCGCGCTCAGGTCGAGGATCAGAGGCTACGGATACGAGATATACATGCGGAGCACGATGCCAGACACCGACCAGAACCGCGAGAAGCTGATCAGGTTTGTCGGCCAGGAGGTCTCCAAGGACAAGAAGATCCCACACTTCAACAAAGGGGCGGTGGCTGAGATCATCAGAGAGGCCCAGAGGAGAGCAGGAAGGCGTGGGATGCTCACGCTCAGGCTGAGGGAATTGGGCGGCCTAATTAGGGTGGCGGGAGACATAGCTACCGAGAAGGGCGCCTCTGTGGTCGAGACGAAGCATGTCCTTGAGGCCAAGAAGATCGCAAGATCACTCGAGCAACAGGTCACTGACCGCGCTGTTGAGCGCAGGAAGGACTACAAGATATCCCTCACGGAGGGGGCAGTCGTCGGCATCGTCAATGGTCTGGCTGTCCTAAATGCCGAATCATCCATGGCAGAATTCTCAGGCATAGTCACTCCGATTGTCGCTGAGGTCACACCTCCCCAACATAGGGAGGGCGGGAAGATCATCGCGACAGGCAAGCTCGGGGAGATTGCCAAGGAGTCTGTCCAGAATGTCTCGGCTCTCATCAAGAAGTACACGGGTGAAGACATCAGCAACCACGACATACACGTGCAGTTCATCGGTACCTATGAGGGCATCGAGGGGGACAGCGCGTCCATAGCTGTGGCCACCGCGGTGATATCTGCGTTCGAGGAAATCGAAGTCGACCAGACCTGTGCCATGACAGGCAGCTTGAGCGTCCGCGGTCAGGTGCTGCCAGTCGGCGGAGTCACTGCAAAGATTGAGGCTGCGGCGGAGATAGGACTCAAGAAGGTCTTGATCCCAGAGGAGAACCTCAAGGATGTCCTTCTGGAGGACAAGTACATCGGCAAGATAGAGGTTATACCGGTCAGAACCCTGAACGATGTTCTCACGCACGCCCTCGTCGGCGCGCGAAAGGAGGGCCTGCTCAAGAAGCTAGCCGCACTCGTGGCTGCAAAGAGGCCTTCTTCCACACCAACGCCCCCATTGGCAGGTGCAGACAGACCCGCTGTCCATTGAGAGGTGCTCAGGTGCGCGGTCTTATCGTCGGAAGGTTTCAGCCTTTCCACAAAGGACACCTCGCAGTCGTTCGAGAGGCTCTCCGGAAGTGCGACGACGTCATCGTTGTGATAGGGAGCGCTGAGGAATCACACACCGAGAAGAACCCTTTCACCGCGGGCGAACGTTATCAGATGTTGTTGTCCTCTCTCGCTCCAGAGGAAAGGGCACGCGTTTTGATCATTCCCGTCCGAGACGTCAACCGCTATTCCGTCTGGGTGAACCACATCGAGTCATATGTCCCGCCTTTCGACACTGTGTTCTCCAACAGCGGTTTGACAGGATCTCTCTTCAAGCAGGCGGGCTATGAGGTATGCAGGACCAAGGCGTACAACCCAAAGGAATACTCCGCCACCGAAATCAGGAGGCGCATTGTCTCTGATGAGAAGTGGACTCACCTCGTGCCTGGGTCAGTTGCCAGATTCCTCGAAGGTATCGATGCGAGACAGAGGCTGCTCGATGCTGGCATGAGCCCTCAGAAGAAGAAGGGTGGATGCGTTGCTCGCTGAGGAAGTCGGCAGGCTGCTCAGGTCGAAGGGCCTCACCGTCTCCGTTGCGGAATCATGCACCGGGGGTAGACTAGGTGACATGTTGACCGACGTTCCGGGAAGCAGCGACTACTTCCTCGGCGGCGTCATATCATATAGCAACGACGCAAAGGTGAGTCTTCTAGGTGTCAATTCCAAAACGCTGAAGGCGAAAGGGGCAGTCAGCGAGGAAGTGGCAATCCAGATGGCCGCTGGAGTGAGAACGAAACTCGGTGCAGATATCGGAATCGGAATCACTGGGATTGCTGGGCCAGCAGGCGGAACTCCAGCAAAACCTGTCGGACTCGTCTATGTTGCGGTGTGTTCCCGAGGATCATCGGAGTGTTCAAGGAACGTGTTCAGGGGATCGAGGTCTTCGATCAAAGACCAATCGGCTCGGAAGGCGTTGGAGATGCTAGGGGAATTCGTGGAAGAAGCCAGGTGAGCTCAGTCCTTGGCATTGTGATGTCTTTCTTCCTGAGCTGCGAAGATATTTATACTAACACCTCGATTTTATAACGCGCGTCGCACGCGCGCGAAGGCTTTCTGATGTCAGAAGGGGACGTCCAGAGGATACCCACTGGGGTGGCCGATTTCGACTCCATCATACAAGGCGGATTGCCAGCTGGCTCAGTGGTATTGCTGCTCGGGGACGTTGGCGGCGGAGGACATGAATTCGCCCTGACATCAGCAGCGAAGATCGGCATCGTGAAGGAGTTCCCAGATACAAGGGCGTTCATGCTCGGAGATGCTGGGAAGAAAGGAGTTCTACCAGACAAGATGTGCTACATCACCTTCTCACGATCTAAGAACGACATCCTGCAGGATGTTAGACTCTCATTCAACAAGGATTTCTATGAGTCTCTCAAAACGAATCTCCTGTTCAAGGACTTCTCTAAGGACTATTTCATGCACACCGTCGTTCCCACATCTTGGCTAGATTCAGAGGAGACCCAAGGCATCTTCTCAGACAAGAAGAAGGACGGGCTCCTTGAATCTCTCGTCGACTTCCTGGACGTGAACGCGCCGAAAAGCATGGTGATCATGGATTCTCTGACGGACCTTGTGGTCTCAGAGACGATTCCGTTCCAGGACGTCGTCGCTTTGCTGAAAGGAATCCAGCGAATGGCCAAGAAGTGGAGTTCCGTGTTCTATCTTGTCTTGACGGACGAGATACTCGACAGGAAACGCCAGCAGATGATAATCGACAGCGTTGACGGCGTGTTCAAGTTCGAATGGGCGAAGTTCCATCACACCTCCAAACGTCAGCGGTACCTCTATGTGGAGAAATTCATGAGCGTCCTGCCGCATCTTGACCAGGAGAGGATAGCGCGCTTCGCAACGCTCATTACGTCTCAGAGTGGTTTCGTCGTGATAAACACCGAACGGGTGGGGTGATCCTATGGCAGTGAACAGGGTTAGGACAGGAATCGATGGTCTGGACGAGATGCTTCAGGGCGGGCTGCCCGAGAACCACATCGTGGTGGTGATGGGATCCTTCGGGACGGGCAAGACAACACTGGGTCTTCAGTTCATAGTCGAGGGCTTGAAGCACGAGGAGCCCTGCATATTCATCTCGCTCGAAGAAGACAAGGACTCCATCACCAAGAACGCGTCCTCGTTCGGTTGGGATCTCTCAGGCGCGGTTGACAAGAAGAAGCTCGGGCTGTTCAAACTCGAACCGTCAGATGCGAAGACGACCATTGTCCGCATCAAGAGCGAACTACCCAAGTTCATCAAATCCTTCGGCGCCAAGAGGGTAGTGCTCGATTCCGTTTCTCTCCTCAACATGATGTTCGCTGACGAGAACGAGCGCCGGTCCAACCTTTTCAATCTGTGTCAGCTTCTGCGCAGCACCGGAGCAACAGTCCTACTAACAGCCGAGGTCAAGGACGAGAACCCTAGGTCATCCAGAGACGGCCTGGCGGAGTACACGGCTGATGGCGTCCTGCTCCTTCAGTCTGATGAGAGCAAAGAGGGTGGCGAGGTCCAGCTGACAGTAAGGATCCTGAAAATGAGGCGGACCAACCATTCAAGGCGCGTCAAGCCATACTCTATCACCGACAAAGGCATAGTCGTGCACGCGGGTGCTGAGGTCTTCTAGGACTTGCCAAGAAGCGAGCGGCGGACGGCATCCTCCGTCCTGCGCTCTTCTGTATCTTTTGACTTGTCCCACTTGGAGACGATCTCCTGGTTCAGCACCGAACCGAGTCTCCGAAGTCCCTCGGTTATCATGGGGTCCGAAGGATGCGTGAAGTTCAGTCTCAGGCTGTTGGTGCCATCCTTCGGGTCTGCGAAGAACGCTTTCCCTGTGACGAACGCCACTCTCTTCTTCAACGCCTTTTGGAGAAGCTCTGCTGAATCCATTTGCTCGGGGAGGGTTACCCAGAGGAACATGCCGCCTTCGGGTCTTGTCCATTCTATCCCTTCAGGCATGAACTCGTCCATGCCGGATAGCATCAGCTGCATCTTGCGTTTGTACAGCTGCTTGATCTTCTCGATCTGCGGATCGATGTGGCCCCTGACGATATACTCATGCGCTATCCTCTGTCCGAGGACGTTAGTACACACGTCGGCGGACTGTTTTGCGATTATCAGCTTCTTCAGTATCTCGGGGTCGGCGACGACCCATCCGACCCGCAGACCAGGAGCGAGTATCTTCGAGAAGGTGCTCATGTAAACAACTCTTCCCTCGTCATCCCAGTGTTTCAGCGGAGGGATTGGATCTCCTTCGTATCGGAGATCTCCGTATGGATCATCCTCGAGCACGATGAAATCGTACTCGGAGGCTAGATCGACCAGCCTCTTCCTGTTCTTCTCCGGCATCGTGACGCCAGCGGGATTCTGGAAATTGGGCAGGACGTAGACTATCTCAGGAGGATTGGCTCTTTTGCTCAGCCTCCTCACCCTCTCCTCGAAGATGTCTATTCGCATGTTGTCGTGGTCGATTGGGACGGACTCGAAGGTCGCCTGCATGATCATCCAGTTGGTCAGCGCCGCGAGATACGTTGGAGCCGAGATCACGATCGTGTCCTTGGGGTCGATGAATATCTTGCCCATCAGGTCGATGGCTTGCTGCGATCCACTCATGATGAGCACGTTCTCTTTGGAGACATCCATGCCTCTCTTCTTCATCCGCTCCGCGACGCTCTCTCTAAGGGGGGCGTATCCCTCTGTGATTCCGTATTGGAGCGCTTGCGCCCCATCTTTCTTGAGGACGTCGAGTATGATCTCCCGGATGAGGTCGGTCGGAAACGACTCTGGGTTCGGGAAACCTCCAGCAAACGAGATCATGTCTGGGACCTGCAGCAACTTCAGCAATTCCCTGACCTCGGACGCTCGCATCTCCTTGGTTCTTTCGGAAAAGTGTCTCGCCAGATTCATGGCCTTCTCGCCATCCTCTGCCGTATCGGTTTAGCCGCTGCTCATAGCTTAATGATTTTGAGGTTACCAGTCTCAAGTCGGATTCCCTCCTGAGGAATGATAGTGAAATCAGCATTGGTCACCAAGACCCAAAACATTAAGAACAAATATCGTTTACAAGCCGACTGACGCCATGAAACTGATACGTCAGGGAAAGGTCAAAGACGTCTACGCGGTCGACGCCCACTCGCTAGAGTTTGTGTTCTCCGACAAGATATCCGTCTTTGACAAGATCATCCCGTCGCTCATCCCTCACAAGGGCGAGACCCTCTGCAGATCTAGCGCATTTTGGTTTCAGGTCGTTAGGTCCTGCGGAATCAAGTCACATTTCAGAGAGTTGATTCCTCCGAACAGAATGAGAGTCCAGAAGGTGGATATACTCGAATACCCGAAGATCAACCGGAAATCAACGAACTTCCTGATTCCTCTCGAAGTGATCTCCCGACACTATGTAGCTGGTTCATTGTGGGACAGGATCCAGAAGGGCGAGGTCAAGCCAGTCAAGCTGGGGTTCAAGGCGACAAAGGAAGTCAAGTATGGAGACAAGCTTCCTGAGCCCTTCCTGGAGTTCACGACGAAGCTGGAGAGGGTCGACCGGATTCTCACGAAGAAAGAGGCGGTCAAGATCGCGGGGCTGAGTGCCAGCGAATACGACTCGATCGTCGATTCTGCGCTGAGGATTGACGAGAAGATTGCTGAGGAAGTTGAGAAGAGGGACCTCATTCACGTTGACGGCAAGAAGGAGTACGCGTTCGACGAAGAGAGGAAGCTGATGATCGTCGACACTTTCGGCACTGCTGATGAGGACCGGTGGTGGGATTGGGAGAGCTACTCCAAGGGACAGTTCACCGAGCTCAGCAAGGAGAATGTCAGGCAGCACTACAGGCAGCTGGGCTACTATGACAAGCTGATGGAGGCAAGGAAGATGGGCAAGGCGGAACCCAAGATACCGTCTCTTCCGGAGACGAAGATAAAGGAGATGTCGGAACTCTACATAGACATGTTCGAGCGCATCACGGGCGAGAGCTACAGATGATAGTCGCGATGGTCGGACAGAGACCTCCGAAAGGTTAATGGCACAGTTCAGCTACTCATCTGAGATGGTATGGAATTCCACGGCATAGACGAGTTCATGGTCTACCTAAAGGGACGCTACGACACGAGCGAGAGAAAACAGGACTGGCGTGCGCTTTCGGGTAGGAACCATGTGACTTCTGAGTACGACACGTTCATCTTCACCGATGAGAAGGTCTTCCAGATCAAATCTGTGGAGATAGCCCCAAAGAAGATGGCTGCCGTTGCCCGGGAGGTCGGAGGGCCTTCTCCAGACCTGCTCGAGGTCATCAAAGGAGGCGCCCCCACTCCCTTAAACGTGACATCGAGGACTCCATCCGCATACTCGGTCATCATGTTCGGGATGCAGCAGTACTCGTCCGACATCTCGGATCTCCTCAGACGGGAGTACTACGGGTCAAGACAGGACCTCCTCGATGTAGAGCTCGAGAGAAGCGTGAAGATTCTCTTGCAGCGTCCGGAGTATAGGACTGCATACAGGAGCCTGAGGGAGACCCAGGACGGCTATTTCGCCTGAGCCTCAGGCGATTTTCCCGTCAAGGTATTGCTGGTATCCTCCCAGGTCCAGCAGGCCATGTCCTGAGAAGTTCATCGCTATGATCTTCTTCTCGTTCTTCCTCTTGGCCTCGAGCGCTAGGTCCACCACGGCCTTGATCGCGTGCGCCGTCTCGGGGGCTGGTATGATTCCCTCCGCCTTTGCGAACATCACCGCCGCGCTGAAGACCTCCTTCTGCTCGTACGCCACGGCCTTCACGACCTTCTTGTTGACCAGCTGGCTGACGGTCGGTGCCGCGCCATGGTATCTCAGCCCTCCTGCGTGGATGGGCGATGGCACGAACTCGTGGCCAAGCGTATACATCAAGATCAGGGGTGTCATGCCAGCGGTGTCCCCGAAGTCGTACTCGTACTTGCCGCTCGTTAGGCTCGGCACGACCTTGGGCTCGACGGCGATGAACTCCGTCTTCAACTTCTTCTTGAGCTTCTGGCCAATTGCCGGGAAGGCGAAGCCCGCGAAGTTGGAGCCTCCTCCAACACATCCGATCATGTAATCAGGCTCCTCATCCAGTTTCTTGAACTGAAGCAGGGTTTCCTCGCCGATTATCGTCTGGTGCATCATGACGTGGTTGAGAACGCTCCCTAGGCTGTACTTCGTGTTGCCGTTCTTGACCGCCGTCTCGATCGCTTCACTGATTGCAATCCCGAGCGAGCCCGGATGCTTCGGATCCTTGGCCAGTAGCTTCCTTCCGAACTCCGTCACATCGCTCGGGGAAGGGTACACCTCTGCGCCGTAGACGCGCATCATATCCCGCCTGTACGGCTTCTGGTCGTAGCTCGCTCTTACCATGAAGACCTTGCAGGTGAGGCCGAAGTGACTGCACGCAAGGCTGAGAGCGGTTCCCCACTGGCCGGCACCTGTCTCAGTGCTGAGGTGCTCCACGCCCTGTTTCATGTTGTAGTACGCCTGCGCAAGCGATGTGTTCGTCTTATGACTACCTGCGGGGCTCAGGTCCTCTCTTTTGAAGTAGATCTTCGCGGGCGTTTTCAGTGCCTTCTCGAGGCCAACCGCCCTCTGAAGCGGGCTCGGCCTATTGACCATCATATACGCTTGGAGAACCTCGTCCGGAATATCGATGTATCTGTCGGAGGAATATTCCTGCGCACACAAAGCCTTCGGAAAGAGCGGTTCCCAGTCGCTCGGCAACAGTGGTTTCTTCGTCCCCGGGTTGAGTGCGGGAGCAAGTGGTTCGGGAAGGTCAGGCAGTATGTTGTACCATTTCTTCGGCATCTCTTCGGGTGTCAGTTCCGTTTTTACAGGCTTCACGTGAATCCCTCTAGGCACCAGGAAATGCTGTACACTATATAGCCTTTTCGTGCAATGATGTACAACCATGTGCTAGAGAATCGTCCGACTGAACGCAAATCGACCTTCCTCTGGGAATCTGCCGTTCGAGCCCGGCAAGGAGATCACTTGAGATAGATCAACCGGGCGTGCCTCGGGTCCCAAATCCAGTCGTCCTCTGTGACTGCGTTCTCCCGCTTCGCTATCATGTTGTCGAGCTTCGCGTCGAGGTCGTCCGCCTCGTGCACTGCGAGCGCCTCTGGGAACATCGGCTCCACGGGCGAGCCCCATTCCTTCTTGCCGTGGTGCGCCAGGAGTATGTGCCTCAGCTTCGACGCGGTCAGTTCCGGGAACTCCGGTATCTTGGCAATGTGCGCCAGCAGTTCTTGGTCCCCGAGAATGATGTGGCCGACGAGATTACCCTGTTCGGTCGCCTGGATGTTGCTCGTCACCTTGAAGCTCTGGACCTTCCCTATGTCATGCAGCAGTGCGCCTGCGATCACAAGGTCTCTGTCGAGCTCCGCGTGGAGCTCGGTCACTCGGATGCACAGCTCGACCACGTGGATCGTGTGGTAGAGAAGTCCTCCCACTGCCGCGGAATGAAGCGTTATCGAAGCCGGTGCGGCTGCGAACGCCTCCATGAAGTCCCTGTCCGCAAAGAAGCTGTCCAGGAGCTTCCTCAGATGCTCGTCCTTGATGTCGTCCACGAACGCCAGAAGCTCACCCTTCATCTCGTCGATGTTCTCGTAGGCCTTGATGAGCTCCGAGAGGTCGTACTCGCCTTCAGGTGCCTTCGAGATCGAACCGCCGTTCTTCTCGCTGATGGATATCTCGAGCGCTTGCCTGTACTCTGCCACCTCGCCCTTTACCCTGACTACGTGTTCCCTGTCGAATGAATCGAAAATGCGCTGCACGGCCTGCTTGTCCTGGCCGCCCCAGTACTTGACAGTAGTCTGGCCTGACTTGTCCGCGACCCTGAACTCGAACATCGCGCCGTATTTGTAGTCTGTCACTGGCTTCTTGTAGTTCACCGAGAAGTAGCTATCCACCCTGTCGCCCGGCTTGAGCTCGCTGATCAACTGCTTAGACCCCATGACCTTTCGCTCCCTTGTGACTCGTCCTTCTCCCCGGGTTATCGGCAACGGTAGGTATATTCTCTTTATTGTGGGTGCGCCGAAAGTCCCCCCTCTCAGCTGTCGGACCGCGGTATGCTCAATCGCCATCCCCGCATCGGTCTCCGGGCTCGAGTGAAACGACATCCGGCCGCACACGAATCCGGATTGCCCTCATGGATGACATCATATTCCATTGCGTGTAGGCTACGCTCTTGGTTTCGACGCGAACCTCTTCTGGAGGTTTCTGTCGAGGACCGCTTTCTTCTCAGGGTTAGCTATCCAGACCTTGGTCTCCTTCCAAATCGCCGGACAGTTCTCCCCTTGCAGTCCGACCGTCTTTGCGATCTCCTCCTCGATGTCCTTCGCGTTCTCCTTCGTCACGAGGATTCCGAGGGGTTCGAAATAGCCTTTCTTCTTCAAGTGAGCGACGAAACAAGTCATCGATATCAACGACCCATCTTGATCAGCTCGGCCATCCTCTTGCCCACGTATCGCGCGCTCTTGAGTCCCTCGGCATCTTCGAGCACATCTCCCTTGGCGTTGCCAAGGGCCATCGCTCCGGGGAGCCCTCCTTCCGAGCCAGCGACGATCATCTCGCTCATGAAGAAGTATGTGGCTATCTGCATGACCGTCAGCTCCTGCCCACCATGCGCTCCGCCACCGACGCAGACCGCCCCGCCCACCTTTCCCTTCATCGCATGTGTCTGATAGGGAATCGTGGACCTGTCGATCAGAGCCTTGAGCTGTGCAGTGACTCCTCCCCAGTACACCGGGGACCCTATCAGCAATCCGTCGGAGGAGGCCATCCTCTTCAGGAGCGCGAGAGCATCGTCCTTGATGGGGCACTCCCAGAGTTTCTTGGTGCATTTGTCGCACCCGTCGCACGGCCGGATATCGTGGTCCGCCAAAGAAATGTCCTCGACCTGGATGCCGCCCTTCTCAAGCTCTTCCTTGGCCGCATCGAGCATCAGCTGCGTGTTTCCCTTCTTCCTCGGGCTCCCGTTGATCGCTAGCACCTTCATGATGTATTCTCCTCCAAGGTGCATCCCGACTGCGTTCGACGCTCAAAGTAGTTTCCGCTCATCGGAGAATGAAAACACGCCCCGGCCCCGCACCCCTGGAGGCCGAAGGCATTCCTAGATCCCTCTTTCTTCCCATCACCAGCATTTGGAGAAGCCGCAGGTCCTGCAAACTACGCATCCTTCGACATATTCCACCATGCTTCCGCATTCTGGACACTCGGGGCATACATCCCCCTTGTCCACGTAATTCTGCTTTGCCGGAGCGCCCGCCAATGGTGCTGGAGCCTCTCCATCGACCTTCTCGACCGCCAGAGACCTGTCCTTTGAGAACCGTTCGAGCGCCTTCGCGACAGCGTCGCTGCACGAGAGTACCATCCCTCCTGGCTGCCACAACGGTGTGGGGCAGCGAATCCCCTTGAGCTGCTTCACTATCGCCTCGGGTTCGATCCCGGACCTCAGCGCCAGCGAAATCAGCCTTCCCACGGCCTCGGCCTGCGAAGCGGTGCATCCCCCGGACTTTCCCATCTGAGTGAAGACCTCACACAGCCCTCTCTCGTCCTCGTTTATGGTCACGTATAGGTGGCCGCAGCCGGTCTCGAGCCTCTGAGTCGAACCGCGCGTGACGTATGGCCTCGCCCTCGGAAGTCTCGAAGCCTCCTCCTCGGCTCTGACCTCCTCCTCAGACTTGGCCTCCCCGCCCACGCTGAGGACCTGGTCCTCGCGGCTGCCATATCTGTAAACGGTGACGCCCTTGCATCCCAGGTTGTAGGCCATCAGATAGACGTCCTCAACATCCTTTGGAGTGGCGTCCTTCGGGAAGTTCACGGTCTTCGAGACTGCGTTGTCGGTGTGTTCCTGGAATGCAGCCTGCATTCTTATGTGCCACTGAGGCGATATGTCCAGCGCCGTGACGAAGAGCCTCCGCACGTCCTCCGGGACCATCTTCAGGTCCTTCAAGGTGCCCTTCGTGGCTATCTCCTTCATCAAGTCATCTGTGTAGAAGCCTCTGTCCTTTGCAGCCTCCTCGAAGATCGGGTTGACCTCGGGCAAGATGTCCTTGTCCATCACGTTGCGGACATATGCGACCGCGAATATCGGTTCGATGCCGCTTGAGACGCCAGAGATGATGCTTATTGTCCCCGTCGGGGCTATGGTCGTGACCGTCGCGTTTCTGATGTGCTTGTTCTTGCCCGCGAGAGTACTGTCCTCGAAGTTGGGAAAGCTCCCGCGCTCCTCCGCTAGTGTCACCGAGGCCTTGTGTCCCTCTTCGTTGATGAACTTCATGATGTCGCGGCCGAGCCCAATCGCCTCATCGCTGTCATAGGGTATGCCGAGCCTCAGGAGCATGTCCGCGAAGCCCATGACTCCAAGCCCGATCTTCCGGTTGGCCTTCGTCATCTCTTCGATCTGCTTGAGCGGGTACTTGTTGACGTCTATGACATTGTCGAGGAACCTGACAGACGAGTGGACCGTCTCGCCCAGCCTCGCCCAGTCGAATACCTGTCGACCGTCCTTGTGCGTCAGCATTTTCGCCAGATTGACTGACCCTAGATTGCACGATTCGTAAGGCAGCAGTGGTTGCTCGCCACATGGGTTGGTGCTCTCGATATCCCCGACCTTGGGAGTAGGGTTGTCTCTGTTGATCCGGTCAAGGAAGATTGTGCCTGGCTCGCCGTTCCTCCAGGCCATGTTGACGATCATGTCGAATACTTTCCTGGCCTGTAGTTTCTTGATTGGCTGTTTTGTCCTAGGGTTTACGAGGTCGTACTCCCCACTCGCCTTGAGGGCTTCCATGAACTTATCCGTCAGAGCCACGGAGATGTTGAAATTGGTCAGTCTCGTGCTGTCTCGCTTGCACGCTATGAATTCGAGGATGTCGGGGTGGTCCACGCGGAGTATGCCCATGTTCGCCCCACGGCGAGTCCCTCCTTGCTTAATGGTCTCCGTCGCCGCGTTGAATACCTCCATGAACGAGATGGGGCCGCTCGAGACCCCGGCCGTGCTCTTGACTGAATCGCTCGCAGGTCTCAACCTCGAGAAGCTGAATCCAGTTCCTCCTCCGCTGTTGTGAGACACGAACCCATTCGCCAAGTATGCGTGCCGCTGCGGTATTGTGAGGTCGACGACCTTCTGCTTCCCGGCGGGCAGAACGGCTTTGACTGTCACGATGTAGTGTCCTTGATCGTCGGGCTCTTGGTGCATGGGTCCCGCGACCCTGAGCTCCTCCATCATTGCTTCCGGATCCACTTCCTCGAGGCGCTTCGCCAGGATCAGAGAGTCGAATCCCACTTTGTCCTTGAAGGTCATGAAGCCAGAGCGGGTGCAGACCGTCAACCTGGAATCCTCCCTTGTCGTCGGGATGCCGAGATAGAACAGAATTGTCTGCATTTCGGAGGCGAGTCTCTCCGAGTCGAGCTCGACGTTCACGACGCCGGCCGGAGATATCCAACCCCACTCGCCGAAAGCTATTCTCAGAAACGCGCAGAGAGCCTTTTCGTCGGCGCCTATGAGCCTCATATCGACTCCCGATTCTGCGAACTCCGACAGGGCGTGCGGGACGACATTCTCGGTTCCGCCAAGCCATCCCCCAAGCTTCATGACAAGTTTCGCTCCCGGAGTCAGCTGTCCGATCTTCTGCCAGATGAGCTCGCCCTTCGGTGACAGCGTCATTATTCTGTGTAGGGCGGTTCCAGTGATCTTGTGACCCTCAGAAGTCTCGACTGTGAAAACTTCTTGGACGCCGTTCTCGTGCTTTGAACGCACTATGTCCATGCCTTCGTGAGTTTCAATCCACATGCCCGACTCAATCGTACCGAGCTTCCGGCAACCGGAATCGGTCATGACGAGCGTGTCAGGTACGAGGCACTTGTGGATCAGAGCAGTGTACTTGATGGCATCGAAGATCTCCTCCATCGAATCGCCAATGGGAAGTACGAAGCAGGCAGACAGTTGACCGAGTTCCCTTCCTGCGTTCATGAGAGTAGGGCTGTTCGGCATGAATTCAAGTCGAGCCATCATCTCGTAGAATCTCTCGGCAATCTTGTCTACATCTGCGTCGGTCTTCCCGTACCGCTTCTCGGCAAGGGCTATTCCCCTTGCGACGCGCTCGAACAATTCCTTAGGTGTTTCGACTGGCTTTCCCTGGTCGTCTTTCCTGAGATACCTGCGTTCAAGCACGACTTTGGCATTCGCAGTTATCTGAGGCTCAAGCGCCCATCCCTGGATTGCCGCGCGATTGTGATTGTTGGCGACAGCGCCTCCTCTTGCTTGACCCGATGCAGACGACATTTCTCCCCCTCTATGACCCTAAGACTCTAATCAAACCACTCCGAAACCCAATGCGCGTTGCAACATCGATAGCGCTGCCACAGATCCTGCCCGTAGAAGATCATTCAGTGCCCCCCACTCTGCTTAGCGTCTGCAGGGTGAAAAGCCTTGCTACTGCGTGCAATCAGCGAACTGTGTCTATCATTTAAGTAGGTTTTCGCACAAGACCTGATAACAGATTCACAGTGGAAATCCAGGTTCCACAGGAAACAAGCATCACATATGTTATCAGGTTTGTTATCCGAAGGTGCATCCAGATGACACAAAGACACCAGAGGAGCATTCTGCGCTGTGCTGTCCATTATCAGCCCGAGCTTCCTAGTCTGGAGAACATCTTCCTCCCGAATCTCAGACGCATCCAGCAAATGATTTGAATATCGGTACGACATCTACTGTTAGTCAGATCAAGGGGTCTATGCATGAGAGTAGAAGTGAAACTGTTCGCCGCCTTCAGAGATATTGTCGGCGCGAAAGAGGAGAACTTGGATATCAAAGAAGGCATGACTGTCCAGATGCTTCTTGACGAGTATGTGCGCAGATTCCCGCCCATGGGACGGTTCCGTGATCACATAATCCTCTCAGTGAACAAGGAGTATGGTCCTCCGGGCAAGATTCTCAGGGACGGAGACGAGGTCTCTTTCCTGCCTCCCGTAAGCGGAGGCTAGTCCCAGCTTCGCGGAATCCCGAGCGGAACCTCATCCGAGCAGAACTACCCTGAGGCTCGCGCCCTTTGGGCAGTCGATTTCCTTCTCGACCGATTCTATCCTGAATCTCATCCCCTCTCCAGCTCCCCAAGGTCTGCAAATCCTGTAGTGAGGGCATCCCATGCGGTCGCAATCCATCTCCTCGTAGGTTATCATCGAACCCTCGACAGCCGTCTCTGTCGGTATCGCGGCACGCGTCGGGAGCTTCTCAACCTCGACCACCCTGACTCCGCCCTCGTGTATCTTGCATTCGTGATGGACATCCCTTATCTCCGTCACTCTGTACCACCTGTTCTGCTCCAGGTGGAAGCAGACGTTCTTCACCTTGCATTCCCTGCACTCTGCAAGAGGTCCGCCAAAAACGAACTCGAATCCTTTCTTGCACTGCTGCTCGCCCACGACAGTCACCAATACCATGCTGAACACCCCTTTATCAGATCACTCTAGTAATCCTTGCCAGGCGTTCAGCAGCGTCTGGGTTCAACCCCCTGTCTCCAAGCACTGTGTATCGGTCCTTCCTGATCTCGTGAGCGTGCACGAGAACCTCTATCAGCTGTTCCTTCGACACACCTAGATCCTTGGCGCTAGTAGGCGCACCTATCATCAGGAGGGCTTCGCGTATACGCTGCCAATCCCCTCCGTGCAGGTACATCATCATGATTGACCCGACGCCGCATTGCTCTCCGTGTAGAGCCTTGCCTGGCGCGATTTTATCGAGAAGGTGAGAGAACATGTGCTCAGAACCGCTTGTCGGTCTTGAGGAGCCCGCGACGGCCATCGATATGCCGGAGATGATTATCGGCCTTATCGCGACCCAGACGCTCTCCTCAAGGTTTGGCTTGATCGCTGAGGCGTTCTCGATTATGGATTCCGCGGCGTACTTGGCGAGGTTAGCAGCGCTCGAGCTGAAATCGTCAGATCGGAGCCGCTCTGCAAGCTGCCAGTCGAGAATCGCGGTGGAGTTCGAGATCACGTCGGCGCATCCAGACGCGAGGAGCCTGTAGGGCGCCTTGACGATCAGGGCGGTGTCCGCGATGACACCCAAGGGCACGGTTGCGTTGAGAGAGAGAGAATTGCCCCCGTCCTTGATGGACGCGCGTGGACTTGCGATGCCGTCATGCGAGGCCGAGGTCGGGACGCTCATGAAAGGTATCTTGAGGTTGACCGAGGCCAGCTTTGCGAGGTCGATCTTGCTTCCGCCCCCGACTCCCAGGAGGAATGACGCGCGAACATCTTTGGCGACCTCCTCGACCTTGACGAGGTTCTGTTGGTTCGCCACTCCGACCTCCATTTGGTGGACGTCGTACTTCTTCTCCTCAAGCGAGTCTCTGACGGTCTTGGCAGCAAGCGTGCCCGTGGTCGGTCCCGTGACTATCAGCGCGATGCCCTTGAGCTCGAAGTCCTCGCACATCGTGCCCACCTGGCCTATGCATCCATGGCCAGCGAGGACCTGTCTGGGAAAACTCATGGATCTCGTCTTGGTGAAGCCATCCAACATCCTGCAGCACTACCTTGGTCCAATATGCCCGTTTGGCATTTTAACTTATCGGTTTGTATTCGTGTGCTCGCATATTATTGCCAGTATGGCGAGAAGTGGTCTTTGGCAGGTCATCGGAGAGAGGCGATGCGCTCCATCTTTTCGACGAGGTCATCCATTCTGAACGGTTTCGGCAGGAAATCTACCGCCCCCGCATCTCTCGCTTCCTTCTCGACAAGGACGTCCGCGCTGACGAAAATGACCTTCTGACTCGGGTTGAGCTTCATGATCTCCTTGGTCGCGTCGACACCATTCATGACGGGCATCCTGTGGTCCATGATGATTACGTCCGGCTTGTCGGTCGATGCAGTGTACTTCTTCAGGGCCTCCTCCCCGTCGAATGCCGTCCCGGTCACTCTGTACCCTCTCAGCTGTAGGATGTCCCTGTACAGCTCGACGATGAAGAGTTCGTCGTCAACGATCAGCACGCTGGTCATTTCCCATCCGCCTTCCTGAGAGTGATCGTGAATACTACTCCCCGCTTCTCACCACTGCTTCGGAGCTCCTTGGCGTTGAAGTCACCGCCCATGTTGCTGGTGATCATCTTGGCGAAGAGCATGCCCACGACCCTGACCGCGGTCGAACTGTCCTCGCGGTAGATCGACTCAATTTCCCTGTCGCGCACTATCGGCGGGAGCGCTGCGTTCGGGTTCTCAATCCTCACGCTCCAGCACATGTACCCTCCGCACTCGTGCTCCGTCAGCTTGATCGTTATGCCGACGCTTCTGCCGGGGTCCAGCTTCACCGTGTCGACCAGGGTGTTGTCCACAAGGTCGTTCACCGCCGAGTTCCCCATGACCCACGCCTTTTCGACCTTCGAGTTCACGCTGACCTTGATCGTCTTGTCGGGAAAGAACCTCTCCAGGTTCTTCGGGGCGCGGGATACGGGCCCCATCAGGTCGATGGGCTTCAGAGAGGAGGGTTCGATGTCCCTCGTCGCAAGGACCTTCTTGATGTTCTCCACCAGGAGGGTGGAGGTCCTAATGTGGGGAACCGCCTTCTCGGCGTACTTCCTAACCTTCTTCTCGAACCCTGGCTCCGCCAGAATGAGCTCTAAGTACCCGAGCACTGCCTGGTTGTTGTTCAATATGTCATGGCCCAGGATGTCCATGAAGAACGCGAACTGTTCGAGTGGCTTCTTGAGATCGTGTTTCTCGGTCAAGCTGGTGTTCCCTGGGTGATGCCCTAATATAGTTTCATGGGGCTCGCACATTATCTAACTTTGGGGCACACACCCATGCTCTGTCCGTCGTGCGCGGTAATGGAATCGCGGTGCAATGATATATGAATGCTGTCCTAGGCGGAGAAATCGTCCAGGGTCGTCTTTGGGATAGTTCCATATACCTGCGCTCCGTCCGAAACCCACTTCCAGTAGTTCGTCGGGAAAGCGCTCCCATAGTACTCCCTATCCTTCCTCGACTCAAGGTGTCTCAGGTCGGAGAACAATGTCCAATACCGGGACGCGTCGCGTCTGCCCGGTCTCTCTGGGAACTTCTTCCGGGAGTCGATCAGGATTTCGTCCTTGTAGCATATGTGCGCGTGCTCTTCATCGAGGACGACCACGGAGTAACCGGGGTGCCTCTTCGCAAAGTGTCTGAGAACGAGATCCACGATCCTGTGCTCGAAACTGCCTCTGCCAATCATGACCTTGTTCTGGACATCTTCCGCGAACGTAAGGTATTGTTTCGCCCTCCTGAACTCGCCAGTCACACGCCTCACCCTGTCTTTCATCTCCTTCGCCTCCGGCGACTGCTGCGCGAGATAGGACTTCGTGCCTTTCCTCTCAATCTGGGCGAGTACCGTGAAGATCAGCTGGTATCTGTCCAATGAGCTGAACCTGGTGGCCCAGAAGACCTCGTCTTCCAGAATCTCCCACAGTTTGTCGTCCTCAAGGAAGTCGAGCCCACCATACTCCTCTTTGTACTGCGAATAGAGTGAGTCGTAGTCCAGCGACTCAGCGTCCACCGATTCCTCAAAGAAGAACTTCTTGTTCTCCTCCTCCTCGATGGGTTTCCCCTTGTGCACCCTACTCGCCATGAAGGCCTTCACGATCGACTTCGGGGACGGCTTGAAAAGCACGAGCATGGAGCCACTTGAACCTCGTCGTGGAATTATCTCTCAGTGTTGATATAAGCTTTGGCTATGGCCGTTGAAAAAGACTATCTACATATTCGACCATGGGAAGATGACGTGAACCAGGCGACCGAACCAGCCCCTCCAGACCAGAAGGGCAGAATCAACGAACTTTTCGAGCGAGCGAGCCAGACATACGACGCTGGCCAATTCGAACTTGCCTTGGAGCTCTTCGATTCAGCGATTGCGGAGGGCGCCGATAGCGATGTCGTATACAACAACAAGGGGGCGACTTTGGACGCCATCGGGAGGAACCTCGAGGCTACCGAATGCTATGTCAAAGCCACGAAGATCAATCCGAAGTACGAACCGGCATGGCACAACCTGGGCAATTCGCTGTTCGTCCAGGAGATGTTCAGTGAAGCCGCTCGCTCGTACTCGAGAGCCGCTTCGTTGAAACCGGAGAGAATTGAGAACTGGTCCGGGCTGGCGACTTCGCTCACAAAGACGAACAAGAAGAAGAGGGCGAAATGGGCTATTGGGAAGCTGGACAAATTGGCCGACGAGGCCCCATCCGTTCTACTTCTCCAAGCCGACCTCTATGTCGACGCAGGATTCATGGCTGATGCGATTGCTCGGTGCAACGAGTTCATTTCTAGACGGAAGGACAGCGTCGAAGGCTATGCTCACTTGGGCAATGCGGAACACGAGTTCGGGGACTACGGCAAGGCCATAGCCACCTTCGAGAGAGCTCTTGAAATCGCCCCGAACGACAAGGGACTCTGGAGCAATCTGGGGTACACATACTTCGTGGAGGGTCATATGGAGAAGGCTCTCGAGTGCTTTGACAAAGCATTGGCCGTCGACCCCAACTACAAGAATGCGTGGTATAGCAAGGGATATGCGTATCACGGCGCGAACCTTCTCGAACAAGCGGTGGACTGTTATAGCAAGGCGCTTGCAATAGACCCGCAGGATAGAGTCCTATGGAACAACCTGGGCAACGCATTCTACAACCTTGGGAGATTTTCTGAATCGATCCCCAGGTTCGTCGAGGCCATAAGAGTCGATCCGGACTACGAGATCGCGTGGAACAACATAGGCAACGCCTTGGAGAAGATGAAGCTCTACAGAGAGGCCATTCCATTTCACGACCGCAGCCTTGAGATAAGCCCCGCTTTCGACTATGCTCTTTATGCTAAGGGGGTCTGCGTGTCCATGATCGGTGATCTCGAGGCTGGCTACGATCTAGTGCTCGAATCCCTCGACCTCAATCCGTACTACGACGAAGCATGGAAGGCAAGAGCATCGATTGCCGCGAAGCTCGGCAGATGGGATGAGGCGCTCATCGCGATCGAGGAGGCACTGACCATCAATCCCGAGTTCGACCTGGGCTGGGCGGACCGAGGGGAGATACTTCTCAGAATCGGAGACGCCGAGGCCTCGCAGGCATCCTTCGAGATGGCATTGAGCTGCCTTGAGAACACACGCGCTGACAATGCGGTTGGCGTCGCAGCCTTGATAAGACGTGGGGAGCTGCTGGCGCGACTGGGCAGATACGATGAAGCGCTCGCAGACCTCGAAAGCGCGGCCTTGTCAGGGAAGATGGCCGCGGTCAGCATACCGAAGTTGCTCGAGTTCAGGCGCTTCCTCAACCTGTGGGAACTCCCCAAGGCAGTCAAGGATGTCGCAGATGAATCCAATGATCCCAATGTCTGGAACAGCTATGCTGGTTTCCTATTGGATGCTGGCGACATACAGGCCGCTGGGCCGGTCTTAGAGCGCATGAGCTCCGCCGGCGCGCACGGTATCCAAGATGTGCAACTTCTGAGAGCGAAAGCATTGGCCCTTCAGGGTAAGTTGGACGAGGCGCTGGGAATCGTGTCCTCAACTCGAAAGGCTGAGCCCAGACATCCATTCACTCGGTTCGAGGGTGAACTCCGTGAGGCCAAGGGGGATCTTCACGCGGCCGAGAGAATCTACAAGCGTCTCTTGGTCCGAGTGCCCTCAGATTCAGCCGCTGCGACTGCTCTTGCAAGGGTCCAGCTGAAGAGAAGCGAGCCCAGAGCCGCCATCGCATCAGCAGATCTCTCGATCGGAATAGATGGGCGGGACTGGATGCCGCATAAGGTCAAGGCGGATGCGCTGAAATCCATCGGAGAAGACGCAAAGGCCGCGATGGAGCTGGCGGAAGCGAGGGCCAGGCTCTTCTCATCGGGCGTCAAATCTGACGAATGGCTCACTGGCGGGCTGACATGAGCGACCTTCGCCTGAGGAAGCGGCATCGATTGAGGCAAAAGGAAATTGCCTCATTGGCCAGGCAGATCGACGAAGCGCTCGGGACGAAGAGCTTCACCGAAGAGGACGTCGTCGACATGGCCGAAGGTCCGGAATACAATGTGGTCTTCGTCGATGGGAAGATACTTGCGTTCATTCCTAGCGGGAGACCGTTCCTGACGATTAGGGGATTGCTCCGGTACGGAGCAACCAAGAGGTTCGTGACAGTGGACATGGGTGCGGTCAAGTTCGTCTACAATGGCGCTGATGTGATGGGACCGGGGATTGTGGCCTCGGACCCCAACATCGCGGAGAGCGATCTTGTGTGGGTAAGGGACGTCAAGAACCTGCAGCCGCTGGCCATCGGCAGGTCCATCGTCTCGGCAGATGCGTTGGCTCGAAAGGACAAGGGCAAGGGGGTCGAGTCGATCCATCATGTCGGCGACAAGCTGTGGCTTGTCGACGAGCCAAAAGAACCGGAAAAGGATTCTGAGGAGCCCGATTAGTAGATCTCACATCCGGAAGATATGCTCGGAAAAACAGGCAATCACTCGATCGGTTCGATCAAGAACGGATTGACGCTCGACTCAGACCCTCTCGGTGGACGACAGACTTCAATCCGATGGAATAGATGAGACCAGACACACGATCAATGAGGAGAGAAAAGAGAAGGGATCTTGAAGAAGCCACGAGGGCCTCTTCAACAAAGAGGTTTTGTTTCGTACTGTCTGTGCCACGGCCCAATTATCTAGCCGGTGAACGATATGGGCTGGCCACACCGCTCACCAGTTGGCTCGTAGAGCAAGACTGCAGAGTACTGGGTGGTGGGAGCGAAACCGGTCGCGCCACCATACGTGAATATGGTGAAGTAGTCAGTTCCGCTCACGTAGCCATTACCGGATACGTCGGTCAACCAGAGACAGACGGTCAGGCCTGTCAGTGCCGTCGACGCAGAGTAGTTGTGTCCTGTTACTGTGCTCTGGAGTACCGTCATCGGACTCCACTCAGCGATGTTCGTGCCATCTGACACCTGTATCTTCACGTCGTCCCACGGCACATCGGTCCTCGTTACGGCCACGATCGTGATCTCCTGACCATTCGCTATCGTGCTCATCTGATACATTGCCTCTGGGGTTTGTGTCGACGTGCCCCCGAATCCTACGACCATGAAGTACAAAACTGCCGATAGAACGATGGGGGTTACGACCACGAGTATCACCACTATGACAATTATCCAGAGCAATTTGCTGTCATTCGCGGGTTGGGGTCGAGGCTGGGAGGATGTGAACTGAGGGGTTCCGACCTGAAGGCCACATCTCTGACAGAAGCTCGATCCATCGAGGACGCTCACTCCGCAATTTGGACATCTCATCGCTAACTTCCCGTGTATGTATCGCCCTTCCGTCCTATGGGTCTTTCTCACCTGGGCGGAGGAAGACTTATATCCTGTACCTCTGAGAGTGGTTCAATCAAAAATGAGGCATATCCTTGTTCAATTGCGCCTATTCGTCCGTTCTTGCCTTTCTGGTTATGAAGGCCGCTTTTCCTCCCCTACGGGCTTTTCCGACTCCGCGATCCGCGGAGTGAATCGAGCATTTGAGAGGTCTACGACCTCTCCGAACGTCTATCCCCTGTTGATTGACCGAAAAAACGAGTCGCCTGGCTATGCATGAGTAGTTTTATATCCGAACACGATTATTACTGTGGCTGAGGGATGCACAGTGACGATTCTGAAGAAGAAGCCTTTTCCAGATGCTGAAGAGGGCGCGCCCAGAGACACAATGGGAGCTGAGCAATACATAGACCTCACCGAAATGGTGTTCGAAGACGAGGGTCTGGGTGGACTTGATGGCGCCAAGACCGTTGTCAAGGTTGGAGAACTGTTCAGGTACGAGGACCTGTCGGCACTAACAAGCGAGATATACAACGACAACATAGTGGTCGTCGACTACACATCCATCGCGAACGACGATCTGACCATGAAGCGGATTACTGCCGAGCTCAAGAATGTAGCCAAAGACATCGATGGTGACGTGGCAGGCGTCGGCAAGAACCTCTTGATGCTTACTCCGCGCGGCGTGAAGATCGACCGGAACAAGATCAAGGGCGGGTTCTGAGCTTCGATTCGGCTTTGAGACCTAGACTGCTAGCGCATGCTCTCTAGAGACGGACCACGGACGTTCAGTCTACTCAGCTATCGGCGTAGTGGCCATGAACTGCCCGTCCCTGAATATCAGGGTCAAGTATCCATGATGTATCTTCGAGTGCCTCATCTTCACAGCTCGTATCCTGAGCTGGACATCAGTCTCGCCGACATCCACGAACTTCATCAAGATCGTGCCGTCCGCGAGAAAGTCCTCGTGGTAGGGTCCGAAAGCTCCGCCATTGACCTGCGTCTCCGATATCAGGAATGTCGTCACACCTAGCCTTTTCAAGAAGCCGAAGAAATGGAACAGTTCTTGCCTGGGGTTCGTTATGCTAGCCAGCGCGTAGATCGCGGTGAGGGAATCGATGACGACGATCTCGACCCCCTCGTTCTCGACTTTCTTCCTGAGATATTCCTTGAGGATCTTGAACCAGTCTCGGCCGACATCAGCATCGGTGTGCTCGAGCCTCAGCCGGCCTATGTCGACTATGAAGAATTTGCTTTCGTCTATCGCGCCAAAACCGAGCATGCCAAGCGCGGTCAGAAGGCTCTCCTTGCTCTCCTCGATGCTGACATAGAGGACGTTGACGCCCCGCTTCTTGACGTTGTTGTAGAGTATGTTGAGGGCGATCGAAGACTTCATCGTGCCGGGCGTTCCAGCTATCAGTACAACATGTCCCTTCTTCACTCCTCCACCTATCTTGTTGTCGAAGCCGTCGATGAAGGTCTGTATCCTGTCGGATGAGTCGTTCTGCCCGGACTCCATTGGGGGTCCTCCTAACGCTGCTATTGCCTAGAGATTACCGTGTGCTATTAAAAAGGATTTGTGCATCGTTATCAGAAGCAATAATGACCATTTCGGCGAACCGGTCCTCTATCGAACCGCGATACTGGCCTACCTGTGCTCAATATGCTTATAAGGCGAAAAGTTGTCCCATAATCGTTGGCAGAACACAAGATCGTCCACGATTCCGTCCATGGCAGCATCCGATTGGACGGCGTTTCCCTGTCCCTGCTCGAGGTCCCGGAGCTCCAGAGGCTTCATAGCATACACCAGCTAGGCCTTGCGTATCTGGTCTACCCAGGGGCAAACCACACCAGGTTCGAACATTCCTTGGGAACGTTCGCCGTTGCCCGTAGGATCTGCTCCTCGCTTCAGATGGACCCAGACGAAGCGGCGCTCGTACAGTGTGCGGCCCTCCTGCACGATGTCGGGCACCTTCCCTATTCGCACACGCTGGAATTCGTTCTCCATGAGAGGTTCGGCATAGACCATGAGGATGTGTCCCGGCGGCTCATAAGAGGGGAGGAGTCGGTCTTATCGCCCTCGGACAAGAGGATCCTGGGGAGATACTCCTCGATCCCTGAGGTGCTGGAGCGGTTCGGGATAGACCCGATCGATGTGGCCGGCCTGTTAGCAGGGAAGGCGCCATCTTCAGGTCCTCAGAAGACCTTGACGAGGACGAAGGGTCAGACCCACTTCAATGCCAAGAGGTACCTGTCACAGATCATCAATGGTCCAGTGGATTCAGACCAGCTGGACTACCTGAAGAGGGATGCGCACTACACCGGTGTGGCCTTTGGTGTCATCGACCTCGACCGGCTTTTCGAGACGCTGCAAGTCTTCAACGGCGATCTCGTGGTCGAAAGGGGAGGCCTGAGCGCCATCGAGGGGATGCTCGTCGCTAGAGCGCTCATGTTCTCCTCAGTCTACTTCCACAAGACCGTCCGCATATCAGAGCTGATGCTCGCGAAGGCCGTCGAGCAGCTGGGAACGGAAGAGATCGATAGGATGCATAGCATGACCGACTCCAGCCTGCTCGCGTATCTTGTTGCTAAGGGCGGTTACTACGAGGAGATGGCCACGCTGATCAAGTACCGCCGGCTCTTCAAGAAAGCGTATGCCGTCAGGGCTGCGGACATTCCGCCGGAGAAATGGGACGGGATAGATGCAGTGGGAGCCATCGACAGACGAAGGTCCCTGGAAGAAGATATCGCCAGGAGGGCGGGGGTCGACCCTGGCTACGTTGTGGTCGATGTGCCTTCGAGCGAACTGTCGATATCAGAACCCCGCATCGCCATGACCGAGGTCCGCGTTCTGGACGGCGGCAAGGTAAAGCTGTTGCCGAGGATAAGCTCAATAGCCGCTTCACTTCAGACAAGAAGAGCCCACGAATGGGCGATCATGGTCGCGTGCCCCGAACGGTTCAGAGATAGGGTGGGAAAGGCCGCGCAGAAGGTCATCCATCTCTAGCCCTTCATCACACCCAGAGGCTTCAGCCTCGCGACCATCTTCGATATCCCGGCCCCATGGGCTATCCTCACGACGTCGTCCACATCCTTGTAGGCTCCGGGCGCCTCCTCAACTATGCCGTCTTTCGATGCCGCCCGGATGTATATCCCTCTGCTCTGAAGCATCCCGACCACATCCTTCGCTGTGAATCGACGGGCGGCAGAGGTCCTTGACATCAACCTGCCTGCTCCATGACATGTGGAGCCGAAGGTCTCCGACATCGCGTGGGATGTACCTACCAGCACATAGCTCGCTGTTCCCATGTCTCCTGGTATCAGCACGGGTTGACCGACACCCCGGTATTTCTCGGGCACTTCCGACCTCGTCTTGTCGAACGCCCTGGTCGCTCCTTTCCTATGGACGTAGAGCTTTCGGCGCTTCCCGTCCACGACGTGCTCCTCGAGTTTGCAGATGTTGTGGCATACGTCGTATACGCACTTCATTCCAAGGTCCTCGGCGCTTCGGTTCAGGGTCTTCTCGAAGGACTTTCTGACCCAGTGAAGGATCAGCTGCCTGTTCGCCCACGCGTAGTTGGCGCCTGCGCTCATGGCTTTGAAGCAGTCCTGCCCTTCAACGGATGTCACTGGGGCGCATGCGAGCTGTCTGTCGGGAACGCTGATGTTGTACTTCCTGATGGCAGACTCCATCACACGGATGTAGTCGCTCGCGATCTGGTGCCCACACCCTCTGGACCCCGAGTGGATGCTGACCATTATCTGATCAATTGAATCGATGCCGAAGGCCTTTGCAGCCTCGGCATCGAATATCTTCTCGACCTTCTGTATCTCAAGGAAATGGTTGCCTCCGCCCAGAGTCCCCAGCTGAGGAGCGCCTCGCTGTTTGGCCCTACTATCCACCTTCGAGGAATCAGCTGTTGGCATGCAGCCGCCCTCCTCGCAAGAAGCAAGGTCGTCTTCCCAGCCGTAGCCCTGAGAGACTGCCCATTTCGCCCCACTCTGGAGAACATCATCCACCTGTCCGATCGATAGTCTGAGCTTCCCCTTCTCTCCGACACCAGAAGGGACATTGTCGAACATCGCGTCGATGAGCTTCTTCACGTCGCGCTCGACATCTTTGAATGTCAGATCGGTGCGAACGAGCTTCACGCCGCAGTTGATGTCGTAGCCGATGCCGCCAGGCGATATCACGCCCTTCTCCGCATCGAATGCGGCGACTCCGCCGATGGGAAACCCATACCCCCAATGGATATCTGGCATCGCAAGTGATTTGCCCACGATCCCGGGAAGACATGCGACGTTTGCAGCCTGTTCAGGAGCGTTGTCCATCTTCACCGACTGAATCATCTTGTCATCGGCGAAGATGACCGCCGAAGTGGACATGCAGGGCTTGAACGATCTTGGTATCTCGAACCGGTAGTCATCAATCCTGTTTAGCGGACCCGACCATGCCAATCCAATCCACCGATTCGCGCCAGAATGTTGTCAGTATATTAAGCTTCCGCGGAACGCGCGATGCTGGCTGTTGTCGATCATCTCATATGTCACACATCCAAGTCCTCGAGAGTGTGCGCATGGCCGTGCTCTGGGGCTCGCGTCGATAGAGTATATATATAGGCAAAAGCTAATAGCAACATCCAAGCGGATTCAGCATCTGGCACGTCACGGAGCTAGCGCTGGCGCATCATCATACGATTCCTCCCGAGGTGTTGAGAGTTTGACCGAGGACCCTTCAATCTACTGTCCACTATGTGGAAATAGGGTGCCTCCTGGTCTGTCCAAGTGCCCGATATGCGCGACATCGCTCCAGAGCGTCATTGAGAAGCGAGTTCCTGCGATAACTGATTTTGATGGTCAGCAGATTGACGATTATTTGCACAAGGAACTCCCAAAGGTCGAAATGCCGGAAGCGAAGCGCGCTTGTCCTTTCTGCGCCATGGGACTCCAGGGTGGAGAGGCGAAGTGTCCGAGGTGTGGAATCCCACTGATCAGCGAGAGTGAAATGCTGGAGTGCCCAGAGTGCGGCGCCCTCGCACCGCAAGGCGCGAAGGCATGTCCGAGTTGCGGCGTGGGTTTCGAGGAGGAGCCTCAAATCCCGGGTCCTCCGTCTATCGAGGAGATTCCCCCGCCACCGACTCTCGAGAGACCCCTTATACCGACTAAGCCGGTCGAGCCTGCCCCGGATGTCGTCACAACCGTTCCGGCGGGGATCCCGGCGTCTCTGAGCAAAGGACTGGTCAACGGCAGGGGCGTGACCAACGGCACGGGTCTCGTCAACGGCAGAGGCGCGGTCAACGGGACCGGTCTCGTCAACGGCAGAGGCGCCGTCAACGGAACAGGCCTTGTGAACGGGACGGGCATGACCAATGGTACCAGGATCGAAGGACGCCCCACTCCTGGCCGCCGAGGAAGACTGCAGGTCATGAGGAGATGGCAGTTCTTTGCCGTTCTCGTGGCGCTCGCAATCATCTTCTCGACTTTCATCTACCTCTCGTATTCCCAAGAGACCAGCCCGGTCACTGTCGATGGCAAGTTTGGTGAGTGGGCGCACATCGACAAGTACGGCATGTACGAGACAGGTGGGTCCGTGCAGGTCGTCGTCGACCAATGGGCGGTCAAGACAGATGGCGCGAAGCTGTTCCTGTATGTGAAGACTCAGGGCGATCTCATGGCTTCTTCCGATGTCAACAGCCTGTATCTGTTCGTCGACTCCGACGGCTCAAACACTACCGGTTATCGGGCATCTGGCATAGGTGCGGACTACTTGCTGGAGCTTGACGGATGGAACCAGTCGGTGCAATCCTCGTCGGTCTCTTACTACGAACCCCAATCCTCGACGGACCAATACAATTGGAGCTCTTGGATCAACGCCGGTGCCCTCGTCTCCAAGGTCTCGGGAAACCAACTCGAGGCGATGGCGGACCTGCCAGATGCACCAAGCCTCAACGCTAGATTCCTCCTATTCACGCAGGGCGACATCGGGAGCTCGGTGAGTTACCCTGCGCCAGAGACGGGCGGTCTGCTTATCGTGAAGCAGGAGAACGGCTCTGGCATAGATGCTGCAGGGATTGTCGCACAATCCGCCAGCGTGTCGATCCTGAAGTTGACCCTCACGTGTGAGGGTCGGAGCGGCACTGTGAGGAGCATCACGCCCATGGCAGTCGGGGCAAGCCTGGTCACGACCTTCCAAGATATCTCTCTGACCGTCGGACAGGAACGCGTTCTGGATGTCGCGGTTGATACGTCGTCATTGGCTTCGGGATATTCCGTGACTGCCTGGTTGACTTCGTCAGGCATATCTTCCACATTCGCAGAGGTAGCGATTGTCGGCGAACCAGCAGTGGCGTATGTGACGGCACCTCCCGCAATGATCGTGATTGATGGCGCGTTTGGTGATTGGGCTGGGAGAACCTCTGCTGATGTCGACGCAATCCCTGTTGGAGAAGCGAACATCGACATGGATGCGGTGGGAGCGGTCAATACCACCGATTCGTCCTACTTCTATGTGAGCGTGGTCGGGGAGATGTGCGGCGGTTCATACGTCCCCATGATTGTCACGAAACCTTCAGGCGGTGGAGGCGGGGGTGGCGGCATCTTCCTTCCGGCACGGAAGACTGGTGAGGATGTCCTCAGGATCTACATAGACAGTGATCTCTCGCAGACCACCGGCTATCAGATGTCGAGCGCATCGAAGTCAATCGGTGCGGATTATCTGGTCGAGATCAAGGGGTTGGATGGCGAGATCAAGTCCAAAACCCTGATGTCTTACAGCGGAGATCACTGGACTACCGTCAATGCGCCCGTGATCGACGCTGCGAACGACTATCACCAGATTGAGCTCGGGTTGGCGACGACGCAGATTGCTGGTAGCTCCTCCTGGGACTATGTCGTTGAGACGACCGATTGGAGAGGCCGGCAAGACATCGCCTCTTCTGTGCCCAGTGGAATGCGCGGATGGCCGGTCGTATCCGGCCTCTCGGACGCGACCTCCTATGCGGGCCAGAGGAAGATATTCTACGACGGCACGAACCAATGGAGCTTCTACTTTGATGGGGCGAATACAGTGTACAAATACAGCACGAATGACGGCCAGACCTGGAGTCTGACCGGCGTTCGTCCGTTCGCGAAGACTGTCAGCGTCAGATTCGCCTCGATTTGGTACGATTCGGCCAATGGCGCGGTTTATGTGGTCGGTGACAAACCGTCCCCTGGCAAGGACATATGGATTATCAACGGCACAGTGAACCCCGCGACGCATACGATAGCCTGGCGGCCGGAAGCGGAGCAGCAGCTTACGGTCTCAACCTTCAACGAGGCTTCGAAGTACGTGAGTATCTGCAAGGACGCCTCCGGATACCTATGGATCATGGCGACTAATGCGACCACGGGAACCGGACCGTGGAATCTATCCGTTTTCAGGAGCGTTTCCCAAGGCAATGTGACGGCCTGGGTCCATTCCGGCAATATGATTCCAGGAGGATACACCGATGCGAGGGTCAAGGGGTCTATTGTCCCGGCAGGAGCTGGGAGCGAAGTCTGGGCGATCTACACGTACGGCGGGAATGTCGCTTCCAGAAAGTATACAACGTCTTGGTCTGACGAGGTCCTGATTCAGACGGGGAGCGGAACGCTGAAAGGCCCGATGCTTCTGGCACCTCCATCTGCGGTCGTCGATACTCTAAAGGTGGTGCATGTAGTCTATGGCAGCTGCAACGAGAGCGGGACTGCGAAGCCTCACGTGATGTACGCTCACAACCTAACCGCATCGACCTCGTTCACTTCGGGCCTCGATCTTGACCCGACGATCCCGGACACCGTCGGTGACATCTCCCCAGCCATCTCTCTCGATAGTTCTACGGGCAATCTTTTCGCCTTCTGGATAAGGACAGATGCCTCGGACATCGGCAGGACAATCATGGGGAAGAAGAACGTAAGCGGTACGTGGACGTCCGAAAGCTTCGCCAGCGACACCACCACGCAAAAGCAGTATCTCACGTCGATATACTCGTCCCCGAGTGAGACATACATCAGCTGGCAGTGGTCACAGAATGCTACTATGGGCGCAATCGAGGTGCAGTTCGAAAGCAAGATTCCGGAGTTGCCAAGCGTCGTGATGCCGGTGTTGTTCATTCTCGGCGTGGTGATGTATGCCTCTCGGAGGAAGCTCCGCAGGAAAGCATAGGCCGCCCTCGGGTGTTCCATTGCCAGTTCGTCTAAGTTCGATTACTTATATAATGGATAATACTATTCCTGACACGATGGAAGAAGCGCACAGGGACATATTCCTAAGCTGCTTCAAATGTGGGCGCATTGTGCGGTCCAGTGACATCGAGTGCCCTCGATGCGGTCTGGTGTTCGGGCCTGGAACCCTGTTCGAGTGCCCGTTCTGTTGCGGACTCATTTGGCGCAACGCGATCGTCTGCACTACGTGCGGCATCGACCTCACGAAGTTCTCCGAGAGCGTAGAGAAATCTAGCTCAGGCTTCGATATGGACGAGTTCGTGGACAGCATCATCTCGACCGAGGTCAAGGAGCTCAAGGAATCGATACGCCGGGTTGCCTGTCCGGGCTGCGGCCTGATGATTCGCGGTGATGAAGACAAGTGCCCGAGGTGCGACCTTCCTCTTGAAGAGGCTCAGGTAGATTGCCCTGTCTGTGGGGAGAAGCTGCCGATTACCTCACAGTCGTGCACCAACTGCGGAGCTGTGTTCGTGGAGAGACCCCTGAAGGAGTCCGAAGCATGCGGTGCACTGAAGGAGCGGGAGGAACCTGTCAAGGCTCCCGAGGGAGCAGCGAAAGCGCTGAAGAAGCCAGCTCCGCCAAAGAAGGCGACCAAGAAGACATCCAAGGCCAGGCCGAAGAAATCCAAGTAGAAATACTCTGGGATGAGGCCGAGAAACCGCTTCTTCCAGATTCTGCTATGATTTAAATAACCGTAGTCGCATGTTTGAATCATGGGCGAGGAAACCCTGCCAGTCTTCGTTTTTGGATGCATGGTCTGCGGCAAGACTGTCGCAGGCACGGAGGCGAGTTGCCCCCGATGCGGTGCGAGCTTCGAAGACGTCAGGTTCGAGTGCCCCTTCTGCGGAGATTTGACATCTCCTAGGCAGCGCCGCTGCAGTGTCTGCGGAACCGAATTCGGCGCATTCGCAGAGGAGGTCTCGGAGACTGCGTCCGTTGATTTGGACTGCTCTCTCAACGTTCCACGCGAAGGTTCGGTCCTGGACAAGGGCGGCAGTGTCGAAGAAATGGAATACGAGTGTCCGAACTGTGGCAAACCGGTCTCCGAGGGCGACGCGAAGTGCCCTCACTGTGGTGCGTTTTTCTCGTAGGACTGCTTGGGAAAGGCTACTATGGGGCCGGGACCGGGAATTGAACCCGGGTCAAGGGATCCACAGTCCCCAAGGATACCACTACCCCACCCCGGCCATTGACATTCCTCCATATCCTTTCCGTAGATAAACGTTGTCAGGCATAGCCAGGCGGAGTTTCTTTTCGGTCAATCAACGGGGGATTGACGGTCGGGACGCTATCCGACTTCTCGAAAGCACGAACGACTTCGAACCTCGCGGAGTCGGATGATACCTCAGTTGACATCTAGGTTTCCTCAATTGGGAGCGATGTCGACGAACTGCTCTCCGAGAGGGGCGTTCCACGATATCGACGTCAAGTTCTCTTGACTGATTCGACCATCTATTGGTTCTTCGCATACCTGTTCAGGGTGTCGATTGCCAAGCCGGTAATCCACTGGTCCTTCTGCGCATGGGGTCTGTCAGATTGCCACCAGAAACCATCCGGGTGTCTGGCGTTTAGCAGCCATCGGATGGGCTTCTCCATTCGCTCGTCGCCAGGCCCATATCCGAGGATCGTGAGCAGATAGAGCGCGCTTAGACCATTCCCGGGATAGGGTGGGTATTTGAGATGGGTCCAGTTCTTCTCTGAATGATAATAAGCATTGTGAGGATTCTTCCTGAAGAATCTGTCGAGGAAGAAGTCTGCGCCTCTCAGGATCTCTCTTCGACGGCTGTAGTCCTTGCTCCTGGCTAGTCCGCGAATAACCATCATGGTCGTCCAGATGCAGCTCGGGACATCCTCGAATCCTTTCGGATCGGACTCCGGGGTGTTGCCCTTCCGCACGAGCTCCAGGAATGTCTGCATCTTCATGTGTCTGTATTCAGGCAAGTACTTGACATCTTCTTGGTATGGAATCACCCAACCGCCGTCGTGCCTCTGAATGCTCAGAAGCCAGCCTGCCAGTCTCCTCACTCTGGGGTCACCCTCCATTCCATAGATGAAGAGGTTCCTCACGGCATACCCGTTGTAGTGTGGGAGCGGGAAGATATCGTGCTTGGGGCCCATAATGTAGCCCTCATTGTTCTGCCAACTCAGAATCCTCTCGAGGGCTGAGGAGATGTATCCTTCGCTCCTCTCTGTGCGGCAGTCCTCCAGCAATTGGAGGTTCCTGAGCATTGTGATGTATGTCCATCCAACTGGAGGACCGGGACCGGCATCCTCCGCTGCTTTTCTGGCCCTAGATATCGGCCATGTCCCATCCTGCCTTAGACTCCTGAGTAATTTCAGCCTCGGCGGGTACGTCTTGCACTCGGCGATGGTCCTCTGCAAGAGTGGATCGCGTTTATCCTTTTCAAGCGTGTCCACCAACAGCCAGTACTTGACAGGCGGAACGGATACCTGTAGTAGTTTCCTGGCAGATTCTTGAACAACCCTGTCGATCTCAGAAACCGATATCAACGGCGGCATTGATTGACTTATGGGATGTTATTACTTACGCATCGGGGGAAGTGGAGTCGAGGGGATTCGTCTTCCCATGGGGAGCACTCATAGGCTTTCAGCTGCAGACCACCGTTGCGTTCTCTGTATGAAACGCATTTGTGAGGGAGTATGTCGGTGGCTCCCGATGCCTTCTGTCTCGTGTCAAAATCGTTATCAGTCCTCAGGTTATTCCCAGTCTAGGAGGGTAATGAAGTGGTCGAAGAAAAGAAGTTATCAGTAGGTGAGGTGAAGAGGACCATCGCGACAGCTTTGGCAGCTGCTTTCGGGTTCGTCATCGCGCTGTTGTGGAACAGTGTAGTGATGGGCGGTCTGAAAGTCGCGGGTGTCGATCCTTCGCTCAGCACGTTTGACCTGGGCAACTGGATTGGCTATCTCATCACGGCAATCGTGTTGACAGTTGTGATGGTCATTATGATCATCCTGGTCAGCCGCATGGGCAACAAGTAGAGGGAATGCTGGTATTTCGCTGAGGCAGAACTCAAGAGCACAATGTAGCGTTAGCTCTGGAATTCCTAGCGAATGCTCCCCCAGTTGCAGAGGGCGCGGACTTCTGCACGGCCCTCTATACCCGAGGTGCGCTTGCGTGACTGGCCAGCCGCCTTGGCGAGGCAAAGGTGATTCAAGGCTGAGTGTCTGCACTTTCGCCCTACTCCTGTGTGAACGGTGAAGTCAATCAGCAACATGCGTCGCTCAAGGGGGGAGCATTTGGATTCAGAATCGAGAGGAGATGGCGCATCAGAGCTCACAGACAGGTCATGCCCTGAGTGCGGCGGATCACTAGCCCACGTATCAGGATGCGAGCTCTGCATGCTCTGCGGCCACTCGCGGTGCTGCGATTGAATGGACAGCGGAGCCCCAATGGCTCCCTGAATCATTCTAAAAAGACTTAATACCGGACAGGTGTTTGTAGCATTCGGTGGCCAGCTTGAAGCGTGACATCATATCCGTCATGGACATGAAGGACGATTTCGAGGACATCCTTGCAAGCGCAGTGAAGATGAAAAAGGAGCCCAAGAAGGGTTCGAAGCAGGACGTCCTGAAGGGGAAAGTCCTTGGCATGGTATTCGAGAAGCCGAGCCTGAGGACCAGGATCTCATTCGAAGTGGGCATGACCCAACTAGGCGGGAAGGCGCTCTACATCGGACCCGACGAGGTAAGCATAGGCAAGAGAGAGTCTGTCTCTGATGTGGCCAAAGTCCTGAGCAGGTATGTGAACGCAATCATGTACAGAGCATTCAGCAATCAAATCATGCGGGAGCTGGCAAAACATGCTTCCGTTCCTGTCATCAACGGACTCGACGACCTCGAGCATCCCTGTCAGTGTGCGGCTGATCTACTCACCGTGATGGAGAAGAAGGGGAAGCTGAAGGGTCTGCAGCTTGTGTACGTCGGTGACGGCAACAACGTGTGCAATTCGCTGCTCTTGGGCTGCGCTCTCACGGGAATGAACATGCGTGCCGCGACGCCTAAGGACTTCAAACCCAACGCAGACATGCTGGGGAAGGCCCAGGAGATAGCCAAGGAAAAGGGCGGCCAGATCGAAACGATGTCTAACCCGTTTCAGGCGATTGAGGGCGCGGACATCATTTATACGGACACATGGGTCTCGATGGGCCAGGAATCCGAGAAGCAGCAGAGAGAGAAGTTGTTCCTCCCGTACCAGGTGAATGACAAGCTGGCTGAAAAGGCCAACAAGGACTACATCTTCTTACACTGTCTGCCTGCCCACCGGGGTCTTGAAGTCTCCGCCGAAGTGATTGACGGTCCGCACAGCGTCGTCTTCGATCAGGCTGAGAATAGGATGCACGCTCAGAAGGCTATCCTCGTTGCCGTCCTCGGGAAGTGATTTGCGAGCCGATAATTTCATCAAGATCGCTGAGAAATTCGTCTCTCTTGTCTGAAGGTATAGTAGCACCAGCGGCGATGTTGTGCCCGCCGCCGACTCCTCCGACCTTCTCCGCAGCTTTCCTAATGGCGACAGAAAGGTCCAGACCTCTCGCGACCAGATCCTGCGTTCCTCTCGAAGACGCCTTCACTTTCGGTGTGTCCGAGTATTCGGTGGATTCGGCGAATGCAACCATCGGCGCGCTCCTGTCCGCACCCTCGCTCCCCAGGAGCATCCCCGCAACAGTGCCTACAATCGTCTCCTCAATCTCGTCTCCCGCATCGAAGAACTGTATGTTCTTCAGCCTGATGATGCCGCTGCCCTTCGCCCATGATAGGGCCTTGCTAAGAGCAGACCTGTGGTCTCGCAGGAGAGCCATGCCCTCGGACATCGCCTCCCCTCTGTCCCCAGCGCATATCTTCAATCCGACATCTGGTTTGCCGTGCCTTCCGCACGCGTTGAGCAGAGTCGCGAACTCCTTTGCGTCTCTGACAGGGGTCCCCTTCTGCTCCTTCTTCAGGACATAGACCTCTCCGACGAGCCTCTCGATGGTCTCGGGCCTCCGACGGGAGTCGCGCAGATGGTCCTTCAGGGCGTCGACTATGGTCTTCTTCTCGGAGATGGTCAGGTCGACCCAAGTCCTCCACCTATCGTCGTCCTTGAGTTCGATTCCGAGCTCCAGGAGGAAGCCAAGAGCCCCTTCTTCGTTGCCGCTTATCCTTGGCACGAATGGATCGCTTGAGAACTCGAGCAGCTTGTGAATCGGTCTCGTCTCTCTGCCGAAGTATCTGATATCCTCGACTGCTTCAACTGTACTCTCATCGATCGCAGCTGAGAGGAGCGCTCTGTTCAGCCCCTCGAGACGCCGCGTCTTCTGATCCTGGAGGTCTCCGATTGCGCCTAAGACCGCGAGGTGCGCAAGGTCGATGTTGCGTGGATCGAGCGCCAATGCGACAAGGAATGTGCAGCCTGCGCCGCTGAGCTCGTTCGCTCCGGAGATTCCGTGCAGTTGAGGATTGACATGGGTAACTGTGCTAAAATCTGTGAGCGCCGTCTGTCCACTCGTGCTCCGAGCTCCCGAAGTGGGGTCTGGCATGTGGTGGTCAGCCACAACCGCTTTCATCCCTTCAATCTTTGAGAGCGAACCGCTGCCGAGATCGGTGAACCATGTCATCTCAGCGCTTTGCTCCGACAGCTTTCCGATCGCTGCCCCATCAAGCTTCTTGAAGAACTCCACGCCGGCTCGGATGCCAGACCTACGCAAAGCCAATTGCGCGATCGCCGCAGAGGATATTCCATCCGCATCGATGTGGGCTGCGATCATGACCCGGCCACAACGTTTTAGAGCATCGCCTGCCCTCTGTGCAGACGACCAGAGACCAGAAGGAACAGATGATATCAGATCCGTGCTGCCCACCTTATCACCTCAAGACACCAACCGCCTTCAATATGAACATCACGAGCACCAGAAGACCGATGAACATGATGGTCTTGACTGCTCTTGTCACAACGAATATGAATATGGCGAATACGACCATGGCGATGATCAGTAGTAAGAGGCCGTCCATCCCATCTCCTTAACAATTCCGCCCATATTCAATCTTTCCAGGGGCGAACTGCGGCGTCAAAGGTGCTCTTCTTCAGCGAGCGATACGCGAAGTCCGAGAGGGCTTTCAAATTGACACAATCCTCGGAATTGTACTCGAGCAGGAGGTCGAGTGCGTTCCTGTTGTTCTGTTTCTCCCATAGTCTCCAAAGGTAGACCGCGTCCTCGCCAGTCATGTACTCTACCCTTCGGTCTCGTTGGATATCAAGCTCCCTCTCAATCTTCTTCAAACCGCCGGTCAGTCCTATCCTCCGCAAGGAGTGCTTGAGGTCGACGTGGAGGATGCTAGGTACAGTTCCGGGGAATTGCGATTTGATCATTGGCAGGTCAAAGCTTGAGCCATTGAATGTGACAAGCACGCTCACCGATCCAAGGACCGCCTTCAGGTTCGACCACGTGAGGTCACGCCCGCGCACCAGAGAGTGCATGCGCGTCCCGTCGAAGATGCCTACAACGGTGATGGGCGACCTCAGGGAGATGCCGGTGGTTTCAATGTCCAGAAAAGCGACGGATTTGCGGAACTCGGGTAGGCATCGCCATTGGTCCCTTGCCCGCATCCGGCGGGCGAAATACGATGAGTCCTGCTCGGCCAGCTTCCTCCGGGCGTTGAGCAGTTCCTCGTCCATCACGGTCTTCCTCGGTTCGGATATGCCTTTTGCCCGAGGCTCACCGAGGAAATCGTCCCATGTCTCGATGCCGGACCTCCAGATCGAGGCCTCACGTTGCTGTCCAACGCCATCCAGCAGCACGAAACTGTTCTTCAGCATCCATCGCTCGGACCTGTCAATCCCATATATAAGGGAACCAAAGGATGTGGGAAAGTAGTCGGCTGCCCCGAATATTGTTAATATCCGTAGTTGATTTGAACCCGGTGACGATCAAAGGATACAGAGTGAACGACGAAATGGAACTGTATCCAGGCGGGGCAGTCCTTCTAACGTCTGAGAACGTTCTCGTCGTTGCTGACCTGCACCTCGGTTGTGAAGCCGCCCTGGAGTACGAAGGCCTGAGTATTCCGCGAGTTCAGACGAAGAAGATCGAGCAGTACTTGAGGAGAACGATCGAGCAGATTTCCCCTCGGAGACTCGTCATCGCGGGTGATTTCAAGCACAATTTCTCGAGGAATCTAGTCCAGGAATGGAATGATGTGTCCAGGTTCGTGGCGGAACTGAAAGGGCTCGTCCCTGTAGAGGCCGTCAGGGGGAATCACGACAACTACCTCGGGATCATACTATCGGAATACGGGGTCCCGTTTCGTAAGGAGTTGCTTATAGGCGGGATTCGCGTGGCCCACGGTCATTCGGGCGACAGGAGGAGATGTCCGACTGTGATTGGCCACATACATCCCTCAATCAGGATCAGGGACAAAGTCGGGGCCTCCGTCAAAGACGTGTGCTTTCTGTATGACCCAGGGTCTGAAATGCTTGTCCTACCAGCTCTCAGCCTCGTCGCATCCGGCCTCGAAGTCGTTCATAGAGCGGACTCTGATCGAGCTTCTCCTCTTTTGCCAGAGACAGGCCTCTCGTCATTCCTGCCCATAGTGTTTGCGCAAGAGAGACCTCTCAGATTCCCCCCAATCGGTAGACTGAGAGCGCTGAACCAACAGGGATGATCCGGTCTCCTTTCACGGCAGTCGATACAAGTCCCATGTGATTCCAGAGCTCTCCCGACCCGTGCTTTGTAGAAATCCTCGATGAAGAGCAAAAAGAGAGTCTCCAACCTCCCCGTGTTGTATGAAAACGCACGGAAGATGAGTTCCCTGTGCTGCTGGCTCGGAACACGAGCTAACACATGCGACCCC
>Ga0315285_10000119_pt1 | contig 76410 bp, 88 predicted proteins | sample YL17G09_36_MG_FD_203698 | JGI IMG/M metagenome (GOLD analysis project Ga0315285, IMG submission 203698) | Sediment microbial communities from Yellowstone Lake, YNP, Wyoming, USA - YL17G09_36 | ecosystem: Environmental > Aquatic > Freshwater > Lake > Sediment | place: USA: Wyoming | collected... | reverse complement strand
GCCGGATTGAGAAGGCAGGTGGAATGGTGAAGTCGAGCGTATCAGCCAAGGTCCACTATCTGGTCGAAGGTGCGGAAGGCGGGGCCACCAAGGCTGCCGCAGCCGAGAGGCACAACGTTTCGCGCATCACGGAGGAAGCTCTTTACGAGATGATGGGCGTCGCCATGCCCGCGCCGGGGTCGAGTGTCAATGCAGATCGAGAGTACTAACCACCAAACAAAGGAAACATGCCAACAACGAAACATTGTGACCAGTGTGAGAGACATTTTACAAAACCAACCGAGGGCCGAGCGATTCTCGCCCTGAACATGCACGTGGGCCGAACCCACAAGAAGAATATCCGAGGCGCGGTCAGAGGCGCGGGCCGGGCCAAGGCCAACGGGCACACCGGCATCATCGAGCCTGCGGCAGCAACGGAGACCGGCACGCTGGAGCACATCGACCGGCGCACGCGGGCGTGGCGCGAAGCCAATCCCGGCGTGGCCAAAGGCATAGGCGGTTACCGCCCTCGCAAGAAGGTGTTTGATCGTCCTGCGTTCCCAGCGGGCGCGAACTACTGCCCGTGCTGCGGCCTGAACCTGCGCGTGTTGAATACGGCGATGGACGTGGCCAGCAAGCACAGTTGATTTCGTTACGGGCCTTACCGTGCCAAGACTGCACTTGACCCGACAACCCCGACCAAGACTAAACAACCCACGGCCTCGAAAGAGGCCGAAGATTTATGCGAAAGATCAAAACGCGGCACAAAATCAAGTTCAGCGATCCCACCGTGTTGGAGGTCGAGGCCGTTGTTCTCGCCCGGCTTGGGCAGTCTACGGATGCGATCCAGCGCGAGACGGGCCTGACTCCATGCCAGATTCAATACCGGCTCACGAAAGCCAAGACCGCTGAGGGCTACAAGCGCGGCGTGAGCTATCGTACGAAGTGGCGCGATGGCACGAGCCCCGAGGTCAAGCTGGTCCGCAACATCTTGTTGCCCGGTATGCGCAAGGAAGTCTGCCAAACGCTGGCCCCGGTATTCGTCAGCGATGCCGGTGAATTGCCTCGGAAAAAGTAGTCATCTAAAAAAGTCGAAAAAAGTTCTTGCGCGATTCTGGGTGGCTGTGCGAAAGTTTGCGCACTGCCGGGGCGTGTGCCTCGTCAGAACTGAACTGAACTGGTGAACTCGATAGTGACAGCAAGGTTGCAAAATACCCCGACGGGTAAAGGGCAGGATTATGCCCTTATCCACTGGGCCAACTGCGCCATGTCATTTGCTGTCGTGCGTAGTGAGGAACCAGTGGAAGGTAGCGGGTAGGCACGACAAAGAACTTTCGCCAACCCCGCTACCCGAAAGGTAGTGGGGTTTTTGATTTTTGGATTACATCTTACGCTCCGGGGGGAGACGGAAGCGGCATCCGATAAGGCCGCGAAGACCGCCGTGAAGGTCCGAGAGGACTATGAAACCTGCGGGCGACCTCGACAGAGGCGAATAGGGTGTTTGTTCTTTGTTAAGCGCCCCGGCGCGTCGATCTCCAAACTCTGGGAGAGCGCGCCGGGGTTCAATTTGTGGTGCGGGTGTAGCTCAATGGCAGAGCGTCGCGTTGCCAACGCGAGGACGACGGATCGTTACCGTTCACCCGCTCCAATTTCAGACCGTACGACAAACCGGGAGTACTGCGCCGGACGCGGCGCGGGGTGGATGCGAAGGCCACACAGCACGGGATCAGCGGTTGCAACCTCTGGTTACTCTGGCCGGTCATTTTCTGTCCGACACACGGCTCCGTGGGGCGACCTCGTCAGTCCCTCTGGCGGAGAGAACCGGAGTGCATTGACGTAGTCTCCGGCGGGTAGGGTGAAGCGACCACGCGCAAGCGGAGGAAGACACCGACTCCTGCGGACAGTTTTTCAACCACCTTGGCTTGTCCGTGGGACGGCAGCAGGCCGGTCGTGCGAGCCTGTATACACGATACTGTCCGTCAGCGTAAAAGGGGGTGGTTGACTGGGGGTGTAGCTCAACAGCAGAGCGTCTGCCTTGCAAGCAGAGGATGCCGGTGCGACTCCGGTCACTTCCACCAATTTCGTAAGTAGGGCATGAAGATCGAGTGGGAGAAGATCGTGACCAACGCTGTCTCAGCCTTGGTCGTTGGGGCGTTTATGGGCGCAGCGGCCATCGTTTGGCGCGGTGCGACGACCGTAGACGACAAGGTCAGGACCACTGAGACCAAGCTGGAGTTTGTCATCAAACAGCTCTCGGACAAGCTGGCCACCTACGAGGTTCGGATGAACGAGATCACGAACCAGTTGACCAAAGTCTTGGAGCAAACGAAGCCTGTGGAAACGCCGCCGATCATTCCAAGGTTATTTGGCGGGGATGCCCACCAGCAGCGCCTTATCGAGCAGCAGGTCCAGCAGCAGGACCAGCAGCGAGTTCAGCAGCGCGCTCTGAGCAAGGACATTTACGAACAGCTCAATAGAAAGTAGCCACTGCCGGGTAGCGTAGTCCAGTAACGCGCCTGTCTCTGAAACAGGAGATCGTTGGAGCGAAGCCAACCCCGGCAGCCAATTTACGGATCGGGGCCATAGCTCAATCAGTAGAGCGCTGCGATGGCATCGCAGAGGTTCAGGGTGCGAGTCCCTGTGGTTCCACCAATGGGGGTATAGCTCAGCACTAGAGCGCTCGCCTCGCACGCGAGAGACCGGGGTGGGACTCCCCGTACTTCCACCAATTTGTGGGGATTCGGAACTGACGCGTCACAACGAAGGTTCCTCGCAAGAAGCTAAAGGCGCAGGCTGCGCTGAGGGCACCAGAGCTGCGTGTGACCGCGCTCTGGCCCGAGCTACCCCACTGCTTTGTATACGGAGGGCACCAGCCGTGCGGGCGAGTCTCCAAAACTTGTCTTGCTGGGGGCAGCACCCAGACTCCGTGCCACTTTGATGAGCCGATTGGATGTGGGTTATCTATCACTGCATGGAATGCCGGGGCAACCCGGTTCTCCCACGCCACCCCTTGCTCGTCAAAATCATGCCAGCGTGAGCGGAGTAGCGAACGCAGCAGACTGTAAATCTGCCACCCTCCGGGTAAACACCACAGGTGCGAGTCCTGTCGCTGGTACCATTTTGGGACTGAAGATGAAGGAGTCGAATCAGCGCCCTGTCACGGCGAAGTAAACCGGTGCGAGTCCGGCCAGTCCCGCCATTTACCCAAGCAAGAAAGCGGAGGAACCGTCCTACGGTTGCACAACGGAAGTAACGGACGGAGGGCCGCAGTGCGGCTTGGGATTTTTCTGATGCCCGGAGTGGTGACGACAGACGGCGTGCTGGATCGCTCACGAGTTAACCACCAACCAGTCTCCGGGCACCATTTTCGGGGTGTAGCGTAGCATTCAACGCGCCTGCCTTGGGAGCAGGAGACCGGCGGTGAGAATCCGCCCACCCCGACCACTTTCATCAGGGTGTAGCGCAGCCTAGTAGCGCGCCTGCCTCGGGCGCAGGAAGTCGCGAGTGCGAATCTCGCCACCCTGACCATTTCGCTAGCTCAACTGGTAGAGCACCCGGCTGTAGCCCCTGACCATTTCGTAGTTATTGAGTGGGAAATGCGCAGCGCGTGGCCGAAAGACTGGCCGCAAGTCGAGTCGAGTTTGAAACAGCAGTTGTTGAAAACTGCCCTGTGCCGCTTTTTGCTGCCGATGCTGCTGGGGGCTGGACCCGCGTAAACGCGCCGTACCAGACGCTGCTTGGAGCCAAGGAGTACCAGCTTCTGGGGCGGAAGTGGGTCAAGTTCATCCGCCCGGATGACCTGAGCCGTGTCATGGACGAATACGAGCGCGCTGTTGCCGACAAGGTTACGTCAACGCGTATACACTTTCAACATGCGGTGGGTGGTGCCTTCGTCAACATGTGGTGGCACATCACCGCCATACCGGGCGACGGATACCTCGGATTTGCTGTGCCGAGCTGCGCGTCGCCGATGGGGTGCCCGCTGCACGACTCACTGCTTCACAACGTCATTGCCAAGTAGCTCAACTGGTAGAGCATCCGGCTGTTAACCGGAGGGTTGCTGGATCGTACCCAGCCTTGGCAGCCACTTTCGCTCCCGTAGCTCAACAACAGAGTGCGCGTCTTCTAAGCGCGGCGATGCAGGTGAAAATCCTGCCGGGAGTACCACGTCCCCGTAGCTCAACTACAGTGCCGCCGATTTCGAGTTTTAGTCCCCGTGGCGCAGTATACAGCGCAAAGCTCTCCTAAAGCTGAGGTCGCAGGTGTGAGTCCTGCCGGGGACGCCAACCTCCCGGTGGAACCAGTTCGATAGGCGTCATGAAGCCGACGAAGCCGTTGCCTTTGACGACGTGTACGGTTGTGATGACTTTGGTGACCACGCCTGTTTCTGCGTGGACGTAGCGCTGCTGGAAATTGACCGGCTGCGCATCCCGGCAGAACTTGAGCCACACGTCGATGGCCTCCTGCCTGTCTTCCGGGTGGACCACCTTCGACCACGTCGCGTTTTGGAGGTCGTCTACGCCATAGCCAGTCATGGCTGTGTACGCCGGGTTGACGTAGAGGATCGAAGTGCCGTCGTGGGCCGTGACAAAGCACGGGATCGGGCAGAACTCGGCGACGGCGGAGAAACGCTCCACCATTTCGCGGTATTCCGTGAACTTCTGTAGGAGCGCGTATGCCAATGACTGCGTGTAGTGCCGGTCGCCCATTGCCCTAAATACGCTGAAGCTTTTGATCTTGGAAGGAGTCCGGCATAGACGAGGACACGGTCCCGAAAACCGTTGCGGCCTAAAAACCGTCGGGGGTGCGATTCCCTCTCCTTCCGCCAATTTGACGAGCCGATCTGGTGTGGGTTATCTCAATGTAATGAGGAGGTCGTGGGTTCGAGTCCCACTCCCGGCTCCAAACGCCGGGGTAGCTCAGTGGTAGAGCGCTAAAACATCCACGTCTACACCCTTGCTCGTCAATTCATCTCGTAGATAGGTCGATGAAAAAGCGCCTGTTCGCGCTCCTCGGCCTGCTCCTCGTGCTGCGGGCGGCAAACCCTGCTGAGCCTGCGTATGCCAGCGTAACGCTGGCGTGGGACTTGTCGCCCTCGCCGGGCGTGCGCGCTTACCGGCTCTACGCTTGTGATGACGGGCGGACGTGGAGAACGGCTCTCGACATGGGGGTTGTGGACTACTGCACGGTCACGAACCTTCGACCCGGAACGACCTACGTATTCGCGGTCTCATGCTTTGACGCGGAGGCCGAAAGCCCGTGGTCGAACACCGTGACGTATACGCCGTACGTTGGCTTTTCTGGGCGCTCCAATCTGCGCCTCAACTTTTGACGGTCACGTAGCTCAGCAGCAGAGCACGCGCTTGATAAGCGCGGGGTCGTTGGGGCAGCACCAACCGTGACCACCACTTTGGACACATCGTAGTTAGGCCATGACCTACGATGTGTTGAAGTCGAAAGTTGATGCTGGGTTGAGCCAACGGGCTATTGCGGCGGAGTGCGTAGTCGGGCATACCGCCGTTCGCTACTGGCTGAAACGTTACGGCCTCAGCACGCAACCATCGGTGCGTAAACGTTCTCAGCATCACGAGAACTGCGTGCTTTGTGGTCGAAAGACAGTGTGCGGACGGCGTTTTTGCATGTCCTGCTGGACTAGGGTTAGGCGGTGCAGAACCAAGCTGCTTGCAATAAAGTTGCTTGGCGGCAAATGCGTAAGGTGCGGCTGGAACGGGCATCCGTCTACTTTTGACTTTCACCACGTAGGCGGAAAAGATTTTGCGATTGGTAGCGCGGCACACAAAAGCTGGAAAGTCATCTGGAAGGAACTCAAAAAGTGCGAGCTTCTGTGTGCCAACTGTCATCGGGTTGAGCACAGCAAGTGCGCCGAGGACGCCTTAATCGCTGAAGCCGAGAAGTACGTGCGCAAGGGATTCATAATTGGCGAGGTAGCTCAGTCAGTAGTAGCACCTGTCTGAAGAACAGGGTGTCGTCCGTGCAATTCGGACCCTCGCCACCAATTCTGTTGAGCCCGGTGGGTGGCGAACATGACCCGTGCTGAGATCACGTAGCGAACCACTCTGGGGGCTCAACAGTGTATGTCCGTGAGCACGAAGTAGCCGAGTGGCCAGCCTTTCAAGCTGGAAAATTAACCGGTGCGAGTCCGGTCACGGATGCCATTTTGCGGGCCGAACTTTGAAGGGTTATCTTCTATCCAAGGTGAACCCCTTCGATCCTCCCTTGCCCGCAATTCCGTCCCCGTGGTGTAGCCAGTCAACACGTCAGGTTCTCAACCTGAAGATCGAGGGAGCGAAGCCCTCCGGGGACGCCATTTGCTGGAACTGTAACTGTGGCCGAGCGATCAACGGAGGCGTGTGCCCACATCGGCGCAGTTAATCATGGGCTACCACTTTATCGCCGGGCTCGTAGTAGAAGCTCAACTGGATGCGCCAGTCGCCGGGGATGTCTTCGAGATCGTCGTACTGGCTCTGGAGGTCGTAGCCGTGGTGCGCGGGGCGCAAATCCTCGAAGCGGATGTCCTGCGGTTCAACGAGCATCCGTTTACAGGCCACTTTGAACTGGCGTACGACCTGAGCCCGGATCATGCCTTCTTCCGGCTCCGGGGCGACCCGAGCACCCAGTGCCGCCCAGTGCCGTCGGTGGCCCTCGTCGATGACTTCAGCGTCTACGATCCAGCGCCCATCGTCGTCGGCGTTGACGCGGACGAGTACCCAGCCCGCTTCGAGGAGCTGCGCGGCGAGCTGCTCCTGAAACGCCTTGGTGTTGCTGGCGGGGCTTGGCAGGCTGTGCTTGAGAAAGCCCTTGGGGTCGAAGTCTTCCTCGTCCTCCAGCAGACTGCTGACGATTTTCTTCGCGCTCTCGTAGTCACGGGGCAGCGGTCCCGGCATGTAGGGGACCGGCCCGCCCAGCGCGTTGACCAGCTCGACTACAAGGCCGCGCACGGTGCGTTCGTCGGCGTACTCGGTGCGGAATCCGCTGCCTGAGACGGCGAAGCGTCCCTGTACGGGCTTGACGTATACCCAGCCTTCACGAGCTGGAATCTTCGTCGTGTTGATTCGCGAGAAGCTGTATGGGATGTTCGTGGGCATCAAGCCTGTGTGGCGTCGCCAAGATCGCCGAGTTGCTTCAGTTCTTCAAGTTTCGCGTCAGGCCGGGCTAGGCCGCCTATCGCCGTGTATACGATCAGCGAGTTCTGGTTGCCTCGGTAGATGCCCCGGTGGACGGTGCTGCCGGGCTTGAGCATCCGGTTCAACTGGTCGAAGGCGTGGTCGAGATGGAGCTGCGGAATCTGGGTCAGGACGTACTGGCCACCGATAACCACGGCCCCGGCGGTCGTTCCGGTGGACAGGTCGATGCCGCCCGACAGGATGTTCTTTTTCAGGTTGTTCCTGACGGCGTAGCTGATGTCTGTGGCGTCCTGCCAGCGCTCAACCGGCGTGGCCCCGAAGGTGATCAGCCCGGCGTCGAGGACGGTTTTCAGGTCATTCCGGTCGAACGTCGAGTACGTGCTGTTCTTCGTGCTGATGATGTTGAACAGGTGGAAGAGCGAGCAGACGCTCATGTTGGCCGTGTCCCAGAAGGGATCAACCGCCAGCGTTGGGTAGAGCGCGCCGATCTTCTCGTTGTCGAGGATGATGAGCGGAGAGACGAAGCCCTTTTCGCAGAGGTCGCAAAGGTCGTTGAGCACGTTGTACGCGTTGGCGTTTACGCGCTTGCCCTCGCTGGCCTTGGGCAGCGCGACGATCACGCCGACCTTCTGGGCCTCGCACTTGAGCGACTTTTGAAGCTCGATGCTGATGTCCACGAGCTGCACGGCGGTCCCAGCCCCGGTGCCTCCGCCAGCGCCGATGCAGACGAACGTGCGGTCGAACTCCGGGCCGAATGACCGGCGCATGAAGTCGAGCACGTCCTCCTTGCGCTCTTTGATGAGGGCCTTGGCCACTGCCGGGTTTTTCCCCGCGCCGCCCCCGCCGATGCACAGCTTGGCGCTGTCAGCCACCCGGATGTTGGCCATGTCCTGATCTGCCGTATTGATGCAGCAGACGCGCTTGTAGCCCAGCTTGAGAAAGGTTGCAGCGATCCGGTTTCCGCCTTGGCCGCTGCCCACGAAGGAGAAGCGGAACCCGCCCGTGAAGTCGTCCTTGATCGCAGCCGACTGCTCGACCGTCGGCATCGGGATGTCCGGCACGACCACGTCAAACTCTTGATCGCTCATGCCGTAACTACAGCTTCGCTCCCGTAGCTCAGTTTATAGAGCGCCCGCCTCCGAAGCGGAAGGTCGCAAGTGAAATCCTTGCCGGGAGCACCATTTTGAGCGAGACTTCGTCGGCGCGGTGCTGACGACGTGACAGGGTGATGGGCATGGCACCCAATGCCGCCGGGTTTGCTGGCGTTTTTGACCGGCGGGGTGTCTGGTAATCGCGAGCAGTGTGCCCCTCGTCCTTTGGGGGCCTCCGCTGCGGCACCGCGCCAACTTCAAACTTTCCATGTCCCCGTAGCTCAGTCAATAGAGCGCCGCTCTGCGAAGGCGGAGGCCGCAGGTGTGATTCCTGCCGGGGATACCACTTTGGGAGCGTAGCTCTGCCCCGTTTGCATAACAGTAGTGCCTGAGTCCTACAAACTCATGGAGACGGTGCAATTCCGTCACGGGGTACCAGTTCTGTATTGGTATGAACGCTTGTGAACGCGGCGACCGAACGGAGAGTTTGGTCCTGTCGAAGCTAGTCAACAACGGCAAAGTCGTGTCTGTGCCGTTTGGAAAGCCGCGCTACGACTTCGTGCTGGATGACGACGGGCAGTTGTTTCGAGTCCAATGCAAAACGGGTCGTATCGTTGGCGGTGCTCTTCGTTGGAATGCTTGCAGCCAGCACTGCCGGACCAATAAGCGAAAAGGGTACAGGGGAAGTGCTGACCTATTCATCGTATACTGTCCAGAACTCGACAAGTACTACAGGATAGCAGTTGACGCAGTACCAGAGACGCACGGTTCCCTGCGGATCAGCCCCGCTAAGAACGGTCAATACAAAAATGTGAAATTGGCTGCTGACTTTGAACTGCGGTGACACCCTTTGCCTCCCACCACTGTCTCGTCGAGAAAAGCCCCCTCCCTGATCAGGAGTCCTCTCAGCCGGGGCGATCCAGTATGAGAGTGAACTGGCCAATTTCGCTGATAGGCCCGGCGGTTGATCGAGACTTCCACCGGGCAGAACGCCGCTACGATTAGCTGGGGGAACCGGAAAACCTACGGCTATTGGGAGCGAGGCTTGCCGAGCAGCGGGCGGCTTCAGCGAGACTTTCAATTTGCCTCCAAAGCATACGAAGTGATGCGTCGGTTTCGTAAACCGAAGAACACGGGGCAGTACCGTGTGGAGGCTCCAGATGTGGCCATAGCTCAAGTAGAAGAGCCGCAGCCTGTGGAGCTGCCGGTCGGAGTGCGATCCTCCGTGGCCACCCCATTACGTCCGGCGACCGAGCTAGTGAACGGCCCCGCCTGCAAAGCGGTGGCGCAGAGTGCGATCCTCTGGCCGGACTCCACTGTAGTTAGAGCGATGAAAAGTCTGGCCAAACAATGCGTTGACCGCCTTTTGGAGTCCAGCGCCGTGCCCGTCTGCTTAGCCTGCGAGCGCAAGTACGGGACAGCCAAAATGGAGCCCGGTGAAAGCCCGAGCCACGGCTACTGCCCGAGCTGCATGGTTGACATGTATACGAACGCGCCGCTAAACTGGCCGCGTGAAAAAGCGCAGGCACACGTGAGCGAGCGTGGAAGCAAAAGACAATACTGGCATGACCTCGACCCAAGCCGTAAACCTAGTCAACCGCCTGCTTGAATCTGACGTGATGTCTGGTACGCCAGAGCGCGCCTGTCACGACTGCGAACGCGAGCACTACGGCGCGCCGGTATTTGGCAAGTCGCACAGCCAGTGCCGACGCCACTTCATTGCGTGGGCCAAGAGGACGGGGTACGAGGATGCTCAGATCGCGGAGCTGGTCGCCATACAGGACGCAAATCCAAAAGGCTGGGTTCCAGACCTCGGACCCGTTGAAGGAGCCCAAGCGCCTCCACCTGCGCGCTCGATGTTTGACCGGCTCAAGAGCGGTGAAGTTCAGTGATTTGCGGCATAGGTGTTGAGAGATACACGCTGGTCTTCCAAACCAGAGTACCGGGCGCGCTACCCGGCTGCCGCTCCATTCGCCCCTGAAGCATAGACAGCGATGTACCCCGTTGGTATCGGGGAGAGTGCGGCGCACATCCGCACGGGGGCTCCAGTTCATTCGGCGTATTTAGGGCATGGCAGCGCCACAAACCATCATCGGAGACCGAGTCGGTACCGGCAGCAACGCGGCAGTTGTTTCTGGGCAGTCGAAGCCGATGACGTACGTTCCGAATCCAGCCAAGAGCGACGGCAACGTCGGCACAGGCAGCAACACGGTCATCGTGTCAGGCAAGCCTAACCCGACTGTATACGTTCCCAATCAGGGCAAGGCCGATGGCGAGCCGGGCACAGGCAGCAATGCGCGACTGCTGGCTGGTCAAAAGCTCGGCGTGAAGTATACGCCGGAGCCGGGCAAGACCGATGATCAGCTCGGTACAGGCAGCAACTCTGTGCTGCTGAGCGGGCAGAAGCTCGGCGTGACCTACATGCCACTCGGTGGAGTGGCTAGTAGTCAGCAAGGAGGTGGGGGACCGCCGCCGCCAGACCCCGCTAATCTGGTGTATGACTTTCCGGTTGGAGCTTCTGTGCGCACGGCCTTCTATAACGGATCAGCAGCGATTAAGCCGAGCGAGTACACAATCAGCGCGTGGGTAAAGCCGCAGCAGGCAGCAACATACCGCGCCATTGCAGCCAGAACGGGATCGCTCGTTGCTGACCCGCTGGATACCGTGTCGTTCCTGCTCGCACAAGGGCCGGTTTTCAAAGGCTTTGTCCAAGATGATGGCATAAACCCAACCGTTACGGGCCTAGTCCCAGTCGTACCGGGTGTCTGGGTACACGTCGCGCTGACGTGCCTCGAAAACAGCACGCTCATCCTGTATGTCAGCGGCGCTGCTGACGGCATTCCCAAGGCCGTTGGCGAGATCGTTAAGTTCGGAACGCGGTGGTGGATCGCAGCCGCGACGATGGCGCTCGGCACAGACTACTACGCAGGCAGGCTCGCAGATGTTGCGATCTGGAAAAAGGCGCTGAGCGCGGCAGAAGTGCTGACGCTGAGCGCTCCGGTTCGCGATCTTCCACTAACGGTTCAGCCGGGAGAGCTGGTTGTGTACTGCCCTATGAGCGATGTTGCCGATGGCGTTCCTGTCTCAACGGACTGGCTTGATCTCGGAGGCAATAGTTCGCAGTTGTTGTACAATCAGGCGGTCGGCAGGACCGACACCATTTAAGATTCCGCTGTGTGGCGCAATAGCAGCGCAACGCCCTCATAAGGCGAAGGCTCCCGGTGCGAGTCCGGGCACAGCGACCACTTTCGGGTTGGTAACTCAATAGTAGAGTATCTGTCTCTTAAACAGAAGGCTGTGGGTGCGAGTCCCACCCAACCCACCATTTGCCGATGCCATCAGCATGGGTCCGAGTTTTGTAAACTTGGGCGAGCCGGGGCAGCACCGGCCTTCGGCTCCAGTTCTTGAGCGTATGGCATGGCACTGGAGTCTAGCGAAACCTGTCAGCAACGTCGTGAGCGTTCAGCAGGCACCGTATACAATTACGTTGCCGAACGGAAAACAGGTTCACGGCTTCAAGCGCGAGGTCGTGGATTTGGCCCGGTCGCGTGGGATCGAGCGCATCTACAGCCGCTCAAAAAAGGAGTGGCTGCGGGTGGACCTCAAGACGGGTAAGACCAAGCGTTTGCGGGCGTAGCTCAGCAGTAGAGCGCCAGAACGACAATCTGGAGGCCGCTGGGGCAGCACCAGCCGTCCGCACCATTTAGCTGTAGGCCACCGTGTACGTGACGGCTCCGCTCGTTGCGTTGATCGCGGTTACGGTCACGACAAGCTGTCGCTGCCACGCGGCGGTGAAGCTGACGATGGAGTCCAGCGTCACAACGCCTGTCGTGAAGCTGACGCGTCCAAACTCGAACGCTTTGGCTGACGGATCGACGCACGGAGCTTGAAGCGTCCACGTGATTTTGTCGCCGACGTACGTGAAGTACTGCGTGACGAGGTTGCTCGGGGTGATCGGCCCGGTTGGGAATGCGCGCAGGGTATTCTGTCCGCCGCGCAGAGGGTCGGGGCCGATGATGCTCGCCGTGAAAGGCCGCGTTCGCTCCGGGTTGCGGATGACCGCATAGGGCACCTGAAGCACCACACCGTTGGTCGTCGTACTTGCCATACGCTCTAACTACTACCCGCCCCCGCGCCAGCCCATGAACCACGCTTTCGCCTTTGGCTTCTTGTTGGCCCACGTCGTACGGACAGACGGCTTCGCTTTGGCGACGAACTGCTTTGGATACGGCAGCATCGCTTCGATGATCTGTTTGGCTTTCATGCCCTCGTAGCTCAATTTATAGAGCGGCGGTCCTCGAAACCGCAGGTTGCTGGCGAGACTCCAGCCGAGGGTACCATCTAGGTTGACCCGGTTGCGCCAGCGTAGAACGCGTACTTTGGCTTCGGCCCTTTGGTATACGCCAACCGCTCTTTGGCCCCCTTGGGCGGCGGAGTCTTCGGGTAGTACTTCGGGTTTTCCTTCAGGTGGTCCTGAGCGATCTTGGCCGCCTTCTTCGGATTGCGCGTGTGCTCTTTCTCGACCTTGGCTCCGCGTTTGACGGCGGGATCGCTGGCGCAGTGACCACAGTGCTCGATCATCTCGCGGGCGCTTACGCGGCGTGACTCAGGACGCCACTGGAAGCGAGAGTGGCCCATCTGGGTCGGGGGTACGGGTTGCGTGGTCGGGGCCGGGCTAGCCGTCGGGCGCTCTTGGCCTGCCGTTTGATGGGCTTGCCAAAGCGCGATGATCTCGTCGTCGGTCTTGCCACGCTGGCGGAGGGGCTCAGCGAACTCTTCAAAGCCATCCTCTTGGCCTTCGTCTGGCACTGGTACTTGTTCTCCGGCCCGCTGGCCGGAGAACTGCATGGACCCAAGGGGATTCATGCCGCCTTTGCGCCAAGGGTCATCCGGGCCACCTGCGCGATCCGGGGCGTCGGAACCGTAGGGGATGTCTTCGAGCATGACGGCCACGATGCGCTTGGCGGCTGACTCATCGAAGTCATCGCTGTCCGGCTGTGGAAAATAGGGCGGCACGTCATGCTGTGGAAACTCGGTCTCTGTCCTGCGCGCTTCACAGTCTTGGCACATTTTTGACGGGTAGTTGGTATGACGTTTACCGCATTCAATGCAGTGATGAGGACTATTATCCGTGCGCCGAAACTTTGCTAGGCTGCGGTGTTTGTGTATTGCTGCCATGCCTTAACTACGCCACGTGGTTTACCCGGAATAGCAGACGGGCCTCCCTCAGAAGGAGTGAGCCTTGGACGTGCAATTCGTCTCGTGGCGACCATCTTCGCTCCATAGCCCAATAGCAGAGGCGCTGGTCTTAGGAACCAGAGGTTGTCGGTGCAACCCCGACTGGAGCGACCACTGTATACGTCCGCATGGGGTCAGCGCGAACAGCAGAGCCACGGGGCTTAAACCCCCGCCCCTTCCGGGTGCAAGTCCCGGTGCGGACACCATCTAGTCGGCGCGTGGTTCACAGGGAATAGCAGACCGGACGGATTCAAAATCCGTCAGCCTTGAGGGTGCAAGTCCCTCCGCGCCGACCAACTTTTCGTTGACAGAGATTCGCGCAGGTATACGGTAACAGCGTTCTTTGCATCGCGGGGTGGAGCAGCCCGGAAGCTCGCTTGGCTCATAACCAAGAGGTCGCTGGTTCAAATCCAGCTCCCGCAACCAATTTCGATTTCGCCGTATGTGCGGCGGAATGGTGGATGGCGGCTGTTGAACCAGCCAGCCCCGACCCCGGAGTGATCCGGGGCCTATTTTCAGATCGTTCTTTGATGGGGGCGTACAGGTCTCGACTTGTGTTGCTGGACCGTGCGCTACATGCCGTGGATGTCTCGTTGGCCACGTAAAACCCCGAGGCAAACATCAACTGCTGACGAAGCAACTGATACCCTGAACATCGAGTCCCTGCTCGCTGAAGCGACGGAGATCATCCGCAACCCGGATGCGATCCTCGTTCAGTTTGAAGAGACCGAGGTTCTGGAACTCGCTGCGGCCTAAACGCCGTGCGACGGTCGCCAACTGACGCCTGCTAGGCTGGGCCGACCGACGACAGCAGGTTAGTCTGGGTGCCGAGCGAACAAGTCGGCGCTGACCGGCGGTGGTCTTCACCGCACCGGCTGAGAGCAGTTCCCGGTCTGGCTCCAGTCTACTGGTCAAAATCGGGGAAGCATGTGAACGCGTCGCAAGGCGCATAAGGACAGGGGTTCGATTCCCCTCGCCTCCACCACTTTGGCGAGCCGTAGTAGTTGGTTATCATCGGAACCGTTGGACAAGGTTCGACTCCTTGGCTCCCGAACACCGGGAGTTGGTGTAGCGGTAGCACAGCGGTCAGCATTTCCGACTGCGTCTCTTTGCTCGCCATTCTTCTTTCGTGTTCTTCTCTTCGTCGCTTTCGTCTGGCCGATTCCCTTGCTGGACGACTGTCAAAAACCATCAGGCTGTAGCAGCAGCCAGCGGTGAAAACCCGATAACGTATACGGGAAGTACGACTGCCATTACCTATGGCAACCATCAACATGACGCAGTTCAACCGGCGCGCCACCAACACGCCGGTTACCCAGCCTCTGCCGGGCCGCACCGACATGGTGCCGGATTCCGACGGCGGATTTGTCTGGCAGGTCGATGACTGGGCAAACCTTGACCGCTTCCTGATCCTCGGGGTCGAGAAGGGCACGTACTACATCAAGGAGCCGGAACTCCTGAAGCAGAAGCACGGCGCGACCGTACGCTGCATCAAGGCTGACGGTGTTCGGGCCGTCAAGCGGATCACTGAGGTCTCCGACAAGGGCCTTGCGTACCGCAATGACCCGGCCATCTTCGCTCTGGCGCTGGCGCTCACCCACGGTGACACGGCAGCCAAGGCGGCAGCGGCAGCGGCACTCCCCAAGGTTTGCCGTATCGGCACGCACCTGTTCCACTTCGCGCAGTACATCAACGCGCTGCGTGGATGGGGACGAGCTATCTGCCGGGCAGCCAGCGGCTGGTACACGTCTCGGGAGGCTGACCAGTTGGCCTTTCAGGCGATCAAGTACCAGCAGCGTGACGGTTGGACCCACGCAGACATCCTGCGTCTGGCTCATCCGAAGGCGGCCTCCGCCGCGCAGGACTCGGTTCTGCGCTGGATGGTTGGCGGCATGGGTGTGCTGGGTGCGCGGGAGGTCAAGCGGAAGGCCAAGGAGACCGTCGCGAAGTACCCGTCGCGCACGCGTTACCTGCCCGAGTTGATCAAGGCGTTCGAGGAGGCCAAGACGGCTTCCGAGAAGCGGGTCATCGAACTCATCGTCGAGAGCAACCTCCCTCGGGAGGCGATCCCGACGCAGCACCTGAACAGCCTCGCCGTCTGGGAGGCTCTGCTTCAGAAGATGCCGCTTACGGCCCTGATCCGTAACCTCGGCAAGATGACCTCCATCGGGCTGGTGAAGCCGCTGTCGGCAGCGGCCAAACTGGTGCGGAACCGACTGACTGACGCAGCGTACCTGCGGAAGTCGCGCATTCACCCGATGGCGGTGCTGGTCGCTCACCGCGTATACGGGCAGGGCCGTGGCATCAAGGGCGATCTCACGTGGACCCCGGTCCCGTCGATCCTAGCGGACCTTGACCAAGCCTTCTACGCGGCGTTTCCGAACGTCGTACCCTGCGGCAAGCCGGTGCTCATCGCTCTGGATGTTTCAGGCTCGATGGGCAGCCAGATCGCTGGCTCGGTGCTTCGCTCGTGCGAGGCAACGGCGGCCTTGTCGCTCATTCACCTGAGCGTGGAGCCAGAGTGCCACGTCTTCGGGTTTGCGCATCAGTTCGTGGAGCTGGGTATCCGCAAGGGTATGTCGCTCGACGACGCGATGAACCGGGCGTTACGCTCGAACTTCGGTTCGACGGACATCTCGCTGGCATTCCAGTACGCGCTCCAGAACAAGCTGGAGGTCGGTGGCTTCATCTGCATGACCGACGGTGAGGTCAACTGCGGTCGCCACCCGGCTCAGGCGCTGCGCGAGTACCGGCAGAAGTTCGTACGGGATGCCCGGTCGGTCTTCGTGGCTACGTGCGCGAACGACTTCACCGTCAACGATCCGACCGACAAGTTCGGTCTGGATGTCGTAGGTTTCGATGCGTCGGCCCCGCCGATCATCGCGAACTTCATCCGTGGTGACGCGGCAGCCAAGGCCGAAGAGACTGTGGCTGACGAATAGCTGCGGCCTACAGGCCCAACGGCGGCTGGCTGGGAAACTGGCCAGCCGCCTTTTGTATACGGAAGGTAAAATAGCCAGCGTGCTATCGCGGTTTGCTAAACCGACGGCTCCGCTAAACCGGGGTGTGGATGATGTCCACTGCCTTCCGCCATTTTCTGGGCTTTTAGCTTAGCGACTAAAGCAATCGCCTCATAAGCGATAGACCGTGGGTTTGAGTCCCACAAGGCCCACCAAGGTTGTCGGATCGTAGCCGACCGGGTCAACCACGTTCTATAGTGGTATGCGCAACACCAGTGCTGAAGCATACGCAAAAATTGAAGACTCAGGACTGCTGACCGGATTGCGCTGGAGTGTATACGCACACCTATTTCACCACGGCCCACTGACAGCGCACGAAGTTGCCAGCGCGCTGGCTGGTTACCAAATCGACAGTATTCGCCCGCGCTTTGCTGAACTTGAGACTCTGCGCGTGATTGAAGTCGTAGGCGAGCGCGAGTGCTCGATCACGGAGATGAAAGCGCTTGTCTGGGACGTGACGGCTTACGTTCCCAGCAAAACGGGTGTGCTTGTCCAAGCGCGAAAGTTCTGGATCGTAGTTCGAGCTAACGGGGCCAAGCTTGTCTTTGAGACCGCAGAAGAAGCTGCGGCGGAGAATTGCGCGACGAAAGAGGTCATCGCCGTCAAAGAAGTGGGAAAACGGCGTCTGCTAAAAGCAAAACCGCCTGAGCAGGTGACTACCAATTCTGTTCCACAAGTCTCACAAGAGCCTGTGAAACCACCAACACGGATTCCCGTTTACGTCGATAGGTTTAGGCGGCGGTGACTTTGACCGAGTTTTTCTGTTGACGAAACCATCAACAAGTATACGCTACGCACAGATATGCCAACACGACTCCACGAACTACTGGCCGTTGAGACCAATCTCGAAACACAGGCGACCAAGACGCGTACCGACTTGGCCGCTACCTTTGAAAAGAAGCGCCACCTGTTTGAAGAAAAGCGCGTTCTGTTCGTTCCCTCGGAAGAGGGCAAGCCCGCCGTCACCGAGGGGCAGTCGGACATCCAATCGACTGTTCGCAAGGAGCTGAAGTGGATCAGCGCTTTTCTCCAGAAGGCGCTGGACGCGTCGTTTCAGGTGGCTGAAGCCAACACCGTGGCTCGCGCCGACATCATTCTCGACGACGACGCGGGGACCGTGCTGGTCAAGGACGTTCCGGCAACTGCTCTGCTCGAACTGGAAAAGCGCATCGCGGAGATTCACGCGCTCGTTCACGCCGTGCCCACGCTGGACCCAGCCAAGGGTTTCACAGCGGACCCGGAGCGCGGCGAGCACATCTACCGGGCGCGTGAGGTTGTGAAGACCCGCACCAAGAAGGACGTGCGGGTCGTCATCAAGTACGACGCCACCAAGGAGCACCCGGCTCAGACTGAGATGCTGACCGTGGACGTGCCGGTTGGTACGATCCACGAGCAAGAGTGGTCGGGGTTGGTCACGCCCGCCGAGAAGGCGGAGCTGCTGGAACGCTCGGAAATCCTGCTGCGCTCTGTCCGTCGAGCGCGCTCGCGGGCCAACGAGACAGAGGTGGACCTCTTCAAGAAGATCGGCGCGCATCTGCTGCGCTACATCTTCAACGGTCAGGTTTGATTTCGGGTGGGGCTGTCGTAAGGCAGTCCTGTCCAAGCTCAGGGTAATCGTCAGATTCAGGCTAAAGATCAGGCTATCACCCGAAGGCTCAACAACGCAGGCGGAAGGAAATCTGCGAGACGAAACAACTTAAACTGAGGTCGTGGGTTCAAATCCCATCCCGCTCGCCACTTTCACGGTTTTGGTTTTGAGCGGGTAGCTCAGCGGTAGAGCATCAGGATCAAGCTCAAAGTTTCGTGCTTGTTCGATTTCAAAGCTAAAAAGCTCCGTTTGATACCGGTGCCCGTCGCGTGCTAAGCGGCGGGCACCATTTTCTTTTTCGTCGCGTGCTAAGCGGCGTGCGGTCACGTAGATGCGGGTGATCGCAGCCTCTCGTAGAGCATTGGAATCGCTATGGTGAAAGTGTGAGTAGGTATGCTGTACGAGGGGTCTATGTCGTTGTCGTCGCGTTCATCGTTTCGTCCCCACAGGACCACCTTGAACTTACTCGCCTCGTCTCGGTCGATCCAGCGTGCCCACGCTACGTCGTCGCCAATACCGTTTTGGGCTCCCCACCAGATTGTTAACAAGAATCTGACGTTAAGGCGTTCTGCCTCTTTGATGCCTGCGTTGATCTTCTTTTTGTCGATCAGCAAATCGTAGTCGGTGACTTTAACACGGAAACGGCACTTACACTCGTTTACAAGGCCCGCGTACTGGCCTGAAAGCCACACGATGTCTGTCTCGGCCATTTCGTCAGCCTTGATGGGTACTAGCAGAATACCGTGATGTTTCCAGTAGACCCTGCTGCTTTCAGCGATGTTTGCCTCGTTGATGAGGTCTGGCCTTCTTTGGTGTACGGGCACAGTCCGTAGAACAGCTTTCCGTCGCGTGGTTAAGCCCGAATAGCAGAGGGTTCAGGTCGAGAGCCTGAGAGCCTTGGGAGTGCAAGTCTCCCCGCGACGACCACCGTATACCGCCATAGCTCAACAGGCAGAGCATCCGGCTTTTAACCGGAGGGTTGCCGGATCGTCCCCGGCTGGCGGTACCATTTTCCGGCGTGGTGTAACAGTAGCACGTGACGGCTTTGACCCGTCGAGTGTCGGTGCAACCCCGACCGCCGGGACCATCCTCTCCTTCGTGCCGCGCTTCCATAGGCGCTTGGCCGTGGTCTCGTGCCGGTCGATCAGACGACCAATGTGCGCGAAGTCGAGGCCCTTGTCGTGGAGCCAGCAGACGTATTCCCACCGGTTTCGCATCCGTGCGCGCCCGGCAGCAGGCGATATTAGCCTGAAAATCTCCTGCTTGATGTCGTACTCGCGTTCGCGCACGCTTAACAAAGAACAAACACCGCCCAAGATTTATGGAACTGCTCACACGAAAAGTGCTCGTGCTGAACGCTGGCTGGCAGGCGATTGCTGAAACCGACGTTGGCACGGCTTTGTGCGACATCTGCCGGGGCCAGAAGCGCGCCATCGACACGACGACCATGCTGGCGTGTACGTGGGAGACGTGGATTGCCTTGCCGATCCGCGAGACTGACGTGTGCATCCGCACGACCAACCGTCAGGTCCGTGTTCCTACGGTCGTAGTCACGGCCTACGAGGGGATGCCCAAGACGCGCCCGAAGCTGGACCGCCGGGGTGTTGCCAAGCGCGACAAGTACCACTGCGCGTATACGGGTGAGTACGCCCCGGACGGCACGCTCGACCACGTCATGCCTCGCAGCCGGGGTGGCGGAAACACGTGGACCAACCTTGTCTGGAGCCGGAAGGACATCAACCACCGGAAGGCCAACCGGACGCCGGAAGAGGCCGGTCTCAAGCTCCGCATCAAGCCCGTTGTGCCAAAGGAGGTCATCGTCGCCTTGACGATTACCCCGAAGCACCCGGACTGGGAGCCGTTCATGCTGCGGCGAGCATAGCGTAGACGTAGACGAAATAGTTCTTGTCTACGTCTACGTTTTGTGCTTACGTTGCGGTGTGGATGCTGAGACACACAATCAGCGGTGCATGTGCCAACTGTGCGTTCCGAACTGGAACCTCGCGGGTGATACGTTTGAGCCCGCCCCGGAGCTTGAAGAGGCCCCAGCTCAGCGCAAGGTACAGGCCCAGCCGCGAGTCTCTGGTCTGGAAGCCGTGAAGGCGGCTCTTGACCCGCGCAACCCTATGGCTGCACGGGCCTGAGATGCGCCTCACCTGACAGACTTGGGAGGCTGGCAGAACCCTCCGAATCCCTTCGGCAAGGGTGTAGCAGCCGTCGCCATTGAATCTGTAGCTTGTGGTGTGGGCGCTGAGGTATACAACATCCGGTGTTCTCACGTGGAACAACTTGTAAGTGCGGCCAGCCCGCACGCCCCGGACAGGGCTCCTGCTGGAAGTGCCACGCTGTTTATTGTAGGCGCTACAGGTACGCAGCACTTTCTCCCTTGGCGAAGCTGAAGCTGAATGCCCGGAGATACGCGAACGTTTACATAGCACGGGGTGTCTTGAAACGTGGACCCTGTGAGGTTTGCGCGTCGATGGAAACGCAGCCGCACCACGAAGATTATACGAAACCTCTGGAGGTCCGCTGGTTTTGTCGGGAGCACCACCTCGCTTTGGAGGGAAAAGTGATGAGAAAGGCGGCTATCCAGAAGTGGTAGTTAGGCTGTGAACGTGAACGCCATCGCGGTGGTTGCCCGGCTGCTGGAGTCGGACATGAGCTTCGTGACGCCCATCAGTCGAAATGCCACGAATGTTTACCATCCTGACGGCGACGCTGAGGACGTATACGGCGTGGTAAATTGGAGTGCACACTTTGATGTCCGCGACTACGGCATCAAGGAGATAACGGTCAGCGTACAACACCTCAAAGCGACGCTGGACATGGAGGGCTACGACGGCTCGCAAACCATAGACAAGCCTTTGAGCTGGACTGAAACTGTCGTCTATCCCTCCACGACTGAGCCCCGGCCTGAAGGCGACCCGGAAACTGCTGACCCTAAGCGGATGGCGCATTACTACGCGCAGCAGCAGCCTTGGGAAGCCGTGATCGAAATGGACATCAGCTCCACGCATGGCAATGGGCGTCTGGTTTTGCTGGATGTCGAGATCGACTTCAGAAAGCGCAAGATCACGTTCACCTTCGGCTCGACGTGACTCGGTTCTACGTTGCATGACCGATGACCTTGAACATTTTCGTTTTGCGGGCAGGCAGTTCTCCAGAGTGTGGCGTCGCTCAAAGACTTACACGTATACGGAGATCAAGCGGTTGGCGCGGCAGCGTGCCTGTGAGACTCGGCGTCACGGAGACGGTCTCGATGTTGTCAACATTAAATCGCAGAAAGTCGTTGCGCACTTTCAGAAGATCAGGCAGGCTGAGGCTGCTAGAAGACAAGCGCCCGGAGTACAGCCTGAGCGGCTCCGGGCTTTCGCCGCACTCAAGCAATGAAGACTTTTGTCCTGATCTTGGCGCTATCGGTCAGCTATGCTGCCGTGGCTGCGGACACCTATCAACATCGCGTTGTGGCTGCCGTTTTGATGGGCGAAGCGTGGGGCGAAGGCGAGCGCGGAATGCTCGCGGTGGGCGAGGTAATCCATCAGCGGGCTGCGGACAAGAGCCTGACCCCGTTGCAGGTGGTGACCAAGCGCGCCAAGAGCGGCAAGTACGCTTTCTCGTGCTTGAACGGCAGGGGGCCGGAGAACTTGGTCAAGAAGTACTGGAAGGAGCCGGTTTTTCAGCAGGCGCTCGTCATCGCACGGATAGTCTGCGACGAGCCCGAGAAGCTGCCGGGGATCACGCACGGGGCGAACTACTTCACGCGCAAGGAGGAGAAGCCTGAATGGGCACGCGGAAGAAAGCCCGTGGCGGTGGTCAAGGCCCACGCGTTCTACCGGGCTCCCCTGTAAAGCTGTTTGCCGGGCTCATCGCCCGCACGCCTCAAAGCGGCCTCGTCGCCAACGACATCTGCCGGAAGCTTCTTGGAGCGACGACTGGAGAGTACTACGTCGTGCGCTCAGAACAGCATAGCACCCAGATTGTACGGCAGCTCGTGAACATCCCGACCAGCTCAGATACACGCCCAGACTTCATTTACATGGACGCGGGCAGCCTCCGCCTACTCAGCGCGGATGTGGGCGACCCTGTCTTCGTTTCCAAAAGCGACTTCGACCTCGACGTTCCGTAATCGAGCTTTTGTGTTGACGTGCAGGCCACACAGGCGTATACGTCTTTCATGACGCAGATACAGGTCGTACGCGGAATCACGATGCCCTTCTACCCCATGCGCCCAGCAACCGGGCGCGTAGTGCGCGCTGACGACGTGGCGGAGATCGCCCAGATGGCCCGAGATGAGTCCACGTGGATCGTGCAGCCCAAGCTCAACGAGCACAGGGCGTGTCTGGCGGTTATAGACAAAACCGTACACGTGCAGAACCGCCACGGCGGCTGGTACACCAAGCCCGTCAACAACCGCGACGCTTTCAGAAAACTGCCAGACCGTACGGTGCTTGATGGAGGCGTGTTTGACGGCTTGTTTTGCCCGTTTGAGCTTCTGGCCTTGTGGGGCAAACCCTTCCTGAATGCCACCACGGCTGAGCGCGTTATCATGGCCATGCAGATGGCGCGCTTGACGGGCGCGCCGTGGCGCTTTGAGCGGCCCACCAAGGCGTGGCTGGCGCGGCTGAGGGACAACCTTCCGAACTACGAGGGCGTGGTTCTCAAGCGGGCAAACGCGCCGTACGTCATCGCAGGCTCAGCGACACAGGAGAATAGCCACTGGTTGCGGCGGCGCTGGGCCTGACCCCAACAGGCGGTAGCAGACCGGGCGCTCAGCCCGGTTTTTTGTTTTCGCTGTCCGCAGTTTCCCGTTCTTAGGGGTATGAGCGATACGAAGGCTGTGGCGACCACGAACATTGTGGGCTATTTCAACGGTGCCCGCTGGCCCATCCAACTGGTTATATCCAGTCTCAACATCACGCTGCATCTCAAGCCCGGTGAGTTTGTCCTCGACAAGCTGGGGCGCAAGATCAACGACCCGTTTTTCGAGGGCTACAAGCAGTTGTCCAAAGAGACCGGCGACAGCCCCTTGCCGATCATCGCGATTCCGCATATCAAGGCGAACGTGGAGTTTGCGCCTGATGGTCAGTCGGTGCATGGAGGCCATGAGTGGACTGTGGACAAGAAGGGCGTGCGCCAGCCAGTGCTATCGAGCGTGGCTAAGGTTGGGCCGAACGCCATCAACGCGCCTTCGGTTCGTGGCTATCCGAACATCGCGGATGCGCGCAAAGCCGGGTTGATCAAGCCGACCAGAGTGGTGCCCGAGGACTACGGGGTGCCCGATACGGCTGGCGCGCCCCCGTCTTCCGGCCAGTTGCCAACGATCAAGTACGCTGTTGACTCTCCAACAGCGGGCAGAACGCCGGGGCAGCCGGGGTTTCAGGCGCGCATTCCACACCAGCCTGCTTTGGCATTGCCTGAAGGCGCTGAACAGCTTTCGGATGATTCACGGACGCAGAAGACGGCGAGCGAACGTACGGAGCTTCAGAAGGCCCTGCGCGCCGGTCAGGCGATCAACGAGCAGCTCGACAGCGAGACCGGCTTTATGAATACGGTCGTGCCTACGGTTGTGCCTGCGCCAGCGCCAGAGCCTGATATTCCGACAGCTCCGGTTCTCGAAGACGAACCTGCCACTCCAGCTCTTCCTGCACCCAAGCCTGCGCCTGTTGCTCCGTCGAGGAAGTTCATTTGTGCCGCCGATGGCAGGACTTTCCCCAGCCGGGAAGCTCTGGAGCAGCACATCAAGCGGCGTTTCCCGCAGATGCACGCCCAGTTGATGCAGGCGTATCCGGCTTGAATCTGTGTCGTAGTTAGGACGTATGCCGACGAGCAACGCGAGCGAGCCTCTGAGAACCAGCGCCGACTCCATCGACACCCTGCCACTTCGAGGGTACACGATGGACCAGTTGAAGAACTACGTCATTCGTCAACTCGGTGCACCGGTCTGGAACGTCGAGCTTACCAACCAGCAGATCATCGACTGTATACAGGACGCACTTTCCCTGTACTCGCAGTGGGTGCCGAACATCAAGGTCGGCAACGTGCTCATGGTCCGTGGCCAGTTCAAATATCTGCAAGGGCAAGACATGGGCCTTGGTGTTGCCCGCGTAGACTTCGTCGAGCCGAACCCGGTACCGACTGAGATTTTCTACGGAAACCTGATTAACCCGGCACCACTTTTCCGGCTCGGATTGGACGAGTACGACACCTTCTTGCGCTGGCGGAAAACGTGGCAGCGCGTGACTTCGGTCAGGCCCGACTGGTTCTACGACGACATGGAGCAGGCGCTCTACATCCACAACCCCATTGAGCGCTACCAAGCGGGTATTTTCTGCTACTGGCCGCACGACCGTACGGAACGGCTGACTGCGACTGGGTCCGACTGGGTTAAGCAGTACTCACTGGCCAGAGCGAAGTACTTGCAAGGCGAACTGTGGATGAAGTTCTCTGGCGCTATCCCCGGCCCGATGAAGGACATCCAGCTTGACCAGCAGAAGCGCAATCTTGCCTCCGAAGAACTCAAACTCCTGCTTCAGCAACTGAAGGGGATGCAGTTGCACACCCCGGCAATGCTTGACTAGCGTAAGTCGTTGATAATAAAGACGATTTAGTGCGATAAAAAATCGATCTTTGATGTTGACTTCTTGGGCCTGCGGTGCGACCGTAGAGCCATGAACTACAACATCTACGCCGAAAACCTCACTGAACTTCAGAAGCGCATCGCCCGCATCAACGCTCGCGCCGCGAAACTCAACTGCGCGCCTGTGGTGCTGACTGTTGGTGCCACAAAGGACATCCCGCACCCTGACGAGAAGCTGGCCGCGCAGGGCCGCATGGTTCGCAAGGTCGATGTCGAACTCGTTGGCGAGACCCCGAAGTACGCGGGCTGGTCGTTTCTCGCGACCATCTGCCATACCTCTGATGGCAACGTGGTGCGCGCCATCCCCGGCTACGAAGTGCCCGGCAGCTACCGCGACGGCAGCCCTTGCTGCGACCACTGCAAGCAGAACCGCCAGCGCCGGGACACCTACATCGTCCGCAACGAGCAGGGCGATACCAAGCAGGTCGGCAGCTCCTGCATGAAGGACTTCCTCGGCGAAGGCGACCCGCACGCGATGATGAACTACGCGGAGCTGGTGATGTCGGCGTTCGACCTCTGCCACTTTTACGGCAACGGCGGCGGGCGCATGGGCGAGACCTACCGCGTGGACCTGCTGGTCTTCCTGAGTCACGTCGCGGCGGAAGTGCGCAAGGCGCATCGGTTCGTCACGCGCAAGGCCGCTCGCGAGACCGGTGGGTCGTCCACGGCGGACATCGCGTGGAATACGGTTCACTCGGCGCACGAGTTCACGGTGACCGACGAAGACAAGGCCCTCGCCGAGCAGGCTCGCGAGTGGGTGATCACGACCTACAGCCCGGTGATCGCCGACGACGCCAGCGACTTCGACCTGAAGCGCTCAGTGCTCGACCAGTTCCGTCCGAGCACGGGCGCGGTCAAGACGATGTCTGACTTCGAGCACAACCTGCTTACCGTGGCGCGGGCCGAGGCCATCGAAGCCCGGCTGTCCGGCATTGCGGCCTACATCATGGAAGCCTTCCGCCGCGAGCAGGCGCGCATCACGGCGTCGAAGCCGACGACCCAGCTCGACAAGGGCGGTCTCACGCGCATCTTCGAGATGTTCGAGAAAGCGTCTGCCACGCTCAAGCGCCCGGCCATCCGCCTCGCGGACGAAGCCGGTCACCACATCGCCCTGTCGCTCGCGGGCAAGCAGTCTACGAACGCCGGGTTCATCTACGTCAAGGGCGGCGACCAGTACTTCGGTAAAATCAGCCCACAGGGCCGGTTCTTCCCGGTCGCGGCTTGCCCGAGCACGGTTGAGGCTCAGCTTCTGGCGCTCGCCGCCAACCCCGAGGACGTGGCCGCCAAGTACGGCAAGATGACCGGCTGCTGCTGCTTCTGCGGGCGCTCGCTGACCGACGACCGCTCAACTGACGTGGGCTACGGCCCGGTGTGCGCCGACAAGTACGGCCTGACGTGGGGCAAGCACGCGGTTGAGGCTGAGGCCCCGGTGGCTGCTGAACCCGTTGCCGTGTAATTAGGTTATGGCAGACTCGTTTCAAGACGCGCTCGGCCCGGTTCACTTGGCCAAACTTGTTGAAATCTGGAATGGCCACGCCGCCGAAGGCATCGCCAGTTTCGACAGGGTGCGCCGCGCCTTCAGCGCGTATCTCCAGCCCTTTGCAGCAGAGCTTAGTGACCGTGGGCTAGACATGGTCTATACCGCCTACATAGGGGCCTACCTCGCGTGTCGTTCGGCTGGAGCCCCGATCCCTGCGCACGTTCAGCAAATCTTCGATCAGATGCAGCGGGGCGTTCTCGCCAAGGACATGACTGTTGACGCGCCGAAGTCTGGAGCGGACGACATTCAGTCCTTTGCTGAAGGTTTGGTTCGGCGGATGCTTGAAGACGATGTCACGCGCAACTGAAATCGTATACGCACTTCTGGAGGCCGAGGACGACTTCGAGTTCGATCCGAAGTCGTATGCCCTTGCGCCGCCCAGAAACCTCCGTGCGGTTAATCTAAGCGCTGACATTTGGGGAGACGACAACCTGACTCGCCGGGCGTTTTCGTGGATAACTCGCGTCGGCCTTGGCCCCAAGTTTGGCACCACGTCCATCGCGAGCTACCAACTGGACCAAGTCAATGCTATCGACGAGATCGTGGCTGCCTGTAAGGCCAAGGGTGCGAATCCACGGTTTGTACGCTATAACAACGGTCGGATTGAATCGTATACGGAAGGACGGTGGGTGTGCGTGGCGGTGACAGTACAGGGCCGCGTCTTGCCCCGCTAGTCCTTGGCCCGTCCGGTGTTTTTCTCGACCGATACGGCCCGGTCATCCCACAGCTCGGTCATGTGCTCGTCCTTGAGGTTGGTGACCTCCAGCGCAGGCAGCTCGTGGGCTTTCAGCCACTTCTTGATCGCGTTGACGGATTTCTCGTCGTCAGCCCGTGCTGTGAAAATCTTGACCTTCTTGCCGTGGCCAACCCATCGGCGTATACGCTTAACCATGCGCGGTATCGGCGCGCCGATATGGGTCGAGCCTTTCCAGCCTGTGTAGCGCGCCAGCGTGCCGTCAAGATCGACGCCGATCCAGCCGTCTTCGTCTTCGAGCAGGCGGGCGACAACTGTGCGGGCCTCGTTCACTGGCGTCCCTGTAGTAAGGCGCGCCACGCGGGGCTCACCGTGCTCCAGTCGAACGGCGGCCATTTGAAGGCCCCGCCGCACTCCCGGTGCCGGGTCTGGCCGGACTCGTCTACGTAATCGTGCTTCTCGTGGATTTCTTGCTGGCAGTGCGGGCAGCGGAAGAACCGCGCAGGCCGGGTATCCTCGATTACAGGTAGCGGCGAGTCCTTGCTTTCCACAGACTCGCCCAGCACGCGTTTGATGATTGGGTTCATCGACCTTAACTACTTCAGGTCGAACGCGACTAGCTGAGCCTTTTGCGCGTCAGCGTCGAGTGCAACGCCGAGGTAGCGGGCGTCCTCGTCCTTGGTGAGCCTGCTGGTGTCGATCTCTTTGATCTCAACCGGGATACCTGCCCACACGGCAGCCACGCTACGGCGCAGGGCCAGCACCGGTAGCGCCAGCGGGTGCAGCACGATCTTCTCCGGCATCCGGGCGTGGCGGTTGCGGAACTGTTCCACCATCTGTGTCAGCAGCTTGCGCCGCACGATCATAGGTTCGTCTTGCATTGGCTTCGGCGGTTTCGGCCATCCTAAGTAGACTGGCGGAAAGCATTCGGTAGTCCTGAACGATTTGGGTGGCACCCACCAGTAGGTTGGCCTGCTGGTTCAGCAGGTTGAACTGCATCTTGAGGCTCTGAAGGTCTGCGGTCACGTTCTTTTAGAACACGAAGATGAGCACACCAACATTCTCTCTGGCGTATACATCGGTTAGGCCGAAGTTCATACCCGCTGTGGTTAACCTGTGGACCAGCCGGGCCAAAAACCCGGCCAACGTGGAGTGGGTTATCTCGGTTGACAGCGGGGACGATGCCTCCCTGCACGCGGCAAAGAACGCTCTCGCTACCGCAGGCGCGTGCTGCGGTGCGCACCTTGTAGTCAACGACGGTCCAAAGACATGCGTCGCAGGCTGGAACGCTGCTGCCGCCAAGACCACAGGCAAGGTGATCATTGCTGTGGCGGATGACTTCAACCCGCCGCAAAACTGGGACGAGCTTCTGCTGGGCCTTGAACCGGCAGGCTGGGAAAACGGCGAATACGTTGTCCATGTCGAAGACGGCTACGTCCACGACATCTTGGTGCTCGCGATCCTGACGCGGGCTCGCTACAATAAGTTTGGCTACATCTTCTACCCGAAGTACCAGTCTCTCTTCTGCGATACCGAGTTTGGCGAGAAGGCCATGCTCGACAGCGTGGTTATCCAAGCGCCGCAGCTCCTCTTTGAGCACATGCACCCGGACTGCGGCAAGCGCCAGCGCGACCAGACCGATACGGCGCACGCGTCGCAGGAGCGCTGGAACAGCGGTGAGATGCTGTTCCACTTCCGGCGGATGCGGAAGTTTCCGCTCGACGACGGCCCCAAGTCGCTGGGCACTGACGAAGTTATCGCCCCGAAGGAAGAGGCGATGCGCTTTGCCGTATACTTGCAGACCACCAAGGATGACCTCTGCCTCTTTGAAGTCTGCCAGCGCATGATGGAGGAGGGCTGCCGTGACTTCTTTTTCGCCTGTCCCGATGAGTACTGGTCCGGGGAACCTGTGCTGCCAGAAGAGTCAGCTACGCTCCAGCCCGTTTTTGACAAGCTCACCGCGTTAGGAGCCAACGTAAACGCCAAGGTATTCCACACGGCCAGCTACCGTGTTCATCCCACCGATAGCCGACTATCGGTTGAGACGCGCCTGCGCAACGAGAGCCTCGACTGGATTCGCAAGCAGGGCTTCAAGCACATCTTGATTGTGGACGGCGACGAACTCTGGGTGCCGGGTACGCTGGAGCTGATACGGCCTTTCATCCAGCAGGGCCAACTGGCGATCAGCGTGCGCATGATCCCGGTGATGGGCACCCCCGGCTACCCGGTGGACTCGGCGACTGATGTTGCTGTCGTGTACATTTCGAGCGCGGCCAACTTCCGCGTGTGTCGAACGCCCTCGGCCACCCAGTTTCAGGTGCAGATTCCACGCGTGATCCACTTTACCAGCACGCGCCGCACGTCGGAAGAAAACGAGAAGAAGCACCGCCGGGGTGGGCACTACGACGATCCCGACTACGACTTCGAGGGCTGGATGAAAGACACGCTGCCCAATGCCAAGCCCGGCATGGTGAACGCGCACATGTACAAGAAGTACCAGATTTGGCCGCGTATACGGGAGTGGCGTCCTGAAGAAATGGCCATCATCCCTCAGTCCATCTGGCCCTACCTCGGTCTCCCGAAATAATCACGTTCTTACCCACTATGTCGCCGCACAAGCTGACGAACTACGGCTGGAAAATCGTCACGGTTAACCAGCCGGTCATGTTTCATCGCACCGAGGACGAAGTCTGGCTGCTGAACCCGGCTCGGCGCTACGTGCTCAATGCGATGCACGTTACGCTGATACAGGACTTCGTGGAGACCGTGTCAGACTTGAACTCGGGCAGCCTGCTCAACCACTTGAGCGCCGGGAAGAACATTGCCGACACCCGCGTCCTCATTGAACGGCTGCGCGACCGAGGCATCGGTGACCTCCTGTTCCTGACTGGGCCACTGGCCTTTCTGAACCACGTGACTGGGCACAACGTCAAGCTCGACGTATACGCTTTGTCAGACCGCGCCGTCATCCTGACGCACAACCCGGACATCAGCAATGGCACGGCGCTGTGCGGGCCAGTGGAGTACGACCACTTGCGGCTCTACAATTTCCACTGGTTTGTCGAGTCGGTAACCGAGTGCGACGAGGAGGTCGATCAGCTAAACGTATACGACGCGCTCTACCGCCAGTTGAACTTCGACCCAGACCAGATTGACGCGCAGTGGAAGCGCCCCAAGGCCGTTACCACGCCGGAAGACTTCAGGCACTTGGACCGGCTCTACAAGATGGTGTACGACCAGAAGAAGATCGACCTGCGCCGCACGGGCTACTACGTGGTGGCCCCGTTTGCCGCCGCGTCGATCCGGTCCCTGAGCTACGTCACGTGGCTGGCCATCATCAAGGAGCTGTCGGCCCGCCGTCCCGTGGTCGTGGTCGGTTCAACCAAGATGAAGCTGCCCGATACCGAGATGAGCGCCGGGTCGTTCGTCCATCATGTCGCCAATACGCAGATGCCGGGGCCGGTGATCAACATGATCGACGGCACTCCGCTCCGCGTGCTCATGGCGCTGATTGAGCGGGCCAAGGCGCTGGTCTGCCTCGATTCAGGCACGCTCTACATCGCTGAGGCCCTGCGCACCCCGGCGATTTCGCTGTGGGGAAGCCATCATCCGGGTGTGCGGCTCGGCTACGACCCGGACTACATGGATTTGGCGATTTGGAACTCCACAGCCTGTGACCACAGCCCGTGTTTTGCCTACGTGAACTTCCCTGAAAACAAGTGCCCTCGTGGCCGAGGTCAGGTTCAGTGTGAAGTTCTTGGTTCTACTACGCCGGACGACGTTCTCAAAAAGCTGGACGCCGTGGAAAGCGCATCGGTTAAACTCGCACCGTTTACACCCAAATGATTGCCAAAAAGATGCCGTGCCCGAAGATCGGCAAGCTCATGTTCGGGGATGGCGAGGTCATCGACCTCGACTTCTACCTCAATCACGACTACACGAGTATCGAGGAGGCCAGCCAGCAGTTGCCCGGCATCATCGAGTACCTGAACGAAAAGCTCCAGTACTATGTGCAGACGGAGCAGATCGAAAAGCAGGAGATCAAGGAGGCCGAAGCTACCGTATACTTCCGACTGCGGAGCGGCGAGTTCCTTGAGCGGTACGGTGAAAAGATGACTGAAGCCGCGCTGGAAAAGGCCGTCGTTCTCGACGATGTCGTCAAGAACGCACACCGTATACACGCAGAGTCTGACGCGTGGTGCGAGCGTCTCAAGCGCTCCATCTCATCGCTGACAGCCAAGATGGAGCTGGTGCGCACGACAGAGGCTACGCGTCGGCACACGGACGCTCTCTCACGTTCTTAACCTCAACCGGAAAACACCTATGCCAAGAGACCAAGCCCCCATTGATCCCAACCTGATCGAGTACGATAGTGAGTCGCGCTACATTCAATCGACGAGCCGAGCGGCCCGCCGCGTGAAGATGAAACGCGGCGACTCGTGGCTTGTCAGGTTTCTCCCTGCAAAACTCGGCCCGAAGGGCCTGTGGTACGCCCGGCTGGGCCGCCACTGGCTGAACCAGAAGCCGGTTTACTGCCCCAAGCACACTGCGCCTGACTTCGGGGGTGACCCTGACGCGTGGTGCCCTGTCTGCGAAGAAGCTGATCGCCTCAACGACAGCACATCGGACGCGATCAAGGACATCGGCTGGGAAGGCCGTGCGCAAGCCCAGTGGACAACGTTTTGCTTGGTGTTCGAGAAGTCCACGGGCGCAGGCCCTATTGCCGTGCCCGACAACGAAATCCTGCTGCCGTACGAGTTCTCGCACTACAAGAACTCGTTCGAGGAGCTGATGGGATTCTACCGGAACCATCTGCGGTCCAGCAACCCGCGTAGCGTGCTCGACTGGATCAAAGGCAGTGACTTCTGGGCGAACAAGACTGCCAAGGGCATCCGGCTTGACCGTGTCGAAGATGCCCGGCCTGCGCTCGACAACTTGGTTGAAGGCGATCCGCGCATCAAGAAGATCGAGGATGGGATGAAACTCCCCAAGGTCGTGATGCCCACCGATAAGGAGCTTCAGGAGTTTGCTGACAAGCTCCACGAATCGGCCTTCTCGTCGGCCCACCGGGGCGGTGGCGCTGCTGGTGGTGGCCGCTCGCGCAGTCAGACGTACACCGACATCGAAGAAGGTGCGCAAGAGACTGAGCGCCTCGACGAACACGACGACAACCCTCCTGCGCGCACTGGGCGTAGCCGCCCCGCAGGTCGCGGTCGTCCGGCTCCGCCTGAAGAGGATCAAGTGCCGGGTGCTGAATACCCGGCAGCCGAACCGACAGCCGAAGAACCGCCGGATGCTCAGGCTATTGCCGAGCAGGAGCCTCCGCCTGAACAGCCGGTCGAAGAGGGCGTCGAAGAACCGGCTCCGGCCCCGGCCCCACGTCGCGCCGCCCCAGCTCCGGCTGCCCGTACAGCGCCAGCGCCAGCTCAAGCGCGAGCCGCAGCCCCTCCGGCTGCCCGTACAGCCCCGGCTGCAACACGTCCTGCCGCGCTTCCAGCGCGACCGGCTGCGCCTCGTTCGGCTCCAGCGGCGGCAGCCCCTCTTGCTCCACGCGCTCGTCCCGCCCCAGCTCCGTTGCCGCGTGGCGGCACCAAAGATGGGCACATCGACGAAGGCGAAGAGCTGCCTGAAGAGACTACGGATGCTGCTCCGCCTGCTGAGGAGAGCCTCCCTGCCGAGGAGACGGCTCCGCCTCCTGTTGCGCGCCCTGCCCCTGCTGGGTTGGGTGACGAAATCCGCCGTCGAATCACAGGCGTTCAACAGAGGACCACACGCGCATGAGCAAACCCGTCAAACTCCGCGCTACGACCGACTTCCAAGACGAGGTCATCGCCAAGTTGAAGCGGACAGCCCCAGACGGTGTGAAGTACGGCACCTACGAGGTTTCCCGCAGCAACAAGCAGGTCTTGTCTGCGATCAAGTACGTCCTGACTACGGGCATCCGCGTGTTCGACGACCTCGTCGGCGGGATGCCGTTTGGCCGGGTGTGCGAAATCTACGGGCTGGAGTCCTGCGGCAAGACCAGCCTTGTTTTTCGGTCGGCTATACGCGCCCAGCAGTTCCACATCTACGAGGTCGAGCGCGACGCTGCCGGGGTTGTCGTGTACAAGCCGCTCAACCATGACGAGATGGACGTGGCCGTGCTCTACATCGACAACGAGCAGTCCGTTGACGATGACAGCAAGCTGACGGTTGACGGCACGGACGCCGACGTGATCCTGTCCCGGTGCGATACCATCGAGATGATGTTCAAGATGGTGGACAACGTGATGGAGGTCGCCAAAGAGCGCGAAGCCCGTTTCGAGGAAGCAGGCAAACCGCGTAAGCAGTTCGTGGTCGTCATCGTCGATACCATCGCCTCTACTAGCTCCAAAGAAGAGCTGGCACAGGAATGGGGCAAGGACGACTACCCGCGCCAAGCCGCGCAGATCAGCAAGGGCTTCCGCAAGCTCATGCTCGACATCAACCGTCAAAACGTCTGCATGATCTGCACCAATCAGGTGCGTGACAACATCAAGGAGCAGGGCCAGAACAAGCGGCCCATGATGACCTCTACGCCACAGGATAACGCCCACGTTACCTTCGGCGGCAAGGCGCTGAAGTTCGCGGCGACGCACCGCATTTTCATGTATCAGATGCCGACGAAATACCGGCTCGTGCCTACGGCGCAATTTGCCGCTGGGTATCTGGTGGGTTTCTTCTCCAAGAAAAACAGGATCAAAAAGCCGTTGCGCGAGGGTCGCATGGCGCTCCTGTTCGACGACAAGATTGGCGGCCTCAACGACAGCTTCAGCATCCTTGAAAGCCTCCTGTTCATCGGGCAAGGAGAGTTCGCTGAAATCCAGAATAAGGAGAAGGGCACCAACATCGCGTTCAAGTTCGCTCGTCACGAGATTCCGACGACGACCTTCGACGTGAAAGAGACGACTACGACGCTCGCTGAAGACGACGAAAAGCCGGTGGCCAAGCGTGGCCGTGGGCGCAAAGACCCGTCGATTTTCTGCCGGGCCGAGTGGCCTGCGTTTTACGAGGCCCACCGGGCTGACATAGACCTGCTCTGGGCTGCGGCAGTCAAGCACGCCATGCAAACGGAGGGTCTTGGAGTCAGCGTACCCCACGGTGACGAAGACGACGAACAACCGTACGCAGCAGAAGAAAAGGACTAACGATGCCAACAACAGCTTACGAAAAGGACGCCGATTTTCAGGCGTTTTTGCAGCGGTTGATCAAGCAGCGGTACGACGGTACGCTGACGAAGCTCAAGATCGACAGCGTTGTCGCGATGACGCAGAACGATCAGGAGGAGACGGTTCGGTGCAAAGGTGACGTGGTCAAGCTTCGTAAGGTCGGGCCTATCGAGAAGGTCTGGCATGACGCTCATTTCACGGTCATCATTGATCAGTGCTACTGGCAGGAACACGGCGAGCTACCCCGTGTTCAGGCCAATATCTGCAACCACATACACGCCATTTTGGTTGAGCTTGACGACCAAGGCGAGATCGTCTTGAAAACGCGGAAACCCGATATTCAAAATCTGTATACGGAGGTGCTTCAGTGGTTCGGGCCGTGGGACGAAGTCATGACTGAGGCCCTTGCCTATGGCAAGTACGTCTCTGCGATCACGGCGGGTAGGCCGATTCTGCAAATGGAAGACGCTGAAGCCCCGGCAGAAGAGGCTCCGCCTGCTGAAGAGGCTGAGCCCGCTGAAGAGGCTCCGCCTGCTGAAGAGGCTGAGCCTGCTGAAGAGGCTCCTGAAGAAGACGCTCCACCTGAGCCGGTTGATGAACCTGTGCCTCCTCCGCCGCCTCCGCGTCAGCGCCCAGTGCCGCGTCAAGCACCGCTAAATCGTGCTCCACAGCGCGGTGTGAAGAAGTAGTGAGCAAGTTTTTCGCGCAAAATCGTGCTTTTCTATTGAAACAAAAATCGCGTTGAGTATACCTGACACACGACAGTCTATGACCACCCCAATTAAACCCAGCCTACCCCGATACATCAAGGTCGAGAAGGCGATCCTCACGGACCCGTGGTACAGCTCGCGGATGTCCGGCAGCAGAAAAGATGTGCTTGTAGCACGCCCTGACGGAACGCAGCAGGCTTTCAACGCAGAGGTCGTCGCCATAACCCACTACCTCTGCGGTCGTGGCAACGATCCTTTGGGCATGGGCCGTGACCACATCTCCTCTGACGGCGGCCACGTGTTCAACAGCGCCAACGACTGGAAGAAGTACGCAGTTGTGGCAGCCCCGGCAGCAGTAGAGCCCATAGCTGCAAAAGCTGCAAAAGCCAAGCGCGTCAAAACCGAAAAGCCGAAAGCGGAAACGAAAGCTCCGGTAGAGCCGAAGCTGAAACCTAAGCCGAAGCTTGAGTCGAAGCCGAAGCTTGAGTCGAAGCCGAAGCTTGAGCCTGAAGCTAAAGCCGAGCAGCCCAAGCCTCAGCCCAAGCCTCAGCCCAAGGTGGAAGCGAAGCCTACCCCTAAAGCGCCTGAACCTGCGCCTGAACCTGTGGCTCCTGAGCCGCAGCCTACCGTGGTGCTCCAAGGTGCCGTACGCCAGCCTACGACTAGCCACTTGCCGCTCATCGCCGCCGTCAGTATCGTGACGCTTCTGATGTCAGCGGAGCAGCTCGCACTGGTTAACGACCGGTGTCCGAACTACGACCGCCGCAACAGGGCGCTCTCGGACCTGATCAAAGAGTACAGTCGTTACGCCAAGATGCCCAAATCTGGTGCCAAAGAAAATCAAAGCAACTCCGGCGACTGACGAGCATATTTTCCAAGCGTCAGTCCTCACGCCGTTAGCCATAAAGTGGAAGGAACTGTCTGCGGCTGGCCGCCATAAGGAGGCCATGCTGGTGCTGGAGCAGATCGTGGAAGGGTCCACGGCCATGTTCGAGCGCCTTGCGCAGTACGAGGACTTCCACTATACGGTTGATCTGCCTGTATTGGTCAGCGCGGCCCAAGAGAAGGTCGTCAAGTGGCTCATGCGCTGGCAGCCCCGCAAGGGTCGCCTCTTCAGTTGGTTCTCCAAGTGTGCCAAGAACGCGTTTCGATCCGAGCTGGTCAAGGTCAACCAGTATCGGAAGCGTTTCTACGTCACGAGCGAAAATCTGGAGAAGTTCTACGGCGTGGAGGACCACGAGGTAGACAAGCACGATGTTGCGAACGATGTTAGGCACCGTCTGAGCGAGCTTGTGTGCCGGTGGGGCGACCCGCAGGAGATCGGTGCGATCAGATACTTGATCGAGTGCATCATCGACGACGAACACGACAAGCAGTCGGCCATCAGGTCGGCGGCGTACGCCTACGGCATCAGCCTAGAGCTTTCCAAGTTTTTCTACGGGTGGGCGCTTACGGCTCTGCGCCACCAGATGTACGACAAAATCCACATCCCATTTACGGAGCAGGATTTGTTTCGAGCAGCAGAGAGCTACACGCATCTGCCCACGCTTCTGGAGATCGTGACGTGGGACCAGATGAAAAAGATGATTGCAGTTCTGGGCGGCCAGCGGTTCAAATTACCGACTCTGAGCTACATGGCCAAGCTCAGCGACGACTACGCGACGTTCCGGGCGATCAACAAGAGCGACCTCGACCCGGAGTCCATAGCCGAAATTGCGCGCAAGCACAAAAAGACAGCCCGGAGCGCGCAGGAGATTTTTGAACAGATGTCCGTTACGCTCGACCCACGCCGCTATGGTGAGCACGCAATCTACGACGCCAACGAAGCCGACGTGTGAGGACGTGGACTTGATGCCGACGGTATGCTCGTGCGTGCCAGACCGTCGCAAGCTCATCCTCAACCTGCCGTTCCTGTTCAGCGATCCAACCGTGCGGCCTCCGGTGCTTGAGGAGATGCAGTCGGACATCGACCGCACCATCGCCTCGCTGGCAACAAAGTATACGGACCACACGTGCCCTCAGCTTCACTTCGACGAGCTGATGGCCGAAGGCCGGTACAAGCTCGCCCAGTTTTTGGATAAGGGCGTGATCGACCGGCAGCCTAACCGGGTTTCCTTCTTCAAGTATTTCAAAACCGCCGTCGCAAACCAGTTTCGTAGTCTGGTCCAGAAGTACCGGTTTACGCACAAGCGCACGGGGCAGAAACCGCCCCCGCGCCACCGCGCCGTAGACGCCCCAAGGACTGAAGCTGAGCTTGAGGCTGAACTCAACCACCACAAGAACGTTGAGATCAGCATGGATGACCCGGAGTCGAACCTTCAGATTCCAGACGAAGGCCACATTCCGCACGCGGATCAGGAGCTGCTGGAAGACTACATGGCCATTCTTCAGCCGCATGAGCGCTACGTCCTTGCTTCGCTCGTGTCGCCCAACGCTGAAACTCTGGCCTACGCCTACTGCGATGCCAACCGTGGCCGACGCGCAGGCGGCCCCATCCACGTCAAAATCAGGATGGAGCACCGCGCAAAAGGCTTGGGATTACCTCTGGATTTTTACAAGAACACCGTTCTTAGCATACAGGTAAAGGTCACTGCCTATAACGCTATGTCTACGGATGAACTCGACGCAAACGCCCGCCGGAACGCCGTGCTGCAACAACTGGCGCTCGCGTTCGGTCTTCAGATTCCAAGCACGGTTGACGACATCGTCATTCGCCGGATGCTGACTATTGCCGCACGGGACCAGTACGAGAAGATCAACGGCCAAACTGCTGATCTCTTGGCTGAAATCGGGGCCAAAGTTCCACGCGTATACGCCGACCGGCTCAACTGCTACGGCACGATGTTTCACCGTACGGACAAGCGCTGCAATAGCTGCGGGCTCCGTAATAGCTGTGCGGTTGAGGCTGCCAACGTCGGTTTGGGCAAAATCACGATCAGCCCCCGGCTGCTTGGTACGCGGATGACGCGAGTTCCAGCCATCCTGCCCGCGCTGGCAGACGAAACGCCTGTAGAGCCTGCTGCCTCAGAAACCAGTGCCACCGAGGACATGGAGATCGTGGCCTACCTGAACGAGACTTTCACACCTATCAGCCGCAACGGACAACGCTTCTACATCCATCAGCCGCATCGTAAGCGCCGCCTCCTGTTTTGCCTTGAGGACTCCAACAGCCCTATCCGTCTACGGTTCTGTGGCCCCAGCGCCAAGCTCAAGGCCCGGCTGGTCGGTAAGCAGAAGAGCTGGTATCCGCCTGAGAGCCTCTCGACCGACGACCTGATTGCGCTGATTGACCAGCACGCGCAAGAGGCTTTTGTTGAGCGCGTGCCAGCGGAGGAAACCAATGCCTGAACAACCTCAGCCCGGATCGGCCCAGACTGCGCCGGAGAAGCCCATGACGCGATTTCAGGCGCAGATGAAGCTTGGGCTTTTCGCGCCGCACGACTTTGTCATGGGGGCGCTCATCGTGTTTACGTGGGTGGCTACGGCCTTTTACTGGCTGTTTCGCCCGGAGCCCAGCTTGGTGTGGGTGCTGGGGGCTTTGCTGCTCAGCGCCCTGTTTCTGCTGGTGTGGCTGGTAGTGCTGGCCTACCGCATCATGGTGTTCCTGCTCGATATTCAAGCCGACATCAACCTCATGCCCGAGGCGGCGGCCCGGATCGCGCTCGGGTACTTCCAAGGCCGTACGCCGCCTAAGTGATGAGCACGCTTACCCGCACTGAACTCGCGCAAGGCATCGCCAAGAAGTTCGGCCTGCCCGTTGAGAAGGCGAAGGCCATCCTGCTGGAAACGCTTTTGGTCATCGGCTCGGCTCTCACGGACAACCGGCGCGTGGAGTTTCGTGGCTTCGGTGTTTTTCAGCCTGTGACGCGCAAGGCGAAGGTCGGGCGCAACCCACAGAGGCCGGAAGCCGGAACTGTCGTGATCCCCGCTCGGCGCTCCGTGCGCTTTCACGTAGGCCACGACCTTGACCAATTCTTGAACCAGCCTGAGACTGAGGTATAGCGTATACGGCGGTATCAGGTTCTATTCTCCTGATGAAATCTGCCATCGCTGTCCTCACCTACCGCCGCCGCCACACGCTTCAGACCATGCTGGATGGTTTGGCTGCTCACTGCCCTTTTTATCGCACGGCCATCTTTGAAGACTGCGGGCAGCGCGATGACACTGCTGACTTTCTCCAGCTCAACCGGGTGCCGCACCACCGTCTTGACCTTCTGGCTTACGAGTACAAGGAGCAGCCGCAAGAAGGCCCAGTGCCCCTGCCTGTAACAGCGCAAGGCGTGCAGGTTTTCATGGGCGAGCGCAATCTCGGCGTAGCCTGTAACTCGAACCGGGCGCTCAAGTGGTTCATGGACGAGACGGACGCCGACCACCTGTGCCTCTGCAACGACGATCTCTTGGTCGCAGGCGATTTCGTGAAGTTCTACGGCCAAGGCCACACCGACCTGAACGTCGGGCTCTGGTGCTTCTGCGACTTCACGCACCACGAGTCTTACCGCTGGACGACGTACCGTGTACGCGGCTACGGCGTCAAGTTCCTGCCCCGGTTCACGGGCATCATGATGTCGATTACCCGAAAGCTGGTCGAGGAGGTTGGGTACTTCGACGCCAGCTTCGGCCAGTTCGGCGAGGAGCACTGCGACTACACGATCCGCTGCCGATTCGCTGGGGGTATACGTCTGGACGGCCACGACATGAACTGCCTCGATCTGGAGCACCCGCTGCTTAGGCATCAGGATTGCCAGACTTCCGTCACAGGTGCGGAACGCCTTCAGGCTGACAAGCACGCGTCTGTCGTCATGGCTGAGGCTGTCAAAACCTACTCGAACCGGCACCATTATCGCCCGTTCCGGCTCGTACAGCCGAAGATGGCTGGGGGCTACAGTGGGGGTGGCATCCCGGTCGAGAACCTTCTTGAGTGTGGGTACAAGCTTGTGACTGCGCTGGCCCCGTAGTTAGGCCAAGATGAACTCAAAGTTGATCCGCCGGATCGTGGGTGAGGGCCAGAGTACACCGCAGCACCCCGCCCCGCGCCGCAGCAGCGTTATGGCGCGTGTTCTCGGCGAGGACATAGGCGTGGCTACCCGCGCTGACCAGAAGCCTGAGACGCCCTCTCAGCCCGACCGCACGCCCACGCCGTCCGGTGAGCGCGACGAGATGACTGACATGACCGAGCTTCCGCAGGAGGCCGACAGCGGCGTAGAGGCCCTCGCGGGTGCGTGGCAGAGCGGCAGCAAGCAGGACGTGGCCTTTCAGGTGGCTTCCGGCATACCGTATACTGATTTGGTCGCGCTCATCTTCATGATTGGTCAGGACAGCGCGATGGAACTCGCCATGAACGTGGACGAGATCATGGCGCAAGAAGAGGACGCGCAGACTGGGCAGGAGCCCAGTGGTGGGCCGAGCCCGATGGTTGGGCGCGTCACTGGTGGTGAAGCTCAGGAGCCCGAACCCGAACCCGAGCCCGAGGCTCAGCCGAAAACGGAGAAGGAATGAACCCGCTTCTAGCCAGAGTCATGGGCACCGGCCCGGCACCACTTGTCGAGGCGACCGGTGATGTAGCTCCTGTTCTCGCAAACCTGCCGCGCAAGACGTACCGCGACCGGTTGGCTCAGATGCGGCAGCGCCGCGATCCTGAAGGCTTGGATGACGGCGGCGACGTGCGGCGTGTCGTTGGAGAAGCAGTTGACCAGCCCAAGGAGACGAAGCCCATCATCCCGCCGGATGCCCCGGAGATCGACACGGTTGGAGAGCCCATCAAGAAGGGCATGAGGCCCGTTAGGGACGTGGTGATGGAGCCGAATGACCCGTACGCTGACAAAGAGAAGATGATGACGCCCACGGCGGCCTTGGTCGCCCCGGATGTGACTCCAGAGGCTGATAAGCCCATTGACCCGTCAGCGGTGCCCGGAGCCTCCCGCCAGACTTTCCGAGCCAAGGATGCCGAGGCAGAGCCAGCGGCAGAGACGCAGCCGCACTCTTCCGTAGACACGATGGACATTCTGCTGGGCCGCCAGCGTGGTGCACCGTCGCGCCAGCAGGAGCCCGATCAGGTCGTGACTGCCGAGTCTGCGTACTCGCAGCTTGGTATTCAGTCTCCGGCGGCCATGAACGTTACGGAATCCTCGGCGGGCATGGGGCAGGTGCTTCTCAAGGAAGGGCAGGATATGCCGGAGCACGTGCCGGGTGATGGCAGGAAGATCATGGAGAACTTCCGGCGCTTTGTGCGATGAGTGCCGTCGAGCGCGCCAAGGCATGGGCGGTCGAGCAATTTGACCTCAAAGTAACACAGGGGATAATTGCCGTAGACGGGAGATTGGAGTGGTCCGAGGCGTTAACGCAGGAGGCTGTAGACAAGTTTGGCCTCTTAGGCGCTCAGTCTCAAGACAGTAGCTCACCAGTTTTGCAGGATATTCTCGTATACGTTCTGAGCCATGCCGACCGAAGTTTCAGCCAAGCCTAGCGCGCCTGTTCCGCGAAAGCCTGCCGTCCACGTGCTCATAACACGCGAGGCGTGGAGCGACTTCTTCGTGATAACGCTGGATAACGGCCAGAGCGAAGAGCTTGAGGTTGAAGACTGTAAGAAGTGGTTCAAGGATCGCGGGGCGAACATGGACACCGTAGACAAGGCTATGGACCACTGCTGGAACTTCTACCGCTCCGAGGTCAATATCAACAACTTCAAGGAGCTTTCCATCCCCAAGCTCCCACACGCTCCAGAGCTGTAAGTGACGGCTGCTTGGTCGGTTGATCTTCAAGCGTCTTAGATGCGTAGACGCATACGGACACGGCTCCAAGGTGAAACTCTTCGTGGTTATGAATAGCGATTGTGTCCATTGCTATGCGACAATACCTTGCCGAAGGCGTAACCGGCGCGTTTCCTTTCTTTGTAGACCGGACGAAGCCTCTAGTCTCTGAGAGCCGTCCAAGCGGGCTCAAGGTTACTCGCATTCCGGGCCGCCTAAGCATCTGTGACTGCGTAAACGGGAACGGGAGGCGCTACTCCAAGCACGTTTGGGAGAAGAATCTCACCAACGGCTCCCCGCTGATGGAGGCCATAGAGCGCAATGCGGCTTTCGGCCTGCTGGAACACCCCAAAGACGGAATTGTCACCCTTCTCTCTCCCATCTCCCACGTCGTCACCGAGGCTAAGCTCATCGAAAGCAAGGATGAGGTCGGTAAGTCTATCTGGGAGGTCGTGGGCGAGATTTCCCTCGTCGAGACCCCGGAGGGCGACAAGCTCAAGGCCCTGATCGAAGCCGGGTACAACCCGCTCGTGTCCAGCCGGGGCTACGGTTCACTTTCCAAATCCGCCGACGGCATTGACGACGTACAGGATGACTACGTGTGCGAGTCGTGGGACGTGGTTATCAAGCCCAGCTTTGAGCAGGCCGAGCTGAAGCCCGTCCGTGAGCCTGCCGCCAGCGCGCCCAATGCACGCATGGCTGCGCCGGTTGCCCCCAACCCTACTGCGGAGTCCAAAGAGCCAGCCAAGGAGGTCGCTCTGACGGAAGCCAAGACCGATTTGAAGGAGTCTCCTTCAACTGGCCCAGCCGCCGCTGCCGCCAGCCCCACGAAAACCAACAGGATCAAAAGTATGGAACTCAACGAGATCAAAGGCCGTGTAACGGCACTTCGAGCGGTGGAGCCTTCCAAGCTCGACCCGCAGCGGTTCGCTGAGAGCGTGACTTTGATCGAGGAGCTGCATCAGGAGACTGCCAAGTGGGCAGCCGGTGATGCGACACGCGCTTGGGATGCTCAGAAGACCCATCGCGAACTCGATCAAATGGCATCGTCTTTCAACGAAGCTGCGGCGGCTCCTACGCGTCAGGCCAGAAAGCTGACGGAAAACAACACCAAGCTCATGCGCGTGGTGAACGCGGTCGCCCAGACTGCCATCACGTACAAGAAGAAGCTCGGTGAAAGCCTTCAGGCCGGGACCAAGGCCCAGAAGATGGTGGAAGAACTGACCAAGCGCGGTCAGGGCTGGCGTCAGATCGCCGAAGATCGCAAGGGCAAGCTGCAACTCATTGAGAAGCAGTTTGACACCTCGACCGAAGCCCTCGACCTCATGGCCGCCCGGTATCACGAGGACACCACGGAACTGGGTCGCCGCCTGCTCCAGCTTGAGTTCAAAGACAAGCTGGCCACCAACGAAGCTCTGACCAAGAAGCTCAAGGAAGCCACCCGCCTCCGCCACGTTGCCGCCATCCGCGAGGAGCTGGAAGGCAAGAAGCCTGTGGTTGAGGGAGACAAAGGCCCCGCTGCGACGCCGAAGGAAGGCGAAGCCCCGTCCAAGGAAGCCATCAAGGACGAGAAGCAGAAGGGTGCCCCGAGTCCCGAAGAGGGGAAGGTCGCCAAGGAACCCGGCAAAGTGACCAACGAGTCCAAAGAGGACAAGAAGGCCGCCCCGGTGACCGAGGACAAAAAGGATTCAGCCGCAAAGCCTGTGACTGAAACGAAGGTTATCTACTCGTCGTCGTTCACGGCCCCCGGTCTGAACGAGAGCGTGGAGATGGTACGCCGTATGAGCGGTGCTGCCGCCAAGTAACCAACAACAACATCAACATCAATAACAGAAACCTATGGTAATCCTACACGAGTCAGGAAGACCGATGTTGGCGAGTGAGGGCGGTCAGATCAACCGCTTCACGGAAATCCTCGAATGGGGACACCGTCTCGCTGAAACCCCGGTCGGAATCCCCGAGAAGAGTACGCGTGGGCTTTGGGAAGCCCGTGGCTGGAAAGAGTTCGTGCAGCACATGCCCGAACACAAGCGGCCCGTCGCTGCGATCATGCTGGAGAACTGCCGTTCCCGGTTTGGCCGCCTCGACGAAGTCACCCGCACCACATCACTGGGAACGTTCGACAAGTGGATTTTCCCCGTGATCGCGAACATGTCGGAGAACGACGTGATCGACCAGTTGGTGGCCGTGCAGCCGATGGCTGGCCCAGTGAGCCAGATCGTCTACATGGACATCGTGACCGGTCGGCGCAAGGGCCGCACCCCGGCTGGCGCTCCCATGTGGCGTGCGCTTCAGGGCGCAGTGGACCGCGACGACGACGCTGATGAGGTCGTTCAGGACGAGAGTGGCACCACGAGCGGTGGTGGCGTGCTTGTCCTCGAATGGACTCCGATCCGCGCCGGTACGATCAGTGGCACCGCAGGTGGGCTAACCGTCGGCGACGACGGCAACGGCAACATCATTGACGTGGCGACCAACGGCAGCGTCGGCACCATTGTCTATCAGGGCACGGGCGCGGGCACGCTGACCTTCACGGACGGCGCGCACAACACGGCGGCGTACTCGCTGACGTACGCGTTCAACTCGGAAGGCAATCTCGCGATCCAAGATTACGAGATGAAGCTCTCCAGCACTCCTGTCACCGCCAAGGTGATGAAGCTGAAGACGCTCTGGTCCGAGGAAGCCGATCAGAACCTGCAAGCGATGTACAACATCAAGGCGGAGAGCGTCCTGCTCAATGCCCTGACGAACGCATTGCAGTATCAGAAGCACCGTCAGGTGATCTTCGACCTGCGCGCCAAAGCGGACGCCGGTTTCGTGGTGTGGGACGCCATCGCCCCGGCGAGCGTCAACTACCAGACCCACAAGTTCTCGATCATCGACGCCTTCGAGACGGCCAGCAATTTCATTTTCGGTGCCACGAACATGGTGGCCGGAAACTGGTTGCTGCTCGGCCTTCAGGCGGCGACGGTCGTGGCGACACTGCCGCAGTTCGTTCCCAAGAACAACCGCGTGCAGATGCAGGGCATCACCTACATCGGTGATCTGGGGAACAAAAAAGTTTTTGCTGATCCCCACTATCCGAACAACGAGTTTCTGGTCGGCCACAAGGGCGACCAATTCTTGACGACCGGGTACGTGCTGGCGGAGTACCAAAAACTGTATACGACGCCCGACATCGTTCTGCCGGACTTCATCCATCAACGCGGGTTCGCGACCTCGTTCGCCCGGAAGATGATCAACTCGAAGATGTATTGCCGAGGGTTGATCCAGAACTCGCCGACAGCGTTTGGCCAGACCATTGGCTAAGCTGAGCGACCAGTTTGACACGAGAGCCCCGGAGAAATCCGGGGCTCTCTTTTTGTATACCGAAAAACTTCAGCCCTTCTTGCGAGGGGCTGTGGGTTGTTTTGCACTGCCTTTGTATTGCCGGGCATAGTATGGCCGGGAATCGTGGCGTAAAAGGGACGCCTTGTCCGATCCAACGTATACGAACTTCAGCCCGCCGTCAAGAAGACCGGCGGGCTGTGGGTTGTTCTGGGTTGGAGGGTGGGGTCTAGTCGAGGGCCGGGCGGTGCTGACGAGGTGGGGAGGGAAATCTTCGGCCTCTTTCGAGGCCGTGGGTTGTTTGGTCCTGTGGTGGACAGTAGTGGCTTGGCAGGGGACGTGCGGACTTGGGGTGGAGAGAAATCTTCGGCCTCTTTCGAGGCCGTGGGTTGTTGTGTTACGGCATGGACTGGCGAGTCCAGTAGGGCTCTGGGCCGTGGGGGCGTGGAGAGAAATCTTCGGCCTCTTTCGAGGCCGTGGGTTGTTGTGCGCGGTAGGGCGCTGGCGTGTGGTGTCGAGTGTTGACCGGGTGAGTTCTGGCGTGAAATCTTCGGCCTCTTTCGAGGCCGTGGGTTGTGGGGTACTGTCCGGTGCTGTGGTGGGCTGGTAGGAGCGGGGTTGAAATCTTCGGCCTCCATTGCTGAAGGCCGTGGGTTGTAAGGACGAGGGCAGGGGTGGCGTGGCGAGGGGCGTGCTGGCACGGAGAGAAATCTTCGGCCTCTTTCGAGGCCGTGGGTTGTTGTGTACTGTGCGGGAGGGTGCAGGTTCGGGCTGGCGGGGGATGGCAGGGAGGGAAATCTTCGGCCTCTTGCGAGGCCGTGGGTTGTAACGTCGCGTCTTGTGACGGAAGGAGTAGACGGGAAATGTGTCGGGTGGAAATTGTCGAAATCATTCAGCCTTCGGCTTCTTCTTCTTGTTCGGATTCCGCAGCATATCCGCAAGCAGCTTTGGCATGTTGCTGCCTTCGGGGATCTCCTGCATGGTCAACGCTTCGGTCGCGACCCGGTGCATGAACGCGGTTTTGTTCTGCCAGTAATCCATGCGCCTGATAGCGTCAGACTCCATGCCGGTACGACTTATGGCGTTCAGCATTTTTGCGTTTTCGCCAAGGGTCCGCACCGCCGTTTTGGCTTGTTGGGCGGCCACGCGGACTAGGCTTTCCTTGTGTAGCACTACGTATACACCATCGCGTCCAATGCGCGACAGCTTCCGGCCTTGTAGCTTGAGTAAGCTCCGCACTCGAATCATAGGGCCGGTGAAGCGCCACTTCCCCTCCTTGGCCCCAAACTGGGTCTCAAACCACGTGATAGGGACTGTGTCACCGTAGGCGCAGTTCGTTACGATGAGGTGGGCGACCTCCGCCGTAGGCGGCTCGACGCACGGCGTAGACAGGTCAGGTAGAGTGTTCATTCGTGCTGGTTAATCGGCTTTCCGTTTATTCTGACATCTTGGCAGACGAATTGACCGAACTTCGGATGGTGCGCGCCTATGCCGTTACGACCGGCTAGCGCACAGGCGCGCACCACGTTTTCGGGGCTAATGACCGAAGGATCGGTCCTGAGCGTGACCCGCACTTTCCAGTGACGGAGAATCGGATAGCTGTTGGTCGCGCTCATTGTTTTCTCACTTCTTGCTCTTCGGCTGGCTCTTCGGCTGCTCGGGCGTCGCGGCGTCGTCCATAGCGACCGGTTCTCCATTCACCATAACGTCCTCGCAGAGGTACCGCCCGAACTGAGGCCGATGGCCGCCGATGGCCACGTAGCGCCCGGCCAGCACGCAGGCGCGGATTACGTCTTTGGGGTTAAGAACCGAAGGATCGGTGTTGATCTTGACGCGGAGTTTCCACCCGCTGATCATCGGGTAGACGACGGGTGTGCGCTGACCGGTTGAGGTCGGGGTCATGCGGCGGAACGTGAAGCACGGATCAGCGCGCATCTTCTTCGGGTCTTTGGGGCCTTCGTACTCGATGACGAAGCCCTCGCTGCCCTCGTCATCGGTTTCGACGAAGAGGCCGCTCTTGAACGCCTCGCCCATGCGGAACTTCGAGGCACCCTTGCGGATGGACTCGTATACGTTCATGGCGGGGACAATCAGTTGTCCCTTGGCGTTGATGTAGAGCTGGCTGTACCACATGAGGTCTTCCAGCGCCTCATAGTCAGCTCGGGTTTTCTTCCGCTTGCTGCGCAGCACTTGAATCTTCTCCCAGTACGGGCCGAGAGGATCAGCGGATTGTCCGTTGGCAAACAGAAACGGTCGGATGCCAGCGAGGGTTAGGGTGATTACGTCTCCAACGAGGTTACTACTCATGCAGGTTTACTTTCGGTTGTGTCAGACAGTCGTGATGCTTTAAGAGCGGATTTGGCGCTCGGGCTACCAGTGAAGGTCGGACGTTCGTGGCTACGTATACGCGTACCCCAATAAAGCGCAACAAGAAAATCACGCTTTTTTGACACTGTAGCTAGAGCGTGGCTACACCAACGCCTCCAGAGCTAGCCCGAGTCGGCGCTTTTCCTCGGCGCACGCGAACGGTTGTGCAGTACAAGTACGACCCGTACTACTTCGCGCACATGTCCGTGTCACAGGGCGCTAACAACGTTCCCGTCATGATTCCGGCCACCGGTCCCGGCGCGGCAGGCTCGACGTTTCCGAACAACCAGCCGCAGGTCGAGGCAATCATCACGATCCCAGAGGGCACGCTGACGCCCTCGCAGCAGTACGGGCACAACTTCGCAGCACCGACCGGCGGCCCGCAGCCCGGCGGCGCATCGTCCAGCGGCCCGGCACCGGGCGGTGGGGGCATCGGCAACAATTCAGGCGGCGGTGGAGCTGGAGGGAGCACAGGAGGCACCAGCGGCGGCTCCACAGGGGGCTCAGGAGGCGGCGGAGGATGCTGCGGTGGCTCTGGGGGCAGCCCCGGCGCTGGAGGCTGTGGATCGACCCTATGAGCGCGCAGGGTGTCGTGCAGGCTTTGCTGGAGGAGGTGCGCGTCGAGCGCGTTCCAATCCAGCGCGTGTACGCCGAGATCGAGCCGGTGGACTACGGCCTGCGGACGTGGCCGGACATCTTCGCCTACATCGAGCGCAATCACTACCAGTTGGACCCGGCGTACTGGGACAAGTTTCTGGACTCGATCCGCAAGAAAGGTATACGCCAGCCGGTGCAGGTCGAGGACTGGAACGGGCGTCTCGTCATGCGCAACGGCCATCATCGGGTCTGGGCGGCCTACAAACTGGGGCTCGACACCATTCCTGTCCGGTTTGTGCTCGGCGAGTCGCTGCTGGAAGACGAGGACGAAGACGACTTCGAGTTCAACCCGAAGGAGTACGCCTTTCCGCACGTGGCCTTCCTCCGCATTCTGAAAGACTTTGGGTTCAAGTACGTGTTTACGGTTGGTCAATTTGACCGGCCTTTGGATCGGCGTGACATCCTGCTGGACTGGACGCCGAATAGCCGACGTATCTGGCGCGTATACGCCACGGTTCACAAGAACGTGCCGGAGCCGGGCAAGGGCAGTGTGGAGCTAGAGGTCATAGGGCACTACGACCCGGATAGCCGGTTTTTGGTTTCCAGCGAGGCTGAGCTTCTGCACGCCTTGGGCGAGCTGGCCAAACGTGTCGGGAAGACCGCGTAGTTAGGGGGAGCAGTCAACAACTGAACGATTTATGGCAGACAAGAACTACGATCCGAACGCTCGGTACGACAACGGCAACAACGCGGCGGGGAGTGGCCGCGCTTCCACTCAGGCGACTCTCGTAGCGGCCAGTGCCAAAGGTCTGGCCACCGACGGTGCGCTCAAGAGCGCGAACCTCCGTGTTGGGTTGAACGCTGCGGGTGTGGCCCGGAACAACATCGGCCCGAACGCCGCCGGTCAGCCGCGCAGCATCAACAACACCTGATCGGCTAGCCGTTCTCCAGCTTGGCGAGTTCACGCTGCTCTTCGCGGGCGACGTGAACTCGCAGCGTTTCCAAGACCTGCCGCCAGCTCTGGCCGGGCTTCACTTTGGCCTTCAGGTCGATCCTGACGTTCTCGTACTGGCGCAGCGGGATCGTCTTGCCGTACGAGACCTCCGTGATCTCGACGGGCATCGGCGCAGGCGCAGAGGCTGGAAGTTCTTGAGCCATCAGTCTGCGGTCTTAGAACAGGTCTTGAACCAGTGGCACCGGGGCCACACGTCCTCCGGGCCTTGGCCCCAGAGGTAGCACTTCGTCAGCTTCACGGTGATCGTAGCGTCACCCTCTCGTGTCGTGCCTCCAAACTCGCGAGCGTCGGCCCATTCGGGGCTGATGAACTTGCCTTTGACGGTCACGCATCCGCGCTCGAACTTCACGAACTTGCCCAGCACCGTGTACATGAAGCCCCTGATGTTCCGATTTGCGTATACGGTATCGCGGCGAGTGAACTCGGTGATCGGCTTGGCCGTGAGGTTGTGGATTTTGTCTTTCACAGGTATCCCAGCTTGATTTCAGGATGACGGGCGCGCCATGCAGCGTAGTCTCCAGATGTGCGGCACTTTCTGTAGTCCTTCCACGCTTCTTTCTGGTTCTGGCGCTCGGCGCGCCATGCCAGCGAGACCTCGTGTCGGCGGTCTTTGGGCGGCAGCGGAGTGAGACCGGCAGCAGCGCGCTTCGCCCGTCGTTCTCTGCCCGCCTTGTGGTGTTCTTGCCGAAGTTCTCGGCGTTCCTCTTTCAGTCCCTCTAGGTACCGGGCAATCCGTTCTTTCTTTTCGGTCGCGTCTTTCGCGTCTATGGCTGCAATCAGGGCACGACCATGTGGCGTTTTCGCGGCCTCTTTGCGTACAGCAGGATCGCACCTGAGCTTTTTCATGTACTCCTCCTGCTGCTCTCTGTGGACGGTGCCCCAAGACGCAATCGCAAGGGGCAGGCAGTATACCCCTATGAAACCGAAAAGAATGAAGAGCATAGATTTGCGTATACGGTTTGCTTTTGGCAGGGGGCCGGTTGCCCGGCCCCCAGTGACCGGCTAGTTCTGGGTGACGGTGGTGGCCACGTCGATGACTTTGTCCTTCGCCAGCAGGCCGCACTCGACATCGAGCAGGCCGTTCAGAATCTGGCTACGGCGGGTGAGGACCAGCGGGTTCTCGATGTCCTTGAAGGACTCGGTGAAGGCGTTGCGCAAGCGCCACGCGCTCTTGCCGTCGGTGGAGAACTCGGCGTGCGACGGGGTCCGCCATTCCTTGAGGACGGTGGGGATGCTGCGCGGCACGATGGCCCCGGCGTCGGTGGCGCGGATCACGAAGTCGTGGGTGCGCTCGTCGGTCAACAGGTGCTGCTTGTACGCGGCAACCCGGTCGCCCATGCTGGTCCACTTTTCAGCCAAGAGGCCGACCGCCTTGTTGCAGACCCCCGGCAGGTCGCGGACGATGTTCGTGGTGTGCATCCGGCCCAGCACGACCTCCGACCAGAAGGAGAGGTTGTCACAGGCGAATACGCCGTCGCCTGCCGCTACGCCCGCCACGAACGTCTTGTCGTGGCTGTTCCGGGTGCCGAGGACGAGGCCCATGTCGTCGTTGTTGTGGCCGTTGGCCAACTGGTAGAGCCCGAAGTAGTGGTCGCCGCCGCGAGCCAGCGCGTGGAGCTGGGCGACGATCCGCAAGTTGAGGGCGGTGACGGCCTGCTCGACGCAGTGGTGGAGGTCGATGTGGGCGATGGGGTGCCAGCGGTTGACGGGAGCCGGGGTGACGACGCGCTCCACGGTTGCGAGATCAGTCTTGTAGCCGCCCGCGTGCAAACAGAGGTTGAGTTCTTTCATGGTGTCTGTGTTTTTGTTGTTGTTGGCTTCAGAGTTCGTTCCCGAACCCGGTTTACGTGCGATACCGTATACCCTGTCGCGGTAGCTGTCAACAGCAAAGGTCGATTTTCTTTTTGGGGCTCTTCGAGGTGGCTGAGTAGTTAAAGTGCCCGCCATTGGTGTGGTGGGGTTGAGTGGTCATAGGGAGCCCTGCCTCGGTTGGTGCCGGGGCAGGGCAACCACCAAACCATTGACCAACGAACTTGATGCGCGACGACATTGGAAAGCTGCCGCTCCCGCCGGAAGCGAAGAAGTACGCCCGGATGACGAGCCGTGATGCGATGTCCGGGCGCAAGCCGCAAATGTTCATCGACATGGTGGCTGCCGTGACGAATCAGCGCGACCGGAAGAAAGGCTTTGGGAACAAGGACGCCGGGGTGCACGAGGCGGCGCAAGTCGTAGACAGGATGCTAAATGGCTGACACGACCAACATTGATCGTCTGGGGCAGGCGGCTCAGGGCATGGCCAACTCGCTGACCAGCGTCCACAACAGCGCGTCACAGGCGAGCTTGAGCCTCGGGCGCGTGCTGACTGGGATGCTGAGTGCCAACGTTGCTAGCAAGACCCTGAGTTTGATCTGGGAGGCTTCTCCTTTTGGCCGGGCTTTTGAGCGTCTTGCCAGCGGTCTCAGGTACAGCGCTGGTGAAATCAAGGCGTTGCAGGAATTGGCCAAGAATAGTCTGGCCGAGATCACGACAAGAACCGGCAAAATCAGAAAGGGGCACGAGGAGGAAGCTGCCGGGCTGAAAGCGCAGCTCGGGCTCTACACCGATCAGCTTCGCATCAATGAGAAGTTCGCCAAAGTCGGCAACATTCGGATCAGCATAATGCTCGCTGAACTCAGCGCGCTGAAGCAGCTTCATGCGTACAACTCGAAGCTCCAGCAGGACTTGATCGAGGCCAACTCATCGTTTGGCCACCGCTATGACCTGATGTACGACACTTTGAACTTGGTCGCCGGAACCGGCGTCGAGTTCGAGGCGGCTACGGAGGCGGCGCGCTCGTTGGTCCACTACGGAATGGACAACGAGAAGTCGTGGGAGCGAAACCTGCGCTTTGTTGCCCAGATGAAGACGGCCATCGGCCTGTCCACCGATCTGGGAGCCCGGCTGGCGGTGATCTTTGAGCGGCAGCTCGGCGGCAGCGTCGAGCGGATGGCGAATACGATGGCGACCATCGTCAACGAGACGGCGCTTGCGGCGGACGAGGCAGGCCGCATGGCGGAGCACATCATGTCGGCGGTCGGTGCGCTGCGCGAAGGTATCGGCGGAAAAGTGGATGAGGTGGTCGGTGTGGTTGCCAAGTACGAAAGTGCGATCAAGGGGCTTGGCGGCGCATCGGGTGAGCTTACGCAGGCCCTGACCAAGTATACCACCATCGAAGGTATGCCGGGAGCTGGAATGCTTGGCATCGGCAGTCCTGAGTTTCTGGCGGATGCAGGTCAGACGGAGGCAGCTATTGAGCGCATGGGTGCAATGGCCAACCAGTGGACAAAGAACGTAGGTGGCTGGCAGCGCCAAGCACAGCTAGAAGGGCTTTCGCAGGTTCTCAACCTTAGCGCCAAGACTCTGAACATACTCGGTAAAGTGGTTGAGGACAACAACCGCAAGCAGCTTGAAGGCATCACGATTCAGGAGCGTTTCAACCAGCAGACGGTGGCGCTGGGTGCAGGCTGGAAGCGCTTGGGCAACGAACTGTGGGCTATTGCCCAGCGAGTTCTCTACCCGGTTATTGCCGGGTTGAACTGGTTGGTTGGTCAGTTTGCTGACGGGCTGGCCTACTTGAACCGGAACAAGGATGTCTTGTTTACAGTGACCGTGGCGGTGGGCGTGGTCATGGCTGTGACGACTGCGTCTATACTGACGCGTCTTGTCCCGGCTTTGTATGACTTGGCGCTCACTGCGAGTCTTACTTCCGGGGCTGCGGTGCGTGCGACACTTGCGATGCGAAGCCTTTGGGCTACGCTCAACGCGCCAATAACGTTGGCCGGTATACGCGCTGGGTTGGCCGGTATACGTGCGGGCGGAGCAGGTCTCGTTGCAGGGGCAGGCGGTTGGGGCGCGATTGCCGCTGTCGCCGCGCCACTGGCGGCTATCGTCACCCTGCTCGGCCTCATGTACTGGTACGGCAGGAAGATGAGCGAGGCTATTGACCTGCAAAACCAGACCGAAAAGCAAAATCGCTCAGTTCAGATACGCCTGCGCCAGACACAGGATGTGCTTTTGGCGAGAGCCCTTGCCAAAGCGGACGTGACTGAGACCACGCGGGTCATCAACAGCATGGTGGACTCCCGCTTGAAGGCCAACCCGATGATAACGTATGAGGCGGCGCACGCAGCAGTCATGCGGGAAGTGCAGCCTATGGTGGACCAGACCTCGTACATGAAGGCGTTGGCAGGTATCAGCTACGCGGAAGGACCGCCCAAGGAAGCTTTGGCCTTTGATAAGTTCAGCGACACGCTGAAGGACGTGGGTGCGCAGCAGGTCCGCGAAAACAAAGACACGCGCAACTGGGCGAAGGTGACTCAGGCCCGAGAATCGTCGGAACGCAGGTTGGCCAACGAAGCGATGACGGTTCCGAACATCTTGTTGAATGCGGCTACTTTTTGGCCAGCGGCCTCGTTTGTGCCTTTTCCGTCCGTGCGGTAAAACCGTCATACTAGCCTATGCAGGACGACCCAATTATCTCGCGGGATTCAAGCCGGATGAACGGAAGGCTCTTGGCGCTGCCTAGCCGTTCCCACGTGCTGAAGAACTATGACCCTGTGTACGACCCGCGCAATCCCAAGGTTCAGAATGCGCTGCTGCTTTCAACCTGCATCGACTTTCCGGCGATGCCTGATGTTATTGAATTGGCCCGGCGCGCTGAGTACAACGTTCACCCAAATCAGGTAATGCCTGACGGTATACACCAGTACAAGCATACAAGCGTGCTGAAGATTCCGGTTTCGTTCAAGCTGCATTACGCCGATACGGCCTACTGTACTGAAGGCGCGCTGACCCTGTTGAAGATTGCGGCCCGGCTCCACTCGTTCATCCTTCCGATCAAGACCGGAAACGAGGAGATTTTTTTCGGGGCTAAGATAGGCCGGGATTTTCCAGCAGCTACTGATGATAGCCAAAAGGAAAAAGATGCGCAGAATGCAAACAACTCGTTCGACGGCATTGACGTTGCCTCTGTGGTTGGGGCGGAGCACATTTACAATCCGGTCGTGTGCCAGCTTGAACTCATGTACATCGACGAAAACAGCCCCGGCATCGTTTGTCGGGGCTACGTCGATGAAGTGAGCGCCAAGCTTCAAGGGCCGTGGCTGCGCGGCCCCGAGTTGGCCTTCAACCTCCCCACGCAGGCTGAGTACTCGTTCACGTTCGTCCACCGGCCCGGTCATCAGAATCCAGTAGATACGAAAATAGTGCAGAGACAGCCGCAGGCGTTCGCGAACGACGTGAGGCAGAAGCTCTATTTCACGCGCAGCCTTGTCCAGATGGCCGACTACAAGGGCTTGGACGACTAGACCCAGCGCGCTACGGCAGCGCACTCCTCGGCTGTGCCCTTCTTCTCGATCTGAAGGAAATAGTCGGCGTAGTTTGCGGCGACGGGGTTGTGGTCCACCATGAAGATCAAAATGCCCAGCTTGTGGGCGACCTCGTGCATGTAGGCGTAGATGCTGCGGCAGACCACTGGGTCTTGGTGGGGGACCACCTCGTCGTACCAGCGGAATCCGATGCGCTTGGAGACCTGCCCTACGGACGACAGTGTTTCAGCGATGATGAAGTTGGTCAGGCCACCTTCGCCCTTGGAGTTGCGCTTGAGCTTGCTGCTTCCCAGCTTGTTGTCCACCTCGACCAGCAGCTCAGCCTTTTCATCGCCGCTGGCCAGTGCCCGCCGTGTCGCGTAGCGGACTTCGATGGTGTTTCCGGTCATCGCGGCGGAGACCCGCCGGGCTTCCCGGTTTAACGGCCCGATGGAGTCTCGCAGCACCATGTTGGGTATGCCCGTCGGGCTGAACGCCCGAGTCCAGTAGTCGATGACCTTGAGGGCGGCACGCGCTTCAACCAGCGAGCGTCCAGCTTCGTCGAGTTCTTGCCGGGCTTTGGCCAGCACGCTTTGGCGCTCTTTCAGGGTGGCTTCTGCTGTCTTAACGATGCTGTCCGATGGATTCCTGTACGCTTGCGCGTCCAGTTCGAGCCTGTGGATTTCCTGCGTGTAGCGCGGAATAAGCCGCTGGATGGACTGGAACTCTGTCGTGAGCCGCGTGGCGTCGAACTTGACCCCCAGCGCGTTCATCTTGTCTTCGGCGGACTCGACGAGCGCCTCCGCGCCTGCGTGGCGCGTTTCATTTTCCGTATACGCGCTGTGAGCTTTGTTCTCTACGGCAATGGCCGCGTCAAGGGTGCTCTTGCGCGTCGCCAGCTCCTTCGGGTCAACCTTTTCATCCCACGGTTTTCCACAGGTGGGGCACTTCACCGGCACCTTGACCAACAGGTTGTGCGCCTCTTTGGCCTTGGTCGTTATGGCTTTGGCAGCGTGGTGTGCTTCCAGCAACGGACGGCGCTGTCCAGCGCACGCCCGTACGAAGTCGCGGGCCTTGTTGTACTCAATCTCCAAGGCGTGGTGGGCGGCGGCCTTTTCGTCTTCCAGCTTCTTGCCCTCGATGTCGATGGCCTTCAGGCGGGCCTCGCTTACCCGGACTGACTCCCGCTTTTCGTCGATTCGGCGCTGGAAGTCTGCCACGATTTTCGCGGCTTCTGCCTTCTCGCGCTTGAACTGCTCGCGGGCCGCTTCTAGCTCGGTCTGGGCTTCGTCTACGGCCTGCTTTGCGTTGTGGACGGTGGAGTGCTTGGCGTCGATGCTGCCCTCCTCCTTGGCGACGGTCTTCTTGAACTTACTGAGCGCGTCTTTGGCCCGGTCATGGTAGGCGCTCCACGGAGGCTGCTTGAGCGCGGCCATGATGAGTTCCACGGATTCGGACTGTGAAAGCTTGTTGAACTTGAGGTTGTCGCCGTCTACGAAGATAGTCCACTCGGCGAGTGTGGCGGTGATGCCGAGGAGCTTGTTCAGATCGGTGCGTGTTTGGGCGATCAGGCCCCGCTCGACCTTTTCACCGTCGTACGTGTAGCGTAGGGCCTCGCCGGTCGGGCTCAGCTCCGGGCACTTGTAGCCCGTCTCCACGACCAAGTCCTTGCCCAAGTAGGAAGCAGTGACCTTGACGTACGTGTCTCCCTGTTCGTTGGTGCTGTACTCTTTAAGGGCCGTCGCGCCGGTCCCAAACACCGTGCGCGAAATGGCTTCGCCAAAGCTGGTCTTACCGGAGCCAACCGACTGGAGCTTTCCGCCGGATGCGGTGTTCTGCCCGGTAACCATGACCAGCCCAAACTCGGGAAACTGGATGTGGGCTTCGCCGAACTTGGCCCAGTTCCGTAAGAGCACGCTTTTGATCTTCAGGTCAATCACGCTCAGTTAGAACGGTAGTTACGGTGTGACGAGCGCTAGAAAAGTGGTCGCCCATCTGCTTGAAGACGACGAGCTGTTCGACTTCGCGATGGGTCGCAGGCACCGGAAGCCTGAGCGGGGTTTCCAGCCGCATGAGCGCCAAGAACCTGTCGTATACGCCAAGCCGGAAGCTGGGCGTGGCATTGCTTTTGGTCCCGGCGTGCCCTCTCGTGGGCACAAGTTTCACACCAAGGAGCAGTTCGATGAGCTTGTGGCCATGTTCAACGCGAAGCCGGAGAACTATCTGGTTTTCCGCAAGTCGGATAACGCTTCAACGGTCGTTACGGGGGACACCACCGATTTTTACCCGAACAAAAACGTGGCCGAGGACATCATGGACTGGCTTGGCTTGAAGCCGAACGGTTCGCTGGTTGTGATTGCTGAGACCGGCAATAGGGTGCGGAGACTCGTCAGGACTGTGCTGCGGCTGGAAATGCCGGACAAAGCCAAGGACGAGCGCCAGCAGGCTAAAAAGGCGCAGCAGGCTGAAAACGAGCGTGTCAGGATGCTCAAACAGCGCGGGTATTCACACGCGGGCAAGTCGCGCATGGAGCTTGACCCGCACGAGGAGCAGCGCTTTCGCGCAGACATCCAAGGTCCGGGCATTGCGTCTCCGGTACAGCTCGGCGGTGCGTACAATGTAGACGCTATTGGGCGCGGCGGGCAAGACGGCGTTCAACTGGTTGAAGTGACGAAGGGGAGCCCTCTTGGTGAGGCCGGTTTCAAGGCTAAGGACTGGGTACTGCGCATTGGCAACATTTTCATCCGTGATGCGAAGACGCTTGAGCGCGCATTGACGGGTTTGAACCCCGGCACACCGGTTGAGATTTACATGAAGCGCGGTACGCACTATGGGCGCAAAGCTGTCGTGCCGCAGGCTACCAGTGCGCCAACAGCAGAACCGACGTAATCTATGCCACGCCGGATGACATTCGATGAGCTGTTTCGGATCAGCGATCCGAAGCGGGTAACCCGTTCGCTGGACGTAAACGGGCCGCCTCTGGACATCGACTCCTACCGGGACGCCGTATACTACGCCTTCAATTTCCGCTCGCACCGTACGAACACGACCGGGCTGCGCCACCGGGGGTACGTGAAGTTTTTCAGGCCCCGTAACCGGCAGCAGAAGCCTCTTCAGCACCTTGAGTGCCTCGTGGACTGCACCTGCCCTGATTTTCGGTATCGCTGGGCATGGGCCAACAAGCAGAAGGGCTCTGGAGCTGTCGGGGCGCGCAGCCTGAACCAAGCGTGGAACAGGGCTCCGCGCAGGACCAACCCGAAAGCAGTGCCCGGATTGTGTAAGCACGTCTTGGCCATGCGCGGGTACATCTACGGCCTGCTCTCGGCGTTTCCCAACAACCAGCCCGATACCTCTGAGAAGTTCGACAAGCTGCTCACGTACGCGACCAAGCGTTGGACGGATTTTCCCGGTGCAATGGCGGCGGCACGTGATCGTGCAGAACTTGTTCGCCAGCGGGCTCAGCTTCGGAATCAGGTCGGGCCTGAGCTTCCTGCGCCGCCCGAGGCAGAGATTGCGCCTGAAGGCCCGCGCCTGCCGCGCCCAGCTCGTCCGGGCCGACCAGAGCGCGGCGCTCCAGCGCTTCCGCCGGAAGTTGAACTCCCCCCGCCGCCCGAGGACGAAGAAGCAGCCTTGCGCCGCGTTGTAGTGCCCTACGCACAGCGCCCCAACCGGTGGCCAACGTATACAAGTAAGAAGCCTGCGGGTTTGGAGAAGACCAAAGGCAAAGTACAGACCGGTGGATTTCCGACCGTTGCTCAATACCGCGCAGCACGGTACGGCGAGAGTCTCGAAACTGCGCGTGTAGTTACATCGAATGGCGAAACTATGAAGACGATTGATACAGACATCCAAGAGGCGATCAAGCTCGTCGAAGAGATGCTGGATGATGAGCAGGGTGCTCCGCCGACGCCAGAGTTTGGCGCGTCGCCCGAGGCCATGCCTGATGAAGAGCTTCCTCCGATGGAGCCCCCGATCAGCGACAGCGCGCTTGGTGCTGATACCGAAGGTGACAGCGCCCTCGGCATCCTCAACCAGATGCGCGATCTGCTCCAGCAGCTCGTGACGGCGCTCGCGCCGCCCCCGGAAGAAGCCCCCGAGGCTCCAACCGGTGAGGGCGAAGGCGAAGAAGAGCTTGCCGTGCCCGAGCCTACGGAGGACACCGAACCGGAAGCTGAAGGCGAGGCTGAAGAGGAACTCGAAGAAGAGCCTGTTGAAGCCTGATCCCCGGTCAACCACGTACCGTAACCGACTATGAATCCCGGTGAATACCCACGACCGCTAGTTCGGAAGCACTTCGTACAGGTGCCCGTGATTTCCGGTTACGTGACCTCTCGTCTCTACGCCACTGACTGGTTCGCCCCGACAATCTCCGGCACGCCGGAGACCACAGCTCTCGTCACGTTCGAGAACGTCGGCAACACCCAGTTCAGCGTCCTCTTGCGCGAGACGGATGATCGCAGCGTATCCGGCACACGGTACAACCTCATGGGAGCCGTCGCGGTGGTCCCCGGCGGCCAGAAGACTTCTTCGATCACAAACCGGCGTCCTTACATGGAGCTTTACTGCACGGGTACGACGACGGGTAATCTGCGTATGCAGATTGACTCGCAGCGCCAGTGGAACGAGTTGGGTTTCGCCAAAGACGACCCGTACTATCCGCCGCAGTTGTTCCAAGCCAAGGAAGTGCCCGGCCCGATTTAACCGAGCGGTGCTTTGCTCGCGTCCGACAGGGTTGTAAACACTCTGCCGGGCGTTTGTTTTGCAGCCCCCTTCGTCCGTTCGCTGGTGTTGATTTCTGGCAGGTTCAGGTCTTGGCCGGGGGCTTCCTGCTCAGGCACCAGTTGGCTTCCAGCAGCTCCCACGCTCACGTTGGCCCGCGTCTTCTTGATCTCCCCACGGATGAGTGAGTACCGGCTAGTCACTGACCCTTGGTCAACATCGTGGACGACTTCCGACACCAGCCAGTTGCCTGACCACGGCGAGGCGCTGTCGAGGCGTGGCGTGAGCAGGAAGTCCACGATGTCGCCTGCCCGTACACCGATGAACTTGTCGATGTCAGCCTTGATCTGGAACCCGGCAAAATGTGTCTCGGCGTAGCTGGCCTGCGCAAGCGCTGCCGCTTCTTCGGGCGGGTTCGTGCTCAGGTGGTAGGGGATGTTGAGCTGCGCCCCGCTGAGCCCGGCAGTGGGGTACGTTGAATCTGCGTACCGAATCGCTTTGGACGGGTTGCTCAGAATCTCGCGGCTTTCTCCTGTATACGGATCGTGCGCAATCATCCTGACGCCAGCGATGCCGCGCTCGAAGAGCTTTTGGCTGTAGTCCGTCTGAGTGAGGGCTGAGCCCGCCATCTGGTAAAACGGCATTCGCACGACGCCTGCTTGGTACTCTGGCGTGTGAAAGTGGAGCACGCCGTCTTTGAAGTAGAAGAGGTAGTTGGCAAAGCCCTTGGAGTTGAGTGCCCGGCGAACCAGCCGATTGCGGATGAACTCCACGTCTGACTCAAACGTCTGCGTGTATACGCCTTCGCCTACGGTGGGCTCGATGACGAGGTCTTTCCAAGAGTTTTCGGCGGCGATGCTCCTGATGATGTCGCTGATCTTCCCCTTGCGGGCAGCGACCTTCGACGCCCGGTTGTTGGCGTATATCTCGTCGCCGGTAACGATGTGGATGAGGTGGCCGGACGTGTCGCCGATGCTGGTTGGACTGGTGCTGTACGTGATGATGACGTGGTTCTGCCACGGCAACCAGTACGCGTAGTCCGGGTTGCCAACGCCCAGCCTGAAGCGCAACCTCGGCGTTGGTGTCGCCATCGCCTGACGCAGCAGCCGGTCCACTACGTCGAGCGTGACGGTGGTTAGCCGGTGGTTGTATACGGCTGAAGCGTATACAGAGTCGTTGAGCGTGCTGCCAATATAACTCACAAGGCCGCTGTCGAGCACGGTCGTTGTACGGTTCGGCATCACCAGTTCAAACTGGGTCAGTGCCCGGCCTTCAAGCTGGAACTTTTGCGCCATAGTCAGACCTCATCCACCGCCACAAACCGCCGCTCCATCGCGTTCAGAGCGTCGGCGGCGAGGTCCAGCTCGTGAAGTTCAATCGAGGCTTCTGTCGGGTTGCTCAGCGCTTCAAACAGGCTGTCCACGGTCTTGGCCGAGTGGAACAAGACCTCGCAGTCTGAGTGGTGCAAAACGATTCCGTCTTCGTCCCCGGCGGCGTCATCGTCAAGGTAGATGACGGCTTTGGACTCGGCGTAGGCTCCGACCGAAGTGTTGAGGACTTCGGCTCGCAGGTCTTCGATGAGGGCGGTCAGGGCGGCTGGCTTCTTCATCTGAGATAGTTACGGTGTGAGATTCAATGATAGGCGCGAGTTTTTATACGATCCTGAGCTTTTTACAAGGCAAGATGTCGTTACGGCTCTTTCGATGCACGCTGAATACGTGAAGGTCGGCAGTGGCCGCCCTCACCCCAAGTACTTCGAGGTTGACCGTCGTTCCGAAAAGTTCGATGACCTGTGGCACGTTCCACTCGACGATAGAACGGTCTTTTCGAGGGCGTTCAACATGCCAACCATCGTGCGCGCCGAACGGGCCGATTGGAGGCTGACGCGGGTGGGGCTGGTGCCACAGCAGAAAATGAAGTTTTGGTGCGCAAATCTTCTGCTGGCCGAAGCGGACTACTTCCCTATGCGCGGGGACTTCATCTACTACAACGGCTACCGGAACTTGATCATCAACGTGGTCATGGAGCCTGAAATGTTCTGGCAGCAGACTAACGTTTGGCTTGGCCTCATCTGCGAGACGATCATCCCGGCGGACGGTGACGCCCGGCCTACTACAAACATGGGCGTGGTGGTTCCTCGGGAGTTGGTTCAGACCCGGCCCCTACCCGAAGTATGAGCCTCGCCTCCCAAGTCGTATACGCCCTGCTGGACGGCCTGTTGACCGACCCGGTTTTTGACCCTGATGACGAGCCGCGACGGTACGCTTACCAAGCGCTGAGCAAGCAGTTCACCGTAAAGTATGCGCTGACCGGAGATCGCAGGGATTTTTTGTGGGCAGACACAGCGGTATCGGAGGAAGAGGCGGTTGAAAAATGGAAGCAGTGGCTGCGAGAGCAGGGTTTTTTGTCGCAAGTCTTCACCTACTCGGTTTACCCAGAAGGCACGTATACGCCAATGGTTGGCGACAGAGAGGACAGGGCGTGATTGATCTCGAACAGCCGTTTGTAGACGCCATGAACTCGACGTTCAAGGAGCTGACGGATGACCGTGCGCAGCGCCAGAAGATCGTTCGGGCGGTCATGGATTGGCTGGAAAACGTCGCGACGAAGAAGCCTGTGCCTGACCTGCCCAAGCGGATCGAGGACTTTCGGAAGGACATGGACCGGGCCGCCGAGGGGATGCGCCTTGTGCTCGTGCGCGGGAAGCTGGTAGTTAAAGCAGACGGCTCGGCTGAGGGCACGCTTCGGCGGCTCAGGCTGGGTACAGCGTGGTTTGTGGGATACGAAGACATCAACGACGTGATTTTGGCCGGTGTGACGGACGAAACGCGTATTTAGAACGCATGAAAGACATCAAGCAGATCATCGCAGAGTCCATCGAGAGCAAGGCCAAGAACTTTGTTCAGACTGCCGTGAACCGGATTCTGAGCGAGGACATCAAGGCCGGTGCGACAGTCGCGGTTATCGACGATCCGATTTCTGGCTATTCTGGTGCGAAGGGCAAAGTCCGTTCGACTTCGGAGGCCAATCCGGGCTTCGTTGACGTGGAGCTTGAGAACGGCACCGTCGTCAAGATGCAGTCGAGCCTGCTCGTTCCGGTGTAATCCGTTTTCGTCGGCCATAGTTAGGGTATGGCTGACGGCACACTCACGGCCAGAGCGGGCTCGTTGGGCGGTACTTCGATGAGGTATCACGAGCTGGCTCTGCAACGCTGGCTCAATGGACTATTCCAAGTCAGAGAGGGCTACCCGGTGCCGGTGGTGTTCACCAGCCCGATGGATGCCTTCGGCGCGTTCGCCCAGCTTTGGGGCGACGCGAACAATCCGTTCGGCTATCTTCTTTCGCTGAAGGACGACTGCGGAAAACCGCTGTACGAGCCTTACCCCTCTCCGATCCGGTACCCGATCATCTCCGTCCACCGCAAGGGCTGGAAGTATCGCTCGTACCAGAACTTCTCGATTCACCGTTGGCGGCATATCAACTGGCCAACGGTAAGCGACACGGGCAGCGTAATCCCCGGCAAGAACCAGCAGGGCACAGGCTTGCAGCGCTGTGCGCTTGGGGAGGTTACTACGGCGCGCCGTCCGATGGCGTGGGACTATCGCTTCCAGATCGACTTCTTCTCCAACCGGCCTGACACCGTTGCGTTTTTCCTTCAGCAGTTCATGAACGAGATGTGGCGCACAGGCGGCGTGCCGCAGACGTGGATCAAGGTTCCCTACCCGGGCTACGGTGAAATGTTGGTTCGGCTTTATCTCGACGGAGAGATCGAGAGCATGACGCCGGAAGAGCCTGAACCCGGCAAGAACGTAGAGTTCCGCACGAGCATCACGGTGGTCGTCGAGGGCTTCGACGTTGACCTGCGCTTCAAAATCTATCCGGCGCTCTGGTATCTCGTGCTCGGTTCCGGGTCGGTCGAGCCTACGGCGCTTGAGAACGCCTTCGTGGAGTACGCCCGATTTGACGGACGTATACAAAATCAGAACCCCACCCTCGATAGTCGGACCAACGTCCCATCGAACGGCACGTGCGCCGTCGCGCTGGAAGGGCGCGGCGAGCCCGACAGCGCCCCGGTGCCCCTGCTCAGTCTCAGCAACGTTGGTGCAAACCAGTTTGGGCAGTTCAGTCTCACCGTTGAGCCTGTCATCCACCTGAATGGGTATACGAATCCAAGCGGCTTCGGCACCGATATGGTTGTCGTGGGTCCGGTCGTGGTTGACCTGCCTATGCTGATGGGGCCAGAAGAGGCCGGTGGCTCTAGCAGGCTGCTGGTAGGCTCGATGGACCTCTATACGAACGAGGACGGCGGGATTTCAAGCTCAAGTATCCTTGGCGGCACCCACACGCTAATCAGCGTGGACGGAGGGACTGCCGTTGAGTGGGGGACGGTGATGTCCGGGGTTTACAGCGGCAGCTACACCGACACGACAGTTTTCGTCAATGCGGGCACTGAAAGCGGCACAATCGTTTCGGCGCTCTTTGACGGCACGTACCTGAATGTGACGGTCGGAGCCGGTAGTTACTACGAGAACGGCACCATGTTTGCCGGATTGATGAACGGAACGCACACACAGATGATTTTCGGGGCCGGAACGTTTTACGCAAGCGGGTCGATGGCCTCTGGCTTCCTCAACGGCACATACGCTTAGCCATGAATGCCCAAATCTCAGCACCAGAGTTCAACCAGCGAGCCCAAGGCTTTTTCCGTTGGCAGGTGGTTGACGCGGCCACGAAAGAAGTCGTCTGCGAGTCGCCCGGCTGGATCAAGAACTTGATCCTCAACAACGGGATGGACCGGGTCTCAATCAGCCCGTGGTGCGACTTGTTCACCTACGGCGTGGCTGGGACGGGCACTACACCGACTAGCGACGACAGCGGGGTCACCACGGCAGCTCAAGTGGGGACCGCAGTGACGCTGACCGGTGGCTCGTTCGTCTTTACGAGCACTATCGTAGACGCTGGAAATGTCATCAAGTGGGACACCGGGGAAGAGGCAACGATTTCGACGGTGGTCAGCCCCACCAGCGTCATCGTAACGAACTCAGTATCGGTTACGGGAGCTGAGTTTACCGTATACAATACGAACCAGACGGGTTTGGTCAGTGAGGTCAAACGGAGCAACACGTACCTGACCGGCACGCCCTACTGCGGTACGACGATTGTCGGGAACGTCTTAGAGCATCGCCGGACATACGATTTCACGGCGGAAGGTGGGGGCACCGTCAACTACACTGAGGTTGGCGTGTCGTGGGCGGCAGCCGGGGCTTCCACGCTCTTCTCGCGCATTTTGCTGCCGGGGCCGGTGCCTGTGCTGAACGGACAGCAGCTTCGCCTCGTCTACCAGTTGAATGTGACGCTGGCACCCTCCGCCAGCGCGCCTAAGACTGCAATCATCAACGGGTGGCCCGTTTCTCCCGCCGTCACTACCGACGGCGACGAGCAGCTACAGGCGTACGCCGTGAGTACGGTCAGTACGCTCGGTCTGATTCAGGGCATCTATGGCCACTACGGGAACGAGCCTTCCACCGGGAGTACAATCGGCGTCTACCTGTCAACGGACGCGTCAGCCCCGGCTGCTTTTGGCGTGGGTTCCACACGCTCGGCGAATGTCGCGTACACGAACATGGGCAAGCTCTCGTATACGACCGGCAGCTACTATCAGGACAAGAGCGCCACTTTCGCTGTTGGAAACGGAAACAGGTCGGACTGGAACTCAATGGGTTTTGGCGCGCACAGCCCAAATCTCTACTTCTGCTACCAGCAAGCTAACAACGCCTACGTCTTCGTTTTTGATGAGGCCCAGACGAAGGCGAACACGCACACGCTGACCCTTAATTTCCGGTGGTCGTGGAGCCGGGTACTGGCCTGAGATCGTAAAACTGACGATGAACCCAACACTCGCGCCCGACACGAGTAGTTAAAACGAACAGAGTTTATGGCTGACACAAGTGCAAAAACCTTTCCCGGGGTATACACGCAGATCATCGACCAGTCGTTCATCACTGAGCGCACCAGTCGGTTTCGTCCCGGTTTGATCGGCGTCTGCTCCAAGGGCCTCTTCGACACTCCCATCAAGGTGCGGTCGTTGAAGGAGTTCGTCATGACGTTTGGACGCCCGATCACGGGCAGCTACAACGCCAACGGCACTCCGAGCGACAACGGCTTTTATCTGGCCGATGCTGTCTCGATGATTGCCGACTTCACGAACGACATGACCGTCGTCCGTGTTGGCAACCGGTATGCTGCGCTCGATCAAGCGGACGGTGTGGGCACGGCTGGAGCTGGATCGTTCACGACGAACCTCAACCAAGCTGCCGTGGTCAACGCTCTGCTGTCTTCCGACCCGTCGGGCCAGCTCTACCTGTCGCTGAAGGAGGACGGCAAAGCGAGCACGGTCAATGTGCCCGTTTTGAGCGCGTCTGGCAGCATTGTGGCTCTGGATGGTGAGACGCTGAGCGCGACGTACATCGGGGCCTCTCTAGGGTATAGCAAGTACGGCAGTGCGGCCAACAAGGCTGAAGGCGTCGTTTACGCCTACACCTACGGGTCTGACTCTACGATGCTGACCGATTTCCCGATGACGACGTACGGCGCAGTCACCGGCAGCAAGAATGCGTACCAGTTTGTGGTCGCAGCTAACTGGAGCACCCTGACGGTCGGCGGAGTCTACAAGATCAAGCAGACCGGCAATTACTCGGAAACACCCGAGGTCAGGATCAAGCAGGTGCTTAACGGCACCATCGTGCTTGAGACCTCCGACAGCACGCGGCTTGGGTATCAGGCCGTGGCTCTTCAGGACACGTATACGTCTGGTGTGCTCTACAAGGCCACCGGGCGGGTTCCTTTCCTTTGGGTTGAGGCGACCACCGAGGGTGAGTGGGCCAATGGTGCGAACTCCAAGACTGGGCTCTACATTCGGGTTCGTCCGGGGTCGGCCCCCGGTTCCAAGAAGATGGAAGTCTTCGTGGACGGCGGCCTTGCGGAAACCCACGACAACCTGTCGAACGATCCGACTTCGTCGAACTTCTACACGACCCGGATCAACGACATTTCCCAGTACGTCTACATCGTCAATGCCGACGACACGGACACCTACCATGCGGCCAATACGGCGGCACCGTGGGACGTGAACTACTACGGCACGAATGCGGGGCCGCCGCTGGGTATGCCCACGGGTGCGATCAACGCTGGCATCCTGTCTGCCTCGGGAACGACGTGGTCCACGGGAGGCCAATTCACGCAGGGGTACAACGGCAACAACGCGCAGGAGGCAGACTTCGTCGGGACATACGACCCGGCTACCGACACGTTTACCGGCCTCAAGGCGTTCGAGGACATCGACAACGTGGACATCAACCTCCTCGCTGCCCCGATGGACTCGGCGAACTTCGGGACCAATGCGACGGTGGCAGGCATGGCGGTCATGCAGGAGATGGCTCGCGTGGCGCGCAAGGTGAACGCGCTGGCACTGGCGGACGTGCCGCCTGACCTCAATCCGTGGGAAGCCATCGACTGGCACAATGGCACAGGCCGCTGGACTGGTCGTGGTCGCATCGACGACGCGAACATCGCGATCTACTGGAACTGGTTCCGCATGACCGACCGGTTCACTGGCTTGATCAAGCTGGTGCCGCCCACGCTGGCAACTCTCCGGGCGATGGCGTTCACCTTTGACCGCGACAAGCCGTGGTACGCGGCGGCAGGCGAGAATCGCGGGTTCATTCCCGAGGCCCTCTCGGTTCAGTACGAGAAGGTCAGCAACGACGTGCGGCAGGCGATGTACGGCGCAGGCAACAGCGTCAACCCGCTGCTCCGCATCCGGGGCCGCTACCTGCTCTACGGCGAGCGCACGATGCAGCGCGCCGAGTCCAAGCTCACGGCAGTTCACTCGGTCATCCTCGTCAATTACGTGGTGGATGGGCTGGCCGACGTTGCCCGCAAGTTCGTCTTCGATCCGAACGATCTCGAACTGCTCATCCATATCCGGCTCGCCTTCACGGAGTTTCTGGACAAGGTGCGCAACGAGCGCGGCATCGAGGAGTACGAACTCGTCGTGGACGACCGGAACAACACGGCTGACACCCGGAACCACCGGGAGGTCATCGTCGATCTGGCCATCGTGCCGACGGATGTCGCAGAGCGCATCTTCATCAACGCCACGGTGCGCGAGTCTGGAGCAACTCTGAACAACGTTAACACGTAACGCTTATGGCACGAATGAACTTCAAGAACACGTTCGGGTCGCAGGACTCGCGCCTCGACCTCCAGCGTGTTGACCTATGGAAAGTCACCCTCTCCCTGCCGAGAGCCATTGGCCTCGACTGGACTGAGAACGTCGAGTTCGCGCTGGAGAAGTTCCCGTTTCCTGAGCGTTCCCGCGAGATGTTTCAGGTGAAGTACATGCAGCAGACGAACTTCATGCTCGGCGGCGACACCCCGACTCCGGCCATCGAAATCCCGGTGCGCTACGCGTTCTCGCAGCGCACAGCGGAAGCGCTGGAGAAATGGTTCCAGTTGGCGTCCAACCAGCGGACAGGCGGCGTTGGTCTGACGACGCAGATCAAGGCCAAGGGCTTCATGCGCTGGCTGGTGCCTAACATGCAGAAGCAGATTCAGGACATCCGGGGCATTGCTGTACCGGGCGAGAACACGCTCAACGAGGGCCTGACCTACGAGCTTGAAGGGTGCTTGATCAAGGGCCTTCGGTATACGGATGCCGACATGACCCAGAGCGGGGCGGTCAACCTGCTGTTCGGGCTCCAGATCGACCGTTATTACCCGACCAACCTTGACCAGATGGTCATTACCGTCCCGTAACCGGTGAACAAGTGGAAGCGAGCAGTTTTTCGGCTCTTCGAGAACGAACCTGTCGAGGTTGTCGCGCTTGAAGAGCCACCTGTTTCGGACACGGATGCTGGACTGGTTTGCCCAGACTGTGGCCGGATGGAAGCCAATGTTCGCGAAGTGTACGACCGGGAAATGGGCGGTAATGAGCCGATCCAAGTGGCACTGTGCCCGTGTGGCTGTGAGTTCACACCGATGATGGAGTCGCAGGCCAAGCGCGTGGTTCAGGAAGTCTTTGAGCAGCGTCGGCGGCGGATGAAGGCGCGGATGCACCGCGAGGCCACGTACAGCCCGGAGTACGCGGCCAAGAAAGAAGCGTTCAGGCTCGTAGGCGCATGAGACCAACAGGCTTATTGGCGGTATCGAAGGTCGTACTGGCTGATGGCCGGGAACTCCCGGTGCAGAAAGCCATTGAGTACGGCTGGATTCGCCCGCCTCAAGGCCGTCAGCCCACCGGGTGGGGGCTGGAGCGCCACGAGGTTCCTCTAGGCCAAAACCTTTTCCTCGATCAAGGCCGTCAGGCTCTCGCGTACGCCTTCGGATTTCGCTCCCCGATTGCGAGCTACACTGCCCAGCGTTTTGGTGTCGGTACAGGCACCACGGCAGCTCGGGTAACCGACACCAGTCTGGAGTCTCCGATCACGCTCAGTGGCGGCGGCGCAACGCAGGCCATCGACTACATCGACTTCATCAGCCCATTTGTGTGCCGGGTTGCCTTCACCCTTGGGGTGAACGACGCCAATGGCTACATCGTCTCTGAGATGGGTTTGTATACGGGAGCGGATATTCTCGTTGCCCGCAAAATCCGTGCGGTGAGCATCAACAAAACCTCTGACTTTGCGACCACGCTGACGTGGCGCATACGCTTCTGATGAACCCACTCGTTGCACGCGTTCTCGGCGAAAACCATGAGACGACCGGTGCGCCCGAAGAGCGTCAGGAGATTGGCATTGGCCAGCAGATTCAGCAGAAAGCCCAGCAGATTCAGCAGGGCCTGCTGAACTTCAACGTGCCGGAAGAGGACGAAGTTTTCAGCAACATTCACAGCATCTATCGGCTTGCGGGGCAGCTCGTAGGAATGCACGGTCAAGGCGGGACCAATTTCCGTCAAAAGACCGCGTCGTCGATGCGTCAGATGAGCTAATCGTACTAACACTCTTGTCAAATGATAATCCACGTAACAGATTCTCAAGTCGTCGGCGAGACCCAGAGCACGCTGTTCAGCACGATTCAGCAGGGTCCGGTTTCGATGACCGCCGTCATCAAGAACTCCGGCGTCAACACCATGAACTACCGTTTTCAGGAGTACAACGGTACGGCGTGGGTTGACTTGGGCACGACCGGCACGGACCTGTACAACACGCTATCGCCGAATGAGGTGAAGATGTTCCGGGTCACGTCGAATTACCCGCAGGTTCAGATGGTCGGCAACGCCAGTGGTGGTGCCTTCCTTGAGTTCGCGGTGACGCGCTACGCCAACCGGGCGAGCGGCGGTACGATTCCGCTCTTGAGCCTCTAGTACGGCTCTACCGTGTAGGTGTGGTACACCTGCCGGTACGCGAAGCCGATCTGGGGGATGCCGAGGGCTTCCACGTCTGCCGGGTCGGCCAGACAGATAGGTGCCGGGTCGGGTACACCCGGCACATTCGTTTCCACAAGGGTTCTCCCCAGTGACTCCCAGAAGTGTGGCTTGAGGCTGTCTGGTATCTGGCTGCTGACGGCTTCTAGCGCTGTTTCAAAGTCAGCGTCTTCTGGCACGCTCTCGAAGAGCTTGCGACAGCGCTTCGGCCCCCAGTTTGGCACCCCCTTGATGTTGTCCACCGGGTCGCCGATAACCGCCAAGGCAATGGCGATCTGGGTTGGGTGCTTGACGTGCCACCGGCTGAGGATGAAGTGGTCGGAGAGCACGGCTTTTTCGTTGAGCGAGTAGTAGTGGACGTTTCCGCCCTGTAGCTGCATCAAGTCCTTGTCGCCAGAAATCACGTAGATGTCGTCCGCCTTGCTACTGTATACGGCTGTGGCTACGATGTCGTCACCTTCATACGGAGCCTGCTCGTGGTGCGCTGCGCCGAACATGAAGGTCAGCGTGTCTTTGAAAATCTCACGGGTGTCGTAGTACTCTTGCGGCTTGGCCTCGCGCTCCTTGGACGGGTTTTGGTGGGCGTCCCAACCGAAGAACATGCGCGTGAAGTTGAACCCGATCCGGTTGGAATCTGGGTTGAGCAGGCTGAGAAGCGTCTGTATACAGAGCCGCAGCGCCTCAGCAGGGTCCGTCGTCATGCGCTGCGCGGCGAACCACGACCGGGCATAAAGCGAGTTCCCGTCTACGATCATGTCGATCATCGACGCTGCATCTCCTTCATCTTTTCGTTTTCTTCTTCCACGCGCTCGTTGCGCCAGCGCATCAGGTCTTCAAGAATGTCGTCGGGGACGCGGGTCAAATCGAGGACGAGCCCTTTTCCGTCCCATGCGAGTTCAAAGAGGGCTCTCCAGCGTACCAGTCGGGCCGTGCTGGACGCCTCAACGAAAAAACTCCTGATCGAAGCTCAGGGCGTGGGTGAACGGCTTGGCGCACTCAGACCGGTCGCAAATATGCGGAATGCTGGTCTCCAGATGGGGCGTTAGCGCGTCTTCCTGCCGCTCCAAGAACTTTGCGTCTCGCGGTGAGAGCGCGTTGTACCAGAGCATCATTTCCGTCAGCGTATCAGCTACTGTGTCGTTGATGGAGATGACCGGCATGAGCACGTGGAGAACCCGGTCAGAGACCTGCTTCCTCGCTTCGTCTTGGCGCTCGTTGATGATGCGCTCGTCCTTGACCAGCAGGGGCCGTACCTTTACCACGTCGCCGCAGTCCGGCAGGACGATGGTGTCATAGCCGGGGTAGTCGTCAGGCTTCTCGGCCACCTTCTCCAGCTCGTCGGGCACTACGATGCGCTCACGGTGCTTCGTGTGGCAGTACGGGCACTCGGACTGGTACTCGATGGCTCCACCGCTCTGCGCGGCTCTGGCGACCAGCAGGACGGTGTTTAGCTCGCTTGCCACGAACTCCTCCAGCTTGGCTCCGTTGAGGTCGCACAGGCGCTCCAGCAAGCCGTATACGAGATCGTTTCGGCTGCTTTTTCGGCTCGCCTCGACCAAGAACTCGTCGGTGCCGCTGTCCCACGGAAAGACGACCATTTTGCCTCCGGGCCACGCCGTTCGGTTGGTGAAGCCTTTGGACAGGAGGGTGATTTCGCGCTTGTACGCTTCGCGCCGAGGCACGAGCGACTTCATGTTGGTCTTGATTGCCATAAATATCGAATAGTTTAAGCGCAGTCCTGATGGGTACATCCGCTGGTGTCTGGACCACACCCAATAGAACGGCAAACTACTGGCCGAGGATGACCTTGGAGGTCAGAAGGGCTGTCACGGGCTGTACCACGCCGAGCGGCGGCACGATGGGCGGTGTGGTTGGTGACCCCATGTTGCCGTTGCCGTGCGTGTGGGTGGAGAGGTAGAGCAGCAGTGAGTCGAGGAAGAGGGTCAACTGGTTGCCGAGGACGTACGGCTCGCTCGCGCCTGTGCCGAGGTTGAGCGTCGTGAACTCCAACTGCATCTGTGCGCCTGCTGTGAGCGTCATGTTGGTCGAAGCGCTGATGTCCACGGCGGTCAGGGCGTCTACGCTGAAGTTTGAGGTCGTAGTCAGCGTGATGTCATCGACGGAAGTCATGTCGATGGCCCCGCCCGACCGAACGCTGAAATCGCTGCTCATCGTCCGCCACGTGAAGGAGTCCGACGTGCCTCTCAGCTCGTTGGAGATGTCGAGGCGGAAGTCCACGTTGGCGTGCAAGAAGGCCCCGTCGTCGAGGTCGTCGAGCTGGAACTGGTTGCCCAGTGCGGTCGTGAGCCGGATTGTCCCGTCGGTCGGGTCTCCGTCGATGATTTGAAGCCTGTAGCCCTTGCTCGTCGTTACGATGATGCTGCCCGCGTTGATCTCAAAGGCATGGCCGTAGCGTGTCCAGATGGTGCTCTTCGGGTTGCCAACCTTGCCCGCAGTCTCATCGTAGCTGTGGAGCTTCATGTTGTCCCGGTCGGTCAGGGACTGCATTCCCCACTCCCAGACGGGCTTTTCCGGCTCCCCATCGAGAAACCGGACCCAGACCTTGTCTCCTACGGCTGGGAGCTGGCTGAAGCCACCTGACGCCGGGCCGCCCCCGGCGGGCATACCTGACGGAAGTGCCCACGGCAGGTCGTTGGTGCCGATGTACCCAGCTCCACTTCCGCTGACGCCGTGTACGTGCGGCACACGGGCTTTCACGCGCCCTAGCCTCTGTGGGTCTTTGACGTTTTCGACGATTCCAGCGTAGGTTCCTAAGAGTTGCATTCTCTGAAGTAGTTACAGCGTATGCGAGCGCCCATATCCGAAAAGAACCAGATCAATCTCTGGGGGAAGTCCGCGACAGAGGGGCTGGACCCCCACCGGGTCGATCTGTGGTACTTGGACATGAAGCCCGTGGTGGACAACATCAACAGACTCGGGCTCCGGTACGAAATCCCTCCGATTTTTCCTCAGTATGCCCAGTCCGTCACCATTCCAGAGCTGAAAATGAAGGCCGACCCCATCCGGCGTGGGAACGTGCCATTCAACATGCCGAGCTGGGATGAGCCTCTGGATGCCATGCGCATCACCTTTCTGATGCCCGTCAACCAAAACTACGGTATTAGTCCGACTAACGATACGCTCGCGTTTTTGACTACTTGGCATGAGCTTGTTAGGGCAGGACGCGGCAGTCGGGTTCATGGCGGTTTGACGGGATGGTACGCCGAGACCCTTGCGCTGCGCCCCAAGGGCAGCCGAACACCTTACGGTTACCCGTTCAGGTTCAACTTTGAGGTCTACCTGCTAAAGCCTGCCGACGTTAACGATGTCAACCTGACACCGCAGGCGCTGGCTGTACAAAATCAGCAGGCACTTGTTGCTCGGCAGACCCAGCAACGGTACGCGGAATCGCTTAAAGGGGTGGACATGGCCAGCATCGAAGCCTCCAGCCGAGAGAGGCTGGAGGCGTCGGTTAGTGCCCCGCGCACACTGACATCCATCGCGTCCTTCGGTGCTTTGGAGCAATCCATGTCCTATGTAGTTAAGCAGGCTTGGCTGGCTGGTTTCAAAGTAGGTGACCTCACCTACAAGGAGTCCGGCCCTCTGACGTGCGAAGCCACGTTTTATGCAGAGAGCATTCATCAGGACTTGACCGTCGTTCAAAGGGCCTAGTATGAGCGCAGCCACAGCCAAAGCGGTTTTCGCCAAGCTCCGGCCTCCGTGCGCCCGGAACTCAACTCTCCTCTACCCCTACGCGCAGGAAGGGCTCGTCAACCTCGGCTACACGCTGCGGCTTCCATCCGGTGAACCGGCGGTTGCTCCGGGTGACGGCGTTGTTGTAGGCATTGTCAACGCGCAGCCCTCATGGAAGGCGTCCCAGCCCAAGCGTACGAATGAAGTTACGATTGACCACGGCCTTGGTGTGAGCACCGTGGTCGGCGGCTTGGGTGAGGTGAGTGTACACACCGGAATGTCGATCTCCCGAGGCACTCGGCTGGGCTTGCCCGTTTCTGACGAAGTTTTTCTTGGGGTCTACTTCAACGGCAGTGCCATGAACCCCGTGGTGGTGAGCCGCCACTTCAGGACGCTTAGCGAAAACTGGGTACCCGGTCAGGGCGGCAAGCTCCGGTTTGCGCCAGACCGGGTTACGCGCACAACCAACGAGGGCATTTTGTCCACGGTTGTTTCCGGGGTGCGCTACTTCGTCAACGCGCTCGTCGGTACGCCGAACTACCTGCTCAGCATTGATTTCAACGGTAGCGGGGCTAAGACCGGCTTAGCTGCGGCTGGATTTACAGGGACAGACTTCTGGAACGTGTACGCGCCGACCGCATTCACGGAGACAGTGGACGCGTCTTGCCACTTCTCGGCGTACGCGGGTAGGGCTTTCAGCGCGACTCCATTCCAGTGGCTTCACGATTACCGTGGGGCTAAGACCAGTGTTCGACTGGAAAAGGTGGCTCCGCTCTCTACGGACGCAGGCAGCCACGCTTCTTTTGACTCGATGCTCGCCACGTACGTCGGCGGCTACGACATGTTCAGCGTGCCGATTACGAACGAGTTCAATCTGAAAGGCATACCGCCTGCAACGTATACGCTGTTCCTCTACGCGGACACGACTTCCGGCCCCAACGCAACCGACTTCTACGTTTCTGTCAACGCAGGTGCGCCAACAGTGCTGACCAACGCTCCAACTGGAGCAGGCACGTTTGTCGAAAACGACAACTACGTCAAAGTGAACCTCGTTCTAAGCAGTGACGACGTGGTCGCCGTTAAGGCGAACGGGTTCCTTTCTGGTCTGCAACTGAAGCGCGTATGAGCTGGCACGGGCTGTTTACCGTAATCCTTCTGAACGACGGTAGCCTGCCTGACTTAGCGCTGGCCCGCGAGAGCTTCAACAACCAGTCGTGGCCCCACCGTGAGCTGCTTCTGTCTGACGAAGGTGTGCCGCTATCTGTCACCTCTCAGCGTGCTCACGGAGAGTACTGCGTAGTTTGGAGGTCCAGTCTGGCGCAGCTCTATGCCTCAGACTGCCTTCTGAAAATCGCTCAGTGCGTAGCTCCAAGGCAGTTGACTGTGCTGCGCTGCTACGGCCAGCAGGTGGCATCCGCCTTTTTCCGGCGGGCGGCTCACCTTCTCGAATCTGACCAGCTTGAGGTTGTCGATGCGACTACGGTCGCTGTTGCCGATAGTAAACCGAAAGAGGAGCCGGTCGCATCCGAAGAGCGTATTCGCCGGAGAGACCGCGCTCTGGACGGTAGGATCAAAGTTGAGCGCTTGAGACCGGAGTCTGCTCTGGTTAAGACGCAGAGCCACGTGTGGCTGAACAACGCTATCGCGGTTTATCGCGGTCGTAGGCTGATGACCTACCGATCCGAGCATCAGCCCTATTGGCAGCATTCGCAAATCGGTATCTGCGAATGCTACGATAATTGGGTACCGGTGCCGAAAACAGCTAAGACGTTTGCGTGCCCACGAGCTGAAGACGCTCGGCTTTTTGTGCATGAGGGCGATCTTTACATGCCGTATACTGATAATAAGTTTCAGCTCCTGTCCAAGCTAAGAGACGACCTCGCCATCGACTGGATACGACAGTTTACAGAAGTGCCCGGAGTGGTTCTGCAAGCGCAGGAAAAGAACTGGAGTTTTTTCAGCCACTGGTCGGGCATTCATGCGGTTTACAGCATCAATCCACACAGTGTGTTGGCCTATCGGGACGGCCAGTTGCGGCTTTGTGCTGAGCAGGCGTGGACGTTCCACTGGCCCTACGGCGAATTGCGCGGCGGTGCGCCACCGGTTCTGTTTCAAGGGCTCTATTGGCACTGGTTCCACAGCTCTCATCGCATGGCCTTTGGCAGGGACGACTGCCGTTGGAACCTGAGCCGACGGTACCATGTCGGCGTGTATGCCTTTGAGGCGAAACCACCCTTTCGGCCCGTTGCCTGTGTGCGTTGGCCGGTGATAAGCGGTGCGGACAGAGAGCGGCGCTCGATGCCCGGAATCAACCGGCCCAGCGAGCACGCCGTAGTGTTTCCGTGTGGCGCAGTGCGCACGGAGACTGGGTGGTGGCTTAGCTACGGCGAAAATGACATTCGCTGCTGCGTGGCATTCGTGCCTGACTCAGTTGTGTTTGAGACCCTGATTTGGCTATGAAAATCGTTAGCGACTGGTACTACCCTCTGCCAAAAGGTTTTTGGGAAAACTGCTGTGTAAACGACCCGCTGGAGTCTCCGCCGCTACGTGCGCTGGAGCGCCTGTCTGGCGCTCACGAGTGCCACGCCTTTACAGCCAGCACCGAAGAACAGTGCGACCGCGTCATCAATGGCGTAGCGTACCATACCCGTTCAAGCTGGACAGAGTGGCTGCCTGAGATTGCCGCTATGCAGCCTGATGTGATCCTGAGCAGCGGCTTCCTGAGTGTCTCGTACGAAGTGGCCAAGGCGGCTCCGAAGGCCAAGACCGCTGTCTTTTTGCACTCTGACCCAGCCAGCATGTTTCTGACCTGCGGCTGTGACGACCGCTGGAAGATTTTTTCTGCGTTGATCACGCCTTTGGACTACGGCGTGCGCGTCATCAAGCGGCTGCTGCCGGACATGCGCGTGGAGGTTATCCCCTGTGCGGCAAACACTGCTTTGTGCCGGAAGTACCACAAACCGATGTTAGAAAAGCGCCTCATTGCGTGTGGGGCTGGTTGGCACGAGCGCAAAGGTGCGTCCTACTCCAACAAGGTCTTCGACTCTGTTCGCAACGACTTTAACCGGCCTTGCGGGGTGCTCCTGTGGGGGTTGCCCAAGTTGCAATTTTTCGAGGCGATGGCGGACTGCAAGCTGCTTTTCTTTCCGTCGTACGGTGAAGGTACCGCGAGAGCCGTAACGGAAGCGGCTGCGGTGGGGACTATGCCGGTTGTACCGCTTGAGTCGGCGTCGAACTGCGAGCACGTGCGCAAACTTGGCGGTGTCGCAGTTCCTATGGGCATGTACCTGTCGCCTACGCATAACGAGCAGTTCGCGGTGGACTTTACTGTGCCGCCCCGCGAGATGGC
>Ga0315285_10000118_pt1 | contig 76456 bp, 66 predicted proteins | sample YL17G09_36_MG_FD_203698 | JGI IMG/M metagenome (GOLD analysis project Ga0315285, IMG submission 203698) | Sediment microbial communities from Yellowstone Lake, YNP, Wyoming, USA - YL17G09_36 | ecosystem: Environmental > Aquatic > Freshwater > Lake > Sediment | place: USA: Wyoming | collected... | reverse complement strand
GTGTGGTAAGATTGGAGGCTCAGGACCATACCGGTGAACAAGCCGACCAGCAGGATGATCATCGTGGACGACGCCCCGATATAATAGATCTGTTGGACTATCTTTGGCAGTTGCTTGGGACGAAAAATCATCAGGAATGCCAAGAGGAGAAAAATCAGCCCGGCGCCTAAATTGCGGACCCAGCGAGACGCTCCCCTGCCGATAGCGGCGAACGGACCCATCAATAGTATAGCAACCTGCCATTTCGCATTGCCCTTGGAGAGGCTCGGATGATTTCGGTCTATGGCCATGAGTAGGGTTCCTTCTATCGATGTCCTGCAGTGATCAGTGACGTTTCTAGCTTCGCCATAGCCCCAATCGTAAAGTAGGCACTATTTTCCGCCTAACCGATAGAAAGTTGGAAACGGGCGCGGCTGGGAGCGACCAGCAGGGGCGAGCGCCGCGCCGCCAGGACGGCCGGACTGCAGGACCAACAAGTGCGATGGATCGTTACCATCGACGGGTGAGCATGTCAAGCGGAAAAGGGATCAGGACGTTTTCGCCGGATGCATTTCACCCGCAAAGGCGACACGAAGCCGACCTTCCTGAGGATGTCTGACCGTCCTTGGGGACGTTGGGGCAAAGTTGACTTTCTTTTCCCCCTCACCGTCATCCGGGACGTTGCGGCAACTATGAGAAACCCGGGGGAGCACCCGCCCCCCCAAGACACAACAGCCCCGTGCGACATTCGAGCCGCAGGGGGGCCGTGATCTCCGAGACCCAGGGGCATACTGCCCTCCCGCTGTCTCGCTCTCAGGGACAATTCGCCGTGCAACACCGACCCTACGCCCACCCTGCTCCAGTCGTCAAGGAGAATCCACCTCGCCTTTTCCACGGGGCGACAGAGACAGCGACAGGGACAGCGAGATCCGACAGCGACAGCCGAACTGGCGCGCAATCCAGCGAACCCATCGGAATTCCGGGGACACCATACGGAACGCGACGGGGCGATAGCGAGAGCGGATAGCGACAGCGGGGTCCCACCATCGGTGAGGGCCGCCAGCGCCAGCGCGCTGGCCCTCCGTCTTGAGTCGTGGGGAACGCCATCAGAGTTATTCCTCTCAGTCAACAACGTCCCCCATTACAATGGGGCCACGGCTCTGAGGCCGTGGAGACTGACTGAGAGTACAGCCATAGCAATTCCGACGAAGGGCTTCAATGGGGCCACGGCTCTGAGGCCGTGGAGACAAGGAAATCCCTGAGAGTCAACTCCGCCCCCTCACCGCTTCAATGGGGCCACGGCTCTGAGGCCGTGGAGACCGTAAAAGGGACAACGCAATCCCCGGAACACATCGCGCTTCAATGGGGCCACGGCTCTGAGGCCGTGGAGACTCCGAACCCATGGGAGCCATCGCCGATCTTCTCACAGAGCTTCAATGGGGCCACGGCTCTGAGGCCGTGGAGACGTTGCGGAATGTGCAAGAGTATACGGTGAGGGCGTGTCGCTTCAATGGGGCCACGGCTCTGAGGCCGTGGAGACGAACACGATGCCCGACAATAAGAAGTCACTGTACGAGCTTCAATGGGGCCACGGCTCTGAGGCCGTGGAGACCAATCGAAAGGCCTACCGTTCCCACGATCCATTGTTCGCTTCAATGGGGCCACGGCTCTGAGGCCGTGGAGACGAATAGCCAAAGTGTTCAATTCTCATAATGATAATTGCTTCAATGGGGCCACGGCTCTGAGGCCGTGGAGACTGAACCGCAACGCCGGCCATGACTACTCGGCCGCCCAGCTTCAATGGGGCCACGGCTCTGAGGCCGTGGAGACCGGCGCCCACGGGGAGGATCTCTCCCTTGACGACCGTGCTTCAATGGGGCCACGGCTCTGAGGCCGTGGAGACGAAACGGCTTGAAGAGCTTGCCTCTTCAATCCGTACAGCTTCAATGGGGCCACGGCTCTGAGGCCGTGGAGACTCCGGTCGAAGGTCCGCGACCTTCGCACGCGGCTCTCGGCTTCAATGGGGCCACGGCTCTGAGGCCGTGGAGACCGAAGCCAGCCACGGAAAAGGCCGAAGGTGTCCGGTCGCTTCAATGGGGCCACGGCTCTGAGGCCGTGGAGACCGCCGAGCGATAGATCGAGCATTGAATGGACGTCGTAGCTTCAATGGGGCCACGGCTCTGAGGCTGTGGAGACTAAAGGGATAGGATCAATATTGGCATGCCATAGAAAGCTTCAATGGGGCCACGGCTCTGAGGCCGTGGAGACGTATGCACATGCGTATATGTTATCTAGTGCCTGATGCGCTTCAATGGGGCCACGGCTCTGAGGCCGTGGAGACCGCGGGGTGGTATCCCCGGAAAGGCCCGTTACCGTTCGCTTCAATGGGGCCACGGCTCTGAGGCCGTGGAGACGTTATAACGGCGTGTGGGTGGTATCGAATGTCGCAACGCTTCAATGGGGCCACGGCTCTGAGGCCGTGGAGACCGTGGCGCGGTGCCTCCAGCTCATCGCCAGCGCGGGCGCTTCAATGGGGCCACGGCTCTGAGGCCGTGGAGACATCCGCGAGAAGACCCAGATAGAGATCGCGCAGGTTGCTTCAATGGGGCCACGGCTCTGAGGCCGTGGAGACGGACGCCGTTGCCGTAGGGGTTCTCGTGCTGCCCCTCGCTTCAATGGGGCCACGGCTCTGAGGCCGTGGAGACCGGGAGCACTTCGACAAGCTCTGGGCGGCCTACTGCGGGCTTCAATGGGGCCACGGCTCTGAGGCCGTGGAGACTCGTCTAGTCGCCCGCGAAGCACTCGATGTACAGGTCGCTTCAATGGGGCCACGGCTCTGAGGCCGTGGAGACCTGGAGACAGCCGGGCTCTTGCGTTCAATTGACATCCGCTTCAATGGGGCCACGGCTCTGAGGCCGTGGAGACGCAACGTGCCCAAAGTCCTGCGCGAGCTGTGCAAGGAGCTTCAATGGGGCCACGGCTCTGAGGCCGTGGAGACCGCATCGTGGACAAGGACTATGAAATCGACACCGGCGGCTTCAATGGGGCCACGGCTCTGAGGCCGTGGAGACGCCTGACATGGCCGAAGAGTTGAGTCTGTGGACGGGACGCTTCAATGGGGCCACGGCTCTGAGGCCGTGGAGACGCCCGCGTAGGTCGGCAGAAAGAGGTTGAGCTGTTGGCTTCAATGGGGCCACGGCTCTGAGGCCGTGGAGACGGAGATGGTCGCAGAAACCTTTTCGTTCCTGGCGGGAGCTTCAATGGGGCCACGGCTCTGAGGCCGTGGAGACCGAAGGATTCGGAGGGAACTTTCTCCTGGGCGCAGGGCTTCAATGGGGCCACGGCTCTGAGGCCGTGGAGACGTGGGTGGCGCTCTCCAGGGGGGGGGAACCTTCATTTGCTTCAATGGGGCCACGGCTCTGAGGCCGTGGAGACTGGCGCCCAACGTCAGGGGTGTGATCGAGGTTGGCTGCGCTTCAATGGGGCCACGGCTCTGAGGCCGTGGAGACAGGCACTCAGCGCACACCTTGCGCAGGGATTCCACTCGCTTCAATGGGGCCACGGCTCTGAGGCCGTGGAGACGGCCAGTAGGCGCCCGCCGATCGTCGCCCCTCCCGCCTAGCTTCAATGGGGCCACGGCTCTGAGGCCGTGGAGACGCCATCTCATTTCTCCGCTAGCAAGCTTGCACGCTGGGCTTCAATGGGGCCACGGCTCTGAGGCCGTGGAGACCAAAGATCTATGGCTCGATGATCGGACGGAAGATTCGCTTCAATGGGGCCACGGCTCTGAGGCCGTGGAGACAACCGGGTGATCGCCTCTCCGGCCTCGCGCTGCGTCGGCTTCAATGGGGCCACGGCTCTGAGGCCGTGGAGACGCGCGGATGGCGGAGCTGAATGTGGCGAAGCCGGACGCTTCAATGGGGCCACGGCTCTGAGGCCGTGGAGACTGATCGGCTCCAGGCGCATCCGCGGGATGATCAGATCGCTTCAATGGGGCCACGGCTCTGAGGCCGTGGAGACTACTCGATCGGCGTACTTTCGTCGGCGTCTTGCTGAGCTTCAATGGGGCCACGGCTCTGAGGCCGTGGAGACTGCGTGAGCAGGGCCACGATGTCCATGCCCGCATTGGCGCTTCAATGGGGCCACGGCTCTGAGGCCGTGGAGACAAGGAGGCCGAGAAGGATCAGAAGGACATCCCGGCCTTGCTTCAATGGGGCCACGGCTCTGAGGCCGTGGAGACCATCGTCCGCTGCGAATTTTCCCCCGATCCGCGCGATGCTTCAATGGGGCCACGGCTCTGAGGCCGTGGAGACGAGCAGGCGGCGGAGCTGCTCGGATAGGGGGCGGGGAAGCTTCAATGGGGCCACGGCTCTGAGGCCGTGGAGACCTGCGGGGCAACACTGCGGGGTACGACGGCACGAACCCGCTTCAATGGGGCCACGGCTCTGAGGCCGTGGAGACGGCGTCACCTCGCGCCCAAACATGCTGGCGAGCAGCGCGCTTCAATGGGGCCACGGCTCTGAGGCCGTGGAGACTCGGGGTTGACCTGGACGATGCTCATATGCGGCATGTGGCTTCAATGGGGCCACGGCTCTGAGGCCGTGGAGACTCCAAGACGCATCCGCCTGAGTATGGGCATTTTGGACCGCTTCAATGGGGCCACGGCTCTGAGGCCGTGGAGACAAATCGATGGGCGCCCGGTTATCATCATGGGCGGCGCGCTTCAATGGGGCCACGGCTCTGAGGCCGTGGAGACCTTCGAGGCGCGCCAAGACCTCCGCTTCCTGCCGACGGGCTTCAATGGGGCCACGGCTCTGAGGCCGTGGAGACCGCATCGCTAGTTGACGAGCTGGGGGAGGAACCAGTCGCTTCAATGGGGCCACGGCTCTGAGGCCGTGGAGACGACGAAGGCGGCATGAGATAGCGCCGGGCCCGCTCTGGCTTCAATGGGGCCACGGCTCTGAGGCCGTGGAGACGTCCATCGGGTGAGCCGGTAGCGGTGGGCGATGTCGTGCTTCAATGGGGCCACGGCTCTGAGGCCGTGGAGACTTGGACGCTAGCCTAGTCGCCGCGTTCCCCCACATGGGCTTCAATGGGGCCACGGCTCTGAGGCCGTGGAGACGCCTCGATGGAACGGTGATCGCTCAATGTGGCTATCAGCTTCAATGGGGCCACGGCTCTGAGGCCGTGGAGACGGCTGGCAACTGGAGTTACGTTCCTGGCACGCCGACGCTTCAATGGGGCCACGGCTCTGAGGCCGTGGAGACTTCGGGCAGACGGGGCAATTGGCTATCGAGCGCTGAGGCTTCAATGGGGCCACGGCTCTGAGGCCGTGGAGACATACTGCGTGCCCGCCCCGCGGAAATCGAGGGGTTACGACCGCGGTTGCGAGAGGTTCCATGTCTCTCCTCCCCGAGCTTCCTCTCGCCGGTTCTTATCTTGATCCTGCATTGGGCGGACACCAAGCCTCACGCTCACTTGGACCACTTTCGAGCACCCTCTCGTATTCGGTTGTCACAGAACCGCTCGAAACTGTGCCGGCAGATTCACACCACCAGTGGGTCCCGCCCGATGACCTCCATCGGGCGGCCGATCGCCTCGATCTCCTTCACCTCCCTTCCCTCCGACGGCCCCAGGTCAATGAAGACGACCTGGTCTTGCTCGTGGTTGATGATCTCGCTGAGCGCGGCAACCATCCTGACCTTCTGCGCCGGCGTCAGATCGCACTGGAACACCGACAACTGCAGGTGCTCTCCGAACCCCCGCATGGTCTTGTAGACCTTGGCCCACCGCACGCGATCGGAGATGTCGTAGCTGACGATGAACAGGTGGCGCATGGCTCACCGGGTCGTGAAGCTTGGATACTCCGGAATCTCACCCGCCAGGTACCGTCCGAGAAGCCGGGCTTGCACCTCCAGGACCCGGCGATAGCTGATCCGGTACCCGAAGATCGGATGGGCGATCTCCTGACTCATCCGCCGCTCGTACGCCTCGATGAACCTCGTACGCCCGGCGGCTGTCAGCGAGACTGACCCCATCGCACTGATGAAATCCTCCGGCTTGATCTCACCGTTATTGACCGCCGTGAGGACCACCGAGTCGCCGATGAGAGGCCTGAACTCCTCCATGAGATCCAAGGCCAGGGCCGGTCGGCCATATCGAGGCTGATGGTAGAACCCCAGATAGGGGTCGAAGCCAACCGCCTGGAGAACGGCCGTCCATTCCCGGGTCAAGAGCGCGTAGGCAAACGAGAGCATCGCGTTCACCGGATCTCTGGGGGGCCGCCGGTTCCGCTGCTGGAAATCGAATGCCGGCGCCGCGCCCTCCCCGGCACGGAGCATCTCCCCGAACGCCGAGAAGTACCGGTGGGCGGCGGTCCCCTCGATGCCGAGGAGCGAATCCATTCGATTGGCCTCGGCCGCCTTGTCCATGTCCTCTTTGAGATCACGCAGGAGCGACTCAGAGGGGTTCGGATGGTTCCGGCGGAGAAGCGTCCGGCAGTTAGCGATCTTCGCCCGCACGAAGCCCCGAGCCAGGGCAAGCGACCGATCCTGGTCCGCTGCTACCTGGTACTGGCGCCGGCGAAGCTCCACATTCTTATGCCAGAGCCCTTGGGTGATGCCGTAGAGCCATCCCCCTTGGGTCAGATACGAGATGGGGATGCCCCGCTGGCACAGCTCGTGGATCACGGGTGTACTCACCTGGACGCCTCCGAAGAGGACGAGGTGCGAGACCTCCTCCAGTCGTGCCTCTGCCAGGAGCGCATCTTCGTCCCACACCTGGAGGACGTTCCCGTCCTTGCGGACGCGGGCCCCCTGGTGCTGGACGTGCAGGGGCAAGGCGTCGTCCCTGGCCGGGAAGAGGAGCCGCGGCTCGATCGCCTCCTGCCCCGCCGCCTTCAGGAGCCGTACCTCGTCCGGCAGGCAGATCCCGACGAGCGAGCAGCGCGGGCACTTGGGGCTGTCCTCTAGCGGCGGCGGAATCAGGCCGCCCTGCGCCGCGGCGGCCATCTGGCCGGCCAGCTCGAGCGTGCGTGCGACCAGGGTGTCATCGAACTCAACCGCCACCCGCTCCTTGGACCCCGCGAAGTAGATGACCCCCTCGGCGGTTTCGAATCCATTGTCCCGCAGGATCAATCCCTGCGCGCATACCTGCACCCGCTCGGGTTCCCAGGCGCCCTGTGGCGTATGCGGGCGCTTGCCCCGCTTGTAGTCCACCGGGGTGACTCGGTTCCCTTCCCCTTCGACCAGGTCAATCTTGGCGGTGAGCCCCAGGCGATCCGAGGTCAGGTGTACCGACCGCTCATGGATCTTCGCCGACTCCTCCGGTTCCTCTTTGGCGGCCCTCTGTCGCTGGCGACTCTTGTCCACCGTCCGATGGTGGACCCTTCCCTCCACCGTATCCGCGCTATCCGCAAACTCCCCCTGCACCCACTCCAGATAACACAGCCGCGGACAATACGCGAACTCATTCAACATCCGAGCCGGCAGGAGACCGGGCGTGGCCTCAGACGTTGGAGGCGTGGGAGCCAATGGCAAAACCTCGCTCACGGTTCACCTCGTCTCTTCCGGCACAAACAACCCCAGCCCGAAGTGGCAGGAATGGCCGAGGCAGATGGGGCCCCGGACCGGTGTGGGGAACACAATACGGAACGCCCCGGCGGCGCGGCGGCCGCCATCGTCGCTGCGCTTCCTCCGGAAGCGTTTGAACTGGATTGGGCGCAGCCGGTGAGCGCCCACCCGGTGCTCCGCGTTGAGCGGCTCCACTGAAACCAGTTCTGGCAGCTCGAAGCAGCATTGGCGCAAACGCGCGATCTCCTCGACGAGCACCTGCCGGGCAAAAGCACGCTGGTTCTCGGCGCCGAGCAGTTCCGGCGGATCCCTCCTCTGACCGCGCGTTTTCTGGTACCGGGTAGCGATGAACGGCGTGGCCGAGATCCAGGTTGTCGCTGGCCCGAGCATCCTCGCAACCGCAATCGCCTCGGTTTGACCGATGGCCAAGAGAACAAGGTTCAAGGGCTCTCCCTCGTCCCTCTTGAGCTGGCGCATCCGATCGAGCGCCTTCACTTCCCCTGGACCGAACCCCATCTCGGCCACGATGGTCAGATGGTCGAGACGGCCGTCGCCGTCCTCGTCGGTCGGCAGATAGAGCGCGTGCCGGTGCCCTTCGAGAGGCCTTCCGTCCGCGTTCTTGCCGGAAAAGGCCTGGGACCGCGGGAGGGGTGAGCCCTCCGGTGCCGGGCCGCCGTAGAGGCGCCGCTCCTCGACGCGGCGAAAACAGCCCATCGCGACGATGCGCGCCATCTCAGCAACACGCAGGGTGTCCTCGACGAGCGGCAGGACCGCACCATCCAAGGCGAAGCGGGCCATGGTCGGGGCCGGCCGCGCCAAACGCCTCGCTGGTGCACGTGGCGCGACTTCGAAACAGTTACGAGGCCTGAAATACGTCACCCACTTCGACCCGGGCGCGTCGGACCATCGCTTCTCATGCAGCTCAAGTGTCTCTATGCACAGGTGCCAGTCTGGATCGTAAACCGGCGCGACGATCCGTTTCTTTGACTTGCCGCGGCCTTCGGTCCTTGTAAGCTTAGGTGTGTGCTCGTTCAAAAACGCCGTCGCGGGATCGACGCAAAGGATCCGAACCGCTTCATGTCCGCGGTCGATGAAATGGCCATTAGCCGGCACGCAATTGGCGCGTGTTCTGATATGCTCGGTCTCCGCATCGGCCACAATCCGCGCCTCGACCCACGACTCAGCGCGGCCGAGAAAGCCCAGATTCGCTGTGATCAGTTCGAGGGCGCTTCGCTCTAACCCGGCTAGCGTCACGTCGGGCCAGAGCACGATTACCTCCTCCGACTTGTCCACAGCGACGAAGGCATCGAAGATCAGCGTGCGGTCGTCTGGCCCCTTCTTGTACCAGGGCATATAGTGCCGAGCATGACCAGTCGAGGCTCGCGGCAGCGAGAACAGGGGCGGTTCGGCGAGGGCGCGAAGCAAGCTCTCGACGATGTCGGCCGGACACGCCGGGTCGCCGTCCAGCTTACGCTTCCACGTCGCGACGAGCGCCCGGAGCAAACGCCACGGTGAGGGCGGCCACTCAGGTGCCCCTTCGTTGACGTGCCGTCCCCACGGCGTCGCATGGAAGCGTCCGGAAATGAAGCGAATGGAAATGGCGAACATCACTTCTCTCCTTCGGTACCCGTCTCACTGTCTTCCATGTCTTTGCCTTCTTCGGACTGTTTGAGGGCATCCTCTATTGCGTCCGCAACCAACTGGTTTCCCGGGAAGAGGGTCTTGAGCGTGCCTGCCAACTCCTCGTCCAGTCCCTCCGAAAGCTCGAGCTTCGGCCCGCTCTTCTTCGTGGCTTTCTTCAGCTTGACTCGTTTCTTCAAGTCTTCGGGGATGGCGGGCTCCGGGGTGCCGATGGGCAGATCGATTGTGACTCTTTGAGCCGCTACGGCCCACGTGACAGGAGTGACGGGCGGGTCTGCGAACAGGCCTTCCGCTCTGCACGCACCGATGAGCTCCACGCATTCGGCGAGCAGATCCTTCTCGGACGGGATGGTGAAATCCTCGGGCCGTGTGACGACGAGATCGCCCACCGCCTTGAGATCGCAGGCCGTCCGCAGGCGCAAACCAGTAGAGAGGAAGCGCCGCACTTTGAAGAGTGCGAGCGCGATGAGGAGGTTCGTGGCGTGCTCGCCAAGCCCGTAGCCGCGAATCAGCGCCATGTCGAGGTTGAAATATGCCTTGGTCTCCCGAGCCGTGAATTCGGTGCGGTGGAACGGGATAGTTCCGTATCCAGTCTCGGCGTTGCCCGTCTCCGTCACTCGCGCAGCGTTCTTGTCGAACTTCGTTCCACCACTCTCGGCCACCACGACGTCTCGCGCCTCGATGAAGCCGGACAGAGACCGAGTGATCCGCACACGACCTCCGGAAAACTCGGCCTTGTAGTCCTTCACACCGAGCCAGACCCCGTGGAGCAGGCAGCAGGGGTCGTACTTAAAGAGGGTCTTCATCACGGCCTTATCGCTGATCTGGTAGTCGTCCCTAAGCTGCATCTCCCGTGATAGCGCCCTCGCCCACTCGCGGTTCAACAGGTAGGGGGACGAAAGACGGTGCGCTTCCAGATAGGAGGTGGTGAGGATCTCATTCCCGTGCTTTCCGGCAACATACGGAAGTCCTACAAGCTCATCGAGCAAAGTCCTGCGGTCGTCTTTGCAGCACGCCAGTTCCATGCGGTTCGCCACAGACTGGGCCGATTCCACGAGCAGCATCGTGGTCCCGTTGTCGTCAGGCAACGTGTACCGTGCTGGGCCGAGGTCGGCGAATCCGGTGGGCTGGAAGCGATCGCCCTGAAGCGGCGTGAGCACGGCCTCCATGAGCAGACGCGGAGTGTCCTTCAGCTTCTTGTGGTCAATGCTCATCTCTTTTCCCTCCGGTGCCGTCATCTGACGGCGATGGCTGGCTCCTGATCCCGGTGCAGGACCAGGGCGGCCAGACGGTTCACATCATCACGACCAATGGGCAACAGGAGCGCCGCGGCGAGACGCCGAGGGTCGACTCCCGCCGCAGCATTCAACCATTCGTCGTCGCGAATCATTCGGCTGCCGGAGCGGTGCGGCATGGGCACGAGTCCGCTCGCCCGCAGGCGGCGCGACGACACGGCGCACGACTCTCCGAGCCAGCCCGCGCGCAGGAGCGCCAGCACGGACGGCTCGGGCTTGACGAGCACCTCACCCTCCCCGGTATCGAGGGGGTGGGGCAAGAACAGCAGCTTGATCAGCGCGTAGGCCCTGGGCAGCGGCGGAGCGTTGTCAATACTCGGCCGCTCGAGTGGGGGGTACTTCTTGGAGTGATCCACGAGCACGAGCCCCCAAAGCAGATCCTCGATCCTCGCGTCGTCGACCTGTCCCGCAAGGAAAGCGGAAATCGCGCCGAGCGAGGCGGAGCAGTGGAACGCGAGGGGCAGCGCCGCGCAACCCTTTCTACCGGCGTCCATAATGCGGCGATCGAGAACAGCCGCGAGGTTGGCCGAGAGGTCGGCGCTGGTCCAGACCACGGCTCGGTCTTTATCGAGCCAACTCGCGAATGGAGCTCCTTTCTTGTTCACCCCCACCTTTGCCGGCTCCAGGTTGGCCCGTAGTGCCCCGACCTTTCGCTCCGGATCCCATACACCGGCCAGTGAGAGCGCCAACTCGAATTCGGTCGAACCGTCGGTCGCCGCACGGATCCACTCGGGGGATAGTCCGACGAGCGGCGAGAGGCGCTTGACTTCCCTGAACCTTTCACCCGTGGCCAGCTCCCGTTCCGCGCGGCCGAGGGCGCACAGGATCTCGGAGAACCGTGAGGCGCCGCCGTGCTGGCAGAATTCGAAGATAGACGACTCGATGCCTCGCAAAGCTCTCATGAAGCGTGGTGGAGCCTTGTCTCCCGACGCCGCGCCACGGAACTGGTCGAGCCAGCCGTCGATCTCGTGAAGAAGATCAACGTCGGGACGCCGGCAAACCTCGAACGAGCCGAAAGACGTGGCCAGATAGCTTTGTCCGAGTCTCTCTTGATAGCCGTACCGAATGAAACTCGATATCCCACGGTCGACTCCGAGCATGGCCACTGCACGAGCGAATTCGACCCCGTTTCGTGCTACCCTCCTGCCGACCTCTGCTCGGCCTTCACTGAATAGGACTCGAACTTCCTCGATACTGGCTGACCTTGTCCACAAAGGAAGCCACGTCTCGCCGCGTGTGCCTTCTCTTCCTGCTGAGCCGTACCCTACGTTCGACGTTCTGACTGTGAACGGAAAGGAAGCACCGGTCGCGCTTGTCTCCGCCCGTCTCGATATGGCACCGCTTAGAACCAACGCGCCTTCACACATCAGGACGTAGTCCCAGGGGTTCATCTGGGGAGAAGCTTTAAATCCCTGGGTTTGATTGGCACCGCCGGCCTTTCCTGGATCAAACTGCCCGATTGGATAGCTTGGGACTTCTACTGGGTATCCCCACAACGAAGAAGTAAGGAGTTGCTCAGAGTCCGGGGCGGCCAACACGTCGTCCTGCAGCGACATGATTGCGGGCATCATCTGGGCGAACATCGCGGAGAAGTCTGAGTTACCTACATTGCCGCCGCTGCCCAGGAGTGGTGCCTCATGGCGGTTCTTCTTTCTTCCGACGGTCAGCGCGAGAGCGGCATCAAGCCACCAAAGACTATCATCGTCCAGCACGCAGGACCTCAACGTCGCAAGGAAGTCGTCCTTGCCCGCCTTGGTGAGGCACATTGTTGTGCCCCCGACCTCGAATACCAAAACACTATCGAGAAATGCCTTCTTCTGATCTTTGGTTTTGCCCGCGAGTTCTCTCCGCAGATCCAACTGCCGAGCGATGCGGCGCAAGTTGCATCTGATTTCTCCAACTGCCTCTCGATAGCGTTCAAGGCGCTTCGCCGTAGAACGCTGGATGCCATCTATACCTGCGGCCGCCTCTCTCTTCCTGAATCCGCTGGTCTTGTCATCCCACTTCAGGTAGAAGCCGCTGCCCCCGTTCCAAGGTGCGACGATCGGCGTCGGCCGATACTTTTCAAGGAAGAACTTCCTGATCGCCTCCTGGTCGAGGGTCGACTTCAACACGAAGACGCCATCATCGCGCCAACTCCCTCTCGCATTGGGGTCACCGTAGTCCCTGTCTTCGCTGACGAGGCGCAAAACCCCGAGGGCCTTCAAGTAGCTCATCAAGGGCTCCGGTGTGCAGCCCGTGAGCGGCTCTTGGACGGTCATCGGTCCACCTCCCCTCCGTTGTCGCTCGATCCCGCTTTGCCGCTCGCCCGCCAGTCGGCGACACGTAGCAACGCCTCCAGGTACGCAAGGCGGAACAGGCCGAGCTCTTCACGCAACTTTAACATCCGGGTAAGCCAGCTCGACCCCGTCTCTTCGTTCTCGCCGAGCTCCATGTAGCCGAGCTTGAGCGTAGTCTCGGGCGTCACGATGCCGCCACCGAGATCGGCCCGTGGCAGCACGTCGCCCTCCCACACGCCGCGGGCGAAGCGCTTCTCAGGATCGTCCGGGCGCTCGTGCGGCAGCGAGCGGATGGAAAGTCGCACCTTGCCGTGATGGGCCGCGACGAGGTACGCCTCGAGATTGGACTGGCCATTCTGGAGCATGGCGATGGCCGAGGCCAATTCGTGGCGGAAACCGGGACGCTTATAAGGCTTCATCTTGGGCTTTGACTTGGCCCAGAAAGTTCCCGCGCTCCCTTCTCCTTCTTCCGCAGGTATCGCCTTTTGGAACACGGGGTGCGCCTTGCCCGCGTCGTGCCAGCGGGCCGCGGTGAGGACCGCCTGCCCCCAGGGCTCCAAGTTCGGCGTGAGCGTACTTAACAGACGCGCTACCCCTTCCACCACACCGTTCGTATGCTCGGCAATGGTCGCCCATTCGTGCTCCTGCGAGAGCCCGTCGTCGTCGTAGCCCTCGGCCTCGCAAGAAGCAGCTTCGATCTCCTCTGTCCGCTTCTCCTGGCCGGTCCACCCGAGCTTGAGGCTGTAGCCACCCTCGCAGGCGCGCAGCATGAGCACAAGACCGGGGTAAATGGTGCCAGGCTTGACCCACTTCTTTTCGAGGTGGTCCCGGCGCCAGGCAGAGCGCCTCTTCAACCATTCCCGCAAGTTGCCGACAGGGACCGAGCACAGCTCCTCACGCGCCGGACCCGGCTCCCCGGGGGAGGGCTCCTCCTCCTCGGGCACATCGCGCCAAAAGACTTGCACGTCATGCTCGTCGGTCTCGCGGATGAAGCGGGAGACATCAATATCCGCGCCGGCCAGATCGGGTGTGGTATCGAATAGCTCCACGATATCTTTGCGCCGCACGACGTGGCTGAAGGTTATTGGCTCCTCATCCTCAAACGGCGGCGGTAGGCTTGCCGGCCCTACTTCGAGCTGGTTGGCTAACTTGGAACGCGCGGCTCTGAGATCTTCGAAGCGATACGGAAGTGATTCCTTGGCAAGGCTCTTCAGCAGCTCACCCTTTCGATTCTCGTCCTTTGATGTGGGCTTCTCCCTCCCCTCCAATTCCTCAAGCTCTTGTAGTCCTTCGGGGGCAATCCAGATGACTTTCGCATCCTCGCTCTCATTGAACTCACCCTTCCGGTTGCATCGGCCGAAGCGCTGGACGAGCGAGGCCCATGGCGCGAGGTCAGTGATAAGCGTCTTCGCGGAGACGTCAACTCCCGCTTCCACGACCTGTGTGCAGACCCCGATCGTCCCATTCTCACCCGGTTCGGCGATCAGATGGTCGAGAGCAGCCTTCCGGTCCAGCGGTCGGAAACGGGAGTGGACGAGGACTAGCTCGGATGCAGGATTCCTATTCCGTAGCGCCTGATAGATGGCCTGTGATCGCTTCACCGTGTTCACCACCACCAAAGTCCGCGTGCCCGCCGTGTGGTTCCTGAGCGCCAATTCAGCCTCAGCCTCGCCGTCAGCCGTCGCCTCGAACGGCGCCTTCGTAAGTTGCTTGAACGCCTCGAACCTCGGCCTGAGCGCCTCGTGGCTCTTGTCCGCCTCGCCGATCTCTATTGGGCTTCCCGGCGCGTCACTTGCCTGGTCGAAATCCACCGTGGCGAGCCATTCGGGCCGCATAGTTGCACTCATCCACACCGACCGTACACCAGAAACGGTCCCGTGCTTGCGCCGGAATGCTTGGAGTTGAGCCGTGGTGGCAAGACCGCTTCCCATGAGCTGAACTTCGTCCATGACCCACAAGCAGTCGTTGTTGAGCAGGGCGAATTGGACGGGCCACCGGAAACGGCTCATGGCGTAGCCGCGATTGAGCGCCCTCGAGAGGAGCATGTCCTGCGTGCCGATCAGGATCGCGTCGCGCTCGGGAAACCTATCCCAGTCCCGATCCACGTCGCCACCCATAAGCAGGTGCACGCGGATCTTGTCGGGGTCGTCGGTACCAGCCCACGGGTCGTAACTCGTAAGCCTGTCATCTCCCTTCTCAGCTCTCTCGAACATCGCCTCCCCACCTAACCAGCCGAGCCGGTGAAGCCAGGTCACCGCGCAGTCCCGGGTCTGTTCTACAAGCACCCGCATCGGCAGGCAATAGACGAGCCGGCGTGGTGTCGCCTGGCGAACCCCCGAACCTGCAAACCTCCGCTGCCACAACCAGCCTAGGATGACCGCGGCCGTCTTGCCGCACCCGGTCGGCACCGATAGCAGCGAAGGAAGATCGAGCCGGGTGGCAAACTCCTTCTGGTACGGATACGGACCGTGCCCGGTGGCCGCGCGGAACATCTCCGAATAGCTCACCATATGTTCGTCCTCACATTGCTTGCGCCTCACGGTGTCCTTGATGCGAACCCGCTGAGGCTGTTATGGTCTTCTCCGCTCGCGGCCGCCGCCTCCCCGATTTTGTATCCCAGTCTACCACCTCACAGTGACACGTGGGGTCACAATCACGATTTCAGATTGCAGAGCCCTCGACCTGAGCTCGGGCCGAAGGTTTCCGATTGCGGATTTGGGATTTCCATTCCGCATTCCGCATTCCGCAATCTGAAATCGTCATCACGTTTCCCTCTGCGTGATGGTCCGCAGGTAGTACCCTCCGCCCTAGCCCAGGGCCTTGAGGTCGGCGCTGCCCCGGACGATCCGCTCGGCGGCCTGCCGCACGGCCTCCCGGAGTGACGGCGGGCTCACCACCCGGACCCCGCCGCCGAAGCTCAAGCAGTGGGGGACGTTGTTTCCTACGTTGACTTTCGTTTCTCCGCCTCCCGACCGAAGCCCTGCCCGGTCAGTCCCCATCACTGCCCCGACGCCCCGCGCAGCCGCCGCACCCGGCGGGAACGTGACTGGTTGCCTTCAGCCATCAGCCTCTAGCCGTCCGCGAACGCGAGATTGACTGCCATGATTCTAGCTGCTATTCTGGCCATGTCAATCATCCTGGAGGTGCGAAGATGCCGTCCATTGACCGGTTTGTGCCCATCACCCAGGCCAAGAATCGCCTGCTGGATCTCACCCGGGAGGTCGAGCGGGACGACGACGTGGTGGCCATCACGCGAAACGGCGTCCCGGCGGCCATCCTCTTGAGCCCCGCCAAGTTTGCGGGGCTCCTGGAAACCCTGGAGATCCTGGGCGATGCCCGCACCATGCGGGCGCTCCGTCGCTCCCTGCGGGAAGCGGCGGCGGGTGAGTGGGCGAGCGAGTCCGAGGCGTTCGGGCGCGGATGACCCCCTACCGCATTCGCTACACTCCCACCGCCGCCGGATCCATCCGACACCTGCACCCGTCCATCAAGCAGGCGGTCCGGGAGGCGATTCGCGGTCTCTGCGCGGATCCTCTCAGGGGTCACCCGCTTTCCTTCGAGCTCGCCGGATTCCGGTCGCTGCGCGTTTCGCGATACCGGGTGATCTATCGCCTCCACGACCCAGATCGAGCCGTGGAAGTCCACTTGGTCGGTGCCCGTAAGGACATCTACGAGGTTTTCCGCCAGCTCCTGGATCGCCTTCCCCAGGCCTGATTCGAGCGGCCACCCGTCTGTAGTAGGGGACGTTGGTTCCGAAGCAAGTTGTCTGGACTCCGCATCGGGGCAAATGTTGCCCCACTCTCCTCCATTTCGAAATTCGGAATTCGGGGGGCGCCATACGGAACTCACCGCTGCTAGCCCTCGGCGAGTCACCGGGCGCCTTTGGTGCGCCGATGCCGGGGCCGCCCGCAAATTGGCCGGGCCTCCTCGACCCGGAAGCCACACGGGGCGACAGGGACAGCCGACAGGGACAGCGCATTTCCCGCCCCTGATACGCAGGAACCGGCGGGCAGGCGCCGGCGGCCTCATCAGCTCGCGGATGGCGTCGGACACAACCTTGAACTGGGTGTCGTATTTCTTCTCCAGCTCGTCGAGCCGGCGTGCAAGGTTCTTGTTCGTGGCAATCAGTTCGCGGAGGCGTACAAGGGCACGCATGATTTCAATGTTCACCTGGACCACTCGCTCACTCTTCAGGACACTCGACAGCATTGCGATGCCCTGCTCCGTGAACGCCATCGGTGCATGGCGAGGGCCCATGCGGTCGGCCTTGGAGGTCACAAATTGTGACCGCCACTCCGCAAACCCCTGCGGGGTCAGGACAAACATGAAGTCCTCGGGGAACCGGCCGGCGTTCCTCTTGACCGCCTGCTCCGGTTGGGCGGTTACAGGTTTGGTGCCTTGGGGATTAACGATCATTTGACCTCGTTCGCCCTCCGCGCTATTATCTGCTTCATACAAGGAGCGCACCATGGGCAAGAGATCTCGTCCTCACGCTGCCAGTCGAGTCGCCGAGCCGCCTGTCACGCTATCGACGCCGCCCCGTTTCGTGTCCGACGAGAAGGGCCGGACCGTGGGGGTGATCCTCGATTACGAGGAGTACCGGAGCCTGCTCCGCCTGGTCGCCAGGCACGCAGACTGGGAAACGCTCCCTCCCCACCTTCAGGATGCCATCGACAACGTCCTGGCGGACGAGGCCCTAGCCGAAGAGGGACAGGCTATCCCTCTCCGCCAGGCCCTGGCTGAAAGCGGCGATCACCCCGCCTGATGCCTTACACGGTCCTGCTCCGGCCAGCGGCTGATCGGGACCGTCGCAGTCTCCCACCTGACATTCGCCAACGCATGGGTGAGGCCCTGCTTTCCCTTGAAGCCGATCCCCGTCCATCGGGAGCGCTCAAATTGGCTGGCTCGCGTGACCGATGGCGAATCCGTGTTGGCGACTACCGTATAATCTATCAGATTGACGATTCGGCACTCCAGGTTCTCATCCTACGGATAGCCCATCGGCGGGAAGCCTACCGGTAGTCCCTTGGTGCGAACCCTCTCAGGCCCTCAAAGCCTTGTGGGCTGCACCGGCCGGTCCCCCTTCTTCCACACGGAAGCCGATGCGTTGCCGGTCCGGATTGACTCTGTCCGGATTGGCTCTTGACATACAGCCATCCATGCGGTATGGATTTCCATATGAAGACCACGCTGAACATCGACGATTCCGTCATGGCGCTTCTCAAGCGCGAGGCGGCCAGGCAAGGGCGGACGATGTCCGAGCTGGTGGAGTCCGCGCTTCGCCTGATGTTCCACCCCCAGCGGAAGCGGAGCGACCTCCCTCCGCTGCCGACGTTTCGAAGCGGGGGCCACCTCGTGGACGTGGCGGACCGCGACGCTCTGTACCAGGCCATGGAAGGCCGTTAGTGTTCGTCGCGGACACGAACGTCCTCATCCACGCCGCCGATGCGGATTCCCCCTTCCATCGACAGTGCCATGCGTGCCTCCAGGACTGGCGCGGCCAGACCTCGGCCTGGTACGTGACGTGGGGCATACTGTACGAATTCCTCCGGGTGACGACGCACCCCCGAGTTTTCCGGCAGCCCTGGCCAGCGGCGCGCGCGTGGGAATTCATTGAGGCGCTGCTGGCTTCCCCCGGCCTGAGCATCCTCCTCCCCACGGACAGGCATGCCGCGGTCGCCGCCAAGGTATTCGCGGAGCTCCCGCACCTCGCTGGCAACGTGATACACGACGCCCACACCGCCGTCCTGATGCGCGAGCACGGGATTCGCCGCATCTATACCCGAGATACCGACTTCCACCGCTTCCCCTTCCTCGAACCGATTGATCCGACCACATAGGGCCGCAGGCAGATAGTAGGCGCCCGTCTACCATACCACCGCCCAGTGACAGGAGAGGTCACTCTTGCCCCAGGATTCTCCGGGCCTCGGCGCGGACGGCCTCCCGGAGTGACGGCGGGCTGACAACCCGCACGCCGCCGCCGAAGCTCAGGATCCAACCCACCACCTCCGGCGTCTCCCCCACCCGCAGCCGGAGGCGCAGGCGGCCGTCCTTCTGAATAATCGCCTCTTGACTCGGGTGCCAGATACGGTCCCTGGCCCAGGCGGAGGTGGCCTTGTCGAAGAGAAGCTCCACGCTGACGGGACGACCGCGCATGACCAGGAGGGCGTCCTGGACGTACGCGTCCAGGTCGAAGTTGAGCGGCAGTTGGTACGGGTGGTCGGTGATCGTCAGGGACCGGATGCGCTCCACGGCAAAGAGGCGCACCTCGTGCCGCAGGTGGCAATGGGCCACGAGGTAGAGGCCGCCGCCCGCATACCAGAGCCGGTACGGATCCGCCTCACGACGGCGGGTCCGATCCCGGGAGGCCGAGTAGTAGCGCATCTGGACGGTGCGGCGCCGGGCGATGGCCTGACTCAGCCGATCCACCATCTCTCGATGGTCGCGATACCGCTTGTGCGGGCCGAGCCCCACCGCGAACACGCCCTGGAGTTGCTGGAGGTACGCGGCGCCCGCGGGTGGCAACGCCGTCTGGACCTTGGCCAGCGCCGCCTCCAGCGATGCCTGGACCTCGGTGCCCTCCAGCGGCCTGAGGAGCTGCCGGCTGAAGAGCAAGGCCATCAACTCGGTGGGCGCGAAGGCCGGCGCGGGGATCCGACGGAACCCGTCCAGGAGCTTCCAACGCACCTGCCCGTCCACCCGCTCGGTATAGATCGGAAACCCCAGCGCCTCCAGCGCCTGGAGGTCGCGGCGCAGGGTTCGCGGGTGCTTCGGCATGCCGGGTGGCAAGGCCGCCCCCAGCTCGGCCAGCGTGGCTCCCCCCGGTGCCTCCAGGCGCCGGAGGACGTGGAGGACCCGCACAACCTGATCATTGCGAGCCATGGGGAACCTCACTTGGGGTGCCGATTCCGATCTCCCGTTATCCCAGTCGGCGCTGCCGCCTCCGCACCCAGTAGGCCGGTCTCGTCTCCTCGACACGGAAGCCGATGGGCCGCAGCCGGGGCAGGGGATCTGCCCTCAAAGTCGGGCTGCCGGATTTCGAACGTCGAATGTCAGGGCTCTCCAGCAACCTGGGCAGGGGACGTTCCTCGGCCAGGCGGCGCTGGCAGAGATAGGGATCATGCCGGGTGGCCGCCTTGAAGAAGTCAGGAAGGGTTGTCACGGAGGATCCCCTCCCATGAATTGGGCTGGAGCGCTGACAAGGGTTCGTTCGGATCAGGAACCAACGGCTAGCGCGGGCCTGCCTGAATCCTGGCTAGAGTCTAAACCGGACCCGGGACAGAAGTGGTCAGGCCAAGGAAAGAACGGTCGCTTGGGGGGTGATTCACCAACCTTGGCAATACCTGGGGCTGCCCGGTGCCGCCGGTATGTCCCCGTTGGGCAGCAGGCGGAGGAAGACCGTCATGGCCTGATCTCTTCTGGCAGCGCGGCCACAACGACCGCCAGAACCTGGGTGCACTTGTCGAACATCTCCTTGGCCAGCGCCAGCGAAACGGCCTCGTCAACGTCGTCGTATCGGATGGTCACGGCAAATGGGTTGAATTCCGCCAGGTCGGACCCGGCCCTGCGCAGCAGCAATCGGGCAACGTCAAGGTTGCTTCGCATATAACACCTTGCCCTCGCGCAAGACCGTTGCCGCCAGACTGCAACTGGCCGTTTTCCAGTCTTCCACCTCCTCCGGCGTATACACGATGATGTCCTTCGCCACGCCGAGCCCCAAGAGCGCCCGATAGAACGGCACGGATCGCTTGTGCCGGGGAAGGTTGCTCTGGGCGATGATGAAGAGGTCTATGTCGCTGGACGGCCCTGCGTCGCCGCGCGCTTTGGAGCCGAAGAGAATGATCTTTTCAGGTTCCATGGTCGTGCGGATGCGCCGAACCAGTTCTTGCCAGAACGATTCATCCTCTGGCTTCTGGAAGACGCCGGTCGTCATGTCTTTCGCTCCAGGCGATCCATGGCCGTCTCCAGTCCCAAAGTCCATCAGCATGGAGGCTGAATAGCACAATCACGGCTGCAAAAACAAGCGGTTTGTTGCGGGGCCCGGCCGAGCACGGCAACGTCAACCACATTCACCCAAGGCCCGGAAGCAGCAGACGCTGGGCTGCAACTGGCCCCCCGGACCTCGGGGCTCGCGAACCGTCTCCGCCACAACCATCCCAGGATGACCGCCGCCTGTCGCTCATGGCTGATAGCTCATGGCGAATGATTGCGAAGTGGGGAACCGAACCTCCGGCGATGGGAACACCCTTCCGTTGTCTGAGTCATTCCATCCCTGACGGCGCACTCCGCCGCGGAAGAAGCCGCCGCAGGTGATAGCGCGGCCTCGCCTCCTCGACACGGAAGCCGATCGACCGCCGCCGGGGTTCGGATGGACGCATCAGGTCGCGGATGGCGTCTCCTGCGTTTCGGGGACGTCGCCAACTACATCACTTTCAAGCGTATTCGCCCCAGCCCATCTGCTCACGTCGCCGGAAGCCGAGTGTTCTTTCTCAGAGATTCGCCACTCACTCGCGGCCCCTCGGGAGCCCGGAAGTGGTCAACGAGCTTCGGAGACAGGACACTTGCGCCCACCAGAATATTGGGCAGCGTCCGGCGGTGCGGGAGGGGATCGGCCGTGAGCATGCCGAGCCCTCCTTGCCCGGACGGCCTCAGAACCAGTACGCCGAGGACGGTCCAGGAAGAGATGGGCCCGAGGCCGACAGCCTGGGTCCGATGGTAGGAGCTTCCGGTGGTATTGTGCAGGGCCCGGGCTCGGGCCCGAATTGGCGGGGCGGCGTCGCTGACCGCTCGGGTTACCTGCGGCGATCAGGCAGAATGATGAGGCGTCCTTGGATGGGTGGATGGACGCCGACAGTCCGAAAGGCTATCACCTGTCCGGACCCGGCGTCAACTGCCGCGATCGCGCCTGCGCCAGTGACGGCAGTGAACCCTGATCCGAGAAAAACCTTGAACCGCCATGATCACCCAGCTCGCGCTGGGTACCCGGGTCGCCAAAGATGCGATGTTTCGATCTCCCGATCCAAGAACGCGAAAACGCGTTCGTGGGGCCTTCAGAAGCTTGGTTTGTTTCACCCAAGGAGCTTATCCGGTCTTGGCGTTCTTGGCGCCTTGGCGGTTGAGAATTTCGGACTGGGGTGAACAGGGCCTTGGACGCGTGGCCTTGGCGTGCTATAAGAAGTGGCCTTGAGGTTCAACGTCGGAGGCGGGTCACATGAAATACGGAGCGAGGACACTTCATGAAGCTGCTGCGGATCACTCCTGACCGATGCACCGGGTGCATGCGATGCGAGCTGGCCTGCTCCTACGTCCAGACGGGCACCTTCCAACCGGCGCGCTCGGTGATCCGGGTCTCGCCCTTCGAGGCGCACACGAGCTATGCGCCCTACACCTGCCCGCAGTGTGCGGAAGGCTGGTGCATGACCGCCTGCCCGGTCGAGGCCCTCACCATCTCGCCCGTGGGGGCCAAGGTCGTCCTGGAGGACCAGTGCGTCGGGTGCAAGCTCTGCACCATCGCCTGCCCATACGGGACGATCTTCTACAATCCGGAGACGCAGAAGGCGTTCAAATGTGACCTCTGCAACGGGACCCCGGCCTGCGCGCCAGCGTGCCCGACCGCCGCCATCGAATACGTCGAGGCGGAGACCACGGACTGGCTCGGACGCTTCGCCGCGGAGCGCTCCGCGCGCCTCCGGGAGCGGCAGGCCGCCATGGCGGAGGCGCGGTGATGGCCCAGCGGCACGTGATCGTGGGCGGGGGGACGGCCGGGCTCAACGCCCTCCTGACCATCCGCGAGCACGACCGCGGCGCATCCGAGATCACGCTCGTTTCGGCCGAACGGCCCTACGCCCGCATGGTGCTGCCGTACTACCTGGGCCGGAGCATCGCCGAGTCTCACGTCTTCACGGCCACCCCGGCCCGGCTAGCCCAACTCCAGGTCCAGGCCCACATCGGGCGGCGGGCGAAAAAGGTAGACACGGCGGCCAACCGGCTGATGCTGGATGACGGCACGGTCCTCGACTACGACGACCTCCTGATCGCCACCGGTTCCTCCCCCGTCAAGGCACCCGTGCCGGGGGCGGAGTCGCCCGGCGTCCACAGCTTCTGGACGCTCCCGCAGGCGCGAGACGTGGTGTCCCACATCCGGGCGGGAAGCCACGTCGTCATGGTGGGGGCTGGGTTCATCGCCTGCACCACGCTGAATGCCCTCCTGGCCCTGAAGGCTCGCCTCACCGTGGTGGAGATCGCCCCCCAGATCCTGCCGCGGATGATTGACCCAGCGGGCGCCGAGATGGTCGAGCGGTGGCTCGGGCGCCATGGCGTCGCGATCCGCACGGGCGCAACCCTGATGGCCATCGAGGCTGCCGGTGGCAGAAAGCGCCTCCGCTTCCGCGAGGGGGAGGACCTCCTGGCCGACGGGGTCATCATGGCGACCGGCATTCGCACCAACCTGGAGTGGTTGCACGGCTCCGGCGTGCGGGTGAACCGCGGCATCCTGGTGGACGACCACCTGCGGTCGAACGTGCCGAACGTGTATGCCGCGGGGGATGTCGCTGAGGGCCTCGATCTTGTAACCGGCCAGCCGGCGGTGCATGCCATCGAGCCCACGGCCAGGGAACACGGGCGAGTCGCCGGCGCCAACATGGCCGGCCGGGACGTGGCCTACCGGGGGAGCCTCCGGATGAACATCGTGGAGGTCTGTCACCTGGACATCGCCAGCTTCGGCGCGTGGGACGATCCGACGGCCGAGGCATTCGCCGCGACGCAGCCGGAGCGTTTCGCGTACCGGAAGCTTTTATGGCGGGGGGATCGGGTGATCGGGGCCATGATCCTCGGGATGAGTCGCGACATCTGGACCACCAACGACATCGGGATGCTGAAGGGCCTGGTGCAGTCGGGCGCAAACCTCGGCGCCTGGAAGGAGCACCTGCGCCGCAATCCCTTCGATCTCAAGCCGGCGTTCATCGCCGCGGGCACCACGGCGCGGCTCTTGCCCGAGACCATCCTCGGCCGGCCGTCCCTTCCGGCGGGACAGGTAATCTAGCGTGACTCGCTTGCATCTGTCTGCTGCCGTTGTCGGCATGTTGCCCCGCATGAGGTTTGGTGATGCGTCAACCCACGATTGAACAATCGGCCATCCGCTCTGAAGACCACCCAGTGAGGCAGGAGCTTCCCGGGGGGTATGCGGGGAACATCCTGCGGGTGGACCTGACCAGCGGGAAGACCTGGAGCCAACCCTGGACGCCCGAGGAGATGCGCCTGTATCTGGGCGGGGCGGGCCTGGGGGCCAAGATCCTGTGGGACGAGGTGCCCGCCGACGCGGCCTGGGACCACCCGGAGAATCGCCTGATCCTGGCGACCGGCCCGCTGGCCGGGCTTCCTGTGTGGGGGACCGGTGGCCTCTCGGTCGTGACCCGCGGGGCAATGACGAATGGGGGGACCTCGACCCAGGCCAACGGCTTCTTTGGCGCGTGCCTCAAGTACTCGGGCTACGATGCCATCGTAATCCAGGGTGAGGCCAGCCGCTGGGGGTACCTTTACATCCAGGACGACACCGTGGAGATCCGTGACGCGGCCCACCTGATAGGGAAGGACACGTGGGAGACCCAGGACGCCCTCCAGGCCCAGCTCGGGCTCTCCGGGCACCAGATGAGCGTGTACAGCATCGGCCCGGCGGGGGAGAGCCTGGTGCGGTTTGCCGCCATTGCCGGGGACTACGGCCACGTGGCCAGCAAGAACGGGTGCGGGGCCGTGATGGGAAAGAAGCGGCTCAAGGCCGTGGCCATCGTGCGGGGGACGAAGGCGCTCCGGGTCGCGGATCCCCGGGGCCTGTTCCAGGCGGCGGATGAGATTGCGTACGAGCTGAAGACCAATCCCACGGCGAAGTCGCTGTACGAGTACGGCACGCTCTGGGGCGTCCTGAATCTTCACGGGCAAGGCGGCCTGCCCATCAAGAACTACACGACCAACGTGGCCCCCGAGGGGACCGACATGGCGGCCTGGGAGGCTCCCAGTCTGCGCAAGGGCTTCGACCACCGCGGGCATCAGTGCAATGCCTGCGGGATGCACCACTGCCACATGCAGATCATTCCGACTGGTCCCCATAGTGGAGAGCTGGTAGACGAGCCCGAATACGAAGGCTGGGCCGGGGCGGGCTGGGCCATCGGCTGCACCGACCCCGTGGCGATCTCCTGGTTGAACACCCAGGTGGATCGGGCCTGCGTGGACGTGAATGAGTTCGGCTGGCTCATCGGCTGGGTGATGGAGTGCCAGGAGAAGGGCTATCTCACCAAGGAGCAGTTGGGGGGCCTCGAGGTCCGCTGGGGAGACGTCGAGGCTGCGGCCAAGCTCCTCCAGATGATCAATCATCGCCAGGGCTTCGGCCACGTCCTGGCGGAAGGGGTCAAAGGCGCGGCCCAAGCAGTAGGCGGCCCGGCGGCCGCGTGCGCCATCTACACCGGCAAGGGCGCCTCCCCCCGTGGCCACGACCACCGGGCGCGCTGGGAGGAGATGCTGGACACGGCCACCAGCAGCACGGGGACGCTCGAGACGGGGCCGCCCGTCCATCCGACAGAATTCGGGATGCCGGCCCGCGTCAACCCCCGCGACCCGGACGCGGTGGCGAAGAACGTGGGCAAGCACCTGGGGCGCCGTCACTTCGAGGATTCCCTGGGGGCCTGCGCCTTCACCACGCGCACGCTGATGGAAAACATGTGCCGTGTCCTGAACGCGGCGACCGGCTGGGACTACACGAAGGAGGAGGCGATGCGCCTCGGCCGCCGCACCGCGGCCCTGCTGCGCGCCTTCGATCTGCGCTGCGGCCTCGGACCGGAACTGGAGTGGCCATCGCCACGGTACGCCTCCACCCCGGTGGACGGGCCGGCGAAGGGAGAGTCCGTACGGTCCCACTGGGAGCACATGCTGGACGTCTGGTACGAGGCCGTGGGGTACGATCGGAAGACCGGGCGGCCGCGCCCCGAGACCTTGCGGGCCCTCGGGCTGGACCACCTGATCCCCGCGCTGTGGGGCAAGTAACCCCAATCCGAAATAATCAACCGCCAAGGACACCCAGCGCCGGCGCTGGGTACCCGGAACGCCAAGACTAGAAGGGCTCATTGGGGGAAACAAACGGAACTTCTGAAGGCCCCATGAGCGCACTTTCGCGTTCTTTGGTGGAGAGATCGGAACATCGTATCCTTGGCGACCTTGGCGTCATGGCGGTTTAAGGTTTTTCTCGGATCAGGGGTAGTTCTTCGCATGTCCGAGGTCCAATCCGAAATCCGAAATTCGCAATCCGAGATCGTCCACGTGACGATCGAGGCGGTGGCCTGGGTGACGCAATTCGTGGGAGGTGACGGCACGCGGCGCAAGGTCTTCGACGATGCCGTCCCCCCAGGCGCCACGGTGCGGAGCGTCCTCCGCCAGCTCAGCGATCGCTTTCCAAAGCTCCAGCCGGTTCTCTGGGACCGCTTGGGCCACGAGCTCAACGAGTACATCGAGGTCCTGGTAAACGACGCGGTCCTGGGCCTCACCCACACCCTCGATAGCCCTGTTCGGAACGGGGACCGGATCACGCTCCTCGGGCAGTACGCGGGCGGCTGAAGTTATATCCGACCGTATATTCCCCCTCCTGTTGTCGAGTTCCTCCCTGCACGCTGAGTTCCTCCTTCGCTATCTCCCACGAATCCTGCCAGGCATCGCTCCGTCGGCGCCGATGATCCGGCGCAGCGGGGAAGCGATCTCCTTGCCAGACCCTGGGCCTCGCCCAAGTTGCAATCGCCAGCCGGAAAGTGCATATTGATGGGCGGTGGTGGCAGGGGCGGCGATCCTTGGGCGAGAAAAAAAGGGTCGGGTGCATCCGGAATATGGCGGCCGACTTCTCGTGAATCGTCGAGGGGGATGAAAGGAGGGAGCATGAACACGACAGCGAAACGGCCGGGCCCACGGAAGATTCGCCGCATCGGCATCTCCACCGGAGGGGGGGACGCTCCCGGTCTCAACGCCGTTATCCGGGCCGCGGTGAAGACGGCGCTCAATCTCGGCTGGGAGGTAGTGGGCATCCGCCGGGGCTTCGATGGTCTGTTCATCCCGCGCATGGCCAAGAAGCTTACGGCACGGGACGTGGCCGGTATCCTTACCATGGGCGGGACGATTCTGGGCACGACGAACCGCGGGAACCCATTCGAGTACAAGGTGAAGGTCGGGAACAAGACTGTCGTTAAGGACATGTCCGGCACTATCCTCCAGCGCGTCCGGGCCCTCGGCTTGGATGCCATCGTGGTCATCGGCGGAGATGGTACGCTGGCCATCGCGAAGCGGCTGGCCGACATGGGCGTACCGGTGGTCGGCGTGCCCAAGACCATTGACAACGACATGCCCGGAACGGTGGTCACGTTCGGCTACGATACGGCGGTGAGCACGGCGACCGACGCGCTGGACAAGCTCCACTCCACGGCGGCGAGCCACCAGCGGACCATGGTGGTGGAGGTCATGGGGCGCTATGCGGGTTGGATCGCCCTGAATGCGGGGGTGGCCGGGGGAGCCGACATCATCCTGATCCCGGAGATTCCCTTCGACCTCGACGTGGTGTGCCACAAGGTGGAGGAGCGCTATCGCAAGAAGCGGAACTTCGCCATCGTGGTCGCAGCAGAGGGGGCCGCCCCTGTGGGCGGACGCATGTTTACCAAGGAACACCGCGACACAGGCCGCCAGGAGGTGCTCCTCGGCGGAGTCGCGCAATTCGTTGCAGACGAGATCGCCAAGCGCACCGGGCGGGAGACGCGCAGCTTGGTCCTGGGCCACCTGCAGCGAGGTGGTCACCCGACGACCTTCGACCGGTTGCTGGGCACGCGCTTTGGGGCAGCCGCCATCCGACTCGTCGCAGAAGGCGGCTTCGGGCGCATGGTGTGTCTGCGGCCTCCCAACATCGATTCCGTGCCGCTGGCCGAGGTCGCGGTGGGGAAGCCGCGGAAGGTCCCCCTGGACTCGGACACGATCCTCTCGGCGCGGGCCATGGGGATCTCGTTCGGCGACAGGCCGTGAGGTTCGCCGGCCGGTTGACCGGGACGGGTATAACAACAACCGCCATGCACCAGGGCGCGGAAAGCACATTGGCCTGAAAGACTCCCGGGCGATGGCGTGACCCAGAAGGCGTGTCGCCACGCCGCGAGCCGCTCGCTGATCGGAGGCCCGGAGATGCCCGACGAAACCGGAGAGCGCGGAGAGCAGGGGTCCGCCGTCACAGGGGCGGCCGAGAGACCGAGCGTCTCGGCGCAACTGGCCTTCGTCCGATCCGCCTATGGAGCCGCAGAGGGCGCGATTCGCCTGGCCGACGAGAAGGTCGGGTATCTCCTCCTGTTCCTCGGGATCCTGGTCGCCATGCTCAGCCTGCGTGCGGACGCCCTGCTGAGCCTGCTGACCGTCCCGCAACACACCCTGCTCGCGCGAGGGTCGTTTTTGGCCGGGTGCCTTGCGTTCCTTGGCGCTGCGGGGATCTCGCTTGTCTATGCGGTTCGAAGCCGGGCGTTGTCGCTGGACCCGCCGGCGGATGTCTCGAGGGTTCTGGCCCAGCTCGCCGCATTGGAGACGCCCGGTCTTGCCGAAGAGCTGGCTCGGGCACTGCACGAGGTAGCCGGCATCGCCGACCGAAAGTTGACCCTGCTTCGCGTCTGCCTCGTGTGGGCAGCCATAGCCTTTGTTGGCTGGGCGCTGGTGCTGATCATGAGCGTGGCGTTTTGATCCTCCAGCCGCCGGAAGGTATCGGAGACACTGCGGGAGGAAGGGGCCGCGCGGAAGAGTTATGCTTCCTCCGACGCGGATGACGACGACGGACCGTCGATGCGGATCATGGGCACGACGAGCTAGCAGGCCGCCGTCGCCAGCCCGCTTACCAGGATCTCCTTCGAGGTGAGACATTGCCAACAGGATCATTCAAGGGGGGACACATGCCCTGCCATGATCTGGCCTTCATGCCCGCGAGCGATCTCAGCGTGGCGATTCGCACCAAACGGGTGTCTCCGGCGGAGGCGGTGGACGCCGTCTTGGATCGGATCCAGCGGCTGAACCCACGGCTGAACGCCTACTGCACGGTGACGACAGAGTCGGCCCGGCGCGAGGCGCAGGCGGCCGAGGCGGCCGTGATGCGTGGCGACCGGCTGGGTCCCTTGCACGGGGTGCCGGTGTCGGTCATGGACGGAAACGGGTCGATCTCGTTCCGGTGCGAGCCGGCCCCGGTCCAGATCACGGGGGAGACGGTGCCGAGAATCGTACACCTGATCGAATGAAGCCCGCCGCAAGCCAGGCGGTTTCTAACCGCCAGGGCCTTACCGAAATGTGCTTGATCGCATTGCAGATGCGTTGTAAGGTATTTATAGGGGAGGCTTTTGCGAGACGCTTCAGCGAATTCCTGGAGATGAAAAGGAGAAGAAGTCCAGGGCAGCCTGAGAAGCCGCTGGGCTTTCGCCCATGCGGAGCGTCGGTATAACACATAACCAAAGAAGGAGGGAGAGCCATGAGAAGAGTGCTTTTCGTAGCGGTATTGGTGATGTCACTTGTTTTCCCCTACGCTCCGGCAGTCTGGGCCGGGCCGATCGTCCAGTGGTACGACGCCAACGCAAGCCCCCCGGCGAACGATCCGTACGGTCAACCGGCGCAGGATCAACTTTCGACCTGTTCTGGCGTGAGCCTGGGCATGATGCACGCCAACGGCACAATCCCCGCCATGACGCTCGCTGCTAACCAACGTACGATCATCTACGCGTTCTATGTGCCCGCAACGGCCGGAGACCTGTGCTTCGACTTCTACGGCGCGGTGACAATGCAGGCAAACGGTGTCTGGCAGGGACAGAGGGTCTACGTCGAATTCTACACGTTGAACGTGCCGGATCAGACCTTTGTCCGGATTGGGTACTGGGCCTTCAACGTAAACCCCGGGGCGAATGTCACGTACATCATGACGACGCTGCCTTCGATGCAGCGGATCGGCTCAAACAAGGTCCTGTACATTTACCTGACCGCTCCTGAAGGGAGTAGCTTGACCATTCCTGCACCTGCTCCGTTTGGTGTGAAGTAAGCTCCGAGGAGGTGGTGATGGTGACCATGAGGTTTTGGGCACGAGCGCTGGGATGCGCGCTCGCGTTGGTCCTGATTGCCGTGCCAGCCTGGGCTGGGTGGTGCTGGATTGATAGTACGGGCGGGGCGCTGTTCCTCGGGGTGGCTGGACCTGGCGAGGATCCGCTCTTCCCGATCGTGGGAGCATATGCCCCTCCGCCCGGGAGCCCGTGTTACAGAACTGGTCGCCACCCCGTGCAGGGGGTCGCCCGCGTCTACTGGCCAGACGTCCAGCTCGGGCTGACCATCTACGGCGAGAATGATCCGGGCTGTGGGACGATCGTGGGGGAGGTTCAGCTCAATTTCTCGACGTATGAGGGCAGAGGCACTTTCCGATCAGCCCCGTACTTCGATGTGCCGGTAGCGGTGACGTTCACGATAGCGCCCCAGCCTATACCCGGCGCGTGTGTGCCGTGAGCCCGGCCATGTCGAACGCCTACGCCTGGGCGGGTTCTAGGGGTGGTAACCAGGCCGGAGGGAGGAGGACGTAGGGCGGAGGTGAAGACACCGCGGTCTCGCCTTAAGAGACGCAAGTGAGGCCGGCCCATTCCGGGCCGGGGCGCGCTTTCAGGGCGAACTTCTCGTCCTACAGGACGAAAGAAGGGAGGAAGATGGCGAAGCCGAAACGGCGCTAGAAGATGATGCGAAAGTTCTTCCTGCCATACGACCTGCTCATTACTCCCACGCTGGCCGTGCCGCCGTTCGCCGCCGGGCTGGAGCAACCGCCAAACCGTCCGGCGGGCTCGCGCCTGGCGTGGGTCGCCTTCACCTATCCCTTCAACCTGACGGGCCAGCCAGCGGCAACCGTTCCGTGCGGGTTCACACGCGATGGCCTTCCGATCGGGCTTCAGATCGTGGGGCGGCGACTTGAGGATGCCACCGTGCTCCGGGCTGCGGCGGCATTCGAGGCTGCTGCGCCGTGGGCCGAGCGGCGACCGCCGCTGGGGTAAACTGGAGTCCGGATTCATCCGTTTGACAAGACCACCGCTGAGAAAGAGTGACTGTCCCCTCCCACCGATGGGAAAATGCGGACCAGATTATTCTCTTACTGTCGTCCGGTGGTGTTAACCTTTTCTGCACTGACCCCAGAGCACCGTTGAATTTTTCGGCACTAGCGATGCAGTAATAATGCGTTCAAAGGCCTCTGGACGCCTGTTGTGGGGTGGAGTGTCTCAGGCCAGGCCTGTTGCGGGACATCCGGCGTCCGCTCCGTTCACTTGCATGAGGAGATCGGATGCGCTGGCTGGAAACCCTGGAAGCCAAGCTCCTGGCCGCAGTGTGCGGTGTGGCCCTGGTGTCCATCGGGGTTTTTGCTTGGGTGAACATCCGCTACGAGCAGACAGAGCGGGTGGACCTCATGATCCGGGGGGCCAGCCAGTTCAGCGACACCGTCAAGCGGAGCACCCACTATGCCATGCTCCAGAACCGGTGGGAGGATGCCTTTCACATCATGGCCACCATCGGGAAACAGGAAGGCGTGACCCGGGTGCGGGTGTTCAGCAAGGATGGGGTGATCCTCTTCTCCACGGACCAGGCCGAGGTGGGGCGTACGGTGGATAAGCGGGCCGAGTCGTGCTATGCCTGCCACGCCGCCGAGCGCCCCCTGGAGCGCCTCATGCTTCCGGACCGCGCCCGCATCTTCCGGGGCGCGGAAGGTCAGCGATTGCTGGGGATGATCACCCCGCTTTACAACGAACCGGGGTGCTCCGAGGGCTGTCACGTGCACCCCAAGAACAAGTATGTCCTGGGCGTGCTGGACATCACCTTGTCGCTGGCCAGGGTGGACGAGGAGATTGCCGCCATCACCCGGCGCATGGCCGCCTTCGCCGGGACCACCATCGTGCTGCTGGCGATGATCCTGGCCGGGATTGTCCGGCGGAGCGTCGTGCGTCCGGTGCGCGAGCTCGTGGAGGGGACCCGCCGGGTAGCTCAGGGAGATCTGTCGCACCGGATCCCGGTGCGGACCAACGACGAGGTCGGGGTCCTGGCCGCGTCCTTCAATCGCATGACCGAGGCGCTGGGAAAGGCCCACGCGGAGCTGGACGCTTTGGTGGCGACGCTGGAACAGCGAGTGGAGGAGCGAACCCGCGAATTGCAGGAAGCGCAGGCGCAACTCGTCCAGACGGAGAAGCTGGCCTCCCTCGGCAAGCTCTCCGCTTCCATCGCGCACGAGATCAACAACCCACTGTCGGGGATCCTGACCTACGCCAAGCTCCTCAGCCGGAAGCTGCGCACGGGTCCACCCGACGCCGAGGGGGTGCAGGCCGCCGTCCGGCAGCTCACCCTGGTTGAGCGGGAAACGCAGCGGTGCGTCAGCATCGTCCGGAACCTGCTGGACTTCGCCCGACAGCGGGAGCCGTCGTTCCAGGTCGTGGATGTCCCGACCGTCATCAACGAGGCGCTCTCCCTGCTGGAGAACCGCCTGGCCATTCAGAACGTGCGGGTGACGCGGGAGTTCGCCCCTGTCCCCCCAGTGCGGGCGGATTTCGGGCAACTCCGCCAGGCGTTTGTGAACGTTTTGATGAATGCCTGTGAGGCCATGCCGGAGGGCGGGACTCTGCACGTCCTCACGCGCGAGGTCGCTCCGCCTGACGTCGGGAAAGGCGGATTGGTGTCCCCCACGGGGAAGCCGGCGCCGCCCACCCCCTTCGCCGAAATTGTCATCGCGGACAGCGGGCAGGGGATCCCTCCAGAGCATCTCTCCAAGATCTTCGACCCGTTCTTCACCACGAAGGAGAAGGGAACGGGGCTCGGGTTGTCCGTGGTGTATGGGATCGTGGAGAAGCATGGCGGCAAGCTCGCCGTGGAGAGCCAGGTGGGCCAGGGCACCACGGTAACCCTGCGCTTTCCGGCCGTGGCCTCCGGGGCCTCAGGCACGGCGTGATCCCCCATGGCCGGGCAGGAAACGATTCTCCTGGAGTGGATGGGCGTGGCGCCGATGGACGGCGACATGCTGGAGCGGGTGAGGCAACAGGTGGAAACCAGCTTTTCGCTCCCGACACGGCTTGTGGCTGTCAATGGCCCGCCCGCGGACAGCCTGGAACCCAGGCGGGGGCAACACTCTTCGACCGAGATCCTCCGCTGGATCCTCACGAGGGTGCCGCCCAGCGTGACCAAGGTGCTAGGGATCACGGACGTGGATCTGTTCATTCCCGTCCTGACCTTCGTCTTCGGCGAGGCCCAGGTGGACGGGCCCGCCGCGGTGGTGAGTACGGCACGCCTCCGCCTCACCTACGATGAGCGGCCGGTGCCCCCGGCCTTGCTGGAGGCCCGTCTTTTCAAGGAGTGCCTCCACGAGCCGGGACACACCTTTGGTCTGGTGCGCTGTCCCGATGAGGCGTGCCTGATGTCGCGATCCAATTCGGTCCTGGAGGTGGATCAGAAGCGGCCGGCTTTCTGCCGTGATTGTCGGCAACGCCTGCGGAAGTTGCTGGAGGAAAGGGACGGATCATGAAAGCCAAGGGATCCATTCTGGTGGTGGATGATGAAGAGATCGTCCGGGACTCGCTGGCAAGCTGGCTGGAGGAGGACGGCTATCACGTGGATACCGCCCCGGATGGCCCAACCGCCCTGGCCAAGCTGGCCGAGCGGGCCTACGCCGTCCTGCTGGTGGACCTGAAAATGCCCGGAATGGATGGTCTGCAAGTCCTGGCGCAGGCCCGCAGCCTGCATCCGGACGCGCCCGTGATCATCATGACCGCCTATGCCACCGTGGATACTGCGGTCCAGGCCATGAAACAGGGGGCCTACGATTATCTGGTCAAGCCTTTCGAGCCGGAGGAGCTGTCCCTGATGGTCGGCAAGTTGACCAATGCCCAGGCCCTCCGGCGCGAGAACGTCCTGCTTCGCAAGGCGCTCAAGCGGCAGTGCGAGTTCAAGGACCTGGTCAGCAAGAGCCCCAAGATGGAGGCGGTCTTCGAGTTGGCCAGGACCGCGGCCAAGAGTAATTCGACCGTGCTGATTCTGGGGGAGAGCGGGACGGGAAAGGAGCTACTGGCCCGGGCCATCCACGCCGAGAGCCTGCGTCGGGATGGCACGTTCGTGGGCGTGTCCTGTGCCGCCTTGACCGAGAGCCTGCTGGAGAGCGAACTCTTCGGCCACGAGAAGGGGGCTTTCACCGGCGCGGCCACCAGCACCCGCGGCAAGTTCGAGATCGCTGCTGGCGGAACCCTCTTCCTGGACGAAATCGGGGACATCAGCCCCAGACTCCAACTGGATCTCTTGCGGGTCCTGGACGCGCGGGAATTCCGCCGGGTAGGTGGTTCGCAATTGATCAAGACCGACGTTCGGATCATTGCAGCCACCAACCGGGACCTGAAGAAGCTGGTCGAATCCGGTACATTCCGCGAGGACCTGTACTATCGCCTCAACGTGATTCCTGTGACCATGCCCCCCTTACGGGAACGGAAGGAGGACATCCCGCTTCTGGTGGAGCATTTCCTGGCCCAATTCCGGACCGAGATGCGAAGGCCCCTGGAGGGAGTCTCTGCGGAGGCACTGGAGATGCTTATGGCCCACGACTGGCCAGGCAATGTCCGGGAACTCCGAAATGTTTTGGAACGCGGGGCCGTCCTGGCGCGGGGCCCGATTATCACTCCGATGGATCTGGAGTTGGCTCCACCAGCGCTTCCTGGGGGGACGCCATCGGCTGAGACGGCTGACTCGCTTCGGGAAGTCGAGCGGAAGCATATCGTGGCCACGCTCAAGCAACACAGCTGGAACATCACGCGCTCGGCCAAGGCCCTCGGGATTGACCGCGTAACCTTGTACAATAAAATCAAGCGGTATCAGCTTCGCGAGGACGAGTGATCCTAACTGTTGAGGAGCACAACGCCGCCGTTGTATTTATCAACAGTGACGTTACTGCCGTTGAATTAAGTAGTTCCAGTGATATTCCTGGTCCGGTGTAGAATTTGTCAGCAGCATCCCCACACGGTCTGTTGATCCGCGCAATTCCTTCCATCGGTTGAACTCCATAAAATCTGGCTACTTCCCGCATCAATAGCGGGCCAGCCTGAAATGGCATCCGTCTTGATGCCCCTTGATCCCCATTGAGGGCAGGGTGGGTTTCTAGGAGGGTCAGATCATGCGATGCCCGTTCTTCGAAGAGGTTCTGGTGGCCTTCTGCCGGGCCTACCCAGTGAAGAAAATGGTCCCGAGTGACCGGCTGCAGGCCGATTGCATCTGCACCTGCGAAGGGTTCGAAGATTGCCCGTTGTTTCGCGAGGTCATGGCCAAGCTCGAAGGTGCGCATGCCGACGGCGCAACAGCCGAAGCGAAGGCTGCAGGCGGGGCTGGATCTCAATCCGGTTGAAAAGGAAGAAAGAGGCGCAAGGGGGCGTGAATCATGGTTGCCATCCTGGTAGTGTTCACGATCATCCTGTTCATCGCCGCCGATCTGGTGGTGCAGTGGGTACGGGCGCGCCGGGCCAGGCTAGCCTTGGCGTCCCAGCCAAGAGCGGCGGGCGTGGTGAACCTCCTGGTGCCCACTCTACAGCCGGAGCGCTTCGCTCTCCCGGGCGGTCTCTTCTTCCACCATGGGCACACCTGGGTCAACCTGTTGTTCTCGGGACAGGTCAAGGTGGGGGTGGATGATTTCATCCAGAAGCTCCTCGGCCGGATCGATGCGATCACGCTGCCGCCGGTGGGTGTGGAGGTGAAGCAGGGGCAGCCCTTCGCGGCCATTCGGCAGGGCGGACGGACGGCCCTCCTCTCGGCGCCGGTGGATGGGGTAGTGTGCGCCGTGAACAGCGAGCTGGCCAAGATGCCCGGACTGCTCAAGCGCGATCCGTACACCCGGGGGTGGCTGGTGGCCTTGCGGCCGACCAACCTCACCGCGAACCTCTCGCGGCTGACGGTAGGCGAGGGCGCGCTGGCGTGGCTCAAGGGGGAGTTGGCCCGGCTGCAAGAATTCCTGCATGTGAGCCTAACCGTGCAGCGGGGTAGCTTGGTCGGGGCCGCGGCAGCAGACGGGGGCCTCGTGGCTGATGGCCTCCTGGAGCACCTGGACAACGACACCTGGGCAGAGTTCCAATCGAAGTTCCTGCGCGCCTGAGCTGCGGCACGTCGCGGAGTGTGTGCGGATCGTGCCTCCGCCCGGGGGAGGCACGTTTGGAGGGAACGATGCAAGGATGCGGATGGAGAGCGAAGGCCACCTGCATGGCAGGGGTGGTCCTCATCCTGGCAGGGCATGCCGCCGCCCAGCAGCTCCGGCTGCCGCCGGATCTCACGTACTCCAAGGCCGAAGGAAGCCCTGGCAAGGTGATCTTCAGCCACCAGTTTCACACCGCAGTCGCGGACAAGTGCACGGTCTGTCACGTCAAGCTCTTCCGCATGCTCCGTCCCACGCGCCAGGTGACCCACGCCGACATGGAAGCGGGCAAATCCTGCGGCGCCTGCCACAACGGCCAGATGGCCTTCGGTCCCACGGACCCGGCGGGCTGCACCCGGTGCCACGTGGGTGAGGGAAAATCGTCATGAAGGGCGCGATCCTCTTCGACAGCGCCAAATGCATCGGGTGCGAGGCGTGCGTCGCGGCCTGCAAGGAGAAGAACGACCTGCCCGTGGCCATCGATCCCAAGCTGACGGCCTACACTTGGACCGTGGTGGAGCGGCACGACGAGGCCTTCGTCCGTCGGATGTGCATGCACTGCGAGTCGCCCACCTGCGCTTCGGTCTGCCCGGTGGAGGCATTCCGCAAGCAGCCCAATGGCCCCGTCCTGTATGACGCCAGCCGGTGCATGGGCTGCCGGTATTGCATCATGGCGTGCCCGTTCGGCGTGCCGAAATACCAGTGGGACAAGGCGGTTCCCATCGTCCAGAAGTGCATCATGTGCCCCGACCGGATCGCCGCCGGGCTGGCGCCGGCATGCGCCAGCGTGTGCCCCACCGGGGCTACGACCTTCGGCGACCGTGACCGGTTGATTGGGGAGGCCCGCGCGCGACTCGCCGCTGCGCCCAAGAACTACGTCCCCAGAATTTACGGCTTGGAAGAGGTGGGGGGCACCTCCGTCCTCATACTCTCGGGCGTCCCCTTCGCCAGCCTGGGTCTGCGGACTGACCTGCCGCTCGCGCCCCTGCCGATGCTGACGTGGCAGGTCCTCTCCAGGATTCCGGACGTTGTCGTCGTGGGGGGCGCATTCCTGTATGGGATCTGGTGGATCACCAACCGGCGAAGCAAGGTCCAGGAGCTCCTGGCCCAGGAGGCCGCAAAGCGAGCCTGATCGGCCCCGATGCAAGGGGGATGGTGACGAGAAAGGATGCGGATGCGATGAATGCGACTCGACGGCCCGAGTTCACCTTCTGGCGGCTGGTCTTCCTGATTCTGACCGCCACCGGGACCGTGGCAGCCGTCCTGCGGTACACCCAGGGCCTGGGGGCGACCACCAACCTCAGCGATCAGTTCCCGTGGGGGCTGTGGATCGGCTTCGACGTGCTGTGCGGGGTGGGACTGGCGGCCGGCGGCTTCAGCATCACCGCCGTCGTGTACATCTTCCACCTGAAGCGCTTTGCGCCGATCATTCGCCCCACGCTCCTCACGGCGTTCCTCGGGTACTTCTTCGTCATCCTGGCGCTCCTCTTCGATCTGGGACAACCGCATCGAATCTGGCACGCCCTCGTCATGTGGAACCCGCGCTCGGTCATGTTCGAGGTGGCCTGGTGCGTCATGCTCTACACCGCCGTGTTGGCCCTGGAGTTCTCGCCGATCGTCTTCGAGCGGCTCAACCTGGAACGACCTCGCCGGATCGTGCGGGCCATCAGCGTGCCGCTGGTGATCGTGGGCGTGATTCTGTCCGTGCTGCACCAATCCTCGCTGGGATCACTGTACTTAATCGTTCCAAAGAAGCTGCATCCGCTCTGGTACTCCCCGCTTCTCCCAGTCTACTTCTTCGTGTCGGCCATCGCGGCCGGGCTGGCCATGGTGATCGTGGAGTCGTATCTGTGCCAGCGGGCCTTCCACCATCACCTGGAGATGGAGCTGCTGGAGCCGTTGGGGCGGGCCATGGTGGTGACGCTCAGCGTCTACGGGATCCTGCGTGTGCAGGATCTGGCGCGGCGAGGAGTGCTGTCGGGACTCCGCTGGCCCGATTACGAGGGCAGCATGTTCCTCCTGGAAGTGGGACTGGGTGTTCTGCTCCCGATCCTCCTGCTGGCGATCCCGAGAGTCCGGGCGAAGCAGTCCGGGCTGGTGGCGGGCGCCTTCCTGGCTGTGTTGGGTTTCGTCATGAACCGCTTGAACGTGAGCGTCACCGGGATGGAGCGCGCGGCGGGAGTCGCGTACTTCCCGTCGTGGATGGAAATCGCCATCTCATTGGCCCTGGTGGCCGCAGGGTTTGCCATCTTCGGCTGGGCCGTCCGGTACCTGCCGATCTTCCACGAGGGGGCACACTCGGCCCGTGAGGTCGAGGCTCCCGCATGGCTTCTTGCGAAGGGCGCTCCGACCTTCGCCGGAGGCACAGCGTCAACCGTGAGCCAGCCGGGCGGCCACAGCGGTGTGGAGTGAGGGCAGGAGTCCCTTCTTCACTCGGACAGCGCAGGGCACTTCTGGGAGCGTGCGGAGAGAAGGAAGAGGAGTCCCTCCTTCCCCCCTGCCGGCTCCTCGGCGGACCGGGGAGCCGGCTGCGTCCCTCCTCATCGGCTCATCATTCCCATGTCGACGTCACATGGTGGGATCTGGCTCGAATGATTTCATCCATACCGTTTCCCAACCTCCGGAATGGGTAATCCCGCCTGACCCCATCCGCCCGCTCCAATGGACCTCTTGCATGCGAGGCCGGACTCCGAAGATTGGTCCGTGGGACCGATTGGGTGCGCACAAGTGCCTTGACAAATGTACCGACTTGCGAGAGCGTTGAACGCATCACACGTGCATGCCGTGGAGGATCCTCCGTGAAGATCACATCGGTCGAGACCTATCTCTTGCGATTTCCCGTGGATCCCTACAGGTACGGGGCCTCGTCGAAGGGCTGGATCCGCGATCGCAGCTCCCTCCTGGTCCGCATTCGCACCGATGTGGGCATCGATGGTTGGGGCGAGGGGGGGCAGACCGGACCGCCCGAACTCACCAAGGTGGTAGTGGATCACTCGCTGGGGCCACTGGTCACGGGCCAGGACCCGTTCGCCTCCACCATGCTCTGGGAGCGGATGTACGATGTCACCCGGGACTATGGGCAGAAGGGAACGGTCATCGGCGCCATCAGCGGTGTGGACATCGCCCTCTGGGACCTCAAGGGTCGCGCGCTGGGCGTCCCGGTGTACACGCTCTTGGGAGGGCCGTTCCGCGATCGCGTGGTCCCCTACGCCACCGGGATGTACTACAAGCAGGGCCGAGATCTGGCGGACCAGGTCCGCATCCTCCAGGAGGAAGCCAAAGGGTATGTCGGCCAGGGCTTCTCGGCCATGAAGATGAAGATCGGTTTCTTCCACCCGAAACAGGACATTGCCCTGGTGGGCGCCATCCGCAATGCCATCGGTGCAGACATCCGGCTGGCGGTGGACGCCAATCACGCCTACAACGCGTATACCGCCGTCGAGGTCGGCCGGGCGATCGAGCCGTACCAGATCGCCTGGTTCGAGGAACCGGTCCCGCCGGAGGATCTCCAGGGCTACCTGCAGGTCAAGGCCCGGGTGAACATTCCCATCAGCGGCGGCGAGGTGGAGTTCACCTCCTTCGGTGCGCGGGAACTCATTGCGAAGCGCGCGGTGGACATCATCCAGCCCGACACCTGCGGGTGTGGAGGCATCACGGAATGCTGGCGGATCGCGGCCCTGGCCCGGGCCTACGGCGTCCAGTACTTCCCCCACGTGTGGGGATCGGTGGTGGGGTTGGCGGCATCCCTGCACCTGCTGGCGTCCTTGCCGCCATGCCCACCCACGGGGAACCCATCTCCGTACTACCAGGAGCCGGTCCTGGAACTCGACCGGAACCCGAGCCCCTTGCGGGACGAGCTGTCCGTGGAGCCCATTCGATTTGAGCAGGGATTCGTCCAGGTCCCCCAGGGGCCTGGGCTGGGGATCACGATCAACCCCGAGGTGTTGGAGCGCTATCGCGTGGCGTGAAGCAAAATGCAAAACGGACAACTGACGGCCGGACAATGGACGGTTGTCGGTTGTCCGTTGTCAGTTTTTCATTGAGGGTTTCAACCCCAGTCCGAAATTATCAACCGCCAAGGCGCCAAGGACGCCAAGACCGGATAAGCTCCTTGGGTGAAACAAACCAAGCTTCTGAAGGCCCCACGAACGCGTTTTCGCGTTCTTGGATCGGGAGATCGAAACATCGCATCTTTGGCGACCCGGGTACCCAGCGCGAGCTGGGTGATCATGGCGGTTCAAGGTTTTTCTCGGATCAGGGTCAACGCTGTGGAAGTAGGAAGGGTATGCGCCTCGTGACTTTTGAGTTGCAGGGAAGGAATCGTCTGGGGGCGGAGCAGGATGGACACGTGATCGATCTGAACCGTGGGTACGCGCTTCTGCTTGCGAGCCGGGGGGTGGCGGATTTCCAGGGACAAGCGGATCGCGAGTTGCCAGCAGACATGCGCGGATTCCTGGATCTCTGGGACCAGAGCGTCTCCAGGGCAAAGGAAGTTCTGACCTTCGCCCAGGGGATCCGGGCCGGCGGAGGGCCGATGGTCCAGGCGATCCTGCAGCCGCTCCAGGCCGTGCGGTTGCGGGCGCCGATTCTGAACCCGCGCAAGATCATCTGCCTCGGCCTGAACTACCGGGATCATGCGCAGGAGTCCAAGGCCGACATCCCGACGGACCCCATCCTCTTCTCCAAGTACGCCACCGCCGTCATCGGACCGGACGATCCGATCCTGCTCCCGAGCGTCTCGAAGGAAGTGGACTACGAGGCCGAACTGGCCTTCATCATGGCGCGCCGGGGCCGCCATATTCCCAAGGCGCAGGCGCTGGAGTACGTGGCGGGCTACAGCATCATGCACGACGTCAGCGCCCGCGACTATCAGATCCGGAAGCCCGGCGGGCAGTGGATGTCCGGCAAGACCTTCGATACCTTTGCGCCCCTGGGTCCTGCCCTCGTGACCAAGGAGGACATCCCGGACCCGCACGTCCTGGACATCACGTGCACGGTGAGTGGCGAACGGCTGCAGTCCTCCAATACCAAGCACCTGATCTTCTCTGTCCCGGACATCGTGGCCTATTGCTCCCACATCTTCACGCTGGAACCCGGAGACGTCATCGCCACCGGGACCCCCGGCGGCGTCGGCTTCGCCCGAAAGCCGCCCCGGCTCCTGAAGGAGGGGGATGTCGTGGTGATAGAGATCCAGGGGATCGGCCAGCTACGGAACCCGGTGCGTAATGACGCGCGCTGATCTCGTGAGGGGAGAGACGTGAGGCCGTCCGATCCGTCCGGGCAGCCCAGTTCACCGAAGCCGCGCAAGGATCCAGAAGTGGATCCTGGCGTGGACCTCGACCGGTTCGTCTCCGGAATCTACAACTACTGCGACCGCTGGTGCGAGCGCTGCCCGATGACCGCCAAGTGCTATCTCTACTGGCAAGAGCAGCAGATCGAGGCGGAGCACCGGGCGGCCGGTCGTGACCCGGACGACTGGGTCGTGGTCCTGGATGACGTGAAGAAGCAGTTCGAGGAGGCCATTCGACTTCTCCGCCAGGCCGCGGAGGAACACGGATGGAGTCTTGACGAACTCTCTCCTGCCGACGACACGCGGCCAGATCCCAGCGACGATCCGCTACACCAGCGGGCCGAGGCCTACGTCCTGGCCGCCCATGCCTTCCTGGCGGATCTCCGCCAGCGGGTCATGCGTGAACACGAGATCCTGGAAGAGCGGGCCAGCGTCGTGGGTCCCGAGCAGGCCGCGAACGCCTACCGGAACATCCTCGACGCCTATGAGGTCGTTTCCTGGTATCACACGCTGATTCCGGCGAAGGTCCATCGTGCCCTCTCTTCCAAACTCGAGGCGGAAGGGGAGGAGGACGAGGAAGGGCGGGCGTTCCACGGGCGCGACGCCCTGGGCAGCGCCAGGGTCGCCCACGAGGGAGTGATACGGTCCATGGCCGCCCTGCGCAGGGTCTACGACTGGGACAAGAACATGGAAGATCAGGTGATCCCGCTCTTGGCCGACCTCGACTGGATGCGCAAACAGATCGAGGAGACTTTTCCAGGGGTCCAGAGTTTCAAACGACCTGGCTTCGACGCAGAGTAGGCTCAGCGAAACCGCCAGAATGGGTCGGAGGGCTCAGCGCCTCAGGATCATCTTCGGTACTGTGGGTACTGGTGGTGAGCTCTTCGGCATCGGCGGCGGGAGCAGGGGGACGTGACAGCAGGGTATGATAATGACGGCGGCTCCGAGGGGGGGCTGCCGCGGAAAGGTGTAGGAGGAAAGGCCGAGGAAGTCCGACAGCTGCGGACGCCATTGTCCCGACTCGTAGTAGAAGAGGAAGGAGCGGACGATGGACTGGATCGTGTTGGTGTTGGGATCCTCAATGCCAATTCGCGCAAGAACGACAGCGGTCTGGGGGGGCATGACCGAGATCCTCAGATCCTCGACACGTCTGCCCGTCGCCGGCCGGGCATTTCCCTTCTCCATCAGGGCCGCAAAGTCATTCTGGGGGTAACGAAAGCGGCTCTCGTCCGTCGAGATCTCCCACAAGCGCCAGAACTCTCGGTAGGCCCACATCTCCATCGCGTCTCGGAACGCGGTCTCGACTCTGTATGGCAGGGGAAGTTCAACCCCCCATGCCAGGGGCTTTCGCGTTGACAAGCGGCGATGTGTTCATTAGAGTGACGCCGAGATGTGAGTCTGCCGACAGGTGGACGCATGCGCTGGTATTTCGGATCTGATTGGCCGTGGTCGGGCGACTGGCATCCCTCCCTGGCCTGCGTCGGGGCGGAGCCAGGCGTCCGTTAGCGCGGGATCTGACGAGCGGGTGGGTATGCCCCCTGGAGATCGAGGGTGGAACGACCGCTCGGTGGTTGCAGGCCGAGCCGTCGGGGAGCCCCAGGAGTCTTCGCGCGCCGGCAGTCAAGTGGATGCGTCTGGGTCGAAGGAATACATCCGACCGGCAATCGTTGATGTTCCTCCCTCGAGGTCCCACGAGAGGACAGGTATGATCCCAGAATACCCGGTGCGCCGAAAGCATGCGCGTCTCACGTTCAGCGAGCCGGTGACCGGCGCCGTGACGTCAAGTCACGAAGTTCACATCCTGGACGTGAGCCTGGGCGGCGCACGGGTTGAGCACACGATTATCCTCCGCCCCGGGAGCAGCTGCTACCTCCGCCTGCCCCTGGATGAACGCGTCCTGACAGCCAACTGCCGCGTCATCTGGTCGAGGGCGGTTGGCCGGGCGCCAGGAGAGCAGAGCGGGACGGGCCTCCTGTTCCAGAGCGGGGTCCAGTTCGGCAGCCTGTCGCGGGAGGCACAGGCGGTGCTGGAGGCGTATCTGGAAACCCAGGGCCGGTGACTCCTGTCCGCGAGGGCCGCGCGATTCTCCCCAGTCTCTGCATCGGCGCGGTCCAGCCGAGACCAGCCTGCTGGCTCACGCGCGTCACTCCTGATGGCCCCCATCCCCGAAGGTGGGCGACCCCCGGCCCGCATCTGTTCGCCATCGTCCGTTTGGACACCCGTCCCGGTCGGTTCCGGGAACTTCTACTCCGGGGGGTGGTCTAATCCGGGGAGAGATCCGGGACCGCTCTTCCACGGGGGGCCGGGCCGCGGCTGGGCCCGCTGGGACAGCCAGGATCGGCAGTGAAATGGTGCATGCCGGTGGACTGGCCGGGCCGTATTCCCGCGTGTTTCGCTTGACGTCCTTTTCAAGCTTCTGCTATAAAGGCTCTATGGGTTCCTCTCCATGAGTGCAGTCAATCTAATCCTCCAAACCGGCCTCGTCGCCAAGGGCGTCCTCCTTGTCCTGCTGTTCTTCTCCCTGGCTTGCTGGACGATCATCTTCCTGAAGCTCCGGACGTTCCGGCGTGCCGACAGACAGGACGAGCGGTTCCTGCGTCTGTTCCGAGAGAGCAAGAACCTCCACGGCACCTATGAGGACTGCAGGCGTTTCCCCCAGAGCCCTCATGCTGCCCTCTTCCGGGAAGGCTATCGGGAACTCAGCTTTGCCCTAAAGGGGAATCCGGCCTCCAGTGCAACCCCCTCGCCCCAGGAGGCAGCGCCCAAGGGTCTCGAGATATCGGCCGAGGATCTCCTGTCGCGGGTTGCACGCACCCTCCGCCATGCCAGCCTGAGGGAGGTCTCCGGGCTGGAACGCATGCTGATCTTCCTCGCGACGACGGGAAACGTGACGCCCTTCATCGGGCTGTTCGGCACGGTCTGGGGGATCATGGATGCGTTCCACAGCATCGGACTGACCGGGTCCGCCAACCTCGGGGCCGTCGCACCCGGCATCGCCGAGGCGCTGATCACCACGGCGGCCGGCCTGGCCACGGCGATCCCTGGGGTCATCGCGTACAATTACTTCCTCAACCGGATCAAGGGGGCGGCGACCCGGATGGATCTGTTCGCGTTGGAGCTCACGGGACTGGTAGAGCGGGTCATTGTCAGGGCGGGGCGCACGTGATGACGCCGGCGTGGTGGCGGCTGGCGCGAGAATGAGGCGGACGGGCCATGGCCTTTAAGAGTGCCGACCTTGGCGGAGAAACGCGGCTGGGGCCCGCGCTGGCGGAGATCAACGTCACCCCCTTCGTAGATGTGGTCCTGGTGCTACTCATCATTTTCCTGATTACGGCACCCATGTTGCTGGGGGGGATAGACGTCCGGGTGCCCAAGACGGCGACGCGGAATATCCAACCTGAGGAGCGGCTCGTCCTCACCATTACCCGCGACCGGGGCGTGTTCCTGGAAAACCAACCCATCAGCCTGGACCGGCTGTCCAAGGTGTTGAGCGGCATGGTGAAGCGCAACCCCCGGGCCGCGGTGTTCCTGAAGGGCGACGAGGCGGTGGCCTACGGCACGGTCATGAAGGTGATGGACGTCATCAAGAAGGCTGGGATCGACCGGGTGGGAATGGTGACCGAGCCGATCGAGCCAGGGGGGAGATAAGGCATGGTGGCGGTGGCCGACCGGCTCTTCCCACCGGGACCGAGGCCCCGCGAGGTGTGGCTCACCTTCGGCCTCTCGGTCCTGTTCCACGGCCTGCTGACGGCGGCGATCGTAATGGTTCCCCGCTTCCAGGTGGGGACCTACATCAAAGTGCCGGTGAGCTACACGGTCAGCCTGGTGGAGGCGCCGCCGGGTGGGCGGGGAGGTGGTAGTCCGGCGCCTCCCCCGGCCACGCTGAGGCCTCCGGCACCCCCTCAGGTCGCGCCGGTACCGGCCGTGCGGCCGGTGCCGGCCGTGCGGCCGGCCCCCCACCCGGCCCCTCGCTCGGCGGAAGAGCTGACCCTGCCCGGGCGGCGGCCCGCGCCGAAGCCCGCGCAGGAGCGCGAGCGCTCCTTGCGGCCGCCAGTCGTGGCGGGAAAAGAGGCGGCGAAGCCGGCACCGCCAAGCCCTGTGCCGCCGCCGCCCCTCGCCCCCGCCGTCCCGCAGCCGCCGACGCCCGTCGCCCCCGCCGTCCCGCAGCCGGTGACGCCCGTCGCCCCCGCCGTCCCGCAGCCGCTGACGCCCGTCGCCCCCGCCGTCCCGCAGCCGGTGAAGCCCGTGGTAGCGCCGCTCGTGGTGGTGCCACCTGTGGCCTCGGCGGGCCCCGGGGCCGGCGTTGGTCCCGAGAAGGCGAGTGGCGTGGAGGTGGCCGGTACCGGAACCGGTGCGGGGAGCGGCGCTGGACCCGGTGCCGGGGGCGGCAGCGCCCTGGCCTCCTACCTCACCCTCGTGGACTGGAAGATTCAGCAGAACTGGGTCCCCGTGGGCACACCGGGGTTGCCCGAAACTGTGGTGGTGGTCCGCTTCCGCGTCCTCCCGTCGGGGCAGGTGCGTGATCTGGAACTGGAGGCGACATCGGGGAATGCAGGCCTGGATGCTTCGGCGCTGCGGGCGGTGCGGCGAAGCCTGCCTTTGCCCCCGTTCCCGAATCTGCTCACCGAGCCCTCGCTGGATCTCCGGTACCGCTTTGTGATGGAGCGCGGGTGATGCAAAAGCTGCGGTGGGCCGCTGTGTGCGTGATCCTTGTCGCCCTGATGGGTTGGCCCTCGAGCGCGGGGGCACAGGTGATCGAGCGCGAACTGCGTGAGCGGATCGTGCCCAAGATCACCATTGCGGTGGCAGGCTTCGCGCCCTTCGTCATGCATGGCGAGGACTTGGGGAAGCTGGGGGCGTCGGTGCTGATCGCAGACCTGCGCTTCACCACAGTCTTCGACGTGATGGACCCCGGCACCCTGCCGTTCGAGCCCAGGACCGTGCAGTTGGATCAGGAACGGCCGCTCTTTCCCGGCCTGAACTCGCTCAAGGTGCAGCAGCTGGCGGTAGGGCAGGTCTCCAGCCGGGGGCGCGAGACGGTGGTCGAGGGGCGCCTGTTCGACGTCGCAGCAGGGAACATGATCTTTGGCAAGCGCTATGTCGGGGACCCCAAGTTCTATCGCTTGATGATCCACCGGTTTGCCGATGACATCATGTTCCATCTCACGGGCGAAAAAGGGGTGGCCCAGACGCGGATCGCCTTCGTCTCCACCGTCAGCCGGACGGCGAAGGAGATCTTCGTGATGGACTACGACGGGGCAAACCCGGTGGCCCACACGGGGAACCAGTCCATCAACCTGTCACCGCGCTGGTCCCCGGATGGTCGGATGATCGCTTATACCTCGTACCGGAACGGCAACCCGGACCTCTTCGTCCTCAACATCGACAGCATCAGGCGCGACGTGCTTTCGGCCCAGCGGGGCCTGAATGCCACCCCTGCCTGGTCGCCGGATGGGCAGTGGTTGGTCTTCGCCATGAGCGCGGGGGGCGGGACTAACCTTTTCCTCATTCCCAAAGGTGGCGGGACGCCGAAGGCCCTGACCACCGGCCCCCCCATCTCGGTATCCCCGTCCTTCTCGCCGAACGGCCGCCAGATCGTCTTTAACTCCGATCGGGGGGGCTCCCCCCAGATCTACGTCATGGGCGTGGATGGCACCAATCTCCAGCGTGTGACCTTCCAGGGCAACTACAATTCCTCGCCGCGCTGGTCGCCACGGGGGGAGAAGATCGTTTTCATGTGCCGGCTCGCCGGGAACCAGATCTGCCTGATCAATCCCGATGGCACCGGCCTGCAGCAGCTCACCTCACTGGGGAGCAACGAGGATCCGTCGTGGTCTCCGGACGGAAGGCACATCGTCTTCACCTCGACGCGCATGGGCCACCGGGACATCTTCGTGATGCACGCTGACGGCACGGAGCAGACTCGGATCACGAGTACCGGGCAGGACAACTATCTTCCCGATTGGTCGCCGTAATGCCAGGGTCTTGCCCCGTCCGAGGGGCCAAAGCGAGGTGGAGGTGACATGAGACACGGCACGCGTCCGGGTGTCCTCTTGACCGCACTCCTGTTGGCAATGGGTGTTGCTCTCCTGGGCTGCCCCAAGCGGCCCGACCTGTCCCAGGCCGGCCCCGGGGTCGTGGGACCCGGCGCCGCGGGACCCGCCGCCGCGGGACCCGGCGCCGCGGGACCCGCCGCCGTGGTCGCGCCCAGGCCCCGGGTGGGGGAGCCCCTGGTGACCCGCCCGACCCCGCCGGCGGAGGCGGCCGTCCAGCCGATCCCCGGCGCCCCCGGCGCGGCCGTCCCCGCCGCCTCGCCGCTGAAGGACGTCTTCTTCGATTTCGACAAGGCCGACATCCGGGAGGACCAGAAGGCCGCCCTGAACCACAACGTGGGCTGGCTGAAGGCGAGTGCCCGGGTGAAGATCACGGTCGAGGGCCACTGCGATGAGCGGGGCACCGCCGAGTACAACCTCGGCCTGGGTGAGCGCCGGGCCAAGGCGGTGAAGGACTACCTGGTGGATGCCCGGATCGCCGCCGACCGCATCGCCACCATCAGCTACGGCAAGGAGCGCCCCTTCGTCCTCGGCCACGACGAGAGCGCGTGGAAGTGGAACCGCCGGGGGCACTTCGTGATCAGTGGACACTAGCGACCGGCAGCACGGAACGGTCCAGACAGGCTGCCCCACGGATCCGCGGGCGGTGCGATCCGCGGGGAGTCGGAAGGAGAGGGGATTGTACTCGAGCATGGACGGAAAAGCGCGAATGGGCTGGGAGTTGGCCACAGTCTTTCTAGGCGTCCTCCTGGCACTGGGAGGCTGCGCCAACCCGCAGGACATCGAGGCAGTACACCGGGACGTCATCGCCCTTACCCAGCAGGTGGCAGACCAGGCCAAGACCAATGCGGGGGCCCGGGCCTTCACCGAGGAGCGGCTGAGCAAGCTGGAAAAGGACCTGCCCGCCCGCGTCGAGTCCGCTGAGGGGGCCCGGGCCTTCACCGAGGAGCGGCTGAGCAAGCTGGAAAAGGACCTGCGCGCCCGCGTCGAGTCCACCCGGGCCTCTACCGAGGACCGGCTGAGCAAGCTGGAAAAGGACCTGCGCGCCCGCCTCGAGTCCACCCGGGCCTCTACCGAGGACCGGCTGAGCAAGCTGGAAAAGGACCTGCCCGCCCGCCTCGAGTCCGCCGTGAAGGAGAGCGAGGGATCCCGCGTGGCGCTGAGCACGCGTCTGGAAGAGCTGGCGACGGAAACCCGCTTGGTCCAGGGAAAGCTGGAAGAGAACGCTTTCGTTCTCGGCAATCTGAACACCCGGTTGGACGAGATCGACCAGCAGGGACGAGAGATACGACGTCGTGTGGACGGGCTTGATCAGCAGATGAAGACGGTTGGCCAGCACGTCCAGTTGCAGGGCCAGCAAGTGCAGGCGCTGGGCCAGCAAGTGCAGGCGCTGGGCCAGCAGGTGCAGTTGCAGGGCCAGCACGTCCAGGCACAGGGCGAGCAGGTGCGGGCGCTGACTCAGCAGGCACAAGCCCAGGGCCAGCAGGTGCAAGCGCTGACTCAGCAGGCGCAAGCCCAGGGCGAGCAGGTGCGGGCGCTGACTCAGCAGGCACAAGCCCAGGGCCAGCAGGTGCAAGCGCTGACTCAGCAGGCACAAGCCCAGGGCCAGCAGGTGCAAGCGCTGACTCAGCAGGCGCAAGCCCAGGGCCAGCAGGTGCAAGCGCTGACTCAGCAGGCGCAAGCCCAGGGCCAGCAGGTGCAAGCGCTGACTCAGCATGTCCAGGGGCAGGGCGAGCACGTGCGGGCGCTGGACCAGCACGTGCGGGCGCTGGACGAGCACGTGCGGGCGCTGGATCAGCAGGTGAAGGCCGTCACGCCGCCGCCATCTGTGCCTTCAGTCGGTCAGCCCTCTGCTCAGGCGCCTGAGGGGGCTGGCCAGCCTCCTGCTGCCCAGCCACCAGCGGGTCAGGTGCCGGGTGTCCAGCCTCCACCGGCTCAGCCGCCAGCGCTGCCACCACCAGCCGCGGCACCAGTGCCACCCGTCGCCCAACCTCCCGCGACGCCGCCTGCAGCACCACCCGCTCCGCCGCCGGCCGTCGCCACGGCACCCCCGCCACCGGCACCACGACCGCCGCAGGTACTCCTCCCTCCGGAAGAGGTCTACAAGAACGCGCTGAACGACTACACCAAGGGAAACTACGATCTGGCCATCGCGGGGTTTCGGACCTATATCCAGAACTACCCGAAGACCAGCCTGGTCCCCAACGCCCAGTACTGGTTGGGGGAGTCGTATTACAGCCAGAAGAACTACGCCCAGGCGGTTGAGGAGTTCGACGTGGTGATCCGGGATTTTCCGGACAGCCCCAAGGTCCCCAGCGCCCTGTTCAAGCAGGGGGATGCCTACCTGCAGGTGAACGACACCAAGCGGGCGACGACGGTGCTCTGCGAGCTGATGGCCAAGTACCCCAAGACCCGCGAGGCTCGCCTGGCGCGCGAGCGGAATATCCGCTGCCGCTAGGCAGGTCTTCCCTCCCAAAGAAAACGGCGGCGTCCCTCTTCAGGGGCGCCGCCGTTTTGCATTCCCTTCCAAGATCCGGGTCAGGCCGAGAGCAGGGCGGTGAGGTCGTGGATCTGTTTGCGGAAGGGATCCTCGCTGGCGATCTTCCGCTTCACCTTCTCGCAGGCATGGATCACGGTGGAGTGGTCCTTGCCGCCAAAGCCTTCACCGATGTCGGGCAGCGAGGCCTTGACAATCTGGCGGCACAGGTACATGGCCACCTGGCGGGGGAGGACAATGGACTTGTTGCGCGCGCGGGAGCGCAGATCGTCCACCCGCACCCCGTAAAACTCCGCCACCACCTTCTGGATGGAGGGGATCGTGGGCAGCCGCTGCTGTTCCGCCGTGAGGTCGTTCAGCACTTCCTGGGCCAGCTCCAGGCTGACCTCCCGCCCGGCGAAAGAGGCATGGGCTACCAGCCGGACCAGGGATCCCTCCAGCTCGCGGATGCTGGACTTGGCGTGCTTGGCGATGAAGAGCGAGACCTCATCCGGCAAGCGCACGCCCTCGGCTTGGGCCTTCTTGCGCAGGATGGCCGCCTTCGTTTCCAGGTCGGGCGGCTGGATGTCGGCGATCAGGCCCCATTCGAACCGCGACCGCAGGCGCTCTTCCAGGGTCGGGATCTCGCGGGGCAGACTGTCGGAGCTGATGACAAGCTGCTTCGACGAATCGTACAGGTCGTTGAACGTGTGGAAGAATTCCTCCTGGGTTCGCTCCTTCCCGGCGATGAACTGGATATCGTCGATCAGGAGGAGGTCCAGGCTACGATAGCGGTTCCGGAATTCCACGGTGGCGTCGAAGCGGATAGCATTGATGAGGTCGTTGGTGAACTTCTCAGAGGAGACGTACGAGACCTTGATCCGTGGGTTGCGCTGCAGGGCCAGGTGCCCGATGGCGTGGAGGAGATGCGTCTTCCCCAGGCCCACGCCCCCGTAGATGAAGAGGGGATTGTACGCCTTGGAGAGCTGCTCGGCCACGGCCAGGCACGCGGCGTGGACGAACTGGTTGCTCGATCCGACCACGAAGGAGTCGAAGCTGTACTTCGGATTGAACTGGGCCGCGGCATCTCGGGGCCTGCGAGACGCGCGGTGGTGGGCCGGCTCGTCCCGGACGAGGACGCTAGGCGCTGCCTCCTTCTCTGGGAGGAGCAGGACCACCTCGACCTTGGTGAACATGAGGTCCTCCAACGCCGAGCGGAGGAGGCCCAGGTAATGTTCCTCGAACCATTCCTTGAAGAAGCGATTGGGGAGCAGGACGTGGATTCGGTGATCCTCGACGGCCCCCAGACTGAGGGGGCGGAACCACGCCTCAAAGCTCTGCCGGCTAATTCGGTTCCGGATCACCGAGAGTGCCTCGTCCCAGAGTTCCTGCGCGTTCGCCGCCGACACCGGCCCTTTCATGCAATGCCCTCCGGACAACTTATCCACAGCCGTCCAATTGCTTAACTGCTTGAAATTTCGTGATCAGTAAGGCTCACGGTGCGTTCGGTCCGCTTCCAGAGCGGTCTTGGAGTTATCCACAGGCTTCTCCACAGGTGTGGATAACCTGGAACCCTCGCTTTTTTCGGCTTCTCGGGGAATTGTCCCCAGGTTGTGCAACCTGGGCAGGAACATGGAAAGATGTGGAACATATTGAAAATAAACACTTTGACGGGTTCCCAGGCCAGCGAGGCCCCCCTTGTAGCGCACCCCTTCGGAGGTGTCAAGCCCCTTTTTTGGATTTTTTTTCGATCAAGGTAATGACGAGCCAACGGTCCTATTTACGGGGGGTTAACACTACCTTTAAGAACGCTCCAATGGCGGATGTGTCAGTACTCCGACCTTGCCCTCGCTGCATGGAAGGGTGGCCGGCCTGGCCAACATCTCTGGATGGGCTGCAGGAACCAGAAGAAGCAGGGGATGGTGACGGAACTCAGGAAAGAAGGCATGCAGACGCACCCTAGGTCCCCATTTGCCTTGACACTCCGTTTTTCCCTGGCGTAGACTGGGCGCCTCCCCACGGCGGATGATCGGGGAGCGTCTCGAGGCCGAGGCACGTCTGATTTCTTACCATTCGTTTGGGAGGGCGAGGCGCATGCGCTGGCGGGTGTTGAGTGGAGTCGTCCTCACATTGACCCTGGGGCTCGCGTCCCGGCTCGGGGCACAACCGCCCATCCGGATCGGCGAGATCAACTCCTATACCGGGATCGCGGCCGGGTTCACCCTGCCGTACCGACAAGCGATGGAGATGGCGGTGGAAGAGGTCAACGCCGGTGGGGGGCTCTTGGGCCGGCGAGTGGAGGTCCTCTTCCGGGACGACAAAGGCAATCCGGCCGAGGCAGTCAAGCACGCCCAGGAACTCGTGTTCGGTGAGAAGGTGGCGCTCCTGGCCGGGACGTTCCTGAGCAATGTCGGGCTGGCGGTCTCCGACTTCGCCAAGCAACACAAGGTTCTGTTTGTCGCCGCGGAGCCCTTGACCGAGGCCATCACCTGGTCCCAGGGGCATCGGTACACCTTCCGCGTTCGCCCCAATACCCACTCGCAGGGGCGGATGCTGGCGGAGCGCGCGGCGAGACTTCCGTACAGGAAATGGGCGGTGATCGGTCCGAACTACGAGTACGGTCGCCGGGCTTGGGACACGTTCTGGGCGCGCCTCAAAGAGCTGAAGCCGGACGTGCAACTGGTGGGCGAGCATTGGCCGACCCTGGGCAAGATCGAGCCCGGCGGGTACGTCAGCGCCCTCCTCGGCCAGCACCCCGAAGCCGTCTACGTCTCCCTGTTCGGCAGCGACTGGATCGCCTTCGCCCGCGAGGGGGGCAAGCGAGGCCTGTTCCCAACAGCGTTCTTCGTCGGCATTCTCCTAGGCGAACCGGAATACATCGAGCCGTTGAAGCTGGAGGCGCCCGAGGGGATGTTGGTCACCGGCTACCCTTGGTACGACATCCAGATACCCGCCCACAAAGAGTTCGTGGCCAGATTCGAGAAGCGGGCCGGAAGGACCCCGGTGGTGGGAAGCGTGGTGGGATACATCACGTTCCTGTCCATCTTCGAGGCCATCCGGAAGGCGGGCAGCGCGGAGACAGAGAAGCTCGTCACCGCGCTGGAAGGCTTGAAGGTCGAGACCCCGATCGGCTCCATCACCTATCGGCCCTTCGACCACCAATCCACCATGGGCGCCTGGGTGGGGACAACCAAGCTCGACAGGAAGCGCGGGGTGGGCATCATGGTGAACTGGGAGTACGTCCCTGGCGAACGGGTCCTCCCTTCCGAGGCCGAGGTGCGGAAGATAATACAGGAGGCATCTCACTGAGTTCCTGCGCGCGAGCGAACCACCCAACCTCCAACCCCGATCCTGACCCCATTCGATGTCCCTGTTCGTCGTCCAACTCCTGACCGGGCTGGCCAACGCGATGTTCTTGTTCCTCGTCGCGTCGGGGCTGTCCCTTATCTTCGGGGTGACCCGGGTCATCAATTTCGCCCATGGTTCCTTCTACATGCTGGCGGCATACCTCGCTTCCACCCTGGTGGCGATCCTTCCCCTGGGCCCTGTGAGCTTCTACGCCGGCGTGCTTGTGGCCTCCCTGAGCGTGGCTCTTCTGGGCGGCCTCATCGAAGTCTGCCTCTTGCGGCGCATCTACCGAGCCCCGCCGCTGTACCAGTTGCTGCTCACCTTCGCCGTCGTCCTCTTGATCGGGGATGCCGTGAAGTTCTTCTGGGGGACGGAGAACAGGACGGGGCCCAGCCCCCCCGGCCTTTCCGGCTCTGTTCCGATCCTGGGGCAACTCTTCCCGACGTATGACCTGGCCATCCTGCTCTTGGGACCCCTGGTGGCCCTCGGGTTATGGTGGATGCTTCACCGCACGAGGTGGGGCATCCTGATCCGCGCCGCTACGTCCGACCGCGAGATAGTGGGCGCCCTGGGAGTGAACCAGACCTGGCTCTTCACCGGCGTGTTCGTTCTGGGGGCCTGGCTTGCCGGCTTGGCCGGCGGCCTCCAGGTGCCGCGCGTGGCCCTCAGCGCGGTCATGGACGCCAGCGTCATCGCCGAGGCCTTCGTGGTGGTGGTCATCGGCGGCATGGGCAGTCCCTTTGGCGCGCTGCTGGGGGCGGTACTGATCGGCGTCTTCCAGGCCTTCGGCATCCTGCTACTTCCCCGCGAGTTTCACCTCGCCATCATCTTCATCCTCATGGCTGGGGTCCTCGTCGTTCGTCCCTGGGGTCTCTTGGGTCGGCCCGAGGCCGAGGTCGCTGGCGTGAGCGTCGAGATGGGCATGCCCGACAGGTTCCAGTTCCCGCGCTGGGCCTGGATCGCGTTCCTGGTCGTGCTCGTCTTGCTGCCCCTCATCCTGCCCACGTTCTACGTGTGGGTCATGATCGAAATCCTGGCCTTTGCCCTGTTCGCGGGCAGCCTCCAGCTCCTGGTCGGTACCGGTGGGATGCTGTCCTTCGGTCATGCCGCCTATTTCGGCCTGGGGGCGTACGGGGCGGCCCTCTTGATGAAGCAGGGGGCGTTGCCCATGCCGGCGGCCTTTCTTCTGGCCCCGCTCGTGGCGGGCGGGGCGGCCTTCCTGTTCGGGATCTTTTGCGTCAGGCTGTCGGGTGTCTACTTCGCCATGCTGACGCTGGCCTTTGCGCAGATCGCCTTTGCGGTCATCCACCAGTGGTACGAATTCACCGGCGGAGACAACGGCATCCTGGGCGTGTGGCCTACGGCAGCCCTGGCGGCGCCGGTGCGGTATTACTACGTGGCCCTGGTCGCGGGCGCGGGTGGATTCGCCCTCCTCCAGCGGGTAACGGGATCCCCCTTCGGCTACACGCTGCGGGCAGCCCGTGACCACGCGTCGCGCTGCCGGGCCATCGGCATCAATGTCCGGGGTCATCAGCTCCTGGCCTTTGTTGTGGCGGGCATCTTCGCCGGCCTGGGCGGGGCCATCTTCGTCTTCTTGAAAGGGAGCGCGTTCCCGGACTACCTGTCCATTCCCGTCTCCATCGAGTCGCTGGTCATGGTTCTCCTGGGCGGGATTCACACCCTGGCCGGAGCGCCCGTGGGCGCGGGAGTCTACAAGGTGCTGGACACGGTCATCACTCGGCACACGGCCTACTGGCAGGCGGTCCTGGGAGGCATTCTCGTCTTCCTGGTGGTTGCATTTCCCCGTGGCCTCGTTGGGTTCATGCAGTGGCGGTGGAGACGGACGAGGGTTGACCTTGGTTGAGGCGCCGCTCCTCGAGGTCCGCGACGTGTGGAAAGCCTTCGGGGGCGTCCAGGCGGTAGCCGGGGTGAGCCTAAAGCTCCCCCGGGGCGAGGTGCGCGCCCTGATCGGCCCGAACGGCGCCGGCAAGACCACGCTCTTGAACCTGCTGACGGGCCAGCTCTCCTGTGATAGCGGGGTCGTGTTATTCAAGGGGGAACGGATCAGCGGTCTCCCCCCCGACCGGATCTGGCACAAAGGGGTCAGCCGAACCTTTCAAATCACCTCCGCCTTCAGCAGCCTGACGGTCCTGGAGAACGTGCAAGTGGCAATCCTGTCTCACCAGGGGCGCAGTCGCGACCTCTTCTCCAGGGCGACAGGCCTAGGGCGAGAGGAAGCCATGGACCTCCTCAGGACGGTGGGGCTGGACGATCAGGCGGACAAGGTGTGCGGCACCCTCGCCTTCGGAGACCTCAAGCGGCTGGAGCTCGCCCTCGCGCTGGCCAATCGGCCGGAGCTCCTGGTCCTGGATGAGCCCACGGCCGGGATGGCCCCGCAGGAGCGGCTGGATCTCATGGCCCTCGCGGTTGGGGTCGTGCAGGATCGGCGGGTCACCCTGCTGTTCACCGAGCACGACATGGATGTCGTCTTCGCCGCCGCCCATCGGATCATGGTCATGCACCAGGGACGGCTGGTCGCCGAGGGGACACCCCAGGCGGTGCGGGACGATCCCAGGGTGCAAGAGGTGTATCTCGGAGGCTCAGCGGACTAATCGGTGAAAGAGCTTGAACCGCCATGACGCCAAGGTCGCCAAGGATATGATGCTACTACCTGTGGATCAGCGAACAGGAGACTGGGTTCATGGGGGCTTCAGAGTTTCCGTCTCTCTTCCGATATGGTGCCTCCCGGCCTTGGCGTTCCGGGTACCCAGCGCCAGCGCTGGGTGTCCTTGGCGGTTGGTAATCTCGGATCGGGATGCCGATTCGGGATGCAGGAATCCGGACGGGACGCCATGCTCGAAGTGAGTGAGCTGGAGGCGTATTACGGCCTGAGCCACATCCTGTTTGGCGTGTGCCTCCGGGCGGCGCCGGGCGAGGTGGTGGCGTTGCTGGGCCGGAATGGCGCGGGCAAGTCCACCACCCTCAAGGCCATCATCGGGCTGGTAACCCCGGCGGCGGGCCAGATCGTCTTCCGGGGTGAGGATCTCGCGGGGAAGCCTCCGCACCTCATCTGCCGGAAGGGCATTGGCTTTGTTCCCGAGGACCGGCGCATCTTCCCCGACCTCACCGTGAGGGAGAATCTGGAGGTGGGGTGGCGCCCGGGGGCAATCGGCGATGCCCGTCGGGACCTGGAGCGGGCATTCGCGCTGTTCCCGGCTCTCCGGGACCTGGCGGGGCGCCGCGGGGACAGCCTGAGTGGTGGCGAACAGCAGATGCTCGCCATTGCCCGCACACTCATGGGGAACCCGGCGCTCCTGCTCCTGGACGAGCCCTCGGAGGGCCTGGCCCCGCGCGTGGTGGAGGCGATGGCCGAGCACATCCTGCGACTGAAGCAGGAAGGCATGACCGTCCTGCTGTCGGAGCAGAACCTCCACTTCGCCACCCGGGTCAGCGACCGAGCGTACATCCTCGAGAAGGGGCGCATCCGGTACGAGGGCAGCATAACCGATCTCACGGCCAACCAGGAGGTGCTTCGCCGCTATCTCATGGTGTGACCCCGATTCCGCATTCGGAACTGCGCATTCGGCAAGAAAGACAAAGCGCGTTTCTCCCATACGAAAATTCTTGCCCCGCATCCTGCGGCTGTGGCATCCTTGGCCACCAAGCGGAGGGACCTGCATGCCTTCCATGTGCTCTTTCAGGTTGCGCGAGCGGAGGTCGCGATGATCGAGGATCCGAAGAAGGCTCTGGCCATGCACCGGTTGATGGTGCTCAGCCGCGTGCTGGATGAGGCGTGCTGCCAAGAAACTGCCCACTGGTTTCCCGCGATCGGGGAAGAGGCGGTGCCGGTGGGCGCCTTTTACGGTCTTCGTCCCGACGACGTGTGCGCTCCCGCCTACCGAGGGGCTCCCATCGTGTACCTGTTGCGCGGTGCCACGCTGGAACAGGTGTGGGCCGGGGCCCTGGGCAAGCGGACCGGCTTCGCCCGCGGTCGCCACTTCAACTTCACCGCTCCCATCGAGCTGCGGATCTTGCCGTACATCGCCGGCGATTTGGGCCCCATCATCTCCCAGGCCACGGGCACGGCCTTCGCCCAGAAGTATCGGAAGAGCGACGCCGTGACCGTGGTCTCCTTCGGCGACGGGACGAGCAATCGGGGCGACTTCCACGAGGCCATCAACCTGGGGGCGACGTGGCGCCTCCCCGTCGTCTACATCATTCAAAACAACCGGTACGCCATCTCCATGAATATCGCCAAGGCGACCGCGGCCAAGCGGCTGGCGGATCGGGCTGTTGGGTACGGCATCCGGGGTGTGACTGTGGACGGCAACGATGTTCTGGCCGTCCATGCAGCCGTCCAGGAGGCGGTTGGAAGGGCCCGGGCGGGCCTCGGCCCGACGCTGATCGAGGCCGAGACCTTTCGCATGCGAGGGCATTACGCGGCCGACACCGCGCCCTACCGGCCCGCAGGAGAGGTGGAGGAGTGGAAGGGCCGCGACCCGATCCGGCGGATCGAGGAAAGGCTTTCGGCGGCCGGCGTGCTTTCGGACGCGGACGCGCGTGCCGTCTGGGCCGCCGCCCGGAAAGAGGTCGAGAGCGCCATGGCAGCGGCCAAGCAGCATCCGGACATCCTTCCAACCGACCTGGGGTTGGACGAGATGTTCGCCACACCTGTGCAGGAGGCCTGAGATGCCCGGCAGGCGGATGACGTTCGTCGAGGCGATCGTCGAAGGGATCCGGGAGGAGATGCGCCGGGATCCGAACGTGTTCGTGGTGGGCCAGGATGTAGGGCCGTTCGGTGGCTCGCTGCGCTCGACGCTGGGATTGTGGGAGGAATTCGGGCCGGCCCGAATCTTCGACACCCCCGTCTCCGAGTCTGCCGCCGCTGGGCTCTGTGTCGGCGCCGCGCTGGAGGGCCTGCGCCCCATCCTCGACATCTCTTTCGGTGAGTTCCTCGCGGCGGCCATGACGCAGATCGCCCTGCACGCCCCGGCGGTGCACTGGCTCACCCTGGGCAAGGCGCGCGTCCCCCTCACCATCCGCACCAAAGTGGGGGACGGGCCGTACACGCACCATCCCCATTCCTACGAGGCCTGGTTCACGCACGTCCCCGGCCTGAAGGTGGTGATGCCCTCCACACCGGCCGATGCCAAGGGCCTGATGAAAGCGGCCATTCGGGACGACGATCCTGTCCTGTTCTTCGAGCACATGTACCTGTACCACGGCGTGCGGGACGAGGTGCCCGAGGGCGAGCATCTGGTCCCCATCGGACGGGCAGAGGTGAAGCGCCCCGGGCGCGATGTCACGGTCGCCGCCACCGCCTGGATGGTCCATCGCGCCCTTCAGGCGGCCCGCCAGCTTGAGTCAGAGGGGATCGAGGTAGAGGTGCTGGACCTTCGGACGCTGGCGCCGCTGGATGTCCCGGCGATCCTGGGCTCGGTGAAGAAGACCGGTCGCCTGGTGGTGGCACACGAGGCCTGGAAGATCGGAGGCCTGGGGGCCGAGGTGGCGGCCACCGTGGCCGAGCAGGCCTTCGGATCCCTCAAGGCGCCCATCGTCCGGGTGGGTGCGCCGCACGCCCCGGCGCCGACGCATTCCACCATCCGCCGGGCGTTTCTTCCGAACGCCCAAGACATTTCCGACGCCGTGCATGCCGTGATGAAGTACGCCGCCTGATGGGCGAAGCCATCAGCGGTGAGCAGTCAGCTCGAGGAAGATAGCTGACCGCTGATAGCTGATGGCCGCTGATTGCTAAGAGGGTCGCGGGGTATGACGCAAGCCGCCCGGATGGATCGGGGGATCCCGGTTCGAGAGGTCATCCCGCTCAAGGGGATGCGCAAGATGGCGGCCGAGCATCTGGCCAAGAGCCATGCCCAGGTCGCCGCCGTCACGAGCCTCGGCGAGGTGGACGTCACGGAGTTCGTCGCCCTGCGGGAGCGGCTTGCCGCCGAGCCAGCTCGCACGGGCGGCGTGCGACTGACCTACACGCCCCTCCTCGTCAAGGCGCTGGCCCAGGCGCTGACCCGGCACCCGTCGCTCAACGCGGCGCTGGCAGAGGACGCCCCCGAGATCCGCGTCTACGCCGAGGTCAACATCGGTGTGGCGGTGGCACTTCCCGATGGAAACCTGATCGTGCCCGTCGTGCACCAGGCCGACCGCAAGGGCCTGGTAGAGGTGGCGACCCGGGTGGCAGACGTAACCGAGCGGGCCCGGCAGGGGGCGCTCACGCCGGCGGACGTTCGCCGGGGAACCTTCACGCTGTCCAACGTGGGAATGGTCCGGGGGATCGGGTGGGCGACTCCCATCGTGCATCTCCCTCAGGCGGCCATCCTTGGGACCGGACGCATCGAGCCGAAGCCCGTGGTCCGGGATGGGGCCATCGTGATTGGCTCCATCCTGCCGATCAGTCTCACCTGGGATCATCGGATCGTGAACGGCGTGCCTGTCGGGCAGTTCCTGGAGACCCTCACCGATCTGCTGGAGCATCCCGAGAAGCTTGAACTGGGGATCTGAAAACGGACGGGAGAGACAACAGCGGCTATCACCGGTCGGCGCCACCCCTCATCCCCGCCTTCTCCCCCAAGGGGAGAAGGGGAGGTTGAGGGGACGGAGAAGAATGGCTGAGAGCGGAGCGAAGCGACAATGATCGAAGTCCGGATGCCGAACCTGGGCGAGGGCGTCACCGAGGGAACGATCGTCCGCTGGCTCAAGGCCGAGGGCGAGTCGGTGGGCGAAGGGGAGACCCTGGCGGAGATCATGACCGACAAGGTGAATGTGGAGTTCGAGTCGCCCGCCGCGGGTGTCGTCCGAAAGCTTCACTTTCCCGAAGAGGCCATCGTCAAGGTGGGCACCGCCATCGCCCTGTTGGAGCCCCCTGCAGGCTAGTCCTCTGCTGGTTCCAGACGCTCGGACGTGAGGATAACGGTACGGCGAGGACATGCCGAGAATGGCATTGACAGGCCCATCGCGTGCCGCATAGACTCCCCTCACCTCTAGGCTTTCAACGTTTTGAACCCGCGATTCCGGAACGTCTGGCGTCGTCCGCGTCGGTTCCATGCTGACTGAATCGTGGTGCATTTGACTCCACGCCAGACGGAGCGGGAGGAGGGAAAGATCATGGCGCGCAAGCGAGAGGGAATCACGAGACGCGAGTTCCTGCGTAACGCAGCGCTGGCAACAGGGACTGTCGCTCTGGGCGGCCTGAGCCCCGGTCTGGCGCAGGCCGGGCAGGCGGCCGAGCCGAAGCTGGGCGCCCAGCTCATCGGCAAGCTGGAGGGGCCCGAGCTGGTGCTGGACCCGAAGAAATACCCCACGAAGTTCAGCGAGGCCCCGATGCTGGCCGAGCTGTTCAAGGCCGGCAAGCTCCCCCCGGTGGAGCAGCGAGTTCCCGAAGAGCCCATGGTCATCAAACCACTCCATAGCATCGGGAAATACGGCGGGACCTGGCGGCGGGGCTTCACCGGGCCGGGCGACGGCGAGAACGGCAACCGCATCGTCTCTACCGACAAGATCCTATTCTGGGACTACACCGGGACGAAGATCATGCCCTGTGTCGCCCGCGACTGGAAGATGAGCGACGATGGCCGGATCATCGCCATCCTGTTGCGGAAGGGGCACAGGTGGTCGGACGGGCATCTCTTCACGGCGGATGACTTCGTCTTCTGGTACGAGGACGTGTACCTCAACAAGGATCTAAACCCCACTCCACACCCCGACTTCATGGTGAACAACAAGCCGGGCAGACTTTACAAGCGTGACGACTACACGGTGGTCTTTGAGTTCCCTGACCCGAACTACCTCTTCGTGGACATCCTGGCGGGGAGCACGTCCATGGGCGGCGGCCAAGCCCGGGAACAGCACCAGGGCCGCAACATGGGCGCCTACATGCCCGCCCACTACCTCAAGCAGTTCCACCCCAAGTACGTCGCCAGGGATGAGCTGGACCGGAAGGCCAAGGCGGCCGGCTTCGACGGTTGGGTGAGCTATATCAAGAGTCGGTGGGACTGGCGGCTGAATCCGGAGCTTCCCGTCCTCGCACCCTGGAAGACCCTTTCGCCCATCAACACTCCCGCCTGGGTCCTCGAGCGCAACCCCTACTACTACGCCATCGACACGGCGGGCAACCAGCTCCCGTACATCGATCGGATCAGCATGGGGCTGGCCGAGAACCTTGAGGTCCTGAACCTTCGAGCCATCGCCGGGCAGTACGACTTCCAGGGGCGACATACCAGCCTCGGGAAGCTCCCGGTCTTCCTCGAGAATCGGGCCAAGGGCGGATACGAGGTCCGACTGGACCCCGCTGCTCACGGCTCGGATGCCACGCTGCAGACGAATCAGTCATACGAGACCGACCCCGAGGTGGCCAAGTGGCTGCTGACCCAGGACTTCCGCCGGGCCCTGTCCCTGGGAATCGACCGCGACCAGCTCAACGAGACGTTCTGGCTGGGCCTCGGGGTTCCCGGGTCTCCGGCCCCGGCGGAGAACATGCCGGAAAGCCCCGGGCCGGAGTGGCGGAAGAAGTGGTCCACCCACAACCCGAAGCAGGCGAACGAGATGCTGGACAAGATCGGCCTCAGCAAGAAAGACGGCGATGGCTACCGCCTGCGGACGGACGGGAAGGGCCGCCTCCGGATTGAAATCCTGACCGCGGCCGGCTCGATCATCCCGTACACCCAGATCGCGGAGATGATCAAGGAGCAGTGGAAGAAGATCGGCATCCAGGCCGACGTGAAGGAAGTGGAGCGGGGCCTGTTCTTCACCCGCATTGCGAGCAACGAGCACCAGATCGCCCTCTGGGTGAGCGACGGGTCGGAGCAGATCTACCTCTTTCCCCGGTACGCCTTGCCTGCGGACCCCGCTCAGTCGCTGCTGGGCCACCCCATTGCCCGCTGGTACGCCAGCGGCGGGACGCAAGGGAAGGCGCCCAAGGACCCGCAACTTCTCAAGGCGCTGGAGCTCTTCCGCTCGGCTCCCGGCAAAAAGGCGGACGAGCGACGCAAGATCGCCCAGCAGATCTGGAAGATCCTGGTGGACGAGCAGTTCAGCATCGGGACGGTCGGCCAGTCACCGGCGGCGCTGGGGGTCCGGATCGTCAGCAAGCGCATGGGCAACATCCCGGCGCGCCAGGTGAACGCCCAGCACTGCCGGACGCCCGGCATCTCGCACCCGGCCACCTTCTTCTTCAAGTCGTAGCCGTCAGCGGATTCGCCCTCTCCGGCCGCCCGGCACCCACCGGGCGGCCGTTCTCGTTTTCTGGACCCATGACGCCAACGCCGCAAGACTGTCTCTCGCCGCCAGAATGGCATTGACAGCCCGCTCGCGCACCGAATAGACTCTCACTACCTCTGGTCTTTCACCGTTTTGAATCCGCGAGTGCGGATCGCCTGGCGTCGTACGCGTCGGTTCCATGCTGCCTGAGTGGTAGTGCCACGATCCCAAGCCGGACAGAGTAGGAGGAGGGAAAGATCATGCCACACAAGCGAAAGGGAATCACAAGGCGCGAGTTTCTGCGTGACGCGGCGGTGGCAACAGGGAGTGTCGCCCTGGCCGGCCTGACCCCCGCTCTGGCGCAGGCCGGGCAGGCGCCCGAGCCGAAGCTCGGAGCCCAACTCATCGGGAAGCTGGAGGGGCCGGAACTCGTCCTGGACCCGGCCAAGTGGCCGAAGAAGTTCAGCGAGGCCCCCACGCTGGCCGAGCTGGTGAAGGCGGGGAAGCTTCCCCCGGTCGAAAAGCGTCTGCCGGAAGAACCAATGGTGATCAAGCCCGTGCACTCCATCGGGAAGTACGGTGGCACCTGGCGCCGCGGCTTCACCGGTCCCGGCGACAGCGAGAACGGAAACCGGATTGTCTCCTCGGACAAGATCCTGTTCTGGGACTACACCGGGACAAAGGTGATGCCTTGCATCGCCAAGGGGTGGAGGCTGAGCGATGACGGCCGCACCACGACCATTTACCTCCGCAAGGGGCACAAGTGGTCCGACGGCCAGCCCTTCACGGCTAACGACTTCGTGTTCTGGTACGAGGACGTGTACCTTAACAAAGACCTTCAGCCGGTCCCGCATCCGGATTTCATGGTCGGCGGCAAGCCCGGGATCCTCAAGAAGGTGGACGACTACACGGTCGTCTTCGAGTTCCCGGAACCGAACTACCTGTTCGTGGACATCCTGGCGGGGAGCACCGCCATGGGCGGCGGGCAGGCGCTCCAGTCACACGCCGGTCGGACTATGGGCGCCTACATGCCCGCCCACTACCTGAAGCAGTTTCTCCCCAAGTACTCCTCGCGGGACGAGTTGGATCGGAAAGCCAAGGCGGCGGGCTTCGACGGCTGGCTGAGCTTCATCAAGAACCGCTGGGACTGGCGCTTGAACCCGGAACTGCCGGTTCTCACGCCCTGGAGGACCGTCACCCCGATCAACAACCCCACCTGGGTCATGGAGCGCAACCCCTTTTTCTACCAAGTGGACAGCGAGGGGAATCAGCTTCCGTACCTCGATCGAATCAGCATGGGCATCGCCGAGAACCTGGAGGTCCTGAACCTGCGGGCCGTCTCGGGGCAGTACGACTTGCAGGAGCGGCATACCAGCATGGGAAAGCTCCCCGTCTTCCTGGAGAACCGCAGCAAGGGGAACTATGACGTCCGCCTCGACCCGGCGCTGAATGGCTCGGATGCCACGCTGCAGGTGAACCAGGCGTACGAGGCGGATCCCGAGGTGGCGAAGTGGCTGCACAATCGGGATTTCCGCCGGGCCCTGTCCCTCGGGATCGACCGCGATCAGCTCAACGAGACCTTCTGGCTCGGGGTCGGCGTGGCCGGCTCCATTGTGCCGGCGGACAGCTCGCCCTACAGCCCGGGAGCCGAGTGGCGGAAGAAGTGGTCCATGCACAATCCGAAGCAAGCCAACGAACTGCTGGACAAGATCGGCCTTACCAAGAAGGACGGCGAGGGGTACCGCCTGCGGACGGACGGCAAGGGACGGCTGCGCATCGATCTGCAGACGTCGGCGGGGGCCTTCATCCCCCACACCCAGGTCGCCGAGATGATCAAGGAGCAGTGGAAGAAGATCGGCATCCAGGCGGACGCCAAGGAAATGGAGCGCAGCCTCTTCTTCACCCGGATCAAGGGCAATGAGCACCAGATCGCCATCTGGGCCAACGACGGTACGGAGGTGCTCTATCTCTTCCCGCGCCACGCCCTGCCGGTGGATCCGGTGGAGGCGCTGCTTGGTCACCCGATCGCCGATTGGTATGCCAGCAGCGGCAAGGCGGGGAAGGCGCCGAAGGACCCGCAGCTGCTCAAGGCCCTGGAGCTGTTCCGGTCCGCGGGAAGCAAGAAGACCGCCGAGGAACGCTACGCGGTCGCGCAGGAGATCTTCAGGATCATCGTGGAGGAGCAGTTCTCCATCGGCACGGTCGGCCAGTCGCCTGCCACCATGGGCGTGCGCATCGTGAGCAAGCGGATGGGAAACATCCCGTCCCGCCAGATCAACGCCCAGCACTGCCGCACCCCGGGGAGTTCCCAGCCGTCCACGTTCTACTTCAAGTCGTAGCCCGGAGAAGACGGTCCATGGTTGAGGCGACCGCCCGACCCCGCGTCGGGCGGTCGCCGTCCCTCGACAGAGGGGGCAGGAAATGCTTGCTTATCTGGTCCGCAGACTGATTCTCGCCATCCTGACGATGTGGGCGGTTTCCGTCCTCTCCTTTGTCGTCATCCAGCTTCCGCCGGGTGACTACATCACCTCCTACATCGCCCAGATGTCGTCCTCGGGCAGCTTCGTCTCTGAGCAGGAGGCGAATGCCCTCCGCCAGCAGTACGGCCTGGACCAGCCGCAGTACATCCAGTACATCCGCTGGATGAAGATGGTCCTCCGGGGGAATTTCGGCATGGCCCTGGAGTACGGCCGGCCCGTGGCGGAGGTGATCGGGGACCGCATCTATCTCACCATGGTGGTTTCCGTGGCGGCGATCATCTTCACCTGGTGCGCGGCCTTGCCCATCGGCGTCTATTCGGCGGTGCGCCAGTACTCGTTCGGGGACTACGTGGCCACCTTCATCGGCTTCATCGGCCTAGCCGTCCCCAGCTTCATGCTGGCCCTGATCCTCATGTACTTCGGCTTCACTCTCTTCAACGCCAACATCGGAGGATTGTTCTCGGATCAGTTCGCCGAGGCGCCGTGGGGCTGGGGCAAGATCTGGGATCTGACGAAGCACCTGCCCCTCCCCGCCGTGATCCTGGGTCTGGCCGGGACGGCGCAGCTCATCCGCATCATGCGGGCGAACCTCCTGGACGAGCTGGGCAAGCCCTACGTCGTGACCGCCCGCGCCCGCGGCTTGTCCGAGGCCCGGTTGATCATCAAGTATCCGGTCCGGGTGGCCCTGAACCCGTTCGCCAGCACCATCGGGTACCTGCTCCCGTATGTGGTCTCGGGGAGCATCATCGTCTCGCTGGTCCTGAGCCTGCCCACGGTGGGGCCGCTCCTGCTCAAGTCTCTGGTGGCCCAGGACATGTTCCTGGCCGGGACCATCGTCCTGCTGTTGGGCGTCATGACGGTCATCGGGACGTTCATCTCAGACCTCCTCCTGATGTGGATTGATCCCCGCATCCGGTTCGAGGGGAAGCAATGACCGAGCCCGCGGCCCGTCCCGTCCCGCCGGTCGAAGAAGAGACGGCGGCGCCGTCGACGGCCGCCGAGGAGCGCATCTCCGTCGCCACCCAGTGGCAGCTCATGTGGTGGCGGTTCAAGAAGCACCGCCTGGCCATGGTGAGCACCGTCGTGGTGGTCCTTTTCTACCTGGTCGTGGTCTTCGCCGACTTCCTCGCCTACTCAAACCCCCTGGCCTCCGAGGCCCAGCGGTCCCTCCTCCCGCCGCAGCGGATCCACTGGTTCGACGAAGGACGGTTCGCGCCGTACGTCTATGGCCTCACCGGCAAGCGCGACCCCATGACGTTCAAGCGCGTCTACACGCCGGACCCCAACAAGAAGATCCCGATCCGCTTCTTCGTCCGGGGCTTCGAGTACCGGCTGTTCGGCCTGATCCCCGCTAACTGGCACCTGATCGGTGTCGAAGGGGCGATCCCCGAGGAGACGCTCTTCCTCCTGGGTACCGATGAGCAGGGACGTGACCTCTGGTCCCGACTCATGTACGGGACGCAGACCTCGCTCATCATCGGCCTGGTCGGCGTCAGCCTCAGCCTGCTCCTGGGGGTCTTCCTGGGAGGCATCTCGGGCCTCTACGGGGGTGTCCTCGACACCGTCATCCAGCGCGTCATCGAGATCTTGCGCTCCATCCCGACCATCCCGTTGTGGATGGGCCTGGCGGCGGCCCTCCCCAACGACTGGAGCGTCACTCAGGTCTACTTCGCCATCACCATCATCATCTCGCTCATCGGCTGGACCGAGCTGGCCCGGGTGGTGCGGGGCCGCTTCCTCTCCCTCCGCCAGGAGGACTTCGTCATGGCGGCGGAGCTGAGCGGCTGCGGGCAGATGCGGATCATCTTCACGCACCTCGTGCCGTCGTTCCTGAGCCACATCATCGCGGCGACGACCTTGGCCGTCCCGGCCATGATCATCAGCGAGACCTCCCTGAGCTTCCTGGGCCTGGGCCTGCGGCCGCCGGCCATTTCCTGGGGGGTCTTACTGCAACAGGCACAGAACATCCAGGCCCTGGCGATCTCGCCCTGGCTCCTGATTCCGTCGATCCCGGTGACCATCGTGATCCTGGCCTTCAACTTCATGGGCGACGGTCTGCGCGATGCCGCAGACCCGTATGGGCACTAGGCCGATTGCGGAATGCGGATTGCGGAATGCGGAATGAAGACGGAGCGAACCCTAGGCAGAGCGAGGCCGCGAAAGAGTGCGTCAATTCCGCACTCCGCATTCGCCATTCCGCATTCCATGAACCATGAGCTATGAACCATGAGCCGCGCTGACGCGCCGATCCTGTCGGTGCGCGACCTGAAGACCTACTTCTTCCCGGACGAGGGCACGGTGAAAGCCGTGGACGGCGCCAGCTTCGACCTCTACCCGGGGAAGACGCTGGGCATCGTGGGCGAGAGCGGCTGCGGCAAGAGCGTCACGGCCAAGTCCATCCTGCGCATCGTCGAGCCTCCCGGCCGGGTCGTCGGGGGATCGATCCTGCTGCGGCGGGACGGGGGAAACGGCGAGGCGCCCGAGCTGGACCTGGCCCAACTCGACCCGGAAAGCCAGGAGATACGCCACATTCGCGGCGGCGAGATCGGCCTGGTGTTCCAGGAGCCCATGACCTCCTTCAGCCCCGTCCACACCGTCGGCAATCAGATCGTCGAGACGATCCGGCTGCACCAGCCAGTGAGCAAGGAGCAGGCGCGCGAGCGGGCTATCGCCGCCCTCCGTTCGGTGGGGATCCCCAAGCCCGAGCGGCGGATCGACGAGTTCGCCTTCGAGCTCTCCGGGGGCCTGCGCCAGCGGGCCATGATCGCCATGGCCCTCTCCTGCGGCCCGCGCATCCTCATCGCCGACGAGCCGACGACGGCCCTGGATGTCACCACCCAGGCCCAGATCCTGGACCTCCTGCGCTCCTTGCAGGAGCGGGAGGGGATGACGATCATCCTCATCACCCACAACCTGGGCGTGGTGGCCGAGATGTGCGACACGGTGGTGGTCATGTACCTGGGGCGCGTGGTGGAGGAGGGTCCGGTAGACGCCATCTTCCACAACGCCAAGCACCCGTACACCCAGGCACTCCTCCGCTCCATTCCCAGCATCCATTCCACCGCCCGGGCGGAGCTGCCGACCATCACCGGCTCCATCCCGCACCCCTACAACCGGCCGGCCGGCTGCCCGTTCCACCCGCGCTGCCCCGACTGCATGCCGGGGACGTGCGACAAGGCCGAGCCCGGCCTCACGGTCGTCGGCGAGGGGCAGGCGGTGAGCTGCTTCCTCTACGAGCGGACCTGATCATGGGATCGCCGGTGCGGTTGCTCGAGGTCAACGGCCTGAAGAAGTTCTTCCCCATCCGCCGCGGGATCATGCAGCGCATGGTCGGCCACGTCCGCGCCGTGGATGACGTGAGCTTCTTCGTGGAGAAGGGCGAGTGCCTGTCGCTCGTGGGCGAGAGCGGCTGCGGCAAGACCACGACCTCCCGGTGCATCCTGCGGGCGATCCCCCCCACGGCGGGCCAGATCCTCTTCCGGCCCGAGGACGGGTCGGTGGTGGACGTGGCCACCCTGTCCAAGGGCGAGCTCCGGCCGCTCCGGCGCCAGATGCAGATGATCTTCCAGGACCCCTTCTCGTCCCTCAACCCGCGGCGCACGCTCCTCGACATCGTGGCCGAGCCCCTGGTGGCCAACAGGATCGGCAGCCGGCAGGAGCAGATCGATCGGGTAGCGGAGCTGCTCAAGCTGGTGGGCCTCCGGCCCGAGTACATGCGGCGCTACCCCCATGCGTTCTCGGGCGGCCAGCGCCAGCGCATCGGGATCGCGCGCGCGCTGGCGCTGAATCCCAGCCTGGTGGTCGCGGACGAGCCGGTGTCGGCCCTGGACGTGTCGGTGCAGGCCCAGATCCTGAACCTGATGCTGAAACTGCAGGCCCAACTCGGCCTGACCTATCTCTTCGTGGCCCACGACCTCTCCATCGTGAAGCACGTGAGCGACCGGGTGGCCGTCATGTACGTCGGCCGCCTCGTGGAGATGGCCCCCACGGCACCCCTCTTCGCCACGCCCAAGCACCCGTACACCGAGGCCCTCATGTCGGCGGTTCCCAAGCCGGACCCCCGGCTGCGGTCGCAACGCATCGTGCTGGAGGGCGAGGTCGCGGACGCGGCCAACCCGCCGTCGGGCTGCTACTTCCACCCGCGCTGCCGGTACGCGGCGGATTCCTGCCGCACCGAGACACCGGCACTCCGCGAGATCCAGCCGGGCCATTTCGTAAGCTGCCACCGCGCCGCCGAGCTGACCCTGAAGGGCATCGGCACGTGAGGGGCAGCCGCCTGGTCTACTCCACCGAGGGCGGGCGCGTCCGGTATCCGGACGAGCGCCCGGCCGTCTCGCGCCGGGCGGCGGCGCAGCCCGTCGTCCCGCAGGATGGCGTGATCCGCATCTTCCGCGAGCGAGGCGGACGAGGCGGCAAGGTGGTGACCGTGATCCGCGGGCTGCCCGTGGGCGCGGCGCTTCTCGCCTTGGCCGCCGATCTGAAGCGGCTCTGCGGCGCCGGCGGCACCGTGAAGGACGGGACGATCGAGATCCAGGGCGATCACCGAGCGAAAGTGGCCGAATATTTTCGCGAACAGGGCTACACGGTCAAGCTTGCGGGCGGCTGAGAGAAGCAGTCAGCGATCAGCGGTCAGCTTCAGAGGGAGTATTCGTCGTCCTTGCGCTGACGGCTGACCCCTGAAAGCTGCTCGGGTCGCGGCGGGGGAGGGAGCTGACGCCCTGGTCATCGGGTCGCCGTATTAGCCCTGAACCGAGAAAAACCTTGAACCGCCATGACGCCAAGGCCGCCATGGATGGCATGTTCGGAACCTTCCAATCCAGAACACGAGGACCGGTTCTTGAGGCCTTCAGAAGTTCCGTTTGTCTTCCCCAATAAGGCCTTCTGGTCTTGGCGCCTTGGCGGTTAATAATTTCGGATTGGGGCTAGCTGACCATCAGTTGGATTTTGCGTTATTCGCTCGCGTTAAGCCTGATCCGAGAAAAAACTTGAACCGCCATGACGCCAAGGTCGCCAAGGATACGATGTTCCGATCTCTCCACCAAAGAACCCGAAAGCGCGCTCATGGGGCCTTCCGAAGTTCCGTTTGTTTCCCCCAATGAGCCATTCTGGTCTTGGCGTTCCGGGTACCCAGCGCTAGCGCTGGGTGTCCTTGGCGGTTGGTAATTTCGGATTGGGGTTAACATTGGCTTGACATAAGAAGGCTCAAGTTTTATATTGTCACTCAAGTAAATCATGGTATTTTTCGTAACTGGAGGATTCTAAAGTGCGTTTCGATCAGTTCACGTTCAAAGGGCAGGAAGCAATCCAGGCCGCCCAGAAGAATGCGGACGAGATGCAGCATCAGGCGGTGGATGTTGAGCATCTCCTTCTGGGCCTGGTGGAGCAAACAGAAGGCGTCCTGATTCCATTGCTTCAAAAGGTGGGGGCCAGCCCGAAGAAGGTTGCTGCTTCTCTCCGGGAAGAGTTGAGCAAGCTCCCGAAAGTCTACGGCCCAACTCAGACCTACATCACGCCTCGCCTGAACGAGGTGTTCAAGCGCGCCCAGGAAGAGGCGGGCCGGCTCAAGGATGAATACATCAGCGTCGAACACCTGCTCCTGGGGATCCTGGACGACACCTCGGGTGTGGCCGTCCAGGTGCTACGGTCGAATGGCGTGAACAAGGATGCCGTGTATGCGGCTCTCCAGTCCCTGCGGGGTGGTCAGCGCATCACCGACCCCAGCCCCGAGGAGAAATACCAGGCGCTCGAGCGCTACAGCCGAGATCTCACGGACCTGGCGCAGAAGGGAAAGCTGGATCCCGTCATCGGCCGGGACGAGGAGATCCGGCGGGTGATCCAGGTGCTCTCGCGCCGGACGAAGAACAATCCGGTCCTCATCGGCGAACCGGGAGTTGGGAAGACGGCCATCGTGGAAGGCCTGGCGCAGCGCATCGTCCGCGGGGATGTCCCGGAGTCGCTCAAGGACAAGCGGGTGGTGGCGCTCGACCTGGGGGCGCTGGTGGCCGGGACGAAATATCGGGGGGAGTTCGAGGACAGGCTTAAAGCCCTCCTCAGGGAAGTCACGGAGGCCGCCGGGCGGATCATCCTGTTCATTGACGAGCTGCACACGCTGGTGGGTGCCGGGGCGGCTGAGGGGGCGGTGGACGCCAGCAACATGCTGAAACCTGCCCTGGCCCGGGGGGAGCTGCGCTGTGTGGGTGCCACCACGCTGGACGAGTACCGCAAGCGTATCGAGAAGGACGCGGCATTGGAGCGGCGGTTCCAGCCCATCGTCGTGCGCCAGCCCACCGTCGAGGACACCATTTCGATCCTTCGGGGGTTGCGCGAGCGGTACGAGGTGCACCACGGCGTGCGGATCAAAGACTCGGCCCTGGTGGCGGCCGCGACGCTGTCCCACCGCTACATTACCGACCGCTTCCTGCCCGACAAGGCCATCGACCTGGTGGACGAGGCCGCCAGCATGCTCCGGATGCAAATTGACAGCCTGCCGACTGAGCTGGATGAAGTCGGGCGGAAGATCCGCCAGCTCAATATCGAGCGAGAGGCGATGAAGCGGGAAACGGACCCAGACACGCTGGAACGGCTGGAGCGGCTGGAAGCCGAGCTGGGGGAACTGGAGAGGCGGCACGCAGACCTCAACGGACGCTGGGAGAAGGAGAAGGCCAGCATCCAACGCATCCGCGCCTTGAAGGAGCAGATCGAGACCGCACGGCTCCAGGCAGAGAAGGCGGAACGGGAGGGGAATCTGGGGAAGGTCGCCGAGATCCGGTACGGCAGCCTGGCAGGCCTGGAAAAGGAACTCAAGGCCGAGCAGGTGGTCCTGGCCGCGCTGCAAGGGTCGGAGCGGATGCTCAAGGAGGAGGTGGACGAAGAGGACATCGCCCAGGTGCTCTCGCGCTGGACGGGGATCCCAGTGGCCAAGATGCTTCAGGCCGAGACGCAGAAGCTCTTGACGATGGAGGATCGATTGCGCCAGCGGGTGGTGGGTCAGGCCGAAGCGATCATCGCGGTCAGCAACGCCATCCGGCGGGCGCGGGCCGGCCTCCAGGACGAGAACCGGCCGCTGGGCTCGTTCCTGTTCCTGGGGCCCACGGGCGTGGGAAAGACGGAGCTGGCCCGGGCGCTGGCAGAGTTTCTCTTCGACGACGAGCGGGCCCTGGTGCGGCTGGACATGTCCGAGTTCATGGAGAAGCACTCGGTGGCCCGTCTGATCGGTGCGCCTCCCGGCTACGTGGGGTACGAGGAAGGCGGTTACCTCACCGAGGCGGTCCGCCGCCGCCCCTACACCGTCATCCTCTTCGACGAGATGGAGAAGGCCCACGCCGAGGTCTTCAACATCCTGCTGCAGGTCCTCGATGAGGGTCGGCTGACCGACGGCCACGGGCGAACGGTGGACTTCAAGAACACGCTGATCATCATGACCTCCAACCTCGGCAGCCAGTACATCCAGGAGGACCTGGACGACGCCGAGATCCGGGAGAAGGTCAGCGAATTGCTGAAGACGGCGTTTCGTCCCGAGTTCCTGAACCGCATTGACGAGACGGTGACCTTCCATCGCCTGGGGCTGACCCAGATCAAGCAAATCGTCAGCATCCAGTTGGGATACCTGCAGCGGCGACTCGCCGCCCGGAAGTTGGAATTCAGCGTCACCGGCCGGGTGCGGGAATACCTGGCCCGGGAGGGCTTCGACCCTGTCTACGGCGCGCGACCCCTGAAGCGGGCGATCCAGCGGCTGCTGCAGGATCCGCTGGCACGCCGGCTGCTTGACGGGGAGTTCCAGGAGGGGGATCGGATCCTGGCGGACATCCAGGGAGGAGAGATTATCATTTCTCGGGAGGAGGCAGCTTCCCCCGTCGAGAAGGGTGAAACGTGAGACGTGAGGCGGGAGGGGTGAGCAGAGGAGCTAAGGGGCAGTGGAGCAGGAGGGGACCGGGAAGCCTCAACCGTGAAGCGTGAAACGTGAGAGCGGCCACGTGAAAGCGGAAATGTGAACGCCCTTCCGGCGCTTTTCGCCGGAAGGGCGTTTCCGTCTGCTCGCAGCCAGATCAGGATGAGCACGAAGACGGTGTTGGTAGATCCCTGACCAAGCCCAGCAGATGCTCCAGGTTGATTGGCTTGTCGTAGTAGTGTGACGCGCCGCGCGCCATCGCTTCGCGCCGAACCTCGTCCGTGCCGTAGGCGGTCATGACGATGACGTGGGTGCGTGGTGACCGTTGCTTCAGCAGGGTGAGGAGATCCAGGCCGGCATGGGCCTCGCTGCCCGAAAGGCGGACATCCAGGAGGGCCAAGTCAAAGACCTGATTCTTAATGGCCTCCTCGGCCTCGTCGCGACCGAGGCAGGGGGTCACACATGCCCCGGTGCGCCGGAGGAGATGTGAAAGGCCTAACAGGATTGTGGGTTCATCATCAACGATCAAAACGCGGACCACGTCGGCCATAAGCTCTCCTGCCAGGAAACCGGGCACGCTGGCTGACCGGGAATCGGATTCCTGGCCTTTTTGCCCTTACAAGAGCAAGCGGTGTACCAACGCGGGGTTTATGAAAGACCGTACCTGCGGATCTTGTCCTGAAGAGTGGATCGGGAGATGCCGAGGACCCGGGCCGCCTGGCTGCGGTTTCCGGACACTGACGCCAGGACCTCGCGAATGTAGCGCTGCTCCATTTCCTCCAGCGTCCCGAGAGCCCCCAGGGGCTGGCCGACCTCCGGCGCCTGCCCGGGCGCCTCGGGGGCGAGGACCGGGGGCGGTGCGGGCATCGTCCCGGCCAGTTGCTGCAATTCCGCGGGGAGGCAGGAGATGGGGATCGTTTCTCCCTGGCAGAGGATCATCCCCCGTTCGGTCACGTTGCGAAGCTCCCGAACATTTCCTGGCCAGGAATAGGCCAGGAGCACCTGCTGTGCCTCCGGGCTGTACCCCCGGATGCGCTTCTTCAGCATCCCGTTGAACTCCTGGACGAACAGATCCGCCAAGACCAGGATGTCATTTCCCCGCTCCCGGAGGGGAGGCACCGTGAACGGCATCACCTTCAACCGGTAGTACAGATCCTCCCGGAACGTCTGCTTTTCCACCAGCTTGGACAGGTTCTTGTTGCTGGCGGTGATGATCCGCACGTCCACGGAGATGTCCCGCGTCCCGCCGACGCGACGGAACGTCCGGTTCTCCAGAACCCGCAGGAACTTGGGCTGGATCGCCAGGGGCATGTCCCCGATCTCGTCCAGGAACAGCGTCCCACCGTCGGCGATCTCCAAGAGGCCCCGCTTCAACGCCTTGGCATCGGTGAAGGCACCCCGCTCGTGCCCGAACAACTCGGATTCCAGCAGGTGCTCGGAGAGGCCTGCGCAGTTGATCTCGAGGAACGGCTTGTCCGCCCGGGCGCTCCGGTAGTGGATGGCGCGGGCCACCAGTTCCTTTCCCGAGCCGCTTTCCCCCTGGACGAGCACCGTGGTCTGCGGCGCCTTGGCCAGGAGGTCCACCATGGCGTGGATCTCCCGGATGGCGGGAGAATCGCCGGAAATCTGTCCCGGGGCACGCCCGTGGGCCTGGTAGCGGTAGTACCGGTTCTCGCGCCGGAGCTTCAGCATCTCCAGCGCCCTTTCGACCCGAAGCTCGGTCACCTCCAGGCTGCTGGGATCCTTCTCGAGGAAATCCTCGGCGCCTTTCTTGATGGCCGTGACGGCCACCTCGACGTTGCCGTGCCCGGTGAGCAGGATGACCGCGGCCTCGGGGCACACGCCCTGGAGGCGTTCCAGGATCTCCAGGCCGTCGCCGTCGGGAAGCCTGAGGTCGAGGAGGATCACCTCCGGCTCCTCCGCCTGGGCCGTCTGGATCGCCGTGGTACCGCTGTCCGCCTCGCAGGCGCGGTAGCCCTTGCGCTCCAGGAGGTGCCGGAGGCTCTTCCGGATGGTCGGCTGGTCGTCAACGATCAGGACGGTTGCTGCCATTGGACTCGCCACCCTGGTCGCGCCAGGGCGATGCGACGGGGCCGGCTACGGAGCGGGCGACAGGGGAAGCACCACGGTGACGGTGGTCCCCACCTGCTCGGTGCTCTCGATGCCGATGGCGCCGCCGTGATCCTCCACGATGCGCCGGCAGATCGCCAGACCCAGGCCCGACCCGGTGGACTTCGTCGTGAAGAAGAGGTCGAAGACCCGGTCCAAGTCCGCCGCCGGGATGCCGACTCCGGTGTCGGTGACCACGCTCACCAGGAACTCGCGGGACGGCTCGCCGGTGCCAGCCTGCAGCTCCAGGCTGTGCTGCACCGGTGCGGGGAGCCTGCCGCGCGAAGCCCGCTGGAGCCGGATGGTGATCCGGCCGCCCGGCGGCGTCGCCTGGATGGCGTTCTTGAGCAGGTTCAGGAACACCTGGCGCAGCTTGTCCCCGTCCGCCAGGACCGTGGGCAACCCCGCTCCGATGTCCCGGATCACTTGCACCTTGGCCTCGGCCAGCTCCTCTCTGGCCAGACCGAGGATCTCGTCCCAGATCTGCTCCAGGGCCTGCGGCGTGCGCTGCAGCTTGGAGGGTCGGGAATAGTGGAGCAGATCCTCCACCAGGACATTCAGGCGCTTGATCTCGGCCTGCATGGCCGCCAGCAGCTCCTGGTGCACGGGGTCGAACTTCACTTCGGTCTTGAGGATCTGCGCCACCGAGCTGATCCCGAAGAGGGGATTGCGGATCTCGTGGGCGACGCCCGCGGCCACCTCGCCGATGGCGGCCAAGCGATCCTTGCGCCGCGCCTCGGCCCGGATGGCCCGGAGGTCGGAGAGGTCGCGGAAGATGATGATCGTCCCCTCGGGCTGCCCCGCCGCATCCAGGAGGCGCGAGTTGTTGAATCCCAGGGGCACGCTGCGTCCGTCGAGGGAGGAAAGATCCAGCTCCCGCAGGATGGTGTCCACCTGCACGTCTAAAAGCGGCCCGGCCCCCGGGAACAGGTCGAGCAGCCGTTTGCCCACCACCTGGTCTGTGGTCACCCCCAGCGTCGCCTGCCCGTGCTGGCTGATCATCCAGATCCGCCCGTCCCGATCCGTGACCAGGAGGCCGCTGCCCATGTGGGAGATGATGTTCTCCAGGAGCTGCCGGCCCCGATTGATCTCCAGCGTCTGGGCCTGGACCCGGTCCTGGAGTTCCCGGACCAGCCGCTTGTTCTCCGTCAGCAGGTGATGGCGCTCCAGGGCGCGGCGGGTGGCGTAGATGAGGTCGGCCGGCTCGAACGGCTTGAGGAGGAAGTCGTACGCCCCGAGCTTGAGCAGGTCAATGACCCGGCTCTGCGACGAGTGGGCGGTCATGATGACCACCGGGATGTCGGGCTGCTCGCGCCCGAGGATCTGGAGCGCCTCGAAGCCGCTCACCTTTGGCAGCATCAGGTCCAGGAGGATTGCCCCCACGGGCTCCTCCCGGGCGAGACGCAGCCCCTCGTCGGCATCCTGCGCGGCCAGGACCCGATAGCCCTCGCCGGCGATGATCTCGACGCACAGTTCGCGCACGAAGCGCTCGTCATCTACCACCAGCACCGTGTCAGGCGTCTGGGTTTCCATGGTCGGCAACCATAGCAGAGGCGGGGCTGGGCTTTCAAGGGGAATCTATCGGGCATCCGTGCGCTCGGAGCAGGGGGAATTTCGGTTGACGGCGACGGGCGGCTTGACTA